>Ga0306920_100008849_pt1 | contig 13397 bp, 8 predicted proteins | sample flu12Cox44000170_FD_204666 | JGI IMG/M metagenome (GOLD analysis project Ga0306920, IMG submission 204666) | Lab enrichment of tropical soil microbial communities from Luquillo Experimental Forest, Puerto Rico - flux4day.12C.oxic.44.000.170 (v2)... | ecosystem: Environmental > Terrestrial >... | reverse complement strand
TCGATCTCGGCACGCTTGTCCTCGCCGAGTGCATTGATCGCTGGAGCGGCGGTTTCCTTCAATTCGTCGAGCAACTCGACTGATAGCCCGGCGAAGTTGTTGACGAAATTGAGCGGGTTCTTGATCTCGTGGGCGATGCCAGCGGTCAACTGGCCTAATGATGCCATCTTCTCAGCCTGGATGAGACTCGCTTGAGCGGCTTTCAGATCGCGATACGCTGCTTCAGCAGCATCACGAGCCGCGTGGATTTCAGCTTCGGACCGCTTGCGCTCTGTGATGTCGCTGTAAATTACCACGATGCCACCATCGGGCATCGGGTTGTTCCGAACTTCCATAACTGTGCCGTCCGGGCGGGTTCGCTCAAAGCTGTAATGATCGCCGATCCGCGCCCGCAGGCGCTTGATCTGCGTCTCGCTATCGGTCTCACCGAACTCTCCGCGATCGGTGAGATAGCGGATGTAAGTGTCGAAGTCATGGCGCTGGGCCAGAAACTCGTCGGGCAACTGGAGCAATTCTTGGAAGTTGCGGTTCCAGGCGGCGAGGTGCAGTGTTTCGTCGAACATTGCTACCCCGTCGACCATGTTGTCGAAAGTGACCCGCAATTCCTGCTGGCGCTGGCGGATCTCGTCGAGCAACCGTGCATTCTCCATCGCGATGACCGCTTGAGCGGCGAAATTTTCCGCGAGCGCGATTTGTTTATCGGTAAACGGCCGCACCTCCTGGCGATAGATGTGTATTGCACCTAGCAGCACGCCCTCCTTGCGCAGCGGCACACCCAATATCGACCGCACGCCAGCCACTTCGAGCACGGCTCGGCGTCTCGGGTCATCAACACCGTCGGCTGCCAGATCAGGGACGTGGACAAGTCGCTCGCCCCGGATAAGGCGATCATGCGTAGTGTTCGGACCAGAACGGTAAGGGGCGCTAAGCCACCCTTCGGCAAAGTTCTGCGGCACACCGCGAAGCGCAACCGCGTGGAAATACTCACCATCGTAAGTCGACAGGAAACCGAAAGCTGCCTCACAAAGGCGCATCGCCTTATCGAGCATGGCGTCGAACACCGGCGCGAGATCGCCCGGTGAGGAATTGATGACCTGGAGTACCTCGGCGGTGGCAGTCTGCTGCTCCAACGCCTCGCGTGTCTCTGTGAGCAGCCGCGCGTTCTCCATAGCGATCACGGCCTGGGCGGCGAAGTTCTCCAGCAATGCGATCTGTTTGTCGGTGAACGAACGGACCTCCTTTCGGTAAATCGCCAAGATACCGAGAACATTGCCGTCTTTGATAAGCGGCGCGTTTAGGAGAGTACGGACGCCACCTAGTTCCACTGCGGCGACTGCGAAGGGATCGCCGCTGCGATAGGCTTCTCCAGAAGCGGCATCAGCAAAATGGAGTACCGATTTCTCGCGAATGGTTTGCGCAACGCCACTCCTTGGTCCCGGTGATGAAGGCTCATTAGTCAGAAAGTCTTGATAAGCTATCGGCACTTCATGCGACGCGGCAGCCCGAATTTCATCGCCGTCAACGATCCATAATACGCCAAAGGCCGCACCGCATAGGCTTGTCGCCTTTTCGAGCATCGCCTCAAACACCGGCTTGAGGTCGCCGGGTGAAGCGTTGATGACTTGCAATACTTCTGAGGTTGCGGTCTGCTGCTCCAATGCTTCGCGCGTCTCGGTGATCAGCCGCGCGTTTTCCATTGCTATAACCGCCTGTGTGGCGAAGCTCTGTAGGAGCGCGATCTCTTTTTCGGCGAAAGGCCGCACTTCCGATCGGGTAGCGGAAATGTGACCGACCAGCTTGCCATCCCTGCGCAACGGCAGAAACAGGCCGGTGTGGAAACCGCCGAGGTTTGCAACGGCCTGCGGAATTGGGTGGTCGATCTCTGACAAATCGGGAATGTGAACGAAACGGGCACCATCGATCAGCGGCCGGGTCACGGGATTGGTTAGGCCGTCGAACCCTTGCTGTAGCCGCTCCGCTAAAGCTTCGGGGTAGCCTCGTGCCACGATCGAACGGAAGTAGTAATCATCGTCATAAGTTCCCAACGCGCCATGCGTTGCACCGCAAAGCGTGTGCGCTTTCTCCAAGATCGCATCGAAAACTGGCGCAAGGTCGCCGGGCGAGGAATTGATGACTTGGAGGACTTCGGCAGTTGCGGTCTGCTGCGCCAAAGCCTCGCGCGTCTCGTTGATTAGCCGCGCGTTCTCCATCGCGATCACCGCTTGCACGGCGAAATTCTGCAACAGAGCGATCTCTTTGTCGGAGAAGCGCCGGACTTCCTGACGGTATATATTAAACATGCCTAGTAGGGTTGCGTCCTTGCGGAGCGCCACCCTCAGGCTGGTGCGCGCGCCGCCGAGATCGACGAATGCTCGGCGCACCGGGCTGCTGCCGCTACGGTACAAATCCGAGTCGGCAAGGTCAGCCTCGTGAAAGAGCGGCTCGCCCGCCAGCATCCGCTCCCATGTCCCGCCGGGTACCGGCCGAGCGGGTTCGCGAGCGAACTCAGCAAAGGCTGACGGGACATTATGCAGTGCAACCGCATGAAACCGGTCGCCGTCGTAAGTCTGTAATATTCCAAATGCCGCATTGCATAGCCGTATCGCCTTCTCCAGCATGGCGTCGAACACCGGGGCTAGATTGCCGGGGGATGAGTTGATTACCTGCAAGACCTCGGCGGTTGCCGTCTGCTGTTCCAGCGCCTCGCGGGTCTCAGTCAAGAGCCGGGCATTCTCCATAGCAATCACCGCCTGAGCGGCGAAATTTTGCAGCAGGGCGATCTGCTTATCCGAGAACGGATTTACGTCCTGCCGATAGGCGGTAATCACACCGAGCAACGTAGCGTCTTTCCGTAGCGGCACGACAAGAAGGGTGCGAATGCCGCCCAGACCGACGGCGGCGCGCGGCAACGGCTCGGTCGGATACTGATTTGCAACCTCCAACAAATCACGGATATGCGAGAGGGGGGCCGCTTCGACTATACGCCCAAACGGGTCTCCCGGTTGCGGTTGAATTCCCCGCGCGATGAATTCTCTGAACGGCGCGGGCGTGCCTTGATGCGCGACTGGATAAAATCGCTTCCCATCATAGGTCATCAGAGCACCAAACGACGCCTTGCACAGTGCATGGGCTTTTTCGAGGATCGCTTGGAACACCGGTTCAAGGTCGCCCGGCGAGGAATTGATGACCTGCAAGACCTCGGCTGTCGCGGTTTGCTGCTCCAGTGCGTCGCGCGTCTCATTGATGAGCCGCGCATTTTCCATAGCAATCACCGCCTGCGCGGCGAAGTTCTGTACGAGGGCGATTTCCTTTTCGGCGAATAACCGCACTTCGCGACGGTAGATCGTCAGGAGGCCAAGCCCCTCACCTTCTCTCGACAGCGGGACCATCAAGATAGTGCGAATACCGGCCCGGTCTGCCGAAAAGACCGCCAGTGGCACGCCCCGACGATACGGCTCCGAATCCTTGGTATCCTGAACGTGGATCACCGAGCGCTCGCGCACTGCCCGCGCGACCAACATGTCGGCATTGACCGGTACGCGCTCCTGGAGCAGGAAGTCGGCAAACTCTTTGCTGGCCCCCCGGATCGCACCTGCGCGGATCACGTCATTGTCGCGAATCCACAAGACCCCATAGTCGGCCGAACACAACAGCAAGGCCCTGTCGAGCATCGCATCGAACACCGGTGCGAGATCGCCCGGCGAGCTATTGATAACCTGTAAGACCTCTGCGGTCGCTGTCTGCTGCTCCAACGCCTCGCGCGTCTCGGTGATTAGCCGCGCATTCTCCATCGCGATCACCGCCTGCGCTGCGAAATTCTCCAGCAGCGCGATCTCTCTGTCGGAGAACGGCCGGATCTCCCGCCGATAAACGTGAAGAGCCCCTAACAGCGCATCATCCTTGCGGAGGGCAATCCCGAGAAGCGTGTGGAAGCCGCCGATTTCGACGAAGGCGCGGCGTGTCGGATCGCCTGCGCGATAGGCCGCATCATCCGCAATGTCGACGACGTGGACAATACGCTCGCCCTGAACGATGCGCTTCATCGTCGTACCGGAACCCGGCCGCAGCGGCCCGGTGCGGCGAGCCCATTGATCAAATTCTGGATGACCGCGGCTAGCCCTCCAATGAAAGCATTCGCCGTCATACGTGATCAAATTACCGAAGCTGGCATCGCATAGCTGTAATGCTTTCTCTAGCATCGCGTCGAAGACCGGCGTTAGATCGCCCGGCGAGGAATTGATGACCTGCAATACCTCGGCGGTTGCGGTCTGCTGCTCCAACGCCTCGCGCGTCTCAGTGATCAGTCGCGCATTCTCCATCGCGATGACCGCCTGTGCTGCGAAGTTCTGGAGGAGCGCGATTTCCCGGTCGGAGAATGGCCGAACTTCGCGGCGGTAGACAGCGAAGGCACCAAGGACGGCTTCTTCCTTACGCAACGGCACCATCAGAATGGTGCGAACGCCGCCGAGGTCAAAAAGTGCACGGGCCAACGGAAGTCCCTGGAGATACCCCTCGTAGGAGGGAACGTCGACGATTTGGATAACCGGCTCGCCTTGTTGCAAGCGTAGGTGCGTGGGGCTTAGTGGCCTTGGTCCCTGACGAAGGAACTCGGCGTATCGCGGCGGTGCCCCCAGGATAGCCGATGCTTCCATGTGATCGCCGTTATAGGTCCAAAGCACACTGATCTCGGCCTCGCAAAGTTGCGTCGCCTTATCGAGCATCGCGTCGAATACTGGCGCGAGATCGCCCGGTGAGGAATTGATGACCTGGAGTACCTCGGCGGTGGCAGTCTGCTGCTCCAACGCCTCGCGTGTCTCTGTGAGCAGCCGCGCATTTTCGATCGCGATCACCGCTTGGTCCGCAAAGGTGGTGACCAATCCGATCTGCCTGTTGGTAAACGGCTCGACCCGCGAGCGGGAAAGGGTGATGACGCCAGTGACCTTGTCTTCCCGCAAGAGCGGCACCCCTAGCATCGTGCGCGTTAGGCCAAGCTGCTGTGATTGCGTCGCGGTATATTCAGGATCGGCTGCCGCATCTTCTATGTGCACAACCCGGTGTTCGACTGCCACCCGCCCGGTTACTGTGCCGCGCCCAGGTAGAGTCGGGTTCTTCGCATGGTGCTCCCTAAATTCCGGCGAGAACCCGACCGAAGCGGCCATGTGATAGCAGCCTTCTTGCAGCCGGAAAATAATGGCATTGTCGGCCTCGCACAGCCGCGCTGCGGTTTCCACGAGGGTGTCAAGTACTGGCTGCAAGTCGAAAGTCGATCGGCTGATGACCTGGAGCACGTCGCTCGTCGCGATCTGGTATTCGAGAGACTCCTCCAAATCACTGGTGCGCTGCCGCAATTCGCCGAACAGCCGCGCATTTTCCATTGCAATGACCGCCTGCGCTGCGAAGTTCTGCAACAACGCGATCTGCTTGTCCGAGAATGCACGAACTTCCTGGCGGAACAGGATGATGAGTCCCAGAACCCTGTCATCCTTACGGAGGGAGGCGATTAGTGCGGTGCGAGCGCCGCCGATATCGACGATGGCGCGGCGGCTCGGGTGGCCTGTCTGATATGCATCCTCACGTTTCAGATCCAGGACGTGAACCACGCGGTGACCCTCAAGGACGCGAGCACCAAGCGACCCTGGACCTGGAGTGTTAATATTGTTCTTGCGATATTGGGAAAAAGCAGCGGGAACGCCCCGCATCGCCACGGTTATGAAACTCGCGCCATCATAGGTTAGGAGTTCTCCGAAACTCGCTTCGCACAGCCGCATCGCTTTTTCCAGCATCGCGTCGAACACCGGGGCGAGGTCGCCGGACGAGCTATTGATGACCTGCAACACCTCGCCGGTCGCGGTCTGCTGGTCGAGCGCTTCGTCGCGCTCCTCAACGGCCTCATTAAGCCGCTTCTGCAACTCTGCGTTTGCGCACCGAAGTGCGGCTACCTCGTCGAGCGTCGCAGTCATGTGTTTTACTCCGTCGCTCCCTGTTCGGGGCCGGATCATACGCTAATCGGCATTCGCCTCCGATAGAGAGGACATGCGCGACTCAATCCTCGGTTCGTCGAGAGCCTCAAATTACCTGAGCGCCAGTTCTTGGTTATCTTACCGGCTAACCTCGTGACGGCGGTGATCTCTAAGCGGAGAGGTACATTCGATCGTCGATGCGCGGGTGACCGAGATGAGGTTCGTCGGTTTCAGCCTCAAGCTGGCCTTTCCACGCGAGCCACGGGTCGACCATCCTCGATATTGACCCTAACCGCGAAATCGTAGCGATCGATGTCGAGCGCGATGTCGACATCCTCCGGGTGCAAATATGGACGGGCCGGTTCATGAAAGCGCCCGACTTCGCCTCCTGCCAGGATGAGGCGACGAATGGCACCGGGATCACTCGGCCTCCCTTCGAGCGGTTCCGAAGGTGGATCGCACATAACTCGTCTTCGTCGGTTCGCTGCAACCCATTATCGCCCATGGCGATGAGGGAGATCCGCCGTCGCGAATCCGAGAGGAGGGCGCGGACGGTCGCATCTGCCGTGACCAATGAGGCCGCGTAAAGCCGCTCGGCCCGGATTGCCGCAACGATGCCCTGCGTCCCCGCACTTGTCCGCTGAATGATTGTCTTGCCGCCGAAATCGACGCCGGAAATCTCAAAAGGAGAGTTCCCGAAGTCGAAGCCATCGGGTGCCCGACCTCGAACCTCACCGATGCAAACCTGCCCAACATTGGCATCACGAAGGGCCAGTGCTTCCTCAACCGATCGCACCATTACGATGCTCGCGGCCCCATTCGCCAAGGCGACGGCAGCCGTGGTGAAGGCCCGGAACACGTCGATGACCGCCACCGAGCCGGTCGCTCGCTCAGCGCACTCCAAGAGGCTGTAAATCGAAACTTCAATCATGGCGGACCTTTCGCAGACGCAGAGACCATTGTCGGTTAACGAATCCACCCAGCGGCGATCTATGAAAGCCGCGCGGTGAACCTGATGCCGGTTTCAACATCTGCCACGTAGCTGAAGGTGCCAATCTCGCCTTCACGGGTCTGGATCAGCACGACGTTGGAGCCAACGCAACGATACATGATCTGGGCGAATGGCTTATCGGCTACCCACTCGTGAATCCGGCTTATAGTCTCTCCAACGTCCTTGCCCCGATCATCGATTGTCAGGTCGAGTTCGATCCGGCCACTCTCCAACTGGCTGAAATGTGCGATCACGCCGCTCTTATCAGGGCGATCCTCGTCGTCGAAATGACCCTCGCGCCATAAGCAGAGATATTCGCGACAGCAGGCCGGGCGGTCGCCGTAAACCGAGCAGCGCGCGGTCGGGTTCCTGCCGTCGAGATGACGGCAGGACTGGTCCTGATATTTTTGTAGCTCCGGGATGCCGAAAGCGACGCAGCAGCGGTAACATTCACCGCAAGTTCGCTCAGTCATTGGAGCACCGAGAAATCAACCGTGAACTCCGGGAACTTTCGTGCCATCCTCGCGGCGCGGCCTCGTGCATTGTCGGGCCACGAATCATCGATCACACGAATTGTCCGACGCTCTGCGGCTTTGACGAAGTTATCGTGGATTGTATAGCGAACTCCATCATGGGCGACTTGAACCAAAGTGATGTCAAAGCCATCGAGAAGCTCAACCACACCCGAAATCCCGCCCATCGCTACGAGATCGACTAACGGCGCGCCATACGTCAGCCTAAGTTCTGGCCACCGCCAGACGGGACCGTTCGCGTAAGACTCACCCGAATCGTAGTCATACCGCCGACAAGGTGGCTCACCGAACGTCTCGCTGAGGTTCTGAATTGTGCTCTCGCCCGCCCCCAAAACGAAAATATCAAGATCCTTCACCCTGCTCTCAACTCCTAGCAACAAATCTCTAATCGCACCACCCGCGATTACGGCGCGGCAATCGATTAGTTTGTCGGTAATCCGTTCCAACATTGATTCCCAAGGATGTGGTAATGGCTTTAGCATAATCATCCAATGTCTCTCCAAAAAAGTGATTGAAAGCTACAACGTCCATAATTCGGATCTAAATCAATCTTTTCTGGCGTCAAGTCAATTTTGCAGATTTTTGGCTTGATTTCTTCGGGATTCCCGCAATATCCGTAAATACAGCGTTGCAAGCCGCGCGGAGGACAGAATTGTGAAGGATACTATTACGTTAGAGGGCCACATTTTTGACTGCACGAAGCTGGTACTACAGAGGTACGGCCTCGACGATCACACATTACGCAAGCTGGTGAAAGCCAATATCGTGCCCGGCCCACTTAAAATCGGTAACAAGAACTTTTTCGATCGCAGGGCGATAGAAAGTCAAATCCTAGCCAATTGCCGGTAACAAATTAAAAAGAACACTCCGCCCCCGGATAAGAGGCGGAGTGTTAAATTTATTATCTATCCAAATGATCACAGCTACACCAAGCCACATAACATTAACAAAGGAGATCATAGTGTATTATGAGCACTCAATGTATTTATAGTCTCAGTGACTTTTTCAGTCAAGTAAGCACCCGAAAATGCTGGACGGCATGGCGCACTGAGGAGCGCAAAAACAAGACAACCGGCGAAGTCAAATTCACCAAGGTGCCCTATCGGACGGTCGCGTCAGAGTCGAGATCAAACGACCCCACGACGTGGATTTCTATCGACGACGCCGAAGCTGTCGCTTCGACTGAGGGATTCATCAATAGCGGTATCGGCGGGGTCGGCCTATGGCTTGGGATCGAGTATGGCACCGAGTACCGCCTCGGCGGGGTCGATCTCGATACCTGTTTGATGCCGAGCGGTCTTGTTCCTTGGGCAAAAGAAATTATCGGCCGCTTCAACACGTATGGCGAGATCTCACCATCAAAGACCGGGATGAAGCTGTACTTTTTGTATCGTGTCGCCGACGTCGCTGCGATCCGTCTCATCACCGGTACCGATTGGAGCAAAAATTTCAAAGAACGAACGGGTTCTGATCATGCACCCGGCTTCGAACTGCATATCGGCCACCGCTACTTTGCGATGACGGGCGACCTCTATGACGGCTGCCCAGAAGCACTGCGAGTGATAGAGGTTAATGACATCCGCTGGTTGATCGAGGACGCCGCGCTGCGGTTCATCACAAAGCCGACCTACATCAACTGCGCTGACGCCGCACAGCCCGATGGCGAATGGACAGGCGAAGCCAGTCGCGCTGTCGACAGGAACCATGCAGATAACAGCCGCTCGGCCCGAGCGATGCGAAAGCTCAAGAAGCTCTACCACGAGGGATCGGTCGATACCGAGGCAGAGGGCAAGGCCCGACTGCTGAAGGATGACGACCCCGGTATTGTCGATTGGATGCACGAAAAGGGCCTTTCCGACCACGAGCGCGAGTACAAGCGCATTTGGCAGAAGATCAGTCGAGAGCCACGCGACATCGACCGAATTCGGCGCGAGTTGGCAGAAGGTTTCGAGGTTTGGGATACCCAACCAGAGAAGCTCGCCGAAAGGACAGCGCCAGAGTGGCCGGAACCGATGGACATCTTCGGCGCGCTTACTCACGAGCCAGTTCTGAGGCCCGATATGCTCCCGGAGAAATCCGGGATTTCGTTTATGACCAGTCGGAGTTGCTGGGTTGTGATCCCGGAGCGATGGCTTTGACAGCGCTTGCCGTTTGCTCCTCGTTGATCTCAGACGAAATCACGATCCAGCCCCGACGCTTCGACACGACCTACCGCGAATCCGCTCGATTGTGGCTGATGCTGATCGGCCTCATCAGCAACAAGAAGACGCCAATGCTCAGGAAGCTGACGACTGCCATCCGTGCCAAGCAATCCCAGATGAAACACCAATTTGATTTCGAGAAAGAAAAATACCGGAACGAGATGGCCGTCTATGAGGCGAAGCGCAAGGCATGGATCGGTGCAACGGCGGATGGCGATGATGATGCAGTAGAACCGGCAAAGCCTGAAAAGCCGAGGGAGAAGCGGCTGCTAACGACCGATTATACAAATGAGCAGTTGGCCGAGATTTTGTGTGACAACCCGCGTGGCATCCTGGTCCTGGTGGACGAGATCATGCTGCTGTTCGGCGGATTCGACGCCTATAAGGCGGGCAAGGTGAGTAGGGATCGCCCCGTCACACTCGAAGGCTACAATGGCGGACCCCGAGACATCGACCGCAAAAGCTCCAAAGATGACCGTATCCACGTCCCGAACTGGTCGTTCTGCATTGTCGGTGGGATCCAGCAATCGAAGTTCGACCAGATCGGCGACAAGTTGGGGGATGATGGATTGCTGCAACGGTTCATCCTGATGCCAATGGAACCGCCCAAGATTGGCGTTGATCGGCCACCACGGCAGACGGCGATCGATGAATACAACTGCTTGATCGAAAATCTCGTTGGCCACAACCCGATCAATCCCAATCCGATCGTGCTGTCTGAGGGCGCGCACAACTACCGCGAACAGATCGACGAACTAGTTTCTGCTTTCGAGTCTTTTCCGGGATTAAGCGAAGCGTTCCGAGCTTATGCGGGCAAGTTTGGTGGTACCTTTGCCCGGCTATTGCTGACCTTGCACGTGATCGAGAATTGTCCGGGCTGGGCGTTTCTTGACGGTCTCGAAGAACGAGAGAGGCTGAAAGTGGTCGGTAAAGAAACTGCCCGGCGTACTTTTGACATCATGACGAAGTTTCTAATCCCGCACGCGATCCGGCAATACGAGCGACTGGATAAGAAAGGCGGATGCCAGGAGGTCGAGGACGGCAGACGGTTCGCCGGTTACATACTATCGCACGGTCTCATCCAGGTGACCAACCGAGTGCTGCACGACGCCAGCAAGGACTTCCGCGACAAAGATCGGGCGGCAAAAATGATGGCGTTCTTGACGGCGGCGGCATGGATTAACGCCACTGAAGTCAACCAACGGGTCCATGAAATTTACACCGAACGGGCTGCCCAGGAGCGCAAGTGGCGGGCGGAAAGAAAAGCGAAGCTGGAACGGGGCCGCGAGACTTTGCAGCGAATCTACGGGTGAATAGCGGCAATGGGGCAAGTGGGGTCTAAAACGAGTCGGGCAAGTGGGGCTTAGGAGATTCAGACCCCATTTGCCCCACGACGAAAGAAAACCCAAGGAAAACTGCGGCTTTCAGAAGGGAGTGGGGCAAGTGGGGCTTGCGCGCGCGAGTCACAAGGAGGCATTTCAAGAATCTTTCTTCTTTATGCCCAGACTGAACAGGAAATGAGAGTTTTGTTCTACAAAGAAATGGCGATTCTCGACCTCACTTGCCCCAACTCCTTATTTTCTGCGGGTCTCAGCGGCACAAGTGCTCAAAACCCCCAGCCCCACTTGCCCCACAATGGTCTCCTCGTTGGTTATTTTGCCAAACTCACTACGGAACACTGCCGCTTACGAGCAAGCCTCGGTCTCGCCGGTCTAATCGAGGGCCAATGGATAAAAGCGGGGGTCAGGGAGAAGGGTGACGAGGTTCGAGGCGAGATTTTTCCGTCGAACAGGGGAGGGGGCTCCCGTGGAGCCCTTGGAAATCGGCCCTCAAGAGGCCCACAACGCCGCATTTTGAGGGTCGATTAGGCCAGATTGCAGGCTTTGCACCACGAACTGCGGCTGGTGCTGGCGACGCATCTGGTCCCGCAGTGTCACGTGAGGCGATTCCGGGATGGAGAAGCTAATCGAGGCCACAGAACCCGTCACGGGCGGCGCACATCGAAGCGGATACCCGTCGACATCGCAAAAAAAGAAGGAAATGACCTAATCTGATCGAAGGCCGAGCGCCCGCACGCCAATTTTCGGCACCAATCAAATCCCTTCCGGTATGGCTATGGGATTGACAACCCGGCGGTCATCGCGACAGAAAAATTGCACTCGGCACAGCCGAGTATCTGGCCTCCTAGTTCAGCCGACCAACAATGACGCTTTCTCGGCGGTGGCTCCCGACATGGCTGCCAGATTGGCAATCCTGGGTGGCCCGCGCTGTCGAGCAGTGCCTTGGATCAGTTGACAGCTAGGCAATCAGGGAGGGGCAGTCAATAGCTGTAGCCATAGTCGGCACTGTCGAAATTGCACATCTGAAGCAAGGCCAATTTGACCACACTCGGCCCGTGTGATCTCGCGACAAAACAGGCCAACGTCGTTTCCGGGAAGCTGCGTAAGGGGCTGGGCCATCCGGCTAAACCGATAATCAATTCCGTTCTCCCGCATTTTCGACGATCTTGATCGGCATGCACAACCATTTGCTGGTTTTCGCGAAAAATCAGTACGGATCTACTGAGGCTTCTCACTGCCGTGACCGCACGCGTAAATAACCAAGATCGGCGGGGAGGAGACGAGGAACATGGAGGGTGCCAGACGCTCTCCCAACAGCCGCCATACTTCTGCTGCTTTCTCAGAGTCGTCGGCGACCAGCACCTCGACAATCTTGTCGGACTCTTGATGCAAGAGGTTCGTCAGTGCTTGCATACGCTCGTATTCATCGACCACAGCACTCATCGACAGAGAGCGGTAGCCGCGCTTTCCGTAGCTTTCTGCGGAGTCAATGTATTTGAGATCAGTCCAGTCAATGGCCCGGAGCCTCGCGCGGACTTTTTCAACATCGACACCCGGACGGGCTCTGATCCAATGAGCAACATCCGGCCGAGCCACCTCGGACGGGTTCAGGATTTTGCCCGCGTTTACCCCGATCCGCCTAATCACGATGTCGGCGATCTCGCGGAGATCAGGTCTATCCCGCGGAAGGAATTCGAAATCCGGGTGCTGGTGGGGAGTCTCGATCGGCTCGCGGAGTTCGTCACCCCTTGTCCAAATCTGGAACACCCTCGCAAATTCCGTGGGCTGCCCGCGCGAGGATACCTCCTCATGCAGAAGATGGAAACGACGGTCGAGTTGATTAATCGCGTGCGGTCGCAGGAACGACAGCGGCATCAAGCACGCGATCACCGAGCAGTGGTCGGCACAGCGGTTGAAGAACTTGACGACGCCGTTCTCGCCCCAAGGGAAATTCCCGATGGCCGCGTAGGTGACACCGGGGACGAAACCGTCGAATGTCAGAAAATCCGCCTGAACAATGTCGGGGCGGCGCGAGTCGATGTCTATGCCGAGCCGCCTGCCCACCGGTAAAAGGTCATAAAATGCACCGTCGCCAGCAGAAGGTTCGAGCCACCAATCGAATTTGATCCCGTTTTCGGCGATTACCCTCTGGGTCAATTCATATAGCCGTTTTGCCTCGCCGCGATCAGTGAAGTGTTGGGATTTCTTAACCGCCTCAACCTTTTCGAAAAAATCTTTCTGAGTGATTCTCGTCTGTCACGCTCTGCGTCGGCGAAGTACCGCAGGTACACCGTCTCCGATACGGCGGCGACCGCCTGGGCCAGTGCCGACAGATCACGCGAAATCCCGGCATCCTTCAGACGAAAAGTGTC
>Ga0306920_100008845_pt1 | contig 13399 bp, 7 predicted proteins | sample flu12Cox44000170_FD_204666 | JGI IMG/M metagenome (GOLD analysis project Ga0306920, IMG submission 204666) | Lab enrichment of tropical soil microbial communities from Luquillo Experimental Forest, Puerto Rico - flux4day.12C.oxic.44.000.170 (v2)... | ecosystem: Environmental > Terrestrial >... | reverse complement strand
CCGACAATTCCTGGCGCCGGCGCGCCGTCGGGACGGCCGACCCAAACCCCGATGGTGATGCGCCCGTCAAAGCCGATCGACCAGGCATCGCGGTAGCCGTAGCTGGTGCCGGTCTTGAACGCGATGCGGTTGTGCATACCGTTCTCCGGTGGCGGCGTACCCAAAAGTACATTTCCGACCTGCCACGCGGCGACCTGATCGAGCAGGCGCAGCGAGTCACGGCCATCGTCCGGCAGACTTGCAATCTCGCGCAACGGCCGCGTATTGCCGAGCCGCGCCAGCCCGCAATAGAGTTGAACCAGGTCTTGCAACGTGATGCCGACACCGCCAAGACCCATCGCAAGCCCGGGGGCCTCGTCTTTCGGCAGCACCAGATCAGCGCCTGCCTGCTTCAGCCGGGACGAGAGGCGGCTCGCGCCGACGCGATCAAGCAAGGCGACCGCTGGTACATTCAGGGACATTTGCAGCGCTTTGCGCACCGGCACCGTGCCCTGAAAGGTCATGTCGAAATTTTCGGGCGCGTAGGAGCCGAAGCGGATGGGCCTGTCATCGATCAGACTTTCCGGGTGAACGAAGCCGTCTTCGAACGCCAGACCGTAGATGAATGGCTTCAGCGTCGATCCCGGCGAGCGCACCGCGCGCGTCATGTCGATCTGACCTGCGCGGCGCTCGTCGAAATAGTCGGGCGAACCGACATGTGCCAACACATCTCCGCTCGCATTGTCCACGGCGAGAATGGCAACCGAAATATTCGGACCCAGGGCAATCGCGCGGTCGCGCGCCAGCGCCTCGAGCGTTTTTTGCAGGCTCAAGTCCAGCGTCAGCGCAATAACCGGTTTCCCTTTCACCGAGACAATCGCCTGGTCCGCGGAATGCGGCGCCAGCACCGGCATCGGCCTGCGCAGTCGCGGCACCGGATTGGCTTTCGCACTGATCGCATCTTCCTCGGTTATGACACCCTCCTCGACCATTCTATCGAGTACGCGGTCGCGTGCCGCGCGTGCCGCGTCAGGGTAGCGGTCGAGCCTTCGGGTCTCCGGAGACTGTGGCAGCGCCACAAGCAGCGCCGATTCAGCCAGCGACAATCGTTTCGGCTCCTTGCCGAGATAAGCGATCGATGCGGCGCGAACGCCTTCGAGATTGCCGCCGAACGGCGCCATCGCGAGATAGAGGTTGAGAACCTCGTCCTTGCTCATCTGCCGCTCGATCCCGATCGCGCGAACCATCTGCCGCAGTTTGGCATAAAGGGTTCGCTCGCGACGCGGCTCGATCAGGCGCGCCAGTTGCATGGTGATGGTCGAGCCGCCGGACACGATGTGTCCGCGAGTGAGGACCTGGATCGCGGCTCGCCCCAAAGCCAGCGGATCGACGCCGGCGTGGGTGCGAAAGCGTCGGTCCTCGTAAGCCAGCAGCAGCTTTAGATAAGTCGGATCGACACCCGTCCTGGCATCGACTGGCAACCGCCAGCGACCGTCCGCCATCGCGTAGGCACGCAGCAGCTTGCCGTTGCGATCGAGGATCGTCGTCGAAACTTCGCGCGCCTTATCCAATGGCAATAGCCCAAGCGAGACTACCCACGCCGCAAAGACCATCGCACCGATCAGGCACGCCGTGATTGTGGCCGCAATGGCGCGCCTTTTCCGTAACCAATGGCGGTCTCGGAACGAAGCGCCGGTTATGTCACTTTCCGTAGTCATTTCGCGGCGCGCACCTCGACCAAACCGGTGCCGGTACGGCCATAGCGCGAGGGATTATACATATCCTCGACATAGGCCTGCGGCAGCACGTATTTGCCTGGAGACACGGCGCGCACGACATAGGCCACCGTGAATACTGAATTGTCGTCACTGGCGCGGTCGATAGCGGCCGTAAAGCGGTCGTCGCGGAACTCGGCGTTCTCTGGCTCCTCACCATTCTCGATCCAGTCGAGGGTTCCGCTGTCACCGGAGGAGACCAGATTCGGATTGTCGATCTCGAAACCCGCCGGCAGATAATCGGAGACCATGATATGGCCGAACTCCGGCTTGGGCTCGGTGATCTTCAGCACCACCGCGAAGCGGTCGTTCTGTTTGGCCTTCGAGACGTCGGCCGGCTTGCCATCGAGCGTGAAATAGTTTCGCTCGATCTTGAAGCCGTTCGAAGCGGCCGGCTCGGGTGTGATCGGCGAACCCGAAACCGAGACCACGGCCTGCACCGGCGCTTCGCCGGTGTTGGTGATCCTGATCGGCTTGGCCACCACGTCGGCCGCCTTGTAGCTGCGATAAAGCGCGGCCTTGATCGGCGCGCCGTCGATTTCAAGCGCCATGGTTTCTTTCGAAAGGGCCCGCGAGGCGAGCACCAGCCAGGCGTTTTCTTGCGTCGAGGTGTAGGGTGTGAGCCCGCGCGCCACTTCGACCCGTGCTACTGCCTGGGTCAGCGTCGAACGCGTCGCATTGCCCTCGCCTGCAAGCGAAACCAGTGCCGCCGCATCACGCAACGCGCTGCCGTAATCGACGCGGCCGAACTCCAGCACCGGCTTTGGCGCAAGACTGTCGAGGGCTGCGGCGTACACCCGCTCCGCCCTCACCTTGTCGCCGACGAGCGCAAGCGCCGCTGCAAGCTGAGCCTTCGCAATCGGGGTTACGAGGTTGTTCAGCTTGGTGTCGGCGAGATAGCGCAAGTCCCCGATCGGTGCAGCGCCGTTGCGGGCGAGCACGTAGAGACCATAAGCGAGGTCCCGCCCGCCGTCCTTTTCAGGCTCGTTGGCGTTCACGACAGAATTGCGGATGCGCTCGAGCGCGCTCTTGAACAGCACATCCGGCACGACAAAGCCCTTCTCGCGCGCTCGGGTCAGGAAATCCGTGACATAGGCGTCGAGCCACGCATCGTCACCCCCAGCCGACCACAGACCGAACGATCCGTTCGAGCCCTGCCGCGCCAGCAGCCGTTCGATGGCGTCCTTGATGCGCTGATCGACTTCGGTGTCCATCGCCAGATGCGCGCCGGCCGCCAGTTCATTGACATAGAGCAACGGCAAGGCGCGGCTGGCGATTTGCTCGGAGCAACCATAGGGATAACGATCGAGTGCCTTCAGGATCGTCGCCGCATCGAGCGCCGTGGACAAGCCGACGGAGAGCGAAACGCTGCCGGTCCCGGACACCAGATCGGAGAACATGTCGCTCGTCAGCGTCAGGCTTTCGCCCTTGGCAAGCGTGCGGATCGTGCGCAGCGCAAGGATTTGCGTCGCAGCCTTGACGTCGAGCGCATAGTGCCGCGCCAGCGTCAGCCCGTTCGGCCCTCTGATATCGACGTCGAGATTGGCGGTTCCGGTGCCGGCGGCGTCCAGCGAGAGCGACATGGAAGTGCGCTGCTTGGCCGCGAGCTTCACGGTCGTGGCGGGATTGCCGGAGACTTTCACAGGCCCCGAGCTCTTGACGTGAATGGTGTAATCTCCTGGCACCCCTTCGACATTGTCGAGATCGAAGCTCATGGTGCCGCGATCACCGGTAAGCAGGAAACGCGGCAGTGTTGCGGTCAGCACCACGGGATCGCGCACCGTGACGTCGATCGAGGCGCGACCTAATTTCGTGGCGGTCCAGGCGACCGCCATCACGCGCGCGGTGCCGGCGAATTCCGGAATGTCGAAGCTGATTTCGGCCGTACCATCGGTTCCGACCGTGACGATACCGGAATAGAGTGCGAGTGGCTTCTGCGTCGGCGGGCTGCCCTGCAGCTCCGCACCGGCGCCGTCGCCGCCGGTCTTGAGCTGGCCGCGCGTGCCCTGCATGCCGTCGATCAACTGCCCATAGAGGTCGCGGATTTCGGCGGTCAGGCGACGCTGGCCGAGATAGTAATCGTCCGGTGCCGGCGGCACGTAATTGGTGAGGTTGAGGATTCCGACATCGACAGCAGCGATGACGATCTTGGCGTCCTCGCCGGGATTGAGGCCGCCGAGCCTCACCGGCAGCTTCAGCGTTGTGTTCGGGCGCACCAGCGCGGGCGGCGATAGGCTCACCTGGAGCGTGCGGGTCTTCTTGTCGATGTCGAACCATTTCAGCCCGATGGCGCGGCCGGGCATGCGCAGCGCCGCCACGTCGAGCGGGCGGCGAAGCGTTGCCACCACATAGGCGCCAGTGCCCCAATCCCCGCCGACTACGATCTTGAGCTGGGCTGTACCCTCCCTGACGTCGATCGTCTGCGTCGTCAGCAGGCGGTTGCCGACCACGTTGACGGTCAGCTTGCCGGCCGAGCGCGCGTTGACCGAAACCACCATGGTGTCGCCGGACTGATATTCCGGCTTGTCGATCGAGGTTTCCAAGAGGTCGGGTGTATCGGCGCTACCATCCGAATACCAGCCGACGTCGAACTGTACCGACGTCAGCGGCCCGTCGGCGTCGGTCGATTTGACGTCGAGCCGATAGCGGCCGGGCTGCGGCGATAGCGTAATGCGCGTCGGCTTGTCGGCGGCGATGGCCAGGTCGCTGTCGGCGACGCGCTTGGACGATTTGACCGGCTCATATTCCCACGACGAATTCTGGCGGTACCATTGATAGCGGGATTCCACCTTCAACAGCTCATATCGCAAGCCATCGCGCGCCAGCGTCTTGCCGTCGGGCGAGACGAACACGACGTCGAACCCGGCCTTGTCGCCCTCGGCGATGCTCCTGCCCGCAAACTGCGGCTTGACGCCGATCATGGCCGTGCCCGGCGCCAGCGGCAGCACCAGCTTGCGTTCGACCGCGCGGCCGCCGGCTTCCGCCATTCGGATAAAGATCTGCGCTTGTTGAGGCCGGGTCGACGAGGGCAGCTTGGCGAGACTGACCGGGAAGATCGCGACCCCGTTGGCGTCCGTCTCGGGAAGGTTTTCGATCGGCGTGCGCTCGTTACTGGTGGTCTCCTCATCTGCAACGCCGAACTGGTACCCGGCAAAACCCGGACGATCGGCCGCGGATGCCACCAGCATCTCGCCCTCGAGTTGCAGGCCGGAAGCCGGTGCTCCGTAAAGGAAATGCCCGTCCACCTTAAGTTCCACCGGAAGATTAGCTTTGATCTGTTTTTCGCTGGCCGAAAGCTCGAATTCGAGCCGTTCCGGGACATAGTCCTCGACCATGAAGGTGGTCTCGCCGACCGACGCACCCTTTGGATCGGTGAAAGCGCGCACCCGCCAGGTGCCGGAAGGCACCGCCGAATTGAGCGGGACCGACAGCGACCGGCCGCCGGCTCCCTGATCCGCCAGCACGGCACGGCAGAACTCGACGCCATCGGGGCGCTCGATCACAAGCGTCAGCGGCCCGCCGGTGACGGCGTTGCCCTGACCGTCGCGCAAAAGCGCCGTCAGATAAACCGTCTCATTGGAGCGATAGACGCCGCGTTCGGCATAAACGAACGCATCGGCGCCCGCTGGCACGGCCCGTCCGGACACGCCGCGGTCGGAAAGGTCAAATGCATTGGTCTTGAGACTGAGGAAGGCATAGTCGGCCTTGTCGCTCACGACGGTGAGCATGGCTGGTGCAAGCCCGCCCTCCCCGCGCGCCAATCCCGCCTCGAAAAGGACGTGACCGGAATCGTCGGTTTTGCGTGTGGCGAGGATCTCGTTGTTGCGGGCAACCAGCCGCACCTCGGCCTTGGCGACCGCTTCGGTCGAGGCCAGCGAATTGACGAAAACGTGGATGCCGTCGTTGCCTGAAAAGGCGGCGAGACCAAGGTCGGAAACAATGAACCATTGCGTCGCCAGCGATCCGTCATCGTCGCTGCCAGGGCCCTTTGCCGTCGCAGTCATGACATAGATGCCCGCCTGCAAGGTGCCCAATGCCTCATCAACTGGAAACGCGGTGGTGACATCCTGGTTGAGCGTCACGGCGGTTGCGAGTTCGCCGGACCAGACCTTGACGCCGCGTTCGTCGCCGAGGCTTGACAGCTCATAACGGCTCAAGGCGCGCTGGAAGTCGTTGTCGACGACGGCGTTGATCAGATTGCGATCGCCGATCCGAAATACGTTCACCGATACCGATGGTGTGTTGACGCTGACGAGCGGAATGCCGCGTTGTCCGGTGCGCGGCAACACGTAGGCGCGGCCCGTGAAGCGTACGAACGGCTTGCGGTCGCGCACATAGATGTTGAATTCCGCCGATTTGGGCAAGCTTTCCTTGACCGCCGACGGCAGGCCGGGGCGCAGATTGATGTTGTAGCGTTCGCCGTGCTTGAGACCATCGACGCAAAGCTGCCTTCCCTCCATCGTCAATGCCGGCTTGTCGTTGCCCGCCAGTGCCAGGAACGGCGCAAAATCGGTGCGCTTGGCGAGATCCTCGGAGAACTGGAAGCAGGCGCGAGGCGAGGCCGAATCCGAATCGATGGTGTAGTCGAGCAGCCGGAAACCGTACTCATCGCGCAGTTTCTCGTACTGGCCGCGCACGTCGGCGACCTCACGCAAGTCGAGCGAAAGCCGCATGCTGTCGAGCGCCGGCCGCCACAGCTTGCGCTCCGACAGCGCGCGGCCGAGCACGGCAAGCGCCTCGGCTTCATCTTGCGCATTCGCGGCGCGCTGATAGGCGATGTAGGCCGCAGTCGAGGCCCGCTCGAGCAGGAAGGTCTGCTCGCTGAAATTGGCGGGACGAATCTGGAAGATGGTGCGGGCCAGACGCAGCCAGTTGGAGCTGTCATCGGGCGCGGTGGCGGCGATCTGCCCCAGGATCTGCAGGCCACTGCGGAAATCGTTGCGGCGGAAGGCACTGTCGGCGTCCGTTTTCAAGGACGCATTGGTTTTGGCCACCGGGCCAGCTTCGCTCTTGATCTGGGCTTCCAGCTTGATTGCGGAATCGGCGAGATCGTCGCGTTTAAACGCCTTGTCGGCGGCCTGCGCCGTCACCAGGCCAAACGCCAGCGTGGCGCAAAATGCTGCTGCGCGAACGAAACCGATCATGATGAAGCTCCCTGGGCGGCCGAAAAGGCCGCGGCAATCGAAATTTGTGCCGAAAGGTGACGGACTGATGGCGGCGGAACAAGGGTGTTAAAGCGTTGCAAAGCCAACCACCTGCCGAAAGCCTCAAACCTTTGCCTGACGGCGGCCGGCACCGGCCCTGCCAGGCATCGCCGGCGAGCCGACGCGAGGGCTGCCGTCTGAAGGCTTTGTCGCGCCCTTCGGGAAAACGGTTCGGATCAGCCTTGGCGGGAAAGCGGATTTTTCATATTGGCAATGATATAAGGCCGGGAAGCGGTCCCATAGCTCAACTGGATAGAGTAACGGATTTCTACTCCGTGGGTTGCAGGTTCGAATCCTGCTGGGATCGCCAATAAGCTTTTACGATAGCTCTTACGATTTGGCGCCTACCGGGACGCCCCAAGACGAGCAAGGAGCAGCGCGCATGCATGAGCGGCGTGGAGTCTTCTGGCTCTGGCTTGTCGTGACGACGATCTGGATCGTGGGCTCGATCGGGTATGGAGCCACGAAATTTCACTGGTTGGAGCCAGCCCAAATCTCTGAGGTGGCCGATCCCAACGACGAGAAATACCGGGTTGAAATCGATCCCGCCTCAACCGACGACGAGATCCTCGCCTTCGTTCAGAAATCGGCCGGCTCCAATTGGCTGCGCAAGCAGTGCGCCAAAGACGTGCGCGGGCCCTGGTGCGACGTCGTCACGTCGCTGAAAATGCCGAGGCAATATTTCACGTGGCAATATCTGGCGGCATCGATCGGCGGGCTGCTTTCCCTCCTCCTCGTCGGGGCCGTACTTTTCATTAAACCTTCGGCACGCGCTGCGAACGGCTGAAATCGCGATCCACCGCGACCGGAGAGATAGCGCCCCTCCATAAGCAAACAGGCCCGCCCTTTTTCGGGCAGGCCTGTGGGAAGGCACGAATTTTCGCACTTACTTCTTCATGCCGTCGTCTTTTTTCATCATGCCGTCATCTTTCTTCATGCCGTCCTTGGCCATGGTGTCCTTCTTCATGCCGTCGTCCTTCTTCATGGAGTCTTTCGACATGGAGTCTTTGGACATCGAGTCCTTTTTCATCGAATCCTGAGCGAAGGCGGCCGGGGCAAGTGCCAGGCTGAGCGAAACGGCCGCAGCCGAAATTCCAAGCGCGATACGGGAGATGGTCATAGGTCGTTCATCCTTTTTGAAACCGGTTTCGATAGCGACACATGCCGCTACGGGTACGGACGATCCCCGGATCGCCTTTGTTACCGGCTGAAATAAAAAATATTTGTCTTATGAGGGGCAATATCCTTCAAATTAGCTATTGGACTATCCAAAAAATGAAATTCTTGGTTCGGTTCCAGCAATTTTGCCACAGTTTGCGGCGCACCAATGGCGGGACTGCCATCCGCTTCAAACTTTCAGACCACAGAGAACTCGGGCAAGGACGGGCCAGATGCTTTATAAGCCTCAGCCCAACGAGCCCAGCCAGATATCGCCCAGGGAGGGTTAAAATGTTCACGCGTCGCCACATCCTTGCATCGACACTCGCCGCACCGGCCATCCTGCGCTTTGGGACAGGCACGGCCCGTGCTGCCACGACCCTGAAAATTTCACACCAATTTCCCGGCGGTACGATCGACAAGGGCGATTTTCGGGACCGACTATGCCGGGTTTTCGCAGCCGAATTGGCCAAGCGCACCGGCGGCGAAATCACGGCCGAAGTTTATCCGAACTCGTCCCTGATCAAGACCAACGCGCAGTTCTCCGCAATGCGCAAAGGAGCGCTCGATATCAGCCTCTATCCGCTGCCCTATGCCGGCGGCGAATTGCCGGAGACCAATATCGCCCTGATGCCCGGCCTGGTTTCGACCTACGACCAGGGCTTGAGCTGGAAGAAAAATCCGGTCGGCAAAACGCTTACCGATTTCCTTGCGGATAAAGGCATCATCATCCTGAGCTGGGTCTGGCAGGCCGGTGGCGTAGCCAGCCGTTCGCGTCCCATTGTCGCTCCGGAAGATGCCAAGGGGCTAAAGGTTCGCGGCGGCTCGCGGGAAATGGACATGGTGCTGCAGACCGCCGGCGCCGCCGTGCTGTCGGTGCCCTCGAACGAACTTTACGCTGCGATGCAGACCGGCGCATGTGACGCCGGAATCACCTCCTCGACCAGTTTGATTTCGTTCCGTCTCGAGGAAGTCGCGAAATCGCTCACCTCCGGCGCAAAGGCCTCATACTGGTTCATGCTGGAGCCGCTCTTGATGTCGAAGTCGATCTTCGACGGCCTGCCGAAAAATCATCAAGACACCATTCTCGCCCTCGGCACCGAACTCGAAGCCTTCGGCCGCAAAGGCGCGCAGGAGGACGATGCCGAAGTTGCGAAAGTCTACGCAAAGGCCGGCGCCAAAGTAGCCGAGCTCGACACCGCAACGGTCGGCAAGTGGCGCGATATCGCGCGCGATACCGCATGGAAGGATTACGGAGCCAAGACTACGGTTTCCGCCAAATTGCTTAAACTTGCATCCGACGTCTCAGCATGATGCATGGTCCGCTCCCGGATCAGGGCAATCGATCGGATTCCACGACTGACCATTCGTTCGTCGCGGCGATCGAACGCGTACTTGCGTGGTGCAACAGCATCATTGTCGTCCTGGCGGCGATCGCGCTGATCGCCGCCTGTGTCATCCTAAGCTACAGCGTGCTGGGACGGGCGTTATTCCACAGTCCGAATTACTGGCAGGACGAGGCGGCGGTGTTCCTGCTGGTCGGCGCGACTTTCATGACGTCGGCCTATGTACAACAGCAGCGCGGGCATATCGGCATCGAAGCATTTGTCGGACTGCTGTCGCCGCTGGCCAACCGGCTCAGGTTGTGGCTGGTCGATGTCGTGAGCTTCCTGTTCTGTTCGTTCTTCGCATGGAAATCCTGGACGCTGACGCACGAGGCATGGGAAGACGGTCAGGTGTCGAACTCGATGTGGTCGCCGCCGCTCGCGATCCCCTATGCGCTGATGGCCCTCGGCATGAGCATTCTCTGCGTGCAGATCCTGTTGCAAATCATCGTTCCGGTCGTCGGGGCAAAGCGTCGATGACCGTGTTCGGGATTGGGCTCAGTTACGGACTGGCAACGCTATTTGCGATGTTTTCGGGCATGCCAATCGCGTTCGCACTCGGGGCGGTCGCGGTTGTCTTCATGGGCATCTACATGCCGGCGGCTTCGCTGGATACCGTGACCCAGAATGTCTACGAGGAGATGGCCTCGATCACGCTGCTGTCGATCCCGCTCTTCATTTTGAAGGGGGCTGCGATCGGCAAGTCACGCGCCGGCCAGGACCTCTATTCGGCGCTGCACGCCTGGCTGCATCGCGTACCGGGCGGACTTGGCGTCGCCAATGTGTTCGCCTGCGCGCTGTTCGCCGCAATGGCCGGATCCTCGCCCGCCACTTGCTCGGCGATCGGTTCGGCCGGCATCCCCGAGATGCGCAAGCGTGGCTATTCCGGCGGCTTTGCGGCCGGGATCATCGCCGCCGGCGGCACACTCGGCATCCTGCTGCCGCCTTCGATCACCATGATCCTGTTTGCGGTCGCGGCGGAAAAATCCCTCGGCCGGCTCTTCCTCGCCGGCATCGGACCGGGCCTGTTGCTGGTCACGCTTTTCGGTGCCTATGCCGTGATCCGCTTCCGGAAAGAATATGCCGCGGCGAACGCGATTTACCACAAGACCGGCAGCACATCGGCGATCCTGACCCGGGATGAGTTCACCATGGGCGAGCGCTTCAGCGTGCTGCCGCGCGTTTTGCCGTTCGTGCTGCTGCTCACCGGCGTGATGATCGCGCTCTATGGCGGCTACGCGACGCCTTCGGAGACCGCAGGGCTTGGCGGCCTTCTCGCGTTGCTTCTCATTGCTATCATCTACAGTGTCTGGAGGCCTGCCGATCTCGCTCCGATCCTGAAATCCACCATTCGCGAATCCACCATGCTGATGATGATCATCGGCATGTCGCTGCTTTACTCCTACGTCATGAGCTACCTGCACATCTCGCAATCGGCAGCCGAATCGATCGTCGCCATGCATCTGCCGCGCTGGGAGTTGCTGGCGGCGATCCTGATCATGGTCATCGTGCTCGGCTTTTTCCTGCCGCCGGTCTCGATCATCCTGATGACCGCGCCGATTATCCTGCCGCCGCTGCGTGCCGCCAATTTCGACATCATCTGGTTTGGCGTCGTCATGACGATTGTGATGGAGATGGGCCTCATTCACCCGCCAGTCGGCCTCAACATCTTTGTGATCCGCAACGTCGCTCCCGACATCCCGCTGCGCGAGGTCATCTTTGGCACACTGCCGTTCGTGCTGTTGATGATGCTGGCGGTGCTGGTGCTCTGCTTCGTGCCGGGAATTTCGACCTGGCTGCCGGACCTCGTGATGGGGCCGGACGGAAGCCGATGATAGTTGTGGCAAAAGCACCCGGCTAGCGCCGCGCCATTCACTGTCGGCTGCTCGCCACCCGCACCTTCGCGTTCATTGCCGCCGCCACGCGGCTGACAGGCGGGCGACCGACCAGCTTGCTGATCTCGTTGGTGGCCCTAACCAGCTTTGGCATATCGACCCCGGTCGAAATGCCCATGCCTTCGAGCATGTAGACCACATCCTCCGTCGCGACATTTCCCGTGGCTCCGGGCGCGTAAGGACAGCCGCCGAGGCCACCGGCTGCGGAATCGATCACGCGGGCGCCCTCTTCCATTCCCGCGTAGAGATTGGCGAGAGCCTGGCCATAGGTGTCGTGGAAATGCATCGCGAGGTTGGCGATGGGGACGTGGCCGGCCACCGCGCGCAGCAGCTCTCGCGCCTTGCGCGGCGTTCCCACGCCGATGGTGTCGCCGAGGGAGACTTCGTAGCAGCCGAGGTCCCACAGGATGCGCGCGACATCCACCACCGCCTGCGGCTTGACCTCGCCGTCATAGGGGCAGCCGAGAACACAGGAAATATAGCCGCGCACCTTGATGCCGTCGGCCCTGGCGCGCGCGATCACCGGCCTGAAGCGCTCGATCGATTCCGTCACCGAGCAGTTGATATTGGCGCGAGAAAAACCTTCGGAAGCCGATCCGAACACTGCAATCACCCTGGCGCCCGCCGCGCGTGCGGCCTCGTAACCCCTTTCATTCGGGACCAGCACATGGAATTGGCAGTCGGGGTGATGGTCGACGCCCTTCAGCACCTGATCCGAATCGACCATCTGCGGAATAGCCTTCGGCGAAACGAAGGCTCCGGCTTCCACCGCCCGCAGCCCGGCTCCGACGAGAGCCTCGATGAAGGCGATGCGCGAGGCGACGCTGACGGCCGTCTTCTCGTTCTGAAGACCGTCGCGGGGGCCGACTTCTACGATGCGCACCGGATCGTCCATGCTCGATTATCCGCCGGCCGGTTCGATTTCAGCCAATTCGACCCCTTCGCCGACGATATCACCGACCTTGCACTTGAGCACTTTCAGCGCGCCCGCGAATGGTGCACGAAGGGTTTGCTCCATTTTCATCACCTCCAATGTAAGGATTGGCGCCCCCTTCTCCAGATGGTCACCCTCCCTGGCGAGCAAAGCCACGACCGTACCCGGCAACGGTGCGACGATCTTGTCTTCGCCGGCCTGCTCCTCGTCGTCGCCGCCGAAGGGATCGATCCAATGCAACTCGAAACGGCCGTTGCGGGTTCGCAAATACAGTTCGTGGCCTTCGATGACCGCTGTGACATGGGATTTGATGCCGTGCAGCGTCAGGTCGATGCCCCCGCCGGCGTTGGAGCTCGTAGTGAAGGCCATTTCTCGATCGCCGATGACAAGCCTTGCGTGCCCTTGGCCGTAAACAAGATTAACCTTCTGCTCGGCACCTTGTGCGTGGCGGAATGCAAACTCCCGCCGTCGCTGGCCGACCGGCATCCAGCCTGCCGCCGCGTACCATGGGGAATTCGCTTCGGCCGGTGCGGCCCTTGCTTCTTCATGGAGGATAGCTGCGACCGCCGCGCCAAGCTCGAGATCGTGCGGCGGCGGCGGATTGGGCGCCAAATGCTTCAATTCGCGCTCGATGAAGCCGGTGTCGATCTTGTTGGCCCGCACATCGGAATGCGTCACAAGCGCCGAAAGGAAGGGAATGTTGGTGACGACGCCCCGCACGTCAAAATCTTCGAGTCCGCGATTTAGCCGATCGATGGCCGCGCTGCGGGTCGGCGCCCAAGCGATGACTTTTGCCAGCATGGCGTCGTAGTGCGGCGACACGGCATCGCCGTTCCTGTAGCCGGCGTCGATCCGCAAGCCATTTGTTGGATCCGGCATATGCCAGGTCCTTATCTTGCCAACCGAGGGCATGAAATTCTTGAGCGGATTTTCCGCATAAACCCGCGCCTCGATGGCGTGCCCCTGGAGGGAGATCTGGTCCTGCGTCAGCGGCAGCCTGTCGCCGGACGCGACGCGCAACTGCCATTCCACGAGATCAACGCCGGTGATCAGCTCGGTCACGGGATGT
>Ga0306920_100008844_pt1 | contig 13400 bp, 13 predicted proteins | sample flu12Cox44000170_FD_204666 | JGI IMG/M metagenome (GOLD analysis project Ga0306920, IMG submission 204666) | Lab enrichment of tropical soil microbial communities from Luquillo Experimental Forest, Puerto Rico - flux4day.12C.oxic.44.000.170 (v2)... | ecosystem: Environmental > Terrestrial >... | reverse complement strand
GAGGTGACCCGCTTGATCAATGAAGCCCTGGCAGAGTCCCGCCCTCAAGCCAAGGCAGATTCCGCCGAAGGAACGGCAGAAGAGTTCGAGGATCCCGGTGCGAGTGCGGAAGGCCCGAAGGAGTAGATCGGCTTTCTATCCTCGAATTCCTTTTACTGGGGGTTTGACCAGTGACTATTACCATCAACAAACAGAAGCTCGTTTCCCAGGTTTTTTCCATGGCCAAGGGCAAGAATGCCGAGCCGGAAGCCCGCCCAGTGCTCGAGCAATTCCTTTATGCCATTTGCCGAGAAGGAGTCACCCGCGAGCAGGCCGACCGCGCTTACAAGGGCTTGCAGGAGAAGTTCTTTGATTGGAACGAGATCCGTGTCAGCTCGACGCGCGAGCTGGCCGAGGCCCTGGACGGCTTGCCGGAACCGGAGACCCGCGCCCAGCGCCTCATTGATTTCCTTCAGGAGGTATTTGAGACCACCTTCTCCTTCGACCTGGAAAGCCTGCAGAAGAAAGGGCTGAAGCAGGCCGCCAAGCAACTCGCCCGATACCAGGCGGCCAATGATTATGCCGTCGCTCTGGTCACCCAGACCAGCCTGGGCGGCCATGCCATTCCTTTGGACAGTCCCAGCATGCGCACGTTGCGCCGCCTGGGGCTGCTCGAAGCCGAAAGCGGCGACATGGAGGCGCTGCGGGCCAGCATCGAACATCAGATTCCCAAGGCGCGCGGCTGGTTATTCAGCGACCTGGTAAGTGCCCTGTCCGAAGATTACTGCTGGGAAGACGAGCCCAACTGTCCTTCCTGTCCGCTGTCTCATTCCTGTCCATCGGCTCAAGAATTCAAGGCCGCTGTGGCTGCCACCGGACGCAAGTCGAGGTAATGAATTGGCAGCCGCGGGGCAGCAGAGCTGGCGGCCAAGTGGCCGCCAACTTTGCTATTCATAACTCCTTTATCAATGCACGTTAAAGTTCGATTCCAAAGTTAGCGGCCAACTTCACCCCACACTGAACCTACCAAAATCTATCTACTCCATCCCGGAAACTCGTCTTTTCCCGCAAAATCCATTTAATCATTCATTAGGGCCCCTGAAACCACGCAAGACCACGCTAGGAGGAAGATTTCGACAAATACCCATTGAATATCGCCTATGCGATTAGTAAATTTGTATATGCCTAGATAATATAGATAAACTAGCAAAACTGTTGCGAAAACGTCTTTGTTTGACGGACAGGATGTACTCCATTTCCTGGCAGGTCGCCAGAGGTAAATCCTTAATCCGCTTTGAGTTGCGGTTTTTTGGGATTCCGCAAAGGAATGCTTCTGCGGAACTTCAAGGACATCGCAGCATGCGCAGAGTGGTGGTTACCGGGCTGGGTGTGGTGGCCCCGAATGGCATTGGAAGGGAGTCTTTTTGGTCCGCCTGCCTCAATGGCAAGAGTGGGGTGGGGCCCATTCGTAGCTTCGATGCGTCCGGCCATCCGGTCAAAATTGCCGCCGAAATTGCTGATTTTGATGTTGGCCCATTTCTGCCCGCCAGCCACAAGAAGAGCCAGAAGATCATGAGCCGGGCCATGCGCTTTGCCGTTGGGGCGGCGGGCCTGGCAGTCCAGGACAGCGGCTTGAACCTCAATCGCGTAAATCCTGAACGCGTGGGCGTCGTCATGGGCACTGGCCTTGTTCCGGTCGATTTACCAGAATTGGCCCCGGCTCTGGTGGATGCCTGCGACGAGAACGGGAAATTGCAAACCAGGCGTCTAGGAGAACGCAGCCGAAATGCTCTCTTCCCATTGTGGATTTTGAAATACCTCCCCAACATGTTTTCCGCGCACATCTCCATGGCCCTCAACGCTCAGGGACCCAACAACACGATTACCACCGCTTGCGCCGCGGGCACTCAGGCCGTTGGCGAAGCTTTTCGTTTGATCGACCGGGGCGATGCCGACATCATCCTGGCCGGGGGCGCCGATAGCCGGATTGATCCCCTGCTCATGCTCGCCTACAACGCTTTGGGCGCTTTGAGTCCGTCGGAACGGCCGGCCAACGAGGTGTCGCGCCCGTTTGACCGCGGCCGCGACGGCTTCGTCATGGGGGAAGGGGCCGGCGTTCTGGTCCTGGAAGAGCTGGAGCGCGCCAAGCGCCGCGGCGCCGTCATCTATGCCGAGGTCCTGGGCCTGGGAACCAGCTTCGACGCCCATGGAGTCACCAAGCCCGATCCGTACGCCCGCGGGGCCGCCCGCGCCATCTCAGCAGCCCTCCGTGAGGCACGTGTCGATTGCAAAGACGTCGATTACATCAACGCGCACGGCACCAGCACTCGTCTCAACGACATTATGGAAACCGTGGCCGTCAAACGCGTCTTCGGCGACGGCGCCCGAGTGTTGCCGCTGTCTTCGATCAAGTCGATGGTCGGCCACCTGATCGGCGCCGCCGGCGCGGTGGAGGCCGTCGCCCTGGCCCTGACCCTGCGCCTGGGGGCCCTACCCCCAACCATCAACCTCACCCAACCCGACCCGCAATGCGATCTGGATTACGTCCCCAACAGCGCCCGCGAGATGCCGGTGCGCACCGCGGTCTCCACCAGCTTCGGCTTCGGCGGACAGAACGCGGCGCTGGTGATGCGGCGGTTCAGCTCTTAAGCCCTGACCCCAGTGAAGCAAGAACAAACCCTTGCTTGCGCTGCAGGCTCTTTCCTTTATCCAAACACTGCGCACAGTCGCAAATGCTGTTCGATATGCAGCATCTCCGCGCGGACGGTTCCGTCCAGGCCCAGTTCCGCAAGACGCTGATCGACATAGGATTTTTCCATCCGGCCGCTCGGAAAGCCAATCAGGGCGCCGCGCAGGTTTTTGCGGCGGTGGCTATACAAATCGCGCAGGAAGTTGCGAAAGCGCTGGACATCGCCGACATGGGCATGTTTAACCGAGTTGGGCCGAATGCACATAATGGCAGATGAAACCTTGGGCCGGGGCCAGAATACCGACGGTGGCAACTGGCGCAGCATTTCGATGTCGGCCACGCTCTGCACCAGCACCGCCAGAGCGCCGTAAGCTTTCGTTCCTGGCACGGCAATGAGTTTTTCGCCGATCTCCCATTGCACGGTCACCACCATGCGCTCGAAGGGCAGATCGGAAAGGAGGAAGTTGGAAATGACCGGTGTCGCCACCGCATAAGGCAAATTGGCAACCAGCTTCAGCCGGACACAGTGGCAGCGCCCTTGCCATTCTCTTAGTTGCTCAAGCACTCCGGGATTCAAGTGATTCTTGTTCTTGAGGATATCCAGGTTCACAAGTCGGACGCGTTCCCTGCCGGCAACGGTTTCGCTAGCCAGCTCATAGAAATTCGGATCGATCTCGATGCTGAAAACCGCCCCGGCATGGTCGGCCAGAAGGGAGGTCAGGCTACCGGTGCCGGCGCCGACCTCGACGGCCAGATCGTCTCTGGTCAGCTCCGCGCCGCGCAAGAGGACATCGAGCAGGTTGAGATCGATGAGGAAATTTTGCCCGAGTTTGTTCTTGGGCCGCAAACCACGCTCGGCAAACAGCTCGCGCAGATAAGAAAGCGTCTGCCGCTTGGGCGGAGCGGGGGCATGGTCAAGGTTCATGTGATGTCTCATTCATCCCGCTGCAGCTTCGCGATTGCCGAAACCATCAAGCGAATGCGAATCCGCAAGCGGAATCTAATTCAAGGCGCCGATTTCAGTTCTTGCAGGTATTTCCAGACATACTTGGCCAACAGATCGGTTTCCAGGTTCACGCTGGCCGGCGGTTCCTTGAAGCCGAGGGTGGTTTCCTTCAGCGTGTGAGGAATGAGAGCGACGCTGAAGCCGTCGGCGGTAACGTCCACCAGGGTCAAACTGATTCCGTCCACGGCCACTGAGCCCTTACTGACCATCTGGCGCGCCAACTCGGGGGGACAGCGAAACCAAACAAGGTCCCAATCCCCCTGCCGCTGCCGCCTGACGATCTGACCGAGGCCGTCGATGTGCCCCTGGACGATATGGCCGCCCAGCCGATCACCGGCCGCCACGGCGCGCTCCAGATTAACGCGCGCTCCGGGCACAAGCTCTCCCAGGTTCGTGCAGCGCAGGGTTTCCGGGCCCACCTGGAAGGAAAAGGTTTCCTTGGCACGTTCCACCACGGTCAAGCAGGCGCCATTGACGGCCACGCTTTCACCAATTGCTAACTGCGGCGCGAGTCCAGGTTCGGCAATCACCAGCCGCCGACCATCGCCCGCGGCTTCCAGCGATTTTACTGTACCCAGAGCTTCTACCAGTCCTGTGAACATTGCTGATTCCAATCCCGACTTCGAATCAAAATTTACAATAGGGATTTCACCAGCTTAATCATAGGCTTGGAATTCCTCCACGAGTCAGTCAACGGCACAAGCTGGGGTATCTCGACCGGCAGTTCGGTTTGTACGGGGGCCGGGATACTTTTTCGCAAATTCAAGCAAAAATGGCTTAAAGTGCCTGTCACCTTTCGTCCGATAATACCGTTACGCCTTTCTCTTTTCTGGGGTAATCATGAGCGGACGAATCAAGCTCTCGAGCGCCCGGCGGGGCATGGCGGCGTTTTTGAGCTATGCCCAGCGCATTCCAACCATCCCGGTCGCCCGGCACATGAAGCTGGCGCCGCTGGTGCAAGCCCGAGCCCGGCTGGCATCTCGGCCGTCATGGTCTGCTATTTTCATATGGTCTTACGCGCGGGTCTGCACGGAGTTTGCCAATCTGCGGCGGGTATGGGTCTCCTGGCCACGACCTTACCTGTACGAACATCCACACCCCGTGTGTACGGTCGCCATCGAGCGCGAGCACGAGGGGGAACGCATTGTTCTGGGCGGGCATATCAACCACCCTGAAGAAGCATGCCTCGACGAAATCGAGGAGCACCTGCGGCGCTTGCAGCACGCCGAGATCTGGTCGATCTCGCGTTATCGCATGGCTCTGCGCTTTGGCCGGGTGCCGCGCTTCCTGCAACGGCTGCTCTTGTGGCAGCGCTTGGATACCTCCGGCCCCCGGCGCGTCAAGTACCTCGGCACCTTTGGCCTGACCAATTACGGCAAACTCGGCGCCGAATCGCTTCATCCGATTGGCCCGCAAACCAGCGTCCTCACGCTCGGACCGATCAATCCGGAGGGCGAAGTAACGGTGAAACTGGTCTACGATCACCGGGTGCTCGACGGCTCGGACATCGCTCGCGCCCTGGTACGACTCGATGAAGTCCTGCACACCACCACTCTGGCCGAACTGCGACAAGTGTCGGGGCGGGCGGCCTAGGACAGGAGGCCTGCAATGTGTGGCGTTGCTTCCATCGTCCGCCTGGATGGCAGCCCGGTCGAGCGAACTGACCTGAGGCGCATGTGCTCGGCCATCGCGCATCGCGGTCCCGACGGGGCCGGCCTTGCTCTGCTAGACCAGGGCCAAGTTGGGCTGGGCCATGTTCGTCTGAGCATCGTGGACCTGGAAGGGGGGCAACAGCCGCTCTACAACGAGGACCTCTCCATCGCCGTGGTCTGCAACGGCGAGATTTACGACTATCCGCAGCTGCGCCGCGAGCTGACTCGCCTGGGCCATCGTTTCCGCACTACTTCCGACAGCGAGCTGCTGGTTCACCTTTACGAGGAACATGGCACTGATCTGTTCCGCCGGCTCCATGGCGAATTCGCCTTTGTGCTGTGGGACGGTAGGCGGCGGCGGTTGATCGCCGGCCGCGATCCCTGCGGGGTCAAGCCGCTCTACTATCATGCAAGCTCCCGCGAGCTGTTGTTTTGTTCGGAGGTCAAAGGGATCTACGCCCTGGAGCGGATCGACCGGCGGCTATCGCGCCGCTATCTCGCTGGGCCGGCTCTGGGCGTTTATGTTGATGATCCCTCGGCCTTCGAAAATGTGCGTACCGTTCGCCCAGGGCATTACGTGATTGTCGAGCCGGACGGGAGCTATCGGGAGTGTGCCCACTATCGCCAGGAGTTCCAGCCGCGCGAGGACATGACTTTTGAGGATGCCGCCGCGCTGGTGCGGCAGACGTTGACCAAGGCCGTGTCGCGCCGCCTGGCCGCCGATGTTCCGGTGCACGCTTATTTGAGCGGCGGCCTCGATTCGACCATCGTCACCGGCTTGATGGCCCGGAGCGGCCCGCAGTTCACCTGCTTCAATGTCGGTTTTCCCGATTCTCCTTACGACGAGTCGCACAAGGCTCGCGCCATCGCCCGTCACTTTGGTCAGCGCTTCGAGACGGTTCCGTGCAATGCCGAGCGCATTGCCGCCAATATTGCCCGTGCCGTCTACTGTACCGAAATGCCGCTGAACAACTACAACGCCATCGCCAAGCTGATCCTGTCGGGTTACGTTCGTTCCCGCGGAGAGAAAGTCTGTTTGACCGGCGAGGGTTCCGATGAGCTGTTTGCCGGCTACCCGTACTTCAAACTGGAGATGCTCTGGCAGCTGGAGCAGGAGGGTGGCGAAGCGGCCAGACGATCTCAGGCGCTGCAAAAACGTTTCCGCAAGATGGAGTCCCGTTCGGAGGGACTATTGTGGGACGGCAGCCGCCGCTGGGAGCGGGCGCAGCGGCTGTTTGGCTATCCCAGCTATTTCCACATCCGCGCCAAGGACGCCGCCCGCTGCCTGCAGGTGTTTTTCAATCGGAAACGGTTGGGCCTGACACGGGACGAGACTCCGCAGAATATCGCCCGCAGCGCCGCGCCGGATGAGCGGCTGGCGGGACTGGATGCCTTCAATCGCACCCGCCTGCTCACGCTCAATCAGCTCTATTGCGTGGTCATTCCGACCCTGGGCGACCGCGTGGAGATGGGCAACTCGCTGGAGTGCCGGCCGGCGTTCCTGGACCGCGACCTCTTGGAGCTGGCAGGAACGATTCCGTCGCGGCATTTCGTCGATCTGGATCGGCTGCGCGAGAAGCACCTTCTGCGCGAGGCGTTTCGCGACCTGTTGCCGCCAATTTTTCACACGGAGCACAAGCACCCGTTCTTGGCGCCGACATGGCGCGGCTTCGCTCGCTCGCGCGCCGGCCGACCGCTGTTTGCGGAGTTCGTCTCACCGGCGGCACTGCACAGGGCAGGGATATTTCGTCCCATCACGTCCCGATTGGCTCGCCTGGCCCTTGACTGGATGCCTTTACCGGCCGGCATGGCCCGCAAGCTCGATGCCTTGCTGGGCACCATCCTGACAGTCCACCTGCTGCATCATCTGTTCATCGAGAACCGCATTGCCTGCGACCCGCATTTCCCAATGGTGGACCGCAGTCCGGAACAACTCGCAGGAGAGCGCCGCGCAGCCTAGCGCGTTTCTATGCGTATCGCCTTCTCATCTGATTTTCCGAACGCTACCGCAAAGCCGGCTGGGAATCTACTATTGAAAACCAGCGCGCAAATCATATCAAACAAACAAACATCTTCACGGTTGGGAATATTCCCCGCTGGCTAATTCCTTCTCGAAAGGTGACGATGCCTCTCGGTTATCTGTGCCTGGTCTTGCACGCTCACCTGCCATTTGTCCGCCATCCTGAATACGACGATTTCCTAGAGGAAGACTGGCTCTACGAGGCCATTACCGAGACATACGTTCCCCTGCTGGAAGCATTCGACGGCCTGGAGCGCGACAGCGCCGACTGGCGCATGACCATGTCGCTAACGCCCACTCTGGCCGCCATGCTCGCCGATCCGCTCCTGCAATACCGCTACGTCCGCCACATCGATAATCTCATCACCCTGGCCGGCAAGGAAATCGAGCGCACGCGCTGGCAGCCCGAGTTCAATCACCTGGCCCACATGTACCACCAGCGGTTTTTGCGGGCACGCGAGGTGTTCGTCAACCAGTACGGCAACAACCTGGTCAACGGTTTTCGCCGTTTTTTCGAGGCTGGCAAGCTCGAGATCATCACCTGCGGCGCGACGCACGGCTTCTTGCCGCTCATGACCATCAACAAGAACGCGGTGCACGCCCAGGTCGAGGTCGGCTGCCGCGAGTTCGAACGGCACTTCGGCAAAAGGCCGCAGGGAATCTGGCTGCCGGAGTGCGGCTACTCACCAGGAGTCGATGAGGTGTTGCGCGACTCCGGTATCCGTTACTTTTTCACCGATACGCACGGCGTCCTATTTGCCGAGCCGCGGCCCAAGTTCGGCGTTTATGCTCCGCTCCTTTGTTCAAAAAGCGGCGTTGCTGTCCTGGCCCGCGACACCGAATCCTCCAAGCAAGTGTGGAGCGCCATCGAAGGCTATCCCGGCGATTATCATTATCGTGAGTTTTACCGCGATGTCGGTTTCGACCTGGATTACGAGTATCTCCGCCCGCACCTGCATCAGTCCGGCATCCGCCACAACCTCGGAATCAAGTATTACAAAATCACCGGCCGGACCGATCACAAGGAAGCCTATAATCCGCGCGCCGCTTTGGACAAGGCAGCCGAGCATGCCGGCAACTTCATGTTCAATCGCGAAAAGCAGGTGGAATGGCTGTCCGGCTCGATGGACGGCCGGCCCAGCCTGATCGTCGCACCTTACGATGCAGAACTGTTCGGCCACTGGTGGTTCGAAGGACCTGACTGGATCAATTACCTGCTCCGCAAAATCCACTGGGACCAGCAAACGGTCAAGACGGTGACGGTCCCGGAATATCTCGACCGCCATCCCAAGATTCAGGTGGCCCAGCCGTCGTTTTCGAGCTGGGGCTACAAGGGTTACTGCGAGGTCTGGCTGGAGGGCTCCAACGACTGGGTCTACCGGCACCTGCACGAGGACTCCGACCGCATGGTGGAGCTGGCCCGGAACCACACGGACCGCGGCAATTCCCTGCGCCGCCGCGCTCTCAACCAGGCGGCCCGCGAATTGCTCCTGGCCCAATCCAGCGACTGGGCCTTCATCATGAAAACGGGAACCATGGTCGATTATGCCCGCGAGCGCACCCGCGTCCACGTTCTTAATTTCAATGTTCTCTACGAGCAGATCAAGCGCAACGAAATCGACGAAGGCTGGTTAAGCCAGATCGAGAAACGGCACAATTTGTTTCCGGATATCGATTATCGTGTGTATTCGTAGACAGTGGCCAGTTGTCAGACGGCGGTTGCGGCCTTATTATTGGTATTGGCATTTCTGGAGACAACCATGAGCAGGACATCGTTGGCCGTGGGGATCATTTTCTTGGTCGCGGCGGTTTTTCTGACGGCGCTGGCGCGACCCGCAGTCAACGCACAAAACCAGGCCAAGGCCGATCCGGCCGTGGTCATCCCCGACGCCAAGAAAGTCGCCATGATTCGCTTTTTTGCTGGCGGCATCTTCCCCGACGGGCTCTACGATAAGAGACGTGTTTTCGAGCTCAAGCTTAGCAAAGAAAAGCAGATCAAGCCTGTTCTCGGTTGGCTGAAGGGACTCGATTGGGACCGGTCCAAGGCCGAGGACATCAAACAACTTCGTATCGTGGCCCGGCTGATCATTACTGCCACCATCGACATCACGAAGAAGGATAAGACCAGCCAGCTTTTTGAAATCCAACCGGATCACATCATCCAAGGCGATAATCGCTGGAAAATTGATAGAAAGAAGCTCAAGAAACTGGATGCCATTGTGCAAGGCTCGCGCTGAGACAAGCCTTGGCACGTGGCACTCGTGGAGGAAAATCATGATTAAGACATCGTCAACTTTCGGATTGGTTTTACTGGTCGCGGTTGCTGTCCAGGCAGGGGACGACGGCAAGGACAAGCCCGCGGCGAAGTCTCCCGTGACGGCCAAACTGGTGGCCAAGAAGACCACGTTCGACCTCGACCTGGGCGGCATGACGCCCGCAGAGTACAAGAAGGCTCTCCAGAATCTCGACGAGCCGAACAAACTGCCGCCGCTGCCCAAGGTGGACATGGCTCTGGAACTGACCAATACGAGCGACAAGGATGTTCAGGTGTGGATTAGCGGCTCGCCTGTGACCCTGACGCTGGATCTGAAAGGTCGGGGCGCGGTCAAAGTCACCCCGCGGCAGTTCTTTCCGGCCATCTTCATTTTGCCCAAGCCGGTCAGCCTGGCCCCCCGCAAGAGCCATGTGGTGCCGATCGGCAGCCTGTCTTACGGCCGCCGTGGCATCGAGCATCGGGCTTACTGGACCGAAGCGGGCGACTATACCCTCCAGGCCAGCCTGATCACCGGCCTGAACCCGCCTCCCAAGGGAGTGGAGCCCGACAAGAACGGCTTCGGCAAGGCGACTCTTACGAGCGAACCAATCAAGATCAAAATCCAGGCGAAATAGAAACGAAGTGGCGAGCCGGGAGCGTCAGCGACCGGAAGAGAATCAGTTTCTCCGGTCGCTAACGCTCCCGGCTCGCCGGATTTTGAATCCACTCTCCCCGGAACATGACTCGCTTCACCGGCAGGTCTGAATCAAACACGAGTTGATGGGCATCGGTCACCTTCTTGTCGGGAAGGGGCAGGACGACGAGATCGGCCGATTTGCCCGGAGTCAGGCTGCCGGTTTCATTGTGCCAGCCCAGGGCTTCGGCGCCCGACAGGGTGGCCATGCAGAGGAGCGTCGCTCCAGGCACATCGGGATAGTTCCGGTGCAGGAAACGCACTTCGGCCAAGACGTCCAGATCGGGATTGGAGGCCAGGCTATCAGTGCCCAGGGCAACGCGGATGCCTCGGGACAGGAATTCGCGAAATGGGTGAGGCGGATGGCCGAAGGCTGCGTGCGTGCGCGGACAATATACGATGGTATCGCCAGTCCCGAACTTCGTGCGCGGTTGGAGATAATTGGCGTGAATCCACAAAACCTGGGAAATACCCTGAAAATAGTCCATCACCTCTTGGGGCGATGCGGCTAACCCTTCGGGGTCCCAGGTTCCCATTTCGGTGAGAAAATCCACAAAAGGACCGGACCGGCGTTCCAGCAATTCCAACTCGGCGGGAGTTTCCGCCAGATGCACGGCCAACGGATACGAGGGTGTCGTTTGCCTGATCATCGCGGCCGCTTTTTGGAACAGCGACCGGTGAACGCTATAGGGTGCGTGCAGGCTCAAGCCGGCCCGGCAGGTATCGGTGTTGGCGCGCCAGGGCAGCCATTCCTCTAAATCCTCCCACGCCCGGCGGGCTCGATCGGCCGTCAAGCCCAGCAGTTCATGAAACACCACCGCACGGATTGGCGCTTTTGCCAGAATTTGCCAACTTTGGCCTTGATGGGCGATGTCTCCCAGGAGCGTAGTCCCATACCGCAAACATTCCGCCAATCCCGCTTCCGTGGCCAGTCGAACCTGGTCGGGCGTCACGGTGCGACGATGTCCAACGACCATCCGCAACCAGGCAGTGAAATCCGGCGTCGGTGGCGTCAAACCGCGGAGCCCCGTCAGATCCAGGTGCGTGTGCGCGTTGACCAGGCCGGGCAAGAGCGCGGCGTCGCCCAGGTCTTCATCGGCTTGACGTCTTCCATGCGGCTCAACTGCGACGATGCGGTCCCCGCTGATCGTTACCGTTCCGCCGGGCAGGGGTTCCCGATCCGCCGGAAAGATCCAGCGTGCCGTCAGGGTCCAGGAAGCAGCCATAGTGATGATTGTAGAGCTCAAAGCGCGAGCGAGGAAACTCCTCTCTCGCTGGCGCTTCGGGCTCTGTGTATAACAAGGAAAGGAGAGCGTGATGTTATACTGGCTCATTCCATTGCTGGTGATTGCAATTCTGGCATTGGTGATCGTCATCTGGAGCCCGTTGCGCTCGTTTGGCAAGGAGATGCAAATCGAACGGGCGCGGGAGCTGTTCAAGCTGCAGCGCGAGCGTCTGGAAGCACAGTTTTTGAAGGCCGCGGCGGCGACGGGCAAGCCGCGCGGCCTGCGCTGGAAGGACTGCCAGTGGGATGATGCCGTCGAGTTTGTCCGCGACCGGTCCAGCGGGCAGATTGCCGCTCTGGTGGCGGTTACCATTCAATTCGAGGCCATCGAAGGCAGCGATATGGAAGGGCTGCCCGCAGTCGGCAACCTCCGCAACGCCTCCGCCGTCTTCTTCTTCCAGAAGGGCCACTGGCTGACCGTGGGCAAGGCCGTCTTCAACATGAACCCCGACGAAGCTCTGGCACATTTCAAGAATCAGTATGAACGGGTGCCGTGAGGAGCGCTTGAGCGCGGAGCCCAAGAGCGCACCATCGTCATGAAATACATCGAAGCACCAACCGAGTATCTTTGTGCGGGAGCAGATGTAACATTGTTCTTGGGCGGAGGAATCACAGGTTGTCTCGACTGGCAAAAAGAATTGGTCGGTAAGTTATCTACTTCTGCCATGACTCTCTTGAATCCTCGTCGCGCCAATTGGGAAATGACGCCCGGAATGGAGGAAGAGCAGATCACTTGGGAAAACAAGCATCTTCTCAGGGCAGACGCTATTTTGTTCTGGTTTCCCTGCGAAAGTCTTTGCCCGATTGCTTTGTACGAATTGGGCTCCTGGATTTTCCGGCCGAAGACATTGTTCATCGGGTGTCATCCAGAGTACAAACGAAAATTAGATGTAGAAATCCAAACCAAGTTCGAACGCCCGAAGCAAGGTATTGTGTATTCTTTGGATGACCTGGCCAAACAAGTTTTGGAATGGGAAGCAAAGACAAGAACGACGTGATCTCGTGGTAAGGTCCCGCATGCCGAGCCAGACCTTCGCTGGGAGCTTCCGGATCCCGCTTGGCAAGCGGGACCTACTTTGCGCTCCGTGCTTTTGCGCTCCCGCGCTCAACCGCCTTTTTCTTTCGCCTGAATCAGTTTGGCCATTTGCGATTTGTTGCGTGCCGCCAGGTTGGGGTGAACGATGCGGCGGGCGGCGGCTTTGTCCAGCTTCTTGGCAAGCAAGTTATATTCGGCCTGAATCCTGTCTGCCGGGCCGCTGGCGATGATCTCCTTCAATTTCTTGATCTGCGTCTTGATGGCCTTCTTGGTGGACCGGTTCTTCAAGCGGCGCTTTTCCGTCTGCCGCAAATGCTTGCGGGCGCTCCTGGTATGAGGCATCGCTTCCCCTTATAGCTGCCGATATTGGGCAAAAAACGAGAGGATAATTTACGAGGCGGGTTCATCAGCGGCAAGCGCGTTCATTGCTCCGTGTGCGCTTGGAATTGTTCATTTTTCGGAGCTATCGGAAGGTAAGCTTGCTGGTCAGAGTCCCTCGACAGTCCGCCAATGGTAATCTTGCCGTCCTCTAGCTCGATGCGGCGGAGCTGAAAGGTCGGCCTGGATTTGTCACATTCGACGCGGACGACGGCGGTGGGATTGCCGTTGTGGCGGTACATGGTGACCTCAACGCTATTGCCGCCGTGCAGGTGTTCGGAAATCGTCTCCAGGATGGACTGGGCGGAAATGGGCAAGGCCCCGGCGTGCCGGCCCAGGAACTCCACGATCACCACATTCGGCTCCTTGACCAGCCAGACGCGCAGATCAAAAGAAAGAATGGTGCT
>Ga0306920_100008843_pt1 | contig 13401 bp, 10 predicted proteins | sample flu12Cox44000170_FD_204666 | JGI IMG/M metagenome (GOLD analysis project Ga0306920, IMG submission 204666) | Lab enrichment of tropical soil microbial communities from Luquillo Experimental Forest, Puerto Rico - flux4day.12C.oxic.44.000.170 (v2)... | ecosystem: Environmental > Terrestrial >... | reverse complement strand
CAGGCCTCGCACTTTTGCTCGCGGTCCTCTCGCTGGCAATACGCGAAGCCGCGCCCGCCCGGTGCCAGTCAACCGACGTGGTCATCCTGCACGTCACCGTCATCAACCCAGGGACATCGTCGGTTCTCTCGAACCGCGCTGTAGTCATCACGGGCGCGAAAATCAGCGCCGTCGCCTCGGCCGATACCTTCCAGCCTCCTAAGGGCGCCCGTCTGATCGACGCGCACGGCAAATACCTGATTCCCGGTCTCTGGGACATGCATGTGCACTCCGCCTTCGGCGACTGGTTTCCGGGCGGACGGGAAGTGACCTTGCCGCTTTACGTCGCCAATGGCGTCACCGGTGTTCGAGACATGGGTGGTGATCTTCCCGTGCTGTTCGAATGGCGTAGACAAATTGCCACCGGTGAGATCGTCGGCCCCCGGATGGTGGTGTCCGGTCCCATGCTGGATGGTTATCTGCCCGGCGAAAAGCTGCGCTTCCCGAGTTCCGTCCCAATCACAACTCCCGAAAGCGCAATCGCCGCCGTCGACTCTCTCAAGCAGCAGGGCGCCGACTTCATCAAGGTCCAGTCGGTCATTTCGCACGACGCCTACCTGGCTGCGGCTGCCGAGGCCCGCAAACAGAACCTCCCGATCGTCGGGCACGTCCCTGACAAGGTGCGCATCTCTGAAACGATCGCCGCCGGTCAAAAGAGCATCGAGCACCTCATGGGGATCTTCGAGGGTTGCTCGACGGAAGAGGACAAGTTCATCCGTGGCGAAGGCAATCTGAAATTGTTGCTGACCACGTCCGACCAAGCCCGTTGCGACGCGATCATCCACTCGCTCGCGCAGCACCAGGTCTGGGAGGTCCCCACCCTTGCCTGGCAGCGCGGGGGAATTTTTCTCGATCAGCTCGATTGGAAACATCAGCCGCTCGACAAATACGTTCCACGTCCATGGGTGAGCGCGACCTGGCATCACTTCGCCGATACGCTGATCCTGCCGGACCTGGCCCGCGACCCCCTCCCGTTGCGCCAGGAGTACTTCAGGCGCAACCTGCAGATCGTGCAAAGCATGCACTCCGCCGGCGTCCAATTTCTCGCAGGCACCGACACACCTGCCGGCGTGTACGTCCTTCCCGGTTTCAGCCTGCACGACGAACTTGCCAATTTTGTCGAGGCCGGCTTTACGCCGATGGAAGCTCTTCAAACCGTGAGCAGCAACCCCGCGACATTTCTCGGCACGGAAGATCGTTTCGGTTCGATCGCGCCCGGTAAAGTCGCCGATCTCGTGCTCCTCAATGCCAGCCCGCTCGAAGACATCCGGAACACAAGAAAAATCAATGCAGTCCTCGCGAACGGTCGCCTCTTCGAGCGCCCGGAACTCGACGCCATCCTTGCGCAGGTCGAAGTCGCTGCCAGACACGTAAAGTGAGTCCTAACGAGACCCTGGCAGAGATTCTTTCCAGTCCATGACTGCGCCACTACGCGCCCTCGCACCAAGGTTCATGGACGAACGCCATAGCAGGCGTGGGCCGAAATCGCGATAGGATCAGCGCACGTTCACCAATCCCTGCATGGAACCTGACGTCCTGGCTTGGCGTCGTTCAGTTCCCGGAGGTCAAGGTTTATGAAACGCTTTGTTGTGATCGCGGCATCGCTGTTGCTCGCGTCGGCGGCTGCCGCGCAGACTTGCCCCAAAGTTGTGTACTCCACGCCCACCGCTACTCTGAAGAGCCTGGTCGCCGCCGTGAACTGCCTGGCTGCCGGTACAGGCGAGGTGCCCAAAACCGTGCAGGCCAAGAGTGCGCAAGCGAATAGCGGCATGCAGGTCGATTCGTTCTCGATCGTTGGCCCGCAACATAGCCGACCCTATAGCAGCGTCGTGCTCGCGGTGCTTTCAGTTCCAACCGGCGGCATGACCAAGACGGCAGTCGTTACCCCCGACACTCGCGAAGCGACGGTGACCGCCGAGGCGGGTGGTTCATGCACGGTGAAGATCAATCCGGACAAGACCGTCGACAGCAAGTGCTACATCGCGGGGGGGACGGTATACGTGGTCTACCGGTAAGATTGACGACACATTCTTGCAGAATCAATGAAATAGCCCCTAGCTAATACAGAAGCGCTACGATCGCAGGGCTGACCGACGTCCGCAACCAGGTCTACCGACTTACTGGGATGCCCATTCCTGGGGTTCTAGAGCCCCTAGTATCGACGATCCCGCTCACGGACGACGCAGAGGTCATCCGCCTCCCAGAAATCGCCCCTACACGACCCTGCGCATTTTATTAGCTCTGGGTCAAGTCAAAATACGTGGTGCTTGGGTTCTCGCGCGCATGCGCGCAGGCAGGCCCGTCAGAATGGCATGAGTCTTAAGCTGGCTTGAAGTGGTAGACCACATCCTGCTTCGAAGGAATTGGAACACCGTCGCGGGTCGCTGGACGGAAGCGCCAGTGCTCAACTGCAGCCAGCACCTGCGAATCAATCACCGGACCCAGGCTCTGCACGACGGCTGTGTCGACAACCGCTCCGGCTTCGTCGATGGTGATTTCGACCACGCAGTTCCCTTCCACGCCACCCGGAAGTTGCGAGCGATCGACGATCGGCTCCATGGTCACGATGGGCAGGGCCGCGCGAATGTCGTGGCCCGACTCACTCCCGAAGGAAAGCGAACCGTAAGGGTTCCCCGCCGAAGCGCCAGCCTGGGCGGACTCGGCTTGGGTAGAGTCTCCGGTCTGCGCGTTCGAAGCCATCGTTTGCAAACTAGGCAATTGGCGGGCCAGCTCTGTGGGCGCTGTCAGCCGCGCCCGGGTCGCAGCCGCTTCCCTGCGGCTAGGATGGTGAGGTTCGACCTCGCCCGCGCCGCTCGCCGCCGACCAGTAAAGCTGCGTAACGACCTCCCCGTGCACACCGGCCAGCCCGGAAGAAGGGGCCACGAAAATTGGCGTGCGGGCGTGGATTACCCAGAGCAACAAGGCCAGATGCACGCCGACCGATCCCCACGGCGCATTGCGCCGGGGAGCTTTCGGTTGCGGGTTGAGGTCAAGGGTCAAGGGCATCGCCGATCCCCACGTTCTTCCAGCTTAGACGGATTCCGCTTAAGTTTGTATCCCCCGAAATGGTACTTTCATCGAATCGCTGCAAACCAGCGGGCAAGCCTGTCCGGGAGAACAACCGAAATGCTCGAGTTTCTGCCTTTCCAAGCGCCTTCACGCCGCAACTTCCTGAAAACCTCCTCCATGATCCTGGGTGCTGCGGCCTTCACGGGCGCCCTTCCCAGTTCCCTGCTCGCGCAAGCAACTACCGACGAAGAGAAGATTTCACAGATTCGCAAGAATATCGCGAGCGCCGGCATCAAGGTCGTGCCCGTCGCGGCCAACGTCACGATGATCAGCGGAGCGGGCGGCAATATCGGCGTACTCACCGGGCCCGAAGGCAAGATCATGATCGACTCCGGTGTTTCAACCACTGCGCCCGACGTACTGAAGGAAATGGCTGGAATCGATGCGCAGCCGCTTAAATATCTGCTCAACACACACTGGCACTTCGATCACACCGAAGGCAACGAGAAGATTCACGGTGCCGGGGCGACTATCGTGTCGCATGCCAAGACGCGCGAGCGCCTGGCCGTGTCCACCTACATGGACCTGGTGAAGATTCACTTCCCAGCCTCGCCCGCGGCCGCGCTGCCTACGCGCACTTTGACGGATTCGTTTACGTTTTACATGGGTGGCGAAGAGATCACGCTGCAAACCGTTCCGCCTGCGCATACCGACACGGATCTGTATGTGTCACTTAAGAACGCCAACGTGATTCATGCGGGCGATTTGTTTTTCAAAGGCAATTACCCGCTGATCGATTACTCAACGGGCGGCAACATCAATGGCTTCCTCGATGGCATCAACAAAGTGCTGGCGGTCGCGAAGGACGACACGAAGATCATTCCCGGGCATGGCCCCCTGGCCAGCAAGGCCGATTTCGTAGCGGCGCATGACACGTTGGCCACCATTCGCGATCGAGTGGCGGCTGCGAAGAAGTCCGGCAAGTCACTTCCGGAGACGATTGCAGCCAAGCCCACAGCGGAGTTCGACACGAAGATGGGCAAGGGCATGATCAGTGGGGACAGCATGGTCACGCTGATCTACAACACACTGTAAGGGCCTTGCACCGTCCACAGAGAATCCGACGGCGACCCACTCAAGCGGTGGCCCATTCAAGCCTGGTTTTGGCTTGAGTCGGAGTGGCGATCATCGCATCTGCAATCGATCATCGCTGCCAAGAAAATTCAGCTGCGTGCGGCGTCCGGTCGTTGGCCTGAGTCCTGCCGAGCCTTGCTCAGCCTGGACGGGCGAGGGCGCCCGTCCCCCTACGATTCTGGGCAGGAGTCACAGTCGCGCTGCCGTTTTGGGGATTTTCTGGGCGTCCCATATTAGCTACAGCTAACTCGGAAGTGATTGCCGACAAAGGCTATAGAATACTCCGCCGCATGATTTTAGAGGCGTAAGATCCAAGCAGTGGTGAGCGCCATGAAATCCTCTCGTTTACATCCTGGGTTGGCTTTCTTGTTAGCCGGGTTCGTGATTCTGCCTGGCCTTGCGCAGACCTCTTCGAGCGACTACCAGTCCGCCAAAGTATTGAGTGTGCGGGAGGTTCGGCACGCAGGCTTCCGCAACAGCCGGTATCCGACGACTCCTCAGTACACCATGGATCTTGCTGTCGAGTTTGCCGGCCAGACCTATTGCACCGGCTACGAGACCCCGGTTCTCGATGAAGTGCACGACCTGATGGCGGCCAACGGCAAGGATGTGCAAGTTTCGCTCCATGGCAAGCAGATTCAATTAGTTCTGCCGAATGGACGCCGCGTGAAAGCCGACCTGGTCAGGTCTGAACAGTGCTAGCTGTGACAAAATCTGCATCGAATTGAATCCTCACTTCTCGAGCCCGCATCTATTTTTTCGATAGGTTCCATTCGAAGTTTGGACGAATTCTTCGAACAAGGCTGTTGACAAGCCTTTGGGGCGGACATATCTTAGCGCCAGTCATGCCAGTTTCTCGGCCAAACACCGCTGCTTGTTGTTGTACCTGCTGTTGCATGCGTGTGTCGTTTGGCCCGGGGAGGCTGCTGACCTAGTAACTCTTTAAAAATCAGCAATCATCTACCCACCGCCAGACGACCTCTGGCGGTGGGTTTTTGTTTTTGCGGCAAAACCCTCGGGTCACCCGGATAACGGTACCCAAGTAACGGCGAGCGGGCCATATGACAAATGCAGTTCCGGAAACGAAGACTGTAGAGACGAAGGCCCAGCGGGTCGAGCGGCTCAAGCGCGAGAAGAATCCGTGGGAGGGTCTCGACGAGATCCGGCGCTTCGCTCGCGAGGGCTTCACTTCGATCCCGCCTGAGTGGGTGGGCACGTACTTCCGTTGGTGGGGCGTGTATACGCAGGGCGATGGCGCAGGCGTGACGGGCGGCAAGAATGGCGAAGGTAAGGCTCTTCCCTTCTTCATGGTGCGTATCCGAATTCCTAATGGCCTGCTGCAAGCGCACCAACTGCGAGCCATCGCAGACGTGACTGAACGTTACGCGCGCAGCACCGCCGACCTGACCGTTCGCCAGAACGTGCAACTGCATTGGGTCACGATCGAATCCCTCCCGGAAGTTCTCGACACGTTGTGGCGCGCAGGCCTGACCACCATGGGCTCTTGCGGCGACGATACCCGCAACATCACGGGCTGCCCGCTCGCGGGCGTGGATGCCGATGAGATTTTCGATTCGTCGGCCATCGCTCTCGAAGCCAGCCGATACTTTGTCGGTAACGCTGAGTTCTACAACCTACCCCGCAAATTCAAGGTATGCATCACCGGGTGCCGCGTTTGGTGCGCCTATCCGGAGATCAACGACGTCGGCTTCACCGCAGTGCAACGCACGCTGCGCGGCCGGCAGGAGACTGGGTTCTCTCTGCGCATTGGAGGCGGGCTGTCGACTGATCCGCATCTCGCGGTCCGCCTGAATGCGTTTGTGCAGCACAACCAGGTGGTACCGGTGCTGCGCAGCGTGGCCGAAATCTTCCGTGACAGCACAGTGTTGCGCGAGAACCGCGAACGCGCGCGGCTGAAGTTCTTGTTTTTGAAGCATGGGTGGACTGCGGAATCGTTTCAACACGAGCTTGAATCGCGCTTGGGATACAAGCTGGAGCCCGCGGCGGACGAGCATCTTCCCAATGATGTGTACCGCGATCACGTCGGCATTCATCCGCAGAAACAGGAAGGCTACTTCTACATGGGCTCCGCGGTGCTGCGCGGGCGGATTTCTTCCGATCAGTTGCACGCAGCGGCTGAGCTTGCCGAGAAGTATGCGGGTGGTGAAGTTCGCATCACTAACATGCAGAACCTGCTGATCGTGAATGTTCCGCGAGCGAATGTGAATGGTCTGGCAAAAGAACTGGACGCGGTTGGCTTGCCAGTGCAGGGTTCGGCGTTCTTTCGCGGGGTCGTGGCGTGCAGCGGGTCGGAGTACTGCAAGCTCGCCATCACCGAAACGAAGGCATTTTCGCGCTGGCTGGTAGAAGAGCTCGATGAGCGGCTGCCCGGATTCGATCAACATCTGAAGCTGCACGTGACGGGCTGCCCGAACAGCTGCGGGCAGCATTGGATCGCCGATCTCGGGCTCGAAGGTAAGAAGATCAAAGTCGGTGGCGTGATGCAGGACGCCTATTACTTCTGCGTGGGCGGCGCGGTGGGGCTGCATCAGTCGATCGCCCGCCCGGTGGGTTACCGCTGCACAGCAACGGAAGTGCCCGAGGCGATCGAGCGGCTGCTCGGTGGGTATCTCACGGAGCGCGAGCTTGGAGAAAACCTGCGCAGCTTCTTCGCTCGGCATAGCGACCTCGAGTTGCGGTCATTGTTGGCTGGTGAGTTCGTGCCTCCGGTGGAAAGGGACCCGTCGCCGGGGAGAGTACCGCATGGGCTGGAGGGGTGAACGTGCGATCGTTAGTCCTTGGTCGTTAGTCGTTAGCTCAGTGGCCGCGGTTTACAGGCGAGAGGAAAGAGTTATGAGTTTGTTTCCGATGTTCTTAAAACTCGAGGGACGGCGGGCGGTGGTGGTCGGCGCGGGACGGATCGGCGAGCCAAAGATCAAGAGCCTGCTGGTTGCACGGGCCGATGTGCTCGTGGTCGCGCCCTGGGTGACACCTGCTGTGGAAGGTTGGGCCAAGGCTGGCGTGATTCAGTGGGAACAGCGCGAATTTGTGGCTTCCGACCTGGATGATGCGTTTCTCGTGATCGCGGCGACTTCGTCGGTCGTCGTGAACGAGCAGGTTTATCGCGCAGCGCAGGAACGCAAAATTCTGTGCAATGCGGTCGATGATCCCGAACGTTGCGATTTTTTCTACTCGTCCGTGGTGCGGCGTGGACCGTTGCAGGTGGCGATTTCGACCGAGGGTAAGAGTCCAGCGCTCGCGCAACGGTTACGGCGTGAGTTGGAGTCTTCGATTGGGCCCGAGTATGCGGGATGGCTCGTGGAATTGGGAGCCGCGCGCGAGGAGTTGTTTGGGCAAGCCATTGATCCAGAGGAGCGCCGGCTGCGGCTGCACCGACTGGCCAGCCGCAGCGCTTTCGAGGCACGGCAGCTTGCGCATTGGGAGACGGGCGGAGCCATAAATTCAACACCCGCGGACAAGACTGCCCGCGCCACATTTGAAGACGGATACGAGATACGCCATGAAAACTAGCGGCGGAAAAGTTTGGTTGGTTGGAGCGGGGCCTGGCGATCCGGACCTGTTGACGTGCAAGGCACTACGTCTGCTGGAGGAGGCAGACGTAGTGCTGCACGACGATCTGGTAAGCAAGGAAATTCTCGCTCTTATTCCGCGCGCGACCCGCAAGCAGAACGTGGGCAAGCGATGCGGCAAGAAGAACATTCAGCAGGAAGAGATCAGCGCATTGCTGGTGAGCTTCGCGAATTTTGGATTGCAAGTCGTACGGCTGAAGTCCGGTGACCCGATGATCTTCGGGCGTGCGGGTGAAGAGATGGAAGCGATGCGACGCGCGGGCGTGGACTTCGAAGTGGTGCCGGGCGTGACGTCGGCGCTGGGCGCGGCCGCGTCGGCCCAGATTTCGCTCACGCACAGGCAGTCGGCTTCGGCGGTGGCGTTTCTTACCAGCCACCAGGCGAAGACCGCGAAAGAAACGGACTGGCAAGCGTGGGTACGGGCGCGGGCGACACTGGTGATTTATATGCCAGGGTATGAGTACGCGCAGATTGGGGGGCGGTTGATGGAGGCGGGCATGGATCCGAAGACCGCATGCGCAGTGATTTCGCGGGCGACTTCGAAGGACGAGCAGATTCTGCGGACGACTTTGGATCAGTTGCCGACGGCCGCGCGGATGGCGGCGCCGACATTGCTGTTTGTGGGAGCAGCGGTGGGGATTGGGCAGGAGACACAACCGGCTGCTGATCTCGAGTGGCTGGCGGCGCAGTACGAACTCGCACGAGAAGTTGCGCCGGTGTGGAGCACCGCGGCTTTCGGTGACACAGAACCCAGGTTAGCGGCACAGAACGGCGCGAACCTGGGGCACCCTCACACTGCGTTTCGGGCACAGGAATATTCGGGAGACTGACGTGACAGAAAGTTTTGAGCAAGCGCGGGTTCGGGCCGAGTCATGGACGCCGCAAGAAGTGTTGCGGTGGGGTTTCGCCACCTTCGGCGACACGATCGAGATGGCTACGGGGTTTGGCGCCGAGGGCATGGTTCTTCTCGACATCGCTCTGCGCGTGAATCCCAAGCTCAAAGTCTTCACGACCGACACCGGATTCCTATTTCCCGACACTTATGAACTCAAGGGGCGAGTCCAGGAACGATACCGCATTCGCATCGAGCGACTGGAATCGAAGCTGACACCTGAAAAGCAGGCGGAGATTTACGGTCCAGAGTTATGGAAGCGCGATGCGGACCAGTGCTGCGCGCTGCGGAAGGTGGAGCCATTACGGGCGAAGCTAGCGACGCTGCGGGCGTGGATCACGGCCATCCGGCGCGAGCAGACTGCGGTTCGCTCGCACGCGGGCAAGATCGAATGGGATGAAAAGTTCGAGCTAATCAAGCTGAACCCGATCGCCGACTGGACGCACAAGCAGGTGTGGGATTACATCCTGGAAAACGATGTGCCGTATAACCCGCTGCACGATCGCGGATACCCGAGCATTGGCTGCACACATTGCACGCGAGCGGTGCTGCCGGGTGAAGATCTGCGGGCGGGACGCTGGGCGGGGCTCGAGAAAACGGAGTGCGGATTGCATCTGCCGGAGCCAGCGCCATTGATTAACATCTCAACAACGTAGACCATCTTCCGATTCGCCGACGACATTGGATCGCTAAAAGAGTTTCTTAATCGCGTCTACGAGTTTGGGACCCGCATCAGATTTCGTCAGGTAGGCCTTCGCTCCCGCGTGCAAGGCGGGTGCTTCGAGAAGCCCTGCCTCGTGCTGGCTTAAAATAATCACCTTGCATTCAGGGAAGGCCGCCAAGATCCTCCGGGTCGCTTCGAGTCCGTTCAATTCGGGCATCGTCACGTCCAACACCGCTACATCGGGCTTCAGCAAGAGCGTCTTATCGACGGCCTCAATTCCATTGGCAGCTTCCGCGCAAATCTCCCATCCGGGATGATCTTCCAGAAGTGCCCGGACCCCACGCCGGAAAATATCATGGTCATCGGCAACAAGAATCCTCACAACGCTAGTCTCCCCATGGCTGACCGAGTGTGAGTCTGGTCGGACAATTCGTTCAATCGGATGTGGTGCAGAACACAAGCAACAGAACCGGCGCTGGTGAGTGCCGGAGCCTTCAAGCGGCGTGCGGATCAGGCGCGGGGGCGCCACGATGCAGTTCGTCGCTTAGGGGAATGGTTACTTCCACGATTGTGCCCGGCGCGCCGTCGCTGAGACGGAACTCACCGCCTAACTCCTCGACTCTTTGCTTCATGCCCCCAATTCCCACTCCCAATGCCGCACTCTGCAGGTTGCGGACTTCGTCTCTTAAGCCCTTGCCGTTGTCCTGCACTTGCAAAATGATGGAATCCACATCGCGGGTCAGGCACACGAGTGCTTCGGTCGCATCGGAATGGCGATAGACGTTGGTCATTGCCTCCTGGACAACCCGGAATAAGGCGGTTTCGAGTGCGATTGCAAGGCGGGGAAACTCGGTCGGAGCTGCCACGAAGGAAAATCGCATTCCACTCCGGGCCGTCATGCCATCGATATACCAGCGGATCGCCGAAGCCAGGCCAATTTCATCGAGTAACGGAGGATGGAGGAGATGGGAAATCGTTCGAACTTGTTGGATGGCTCGCTTCAGACTGTCTTTCGCTTCTTCCGTAATCGGGCTCGGATTGGTTTGCGAGACGATCAGGCGATCCAGGTTCATTTTCGCGGCGGCCAATTCCTGGCCCACGCTATCGTGGAGCTCGCGAGCGATCCGGCGGCGCTCTGCATCCTGCAGCGTCATCAACCGTCCTGACATTCTTCGCAGGGCATCGGTCCTCTCTTTGACCGTGCGTTCCAGAAAGGCCGAGTTTTCGAGCATGGACTTCTCAAGCAGCTTGCTGTCGTGAATGTCAGAACAGCTTCCATACCATTTGACAATCGTGTCGGAGGAATCGCGAAGCGGCACGGCGCGCGCGCGGAACCAGCGGTACTCGCCCGATCGCGAGCGCAACCGGTACTCGGATTCGTAGGGCCTGCTCTCCAGCAGCGACTTCCGCCAGTCGTTGTCGATTGCTTCGGTGTCCTCCGGGTGCAAGTACTGCGTCCAGCCTAGCCCAGTGGCAGAAGCGGCGGGAGCTCCCGTGTATTCGTAGAACCGATCGCTCAGGTAGTCGCGATCCATGCCGTTGCGACTGCTGAAAATAATGTCGGGAGCAGTCTTCACGATTGCATCAAGTTCCTTGTTCCGCATCATCAGTTCACTGTTCACGGCTTCGAGTAACTGAGCGCGGCGCTCTATTTCTTCCGTGCGCTCGTGAACTCGCATCTCCAATTGCTGATTCAGTTGTTCTAACTGGCGGGTGCGCCGATACAGTTCGGCGAAAACAGTGACCTTGGCTCTGAGTAATTCCGGATCAAAAGGCACCGAGATGTAGTCAACCGCCCCTCGCGCATACCCACGAAGGCGGTCGAACGTAGTGAGGTGGACTGCGGAGACGAAGATGATCGCCGTTTGATTGAATCTGGGATGCTGCCGGATCATATCGGCCAGCTCGAACCCATCCATTTCCGGCATGCTCACATCCATGAGAACGACCGCAACGTCTGTCTTCAGAAGATAATCGAGGGCCTCCCTGCCAGACGTTGCTTTGATGAGGTTCTCGTCAAGCTCTTCCAGGATCGCTTCGTAGGTTAAGAGCTTCGCGGGCTGGTCATCGACCATCAGAATATTGATTCTGGTTCTCGGCTTAGTGCCTGTCGGGTTTTGTTGTAATTCGGTTTTCACTCTCATCGGTGCAACCACATGCGCAGAGCTGAGAGTAACTGGTCGGTGTTAACGGGCTTCGCGAGGTATTCGGAGGCGCCGGCCTCGAGGCACTTTTCCCGATCTCCTTTCATCGCCTTGGCAGTTAGAGCGATGATCGGCAGTCGGGTGAACTCGCTATTTTGGCGGATGACCTGCATGGTTTCGTATCCGTCCATCTCGGGCATCATGATGTCCATCAAAACGATCGCAACGTCGGGGGTCGCTTCCAGAAGAGCGATCGCTTCACGCCCGGTACCTGCGGTCAGTACGGTCATCCCGCGCCGCTCGAGCACGCTGCTGAGCGCGAAGATATTCCGTACGTCATCATCGACCACCAGAACCTTTTTGCCGACCATTGCGTCGTCCGAGCGGTGGAGGCGATCCAACATCCTCTGCTTTTCGGCCGGGAGATTGGTGACAACCCGATGGAGGAAGAGCGCCGTCTCGTCAAGGAGTCGTTCCGGAGATTCCACTCCCTTGACTACGACGCTGCGAGCGAGCGTCCGCAGTCGCGCGTCCTCTTCGGGCGACAGTTCTTTGCCGGTGAACACGACCACCGGGATGTCGCTCAAGGTCGCGGACTGCCCAATCTTCTCCATCACTTCGAAGCCACTCATGTCGGGCAAACGCAAATCGAGAACCACGCAATCCACGGTGCTCTCGCTCAGCACCTTGAGGGCTTCTTCTCCGTTCGATGCGACCGATACATCAATGTCGTCGGATCCCAGGAGTTCCCGAATCGTGAGCTGCTCACGATTGTCGTCTTCGACCACGAGCAATCGCCGGCGGCTCCGCGTCGTGTAATCCTTGATGCGGGAAAGTGCAGACAAAACGCCGTCGGGCGTGGTGGGCTTCGTGATAAATGAGAAGGCACCGCGAGACAAGCCGTGCTGCCGGTCTTCGTCCATAGTTAACATCTGGACCGGAATATGACGGGTGGTGGGGTCTCTCTTTAAGTGGTTGAGGATCGTCCAGCCGAGCATGTCAGGAAGAAAGACATCGAGAGACACCGCCGCGGGACGGAATTCACGGGCAAGATCGAGCGCAGCAATTCCAGTACGGGCGACTACGACCTTAAACCCGAGGTCTCGCGCGAGATCGCAGAGTATTCGCGCGTAGCGGACGTCGTCTTCGACGATCAAAAGGATGGTGTCGTCTGGGTGGAGGTTTTCGCGATCATCCGGTACCTCTTCAATGACCGACTCGACCACGCTAACGCTCGACAACTGGAGAGGCGAAGCGGACGAAAGAGCAGTTGTGTCGCGCGTGGTGGGGCTCGAGGAAACGGGTCCGGCATAGACGAGCGGCAGGTAGAGTGTGAAGGTACTGCCCTTGCCTGGAAGGCTGCGGAGCTGAATCTCGCCGCCCAGGAGACTTGCCAGCTCGCGGCTGATCGCCAAGCCCAGTCCAGTACCGCCGTACTTGCGACTGGTGCCGGCATCCGCCTGCTGAAATGCCTCGAAGATGATGCGTCGTTTGTCGGAAGCGATCCCGATCCCCGTGTCCGATACCTCAAACGCGACCACGGAGGTGGCCTTTTTCAAGACTGGGTGCTCGGCGGTCCATCCGGTCGGGGCTGTGGAGACGGTCAGACGCACACCACCTACTTCCGTGAACTTGAATGCGTTCGAGAGCAGATTCTTCAGCACCTGCTGCAGGCGTTTGGCGTCGGTCACCAAACTCTTGGCGGACAACGTATCGGTGTGAACTTCAAAGTTGAGGTGGCGATTCTCCGCCTCGTGGCGGAACGGGCGAGCCACAGTCTCAACCAGGTTCGTGAACAATACCTCTTCCGCTTCGACCGACACAGTTCCAGATTCGATCTTGGATAGATCGAGAATGTCGCTGATCAGGTTGAGCAGGTCCGTCCCGGCTCCGTGAATGGTGCGGGCGAATTCGACCTGCTTGGATGTG
>Ga0306920_100008842_pt1 | contig 13401 bp, 7 predicted proteins | sample flu12Cox44000170_FD_204666 | JGI IMG/M metagenome (GOLD analysis project Ga0306920, IMG submission 204666) | Lab enrichment of tropical soil microbial communities from Luquillo Experimental Forest, Puerto Rico - flux4day.12C.oxic.44.000.170 (v2)... | ecosystem: Environmental > Terrestrial >... | reverse complement strand
GCCCAGGCCTCGAGGCCGAGGGCATCGTGTTGCATGCCGATCTCTTCCGCCCGGCCAACTTCATTAACACCGCAACAAGCAACGTGCAGCAATCCTTGATTCTCGGGGCCGGCCTCGTGATCGTTGTACTGTTCCTTTTTCTCTTCGACCTGCGGAGCGCCGCGATTTCCTGCAGCGCAATCCCGCTCTCGCTCCTGACTGCAATAATCGTCCTTGAGAGGTTAGGCGCCACGCTCAACACGATGACGTTGGGCGGGCTCGCGATCTCGATCGGTGTGGTAGTCGATGACGCTGTTATCGACGTCGAGAATATCGCTCGGCGCCTGCGCGAGAACGGCCGACTGCCGCAGCCGCGACCGATCCCGCGCGTAGTGCTGGACGCCTGCCTCGAAGTCAGGAGTGCCGTCGTCTACGCCACCTTCGCCGTTATCCTAGTCGTGCTCCCAGTCATGGCCTTATCCGGTATCGCCGGCCGGCTCTTCGCGCCACTCGGCCTTTCCTACTCGCTCGCAGTGATGGCGTCGCTCGTCGTCGCGCTCACGGTGACACCCGCGCTCTCTATGGCGCTCCTGAAAGATCGGCACGCACCGACAACGGACCCGCCCGTAGTCAGGTGGGCGCGCAGTGGCTACGAGCGTCTTCTGCGGTGCATCGCTCGTCGACCACGGACAGTCATTGCGGCCGCGTTCGTGTTCACTGTCGCCGGCTGCTCGGGGCTGCCGTTTTTCGGTGGCAGTTTCATCCCCGAGCTCAAGGAAGATCATTACACCCTTCACATGTCGGCGGTGCCGGGCACCTCAATCGAGGAGTCGCTGCGTATCGGCATACGCGTCGCCGACGCGCTCAAGCGGCTGCCATCGGTGCGCTCCGTTGCGCAGCGCGTCGGACGCGCGGAGAGAGCGGAAGACACGTGGGGCACTCACTACAGCGAATTCGAGATCGATCTCAAGCCTTTGAGCGGCGATGAGACGGAAACTGCTGAAGCAGAGATCCGGAGGACGCTTGCAGCGTTCGTCGGTGTGAACTTCTCGCTCAAGACTTTTCTCACCGAGCGCGTCGAGGAGACGCTTTCGGGCTATACCGCATCGGTTGCTGTTAATGTCTTCGGTAACGATCTCGACGTTCTCGATCAGAAGGCGCGGGATATCGCCATCGAGCTCGGCGAGGTACCAGGCGCCACCGAAGTTCAGATCCAGGCGCCACCCGGCTTACCGCAGCTCACCATCCGCCTCCGCAAAACCGACCTTGAACGCTGGGGCTTCGATGCTGTCGAGGTGCTCGAGCTGATCCGTGCGGCCTATCAGGGCGAGATTGTCGGGCAAACGTATCAAGGTAACCAAGTCTTCAATGTCATTACGGTCCTCGACCGCGCGAGTCGAGACAGCATTACAAAAGTGGGAGGCTTGCCCCTTCGCAGCCAAGGCGGCACTTTCGTTCTCCTGAGACAGGTCGCCGACATTTACCAAGCCGCTGGGCGTTACCAAGTGCTGCACGAAGGGGCTCAGCGCGTCCAGACGGTGACCGCGAATGTTGCCGGCGACGATGTTGTCTCCTTCGTCCAGGCGGCGAAGCCGAAAATCGCTACCGAGGTGGAGCTTCCTGCTGGGACCTACCTCCAGTTTGCGGGCGCGGCTGAGGCACAGTCGCAATCACGACGTGACCTCATCATCAACTCGCTCATCGCAAGCGCCGGCATCATCTTGTTGCTCTCGATTGCGACCTGCAACTGGCGCAATCTCACCCTGATTCTTGCGAACCTGCCATTCGCCCTGGTGGGCGGCGTACTCGCCGTGTTCGTGACCGGTGGACAATTGTCCTTGGGCGGCATGGTGGGCTTCGTCACTCTCTTCGGCATCACACTCCGTAATTCGGTTCTCATGATCGCCCACTACGAGCATCTCGTCGCAGTTGAGAACATGTCCTGGGGGTTGGATACTGCAATCCGAGGAGCCGCGGATCGGCTTAGTCCTATTCTCATGACCTCGATCGTCACCGCCCTCGGCGTGTTGCCGCTTGCAATCGGCATGGGCGATCCCGGACGCGAGATCGAGGGTCGCATGGCGGTCGTTATCCTCGGCGGCCTGTTGAGCTCGATGGCGTTGAACCTGCTTGTGCTGCCAACTCTCTCGCTGCGCTACGGAAAGTTTGAGCCATCACGCGACGAATTCGAGCAGGCGGGAGCGCCATCGGTGAGATCGGTCGCCGAGTAACGATAAGTGGACTCGTGATCGATGGTCTGCGACGGGCCTTCGAAAACCGGGGAGGATGATGACAGATGCAACGTTTGCAAACCCGGGCAGTGTCGTCATCTGATACTGACACCATCAGGACTATCGGAATCCTGCATTTCACCATCGGGGTACATGACCATTGCCGACGCGAAGTTCATTCAGAAGTGCTCGGCTGTAGGCACATGGGCTCGAACGAGCGCTATTCCCTCATGCAACGTGGCGGCAGCTACTTCGTGTTGGCGAAGATCCGCCACACCCTATTGCCGAGCTACACATCGTGGCGACCATCTCCTCGGCGCGCTAAAGGTCGTAGTCGGCGGTGAGGACTGCGTCGGTCATTCGATTACGAGAGCACCGGCGCAGAGACACGAGGCCGATCAACACCGCGTTCACCACTGGGTCCACGTTCAGATACATGCCCCAGGGGCTGAGATGGTGCGGCAGCCTCGCGGTCGCGAGGACATTGTCCTGCGCGAGCGCCGCTAAAGGTTCGTCGAGCCATGCGATCGGCTGGGACGTGTCCTTATAAGCCCGGTTTCTGTAAGCGCGGCTCAGTCAATGTCCGCTTCGCGCCGGAAGCGACCGAAGTGCTGCGTTGCCGCTCGACGTAGTCCCGAGAACCGGTCATTCGGCAGTCGCTCGCCCAGTCCCGCCGATGCTGATTCGGATGCAAACAGCTTGCTGGCACGCGCGATCGCCTCATGTCAGGCGAATTTCACCGGAGATTGAAGCGGATCGGCACGGTCAGATCCACACGGTCGCCCGGCAATTCTCGCGGCGGCGCCGGAAAGGGTTGCGCGCGGCGCAACAGCGCCAGGGCCTCCTCGTCGAGCGCGCTCGCGCCCGACGAGCGCGAGATACGGCTGTCGATCACACGCCCTTTCCGGTCGAGGCTGAAGAAGACCTGGGCGATCCGTTGCTCGCGACGAGATTGTGCTACCGCCGGATAGCGCTTGTTACGCTCGAGCAGCGCCACGATCTGCGTTTTCCACGTCGGTACCGCGTTCGAATTGTGCGGGGTGATCCGGCCCTGTATGGGGGCGGCAGGAATCGCGGCGGTCTGATCTGGAAGCGCCTGCGGCGCGGAGGTCGTCGGTGCCGGGGGGCGCGGCTCTTGGCGCTGCGGGGTTGGGACCTCCTGGGGTGGGGGCTCAACTGCAACGTCCGGATTGGGGGCGGGCTTGATCTCGGGCGGCGGCTCTTCGACCGGCTTCGACTCGACCTTTTCTTCGACTTTCTCCTTTTCCTCGAGACTCTTGACCGGCTTGTTGGGCGAGGCGTCGGACATCACCTGCTCGGGTCCGGGGGGAATCTCCGTCTGCGGCGCAGCCGGCGCGACCGGCATCGGGGCGAACTCGATCACGATCGCGGCAGCGGGCTCTGCCGGCTCGATCTCGTCGCGCCAGGTGACCATCCCGGCGGCGATGGCGCCGTGCGCGAACACGATGACGGCGCCGCACATCACCCACCGGCGAAGGTCCGCACGGTCTTCGGCCATAAACGGCGTGACGTTAATCTCATGCATTTCGTCAAGCGTGTCCTCGCCGTGGTCGAGACGGGCGCTCATGACGACACACTCAAGTACGCTCGACAGCGGACAATGGCGGCGCCCTCCGCGCGGACGGAGCAGGCACGACGACGCGCTCGAGGTCGCGGCTGACGAGCCCCAGGACCTGCGCCGCGGCATCGCCAACCCCGGCGCGGTAGCCCGCGATCGACCGCGCGAACACGTTGTAGATCACCACGGCCGGAATGGCGGCCGCAAGCCCGAATGCGGTCGCCAGCAGCGCTTCGGCGATGCCCGGCGCGACGACCGCGAGGTTGGTGGTATGCGACTTCGAGATGCCGATGAAGCTGTTCATGATGCCCCAGACGGTACCGAACAGGCCGACGAAGGGGGCGGTCGCACCAATGGTGGCAAGCACGCCGGTGCCGCGCAAGATCCGCCGCCCGTAGCTTGCTTCGATGCGCTCGAGACGCGACGCGATCCGCTCCTTGATGCCTTCTCGGTCGATGGAACCGGATGAGACCTTTAACTCGGTCACGGCGGCGTCGAGGAACTGCATGACCTCGGCCCGAGAATCGGCCAGCCGCTCCACGCCCTCCGCCGTGGAGCGTACATGGACGAGCTCATTGAGTGCCGCCCGCACACGTCGCTTGGCGAAAAAGATCTCAATGGTTTTGGCGAGCCACACTGTCCAAGTGACGATTGAAGCAAAGGCAAGGCCGATCAAAACCGCCTTCACAACCAGGTCGGCGTTGAGATACATGCCCCAGGGGCTCAGATCGCGCGGCAGAGTGGCGATGGCCACGACGTTATCCTGCGCGAGCGCCGGCAAGGGCACGATCAGTAATGCGATCATGGCGGCACCGCGCAGCAACGCAGGGGCAACAAATGCCGGATGGGTTCAAATCCGACCAAGGCAAAGTTACGAATCCGCCGGGAGGAGGCGCACAGCGACGCGAATCAGCTCCGGCAGATTTTTGGCGCCAAGCGTCCGCTTAAGATGGAGGCAGGTATTGACCACGGTCTTGTAGCTGACGCCTAGCTCCTCGGCGATACTGCTATAAGTTTTGCCCTTCGCCAATAGCGAGAGTATCTGTGATTGGCGTGGGGTTAGATCGACGAGCGGGTTCTCCACGCCGGTGCGCAAGAGCGCGACTCGCATCGCGAGATCTTCGCTGAGATAGGGCTTACCCGAGCGCACCTGCTCGAACGCCTTCATCAGCTCGTCTGAGGACCTATCCTTGAGCAAATAGCCGGTAGCGCCCGCTTCAAGAGCGCGCGCGGCGATCATCGGGTCGTTATGCATGCTGAACACAAGGATGCAAGTGCACGGCTCGTGCGATCGCATGCGCCGAATGAGATCCAGGCCCCCAAGCACGCTGCCCTGCATGCCGAGATCGACGATGATCACGTCGGGACGGTTGCGACGGAAAAGCCGGTAGCCGGAGGTCACGTCGCGTGCCTGCAGCACGGGCTTGACGTCGGCGTCTTCCAGCACGCGCCGCAACCCCTGCAGCACGATAGGATGGTCATCAATGATCAGAACGCTCGTCATATTGGCCGATCTTCATACGAAAAAATACTCCGGGGGCCGTGCACGCGTCGCGACCCGTCTTTTGCCGCGACTGCGCGCGCATTCTCCAATATCATCCACCTTGCTTCGTTCGCGACGCTAAGAGCCAGACAGAGCACCTGATCGTTGCCCGTCGAGGCGCTCCCCTAAGATGTAGGCTGCTCGCCCTGGGCGTGGCAGCGTATGAGCGAGGCCAGCAGTAGCGCGGATCGGCTGGGTTAACCATTCCGGCCACGACGGATGTAGCCTCTGTTGCCTTACACTTAGGGTTGCCAAAATAGTGGCCAAAAAGTCACGATGACATAACTTCGTATTTCAGGTTCGCGACGTTCTGCCAGATAATTTGGCAATCAGCTCTGGCTACATTGGCAAGAGATTTTGCTTAATCTTCCCTAGCGGCGTGAACTTGTCGAGCAGCTTTCTTTTGGCTCACACGAGCCGCCTTTGCCCATGCAGATGATCTGATGCGATCGTCGCTGTTTAGCTCCAGCCCGAATGAGGTTGCTGCGAGGAGAGCCTGGCCTCCGGGCTTGAACTGTGTTCATAGCGGACGCATTGCACAAAGTTCCCTATCCATTTTGCCAAAGGATCACAGGACAACGAGTCATTAAAAGCCATTAACGAGTTCAACTTGGCAACGGGAGTTTAGCGTTGCTGGGGGCGTTATGTTGGGGGCGTGGGGAGTAGGTCGCAGTTCATCGCGGCTTGGGGTTTGGAAACGACGGCTCTTGGGTGCCGTCGCCTTGGGCGCATTGCCGTTGCCGGGAGGGCTGACCTCGCCTGGGCCGGCCTGGGGCCAGATATCCGAAACACTGCCAGAGGTCACGGTGAGTGCCCCGCGACCTAAGCCTCGGCCGCCTCGACGCGCAGAGCCGGCACCGCGCCGGGCGGCTTCATCGGCGCCCGCGACGCGGGAGCCTGCGCTCGCGGCGCCGGAGCCTGCGCCCGCGGTCACTGCGCCGTCCCCATTTCAGTTCGTCGCTCCGACGCCCATCACCGGTCTCGGCATTGACCGCAGCAAGGTGCCGGCGATGGTACAGACGCTGCCCGCCGAGGACTTCTCGCGCACCTACTCGCCTAACGTCGTCGAGACGTTCGCGCAGCGCATTCCCGGCGTCACCACCAACAACGTCCAGGGCAACGAATTCGCCACGGACCTACGCTATCGCGGCTTCGCGGCTTCGCCAGTGCAGGGCACGCCGCAGGGGCTCGCCGTCTACATGCAAGGTATCCGCGTCAATGAAGCCTTCGGCGACACCGTCAACTGGGACTTGATTCCGAAGGTCGCGATCGGCCGCTCGGATATCTGGACCAACAATCCGACCTTCGGCCTCAACGCCCTTGGTGGCGCGATCAGCTTCCAGATGAAGGACGGCTTCACCTACAACGGCACCGAGTTCGATGCCTCAGGCGGCTCCTACGGTCGGGTCGGCGGCTCCCTGCAATACGGGGTGCGCAACGGGGAATGGGGGCTCTATCTCGCGGCGGAAGGCCTCAAGGACGACGGCTGGCGCCTCCAGTCGCCATCGCGGCTGGCGCGCTTCTACGGCGATCTCGGCTGGAAGGGCACCGATGCCGAGATTCATCTCGTCACGTCCGCAGCAGACAATTTCTTCGGCGTGATCGGACCCACGCCGATCGAACTGCTCGCAAACGACTATCGCGCGATCTTTACCTGGCCGCAGACCACCAAGAACGAAGCGGCGCTGGTCGCGCTCAACGGCCGCTACTCCGTGACCGACCATTGGACCGTCCAAAGCAATCTCTATTATCGCCGGTTCAACCAGGAGCATGTCGACGGCAACGCGGCCGAGGTCGAGCGCTGCAGCGGCAATCAGGCCAATCCGCTGTTCAACACGATGTGCCTCGAGAACAATGGATTTCCAGCAAGCTTTCCGCAGACGAATTTCCAAATTCTCAATGCCAATAACCAGCCGATTAATTGTCCGCCGGGCAACGGGAATACATGCGCCACGACGCCCTGGGGCACGTTCGATCGCACCTTCACCAAGGCGCTGACGACGGGCGCCTCGTTGCAGGCCCTCAACGACGACAAGGTGTTCGATCACGACAACTACTTCGTCATCGGCGCCAGCGTCGATCGCAGCAAGATCGGATTCCAGGGCAACAGCGAACTTGATTTCATCTACCCTGATCTCTTCGTCGGTCCCAACGCTGCGGTGCCGGGTACCGGACAGATCATCCACACCGCCGCCGATATCGGCTTCAGCCCCGTCAGCCTCGCTGCGTGGCAAACCTATTATGGCGCCTATTTCAACGAAACGTTCGATTTGACCAACCGCCTGTCGCTGACTGCAGGGGGACGTTACAACCTCGCCGCAATCGACATGGCCGATTTGTTCGGCACCAGCCCCGATCTCAGCTCCAGTTTCACCTACGCCCGTTTCAATCCGGTGACGGGCTTGACCTACAAAATTCTGCCGGAGCTGATGACGTTCTATGCCGGATATTCGGAAGCGAATCGTATACCGACGCCGCTTGAGCTCGGCTGCTCCAATCCTTTGAAGCCGTGCTTGCTGGAAGGGTTCCTGGTATCGGATCCGCCGCTTCAACAGGTGGTCGCTCGTACGCGCGAGGCGGGATTGCGCGGCAACATCAACACTGCCGGCGGTCGCGGCGACTGGAAGCTCGGACTGTTTCGCACCGACAGCCAAAACGACATCATACAGGTCCAGAGCGTGCTTCAGGGCCGCGGCGTGTTCCAGAACGTTCCCGCCACCCGCCGCCAAGGGCTGGAGGCAGGCGCGCAGTACCAGACCGGCCAATATCTCGTGTATGCCAATTACGCCTTCATCGATGCCACCTATCAGTTCTCGGGAAAGCTGGCGTCGCCGAACAATCCGTTCGCAGACGCAAATGGAAACATCTTTGTCACGCCAGGCAAGCAGATTCCCGGCATACCGCGGCACCAGGTCAAAGGTGGCGTCGACTACTGGATCACGCCGGAGTTGAAACTCGGCACCGACGTCATCTGGGTCAGTAGTCAATGGTTTGTTGGCGATGACGCCAACCAGAACCCCAAGCTCTCCGATTACTGGGTCGCGAACCTGCATGGCTCGTATCAGCTCACCAAGGAGCTGCAGATCTACGGCGTCGTCAACAACCTGTTCAATCGCAAATTCGCGACCTTCGGCACCTTCTTCAATCCGCAGTCGACGGTCGCGATCGCGATACCGAACGTGCTGGAGGACCACCGTACGGTCACGCCGGCGCAGCCGCTCTCGGTCTATGTGGGGATGCGTGCAAAGCTGTAAGGCCAATAGGCAGATGAAGACAGGCTTGGCTTCGGACCGCATGTTGGGGGACATACAAATGACGATTCAAATTGGGAAGCTGGGAAGCATTGTCCTGAGTGCATTCGTCATGGCGGGAACAGCCGGCGCAGCCGATTTACGCGTCGCTACTCCACCCCCGCCCGCCTTCAATTGGTCAGGTTGCTACGTCGGCGGCTTCGTCGGAGGCGCAAGATCCGACGGTGACATGACGTTCACCGATCTAGGCAACGCGCAGTTCCGTTCTTATTCGGGCGGTATGGTCGCAGGAAGGCTGGAAAACCAACATTCCTGGAACATCGGATCGGGCAGCAGCGTCACCGCAGGCGGCACCGGAGGCTGCAACTGGCAGCCGGTCGGCACTGCCTTTGTGCTCGGTCTCGAAGGCGAAGCCAGTTACGTGAAGTTCCAAGCTTCAGCTTTTGATCCGCTTCGCAGTCCAACGCTGGCGGCAGCCACGCCGGATGTCCTGGGTAACGGCAAGATCGGCAACTGGTATGGGATGATCACCGGCCGCGTGGGATATGCTTGGGATCGTACCGTATTCTACGTCAAGGGCGGCGCCGCATTTGTTCAAGTAGAGGCTTCGGTAGCTGATGCGTGTCAAACGGTTGCCACTGGGTGCGGCAACTGGATTATCACAACGCGAGACACAACCGACACAATCACCACTTGGACCGTGGGCGGCGGTATCGAATGGGCGATTTACAACAACTGGAGCATCAAAGGCGAGTATATGTTCATCGGTTCAGGCCACGGCCTCACGACGTGTGGCTTTGCGGCCGCTCCGGGCGGAGCCGCGGTGGCAGGCGGGCAATTCTGCTTCAATCACGAGTTTCCCGGCATTCATACCGCGAAGATCGGCTTGAACTACCGCTTTAATTCTGCAGGGAGAGACTACTGAGCTAGCTTTGCTGCTGAAATGGGGGGCGACAATGAGGTGCTCTGCATTTGATTCATTGAGCGCCGCAGGGCTGCGGCTCGGCGGTGCCAACTTAACTGGTACGCAACAGCATTGTCGATCGGGTGGGTTGTCCTCCGCGCGCGCGAGGGGTGGAACGCTGCCGCGGGTGGCGCTCCTCGCAGGCGTCTCACTTGCTGCGCTGGCCACCCTGGCGCCGGTCGCACATGCGGTCGACGGCACCTGGACGGGACCGGCCGCCGAGTGGACGGACGGCACCAACTGGAGCTCGAACCCGAACGTGCCCGACAACGCGGCGACGTTCACCAACAATCCCGCTCCGACCTCGGTGACGATTTCCGACGACGCTTCGATCAATACGATCCAATTCACCGCTGGGGCGCCCGCTTTTAACTTCACAACGAGCGGCACGGGAATCACATTCAACGTCAACGGCACCGGCATCGTCAACGATTCCGCATTCGCGCCAAGCTTCATCAACAACGACAATCTGAACTTCAACACCGCCAGCTCGGCCGGCAACGCCGTCATCGTCAACAACAACGGCGGCGTGCTCTTGTTCAACAACAACAGCACCGCCGGCAACGCAACCATCACCACGAACAACGGGGCGGTCACGCAATTCAACGACAACAGCACCGGCGGCAACGCGCAATTCATCACCACTGCCGGCGGCATAGTCGATTTCTCCAACACCGCCGGCCCGGCTGGGGACGGCAATATCAGCGCTGGCTCGATTGCAGGCGCGGGCAATTATTATCTCGGTTCGAACCAGCTCACGGTCGGCGGCAACAACCTCAGTACGACGGTCAGCGGCGTCATCAGCGATTGCGGTCCCACCGGGCTCGAGTGCAGCGCCTCCGGCGCAACCGGGGGCGGGCTGACCAAGGTCGGCAGCGGCACGCTGACGCTGACGGGCGCGAGCACTTACACCGGTGACACCAACGTCAACGAGGGCGTTCTCAACGTGACCGGCTCCCTCGTCTCGACCGTCTCCGTCAATCAGGGCGGCACGCTGACGGGTACTGGCACCATTGGCGGGCTGAGCGTCGGCAGCGGCGGGATTGTCGCTCCTGGCAATTCGATCGGTACGCTCCGCGTCGCGGGCGATGTCAGCTTCCACGAGGGCTCGATCTACCGGGTCAAGGCCAATGCCGCCGGGCAGTCCGCCATGATCAGCGCGACCGGCGCCGCCAGCATCGATGGAGGCACGGTGCAGGTGTTGGCGCAGAGCGGGACCTATGCCCGGCAAACGCGATACACCATTTTGACCGCGAGCGGCGGCGTTGACGGCCAGTTCACCGACGTCACCAGCAATCTCGCCTTTCTCACCCCTTTGCTGAGCTATGATCCGAACAATGTTTTTTTGACGCTGATCCGCAACGACATCACCTTCGCGTCGGTGGCGCAGACGCCCAATCAGCGCGCCGTGGCCGCCGCCTTGGATAGCAGCCCGCCGCTCAAGCCATTGGTGCAGGCGGTCGCCAATCTGACCCTAGCTGGAACCCTGCAAGCATTCGATGCGCTCTCTGGCGAGGTGCACGGCAGCGTGCAGACGACCATGATCGACAACAGCCGCTACATCCGGCAGGCGGTGCTGGGGCGCCTGCGCCAAGCGTCCTATGCGGGTGTGGCCGGCGCTTTCGCCGCGCTCGGCTCGGGCGGCCCGATTTTGGCATATGCGGATCCCGCCGGGGACAGCACCTCGGCTTCTCGCGACGGCGATCGGCCCAACCAGGCGATCAACCAACTGTTTGGAGCGCCGCAGCAATCGCCCGATCTCACGTTCTGGGCACAGGGCGTTGGCGCCTGGGGTCGGATCAACAGCGACGGCAACGCCGCCGATGTCACTCGTAATCTCGGTGGCGTTTTCACCGGGTTCGATGGTCGCTTCGGCGAGTGGCGCGCCGGCTTGGCCGGCGGTTACACCAATGCGTCCACAACAGTGAGCGCGCGAGCGAGCTCGGCCAATATCGATAGTGCGTACTTTGCGGGCTATGGCGGCACGAGCTTTGGGCCGTTGAACTTCCGCTCGGGCGCGGCCCTTGCCTGGCACACGATCGGCACCAGCCGCTCAATCGCTTTCCCCGGCTTCTCCGAGCAGGCGAGCGCGCGCTACAGCGCCGTCGAGGGCCAAGTGTTCGGCGAGATCGGTTACGGCATGAGCTTCGGCAACAATGCGATCGAGCCGTTCGCTGGCCTCGCCTGGGTGTATTTGAACACCGAGAGCTTCAACGACACCGGTCGCGTGGGCGCGCTGAGCGTCTCGGGCACCCAGAACGATGTCAACTACTCCACGCTCGGCGCGCGCTGGGCCAGCACTTACCTCATGCCGAACGGCATGGCGCTGATCCCACGCGCGTCGCTTGCGTGGCAGCACGCCTTTGGCACGGTGACGCCGAGCGCGTTGCTTACGTTCCAAAGCACCAGCGCGACGTTCGGCATCTTGGGCGTCCCGATCGCGCGCGACGCCGCACTCGTCGAAGCGGGTAGCGACCTGCAGTTGGGTCCGCAGACGAAGGTCGGCGTTGCCTATTTCGGTCAGCTCGCGAACAACGCGCGCGATCATTCGGTCAAGGCCAATTTCTCGTGGCGGTTCTAAAGCATCGGGTAGAATGCTTTGAGGTTGCTGTTGCAGCCGAGCTGCAACAATGTCCCCTTGATGAGAACGATCCCTTCACAGCACGCTGCCCTATATTGATCATAGGAATTTACACGGCTACCGTGGCGCGACAGACTTCTTTTTTATAAATCGTAAAAGGGCCCCAACTCGAACCGCCGCTGCCCGTAGAATGCGTAGCGCGATTCAACAAGCAATTTTTGGACGAAGGTCTGTTCTGCCAGAGGTTTTTGAGATCGCGAGCCGCCAGCACGGGCAGCCTGGGCGAATATCGTTTTTTGGACAACCGATGTAGCTGGTCCAGTAAAAAGCGATGCTGCGATGCCAGAATCACGGGCGACTCGTGTTGCGCAACGTCAGCCCTGGCGCATTCGAGGTCTACGACATGAGGTGAGCGGAGGCCGAAGCGAGGCCAGAACAGCCAGCACTCTGAGCAGGCAACACATGACAACCTCCATCTCGGAAACGTAAGTGGACTATAGCCGATTGGCTCCTGGTGGGTTGACAGTTGTTATGGCTATCGCGGCATGGTTACCCGATACCCCGCTTCGGGCATGCGCCCAGAAACACGGGTGATGCCACTCGCCCGACGGAAGAGCTAGCCCGAGCCACTACGCCGCCACAGCATGCCCTACTCTCACCGCCGTCGTCGCGGCCCCAAGCCTGACCGTCGCCGCGCCCTTGAGCTGCTCGCCGCCTCTCCCGACGGCTGCACCGAGGCGCTGATGTTCGCGAACGGATTTACAGCCGAGCTGCTGGTCGAACTGGTGCGCGCCGGGCTCGCGTCCGCGCACGCCGAGCGCATGGTCGCAGGCGGCAAGATGACGGAGGTCGCGCGGGTGAAGATCAGCGAAGCTGGGTGGAAAGCACTAGCAGACGACGCGATTAACGGAAGGGCGAAATCAACATGAAGCGCCGCGAGCTTTGGGTAGCGAGCGCGGTTGCGTGGCCGCTCGCGGCGCGCGCGCAACCACCGGAGGTTCAGATTTCACTGTTTCCTGGTCCAAGGCAACGGGTGTTTCCCCAAGGCAACGGCTTGTTACGATTGACATGGGATCTCTGTTTTGGAGGGTGCGAACTTCAAATCGGCGGCACTAGGAACCAAGGCGCAGGACGGACGTTGTCCCAGTGTAATCGTCTCGGCCGCCATGGCGGAACCTTCGCTACGTAATTTCACGATCAATTTCGGCCCCCAGCATCCGGCCGCGCACGGCGTCCTGCGCCTCGTGCTTGAACTCGACGGCGAGGTGGTGCA
>Ga0306920_100008841_pt1 | contig 13402 bp, 7 predicted proteins | sample flu12Cox44000170_FD_204666 | JGI IMG/M metagenome (GOLD analysis project Ga0306920, IMG submission 204666) | Lab enrichment of tropical soil microbial communities from Luquillo Experimental Forest, Puerto Rico - flux4day.12C.oxic.44.000.170 (v2)... | ecosystem: Environmental > Terrestrial >... | reverse complement strand
GCGGCCGCGGTCGCCAATGCGCGCGCCTATGAGGAAGAGCGCAAGCGCGCCGAGGCGCTGGCCGAAATCGATCGCGCCAAGACTGTTTTCTTCAGCAATGTCAGCCACGAGTTCCGCACCCCGCTGACACTGATGCTGGGGCCGCTCGAAGAGGCGCTGGCCGGTCCGGCCGAGGCATTGCCGAAGCGCCGCGAGGATCTGGCACTAGTCCACCGCAGCAGCGTGCGCCTGTTGCGCCTCGTCAACACGCTGCTCGATTTCTCGCGGATCGAAGCCGACCGCGTTCAGGCATCCTACGAACCGGTCGATCTGCCAGCCTTTACGGCCGAGCTCGCGAGCGTGTTTCGCGCCGCGACCGATAAGGCCGGGCTGCAGCTCACCGTCGACTGCCCACCGCTTGCGCAGCCGGTGTGGGTCGACCGCGAAATGTGGGAGAAGATCGTTCTCAACCTCGTCTCCAACGCCTTCAAGTTCACCTTCGAGGGCGGGGTCACCGTGCGGTTGCGGCAGCAAGATGGGAGTGCCGTGCTGGAAGTCGAGGACACCGGCATCGGCATTCCCGGCCACGAGATCCCACGCTTGTTCGACCGCTTTCACCGTGTCGAAGGCGCGCGCGGGCGCACCCATGAAGGGACGGGTATCGGTCTCGCGCTCGTGCAGGCGCTCGTCAAGCTCCACTCCGGCGCGGTTCGCGCGGACAGCGTCCTTGGCCAAGGCAGTACCTTCACGGTGGCGATTCCTTTGGGCATGGCGCATCTGCCTTCGGACCGCTTGCAGGCCGCGCGCACGCTCGTCACGACCGCTCTGGGCGCCCGACCTTATGTCGAGGAGGCGCTGCGCTGGCTGCCGGACAACGTTCCGGAGGAGGTCGAACGCGAGATTCTGCCCGAGCGTGCCGTGGCCGTGGAGGTTGCAAGCGAGCGCGCGACGGTACTGCTGGCGGAAGACAATGCCGACATGCGGGACTATGTCCGCCGGCTGCTGGCGCCTCGGTACGAGGTCCAAACGGTGAGCGACGGCGTCGCAGCGTTGGCGGCAATGCGCGAGCACCGTCCCGATCTTCTGCTCAGCGACGTGATGATGCCGCGGCTCGACGGTTTCGGCCTCGTGCGTCAGGTCCGCGCCGATCCTGCGCTCGCCGATCTTCCGATCATCCTGCTTTCGGCTCGCGCCGGGGAGGAGGCGAGCGTCGAAGGTCTGGAAGCGGGTGCCGACGATTATCTGATCAAGCCGTTCAGCGCACGCGAGCTGCTCGCCCGCGTTGGCGCCAATCTCGACATGGCGCGGCTGCGACGGGAAGCCGAGCAGCGCCTCGCCGCCGACCTTCAGGCAATGACGCGACTGCGCGAAGTGGGCGAGCGATGCATACGGGCAGGAAGCGAATTCGATCTATGCCTTGAAGACATTTTAGACGCAGCGATCGCGATTACCAAAGCGGACAAGGGCCTTATCCAACTGCTCGACGCCGGATCAGGCACGCTCGAAATCGCCGCTCAGCGCGGGTTCGAGAAGCCGTTCCTCGATTTTTTCACTCACATCGGCGAGGCAGAAGCCTCGGCGTGTAGTGCGGCGCTGCAGTCCGCCGACCGGGTGATCGTGGAAGACGTAGCGCAAAGCGAGATTTTCGCTGGGCAACCCTCGCTCGAGATAATGCTGGAGGCCGGCGTACGGGCCGTGCAATCCACTCCGTTGATCAACGGTGCTGGGAGCATATTCGGCATAATTTCAACCCAGTTCAACCTGCCGCACCTGCCAAGCGAGCGTGAGCTGCGCCTGATGGATCTGTTGGCGCAGCAGGCATCGGACTATCTCGAACGCAAAAAAGCCGAGACGGCCGCGCAGGCCCTCTCGGCCGAGCTGCAGCAGATCCTGGACACGTCGGCTACGGGGCTGACCCACTGCAGCCGCGACATGCGTTACGTCTCGGCTAATCCGGCCTTCGCGAGAGTGGCGGGAGTGCCGTTGGAACGGATCACCGGGCGGCCGATCGCGGAAGTCATGGGGGAGAAGGCATTCGGCGCGATTCGCCCCTACATCGAGCGGGCGTTGAACGGCGAGCGTGTCGAATTTGAGATCGAGCTGCCCTGGGCCGCCCGCGGGCCAAAATGGACGCACTGCGTCTATACGCCCTGCCGACAGAGTGGCGGTTCGATCAGCGGCTGGGTCGGATCGGTCAGAGACGTCACGGAACGCCGGCGCTCCCAAGCAAAGCTGCTCGGCCAGCGGCGGATTCTCGAGCTGGTCGCGACCGGGGCCCCATTGATCGACACGCTCGACGAGCTAATGCTGTTTATCGAGTCGCAAGAGGCTGGCATGATCTGCGGACTGCTTCTCACCGATGACGGCGTGCACTTTCGTCCCGGCAGTGGTCCCAATATACCCTTGAACTATAAGCTGGCCTTGCACGAAGCGATAAAGACCATTCCGATTACAACCCCATATTTCGTGACATGCGCAGAGGCGGCTCATCGTGACTGCATCGCTCTGGTGTCGGACGTCGCGAAGGATGAGAAATATGCGCAGCCGTGGCGTGATCTGATGCTTGCATCGGGCCTTCACGCAGTCCGGTCCACCCCGGTTCGTGCATCGGACGGCCACGTTCTAGGCTGCCTTGCTCTTTATTTTTGCGAACCCCGCGACCCCAATCCCGACGATCTCGATTTGATCGACATCGCTACGCATTTGGCGGCTATCGCCATCGAGCGCAAGCAAGTCGACGAGGCCGTACGGCATTTGAACCTGACCCTGGAGCAGCGCGTCGAGGAGCGGAGCCGGGCGCTAAAAGCCGAGATGGCCGAGCGCCGCAAGGCGGAGGCGATGCTGCAGCAGGCGCAGCGTCTGGAAGCCATCGGCCAGCTGACCGGCGGCGTCGCCCACGACTTCAACAATCTGCTGACGGTCATTCTCGGTAATATCGACCTGCTACAATCCGGGTCGCGCGCGGCTGATGATCCCTCGCGCCTGATCGATGCGATGCAGAGCGCGGCCGAGCACGGCGCCCAGCTGACCAGCCAGTTGCTCGCCTTTTCTCGCCATCAACAGCTGCAGCCGGTTACGGTGTCCGTGCAACGGACGCTCCTCGGCGTCGAGGATCTCGTGCGGGGCGCCGTCAGCGAGGCGGTGACCGTGGAAATATCCGCCGATCCGGCAGCTTGGCCGTCCCGGCTCGATCCGGCGCGCTTCGAATCGGCGATCCTCAACCTCGCGGTCAATGCCCGCGATGCCATGGCGGAGGGCGGGCGGCTCGCTATCACATCGCGCAACGTGACGGTCGGCGATTTTGAGGCCGCGCGGCTCGATGTCGCCCCGGGCGATTATGTTCGCGTTGCCGTTACCGACAGCGGCGCCGGAATGGCCGCAGATGTGCTGCGGCGAGCCTTCGAGCCGTTTTTCACGACAAAGGACATCGGCAAGGGGACGGGTCTCGGTCTCGCACAAGTCTACGGCTTTGCCAAGCAATCCGGCGGGACCGCGACGATCGACAGCACCGTCGGGATAGGCACGACAGTGGCGTTGTATCTGCCGCGAGCCGACGCCGGTGGAACCGAGGAGCAGCCTCTGGCAAGAGAACGGGAGCCGGTTGGAGGTCACGGCAAGACCATCCTAGTGGTCGAGGATCAGCCCGAGCTTTTGCGGCTCATCGGCATGTTTCTCGACGGCCTCGACTATCGCATCCTGACAGCCGCGGACGGGGTTGCGGCGCGCAAGCTGCTGGAAACCGACGAGAAGGTGGACTTGCTTCTGACCGATGCCGTTATGCCGAACGGCGTCAGCGGTCTCGATCTGGCGCGACATGCCCGGCGGCTGCGACAGGATCTCAAGATCGTCATGATGTCGGGGTATGTCCGCGATCCGGCAAGCCGCGCGGATGCCCTGCCGAATATGGTCTTTCTCGAAAAGCCGTTCCGCCGGGCGAAGCTTGCCGAGACCATATCCGTCGCCCTCTACGGTAGCGGGGGGTGAGATCTCCCCAAACATAAAAACCAAACCGGACCCTGCGAGGAAGCCCTCATCGTGCCAAAATCGCGACGTATGATACGCGCAACACAGGTGCTGGTTAAGCGGTTAGGTTCAATTCCCGGTTATTACCCGGTTATGTGTTTTGCTTCCCGGTTCGCGGCAGCATAAATTCCCGGTTCGCTGCTCCGGGACTAGCCTTAAAAGCATTTGATTGGAAAGGGATTTTTTAGGATGGATCGACCGATTACCCCACCCGATCTTTTTTTATCCGGGAAATTTCCCGCAAAACCGCGAATGCACGGGGCGGCAAACCGATGACCGAGGCCGATTTCGACGTCGTCGGGATCGGGGATGCCATCGTCGACGTGATCGCCCATGCCGACGAGGCGTTTCTCGAGCGCGAGGGCCTGGTCAAGGGGACCATGACCCTGATCGACGCGCCGCGCGCCGAGGCGCTCTATCGGATGATGGGGCCGGCGGTCGAGATCTCGGGCGGCTCGGTCGGAAACACGATGGCTGGCATCGCCTCGCTTGGCGGCACCGGCGCCTATATCGGCAAGGTACGCGACGATTTCCTTGGTCAGGTCTACCGGCACGACATGACCGCGTCCGGCATACGCTTCGAGACGCCGGCGGCGACGAGCGGCCCGGGTACCGCGCGCTGCCTGATCCTCGTAACCCCGGACGGGCAGCGGACGATGGGTACCTATCTCGGAGCCTGCGCCGATCTGGGGCCGGCCGACATCGACCCCGACGTGATCGTCGCCGGGCAGGTCACCTATCTCGAGGGGTATCTATTCGATCCGCCGCGAGCCCAGGAGGCGTTTCGCAAGGCCGCCGCAATCGCTCATGCCGCCCGGCGCAGGGTGGTGCTCAGCCTCTCCGACCCGTTCTGCGTCGGCCGCCACCGCGAAGCCTTTCGCGACCTCGTCAATGGCCACGTCGACATCCTCTTTGCCAACGAGACCGAGATCTGCTCGCTCTACGAGACCGCCGACTTCGCCGCCGCTAAGGCGGCCGTGCGCGGCCATGTCGCGATCGCCGCATTGACCCGCAGCGCCGCAGGCAGCGTAATTCTGGCGGACGGCGCCGAGCATGTGATCGCCGCGGCATCGGTGGCGCGGGTCGTCGACACGACCGGCGCCGGCGACCTCTACGCCGCTGGCTTTCTGTACGGCTTGACCCGCGATCTGCCGCTCCCCACCTGCGGCGGGATCGGCAGCCTGTGCGCTGCCGAAATTATCAGCCATGTCGGCGCCCGCCCCGAGACGTCGTTAGCGCGTCTCGTCACCGAAGCCGGTCTGGCCTGATCCTCGTAATCTCTTTACCGCCGGCCGCTGAGCCGGCCGTTTGGCATGGATATCCGCAACATCGCCATCATCGCTCATGTCGACCACGGCAAGACCACGCTGGTCGATGCGATGCTGCGCCAGAGCGGCGCCTTTCGCGCCAACCAGCAGGTCGCCGAGCGGGCGCTCGATTCGAACGAGCTCGAACGCGAGCGCGGCATCACGATTCTCGCGAAATGCACCTCGGTGGTCTGGCGGGAGGTGCGGATCAACATTGTCGACACGCCCGGCCACTCCGATTTCGGCGGCGAGGTCGAGCGCATCCTCAACATGGTCGACGGGGTCCTGGTGCTGGTCGATGCCGCCGAGGGGCCGATGCCGCAAACCAAATTCGTCGTCGGCAAGGCGCTGCGCCAAGGATTGCGTCCGATCGTCGTAATCAACAAGGTCGACCGGCCCGACGCCCGGCCGCGCGAGGTCCACAACGAAATCTTCGACCTGTTCGCGGCCCTCGACGCGAGCGAGGAGCAACTCGACTTCCCGACCGTCTTCGCATCGGGCCGCAACGGCTGGGCCGTAGCCGATCTCGATGAGCCGCGCCGAGACTTGGCGCCGCTCTTCGAGCTGATCCTGGCACACGTCCCGCTGCCGCGCGCCGAGCCTGCCGCCCCTTTCGCGATGCTGGCAACGACACTTGATTACGACCCCTATCTCGGCCGGGTGTTGACCGGGCTGATCCATTCGGGGACGGCGCGGGTCAACATGCCCGTCAAGTCATTGTCCCGCGACGGCCAGGTCATCGAGCAGGCGCGGCTAACCAAGCTCCAGGCGTACCGCGGGCTCGAACGGCAGCCGATCGAGGAGGCTCAGGCGGGCGACATCATCGCCGTCGCGGGGCTCGCCTTGACCACGGTCGCCGACACGATCTGCGCGTTGGAAGCCCAGTCACCACTGCCCGCCGATCCGATCGACCCGCCGACATTGGCGATGACCTTTTCGGTCAATGACGGCCCTCTCGTCGGCCGCGAGGGGACCAGGGTGACATCGCGGATGATCGGCGAGCGGCTGTTCCGCGAGGCCGAGGGCAATGTCGCGATCCGCGTCAGTGAAAGCCGGGAGAAGGACGCGTTCGAGGTCGCCGGGCGCGGCGAATTGCAGCTTGGGGTGCTGATCGAGACGATGCGCCGCGAAGGCTTCGAATTGTCGATCTCGCGGCCGCGCGTGCTGTTCACCAAGGACCCGGCGACGGGGCGCCGGCTCGAGCCGATCGAGGAGGTCCTAGTCGATGTCGACGAGGAATTTGCCGGGATCGTCGTCGACAAGCTCGCCCGCCGCAAGGCGGAGATGCAGGAGATGCGGCCCTCGGGCGGCGGCAAGCTCAGGCTCGCATTTCTCGGCCCGACCCGCGGGCTGATCGGCTATCAGGGCGAGTTTCTCGCCGACACCCGCGGCACCGGGGTGATGAGCCGGCTGTTCCACGGCTATATGCCCTACAAGGGGGCGATCGAGGGGCGGCGCAACGGCGTGCTGGTCTCGAATGCCGATGGGTTCGCCGTCGCCTATGCCCTGTGGAATCTCGAAGACCGCGGGCCGATGTTTATCGACCCCGGCACCCAGGTTTATCAAGGCATGATCATCGGCGCCCACAGCCGCGGCAACGACCTCGACGTCAACCCGATGAAGGGCAAGCAGCTGACCAACATCCGCACCACCGCCAAGGACGAAGCGGTGCGGCTGACCCCGCCGCAAATCATGAGTCTCGAGCAGGCGATCGCCTATATCGCCGATGATGAGCTTGTCGAAGTCACGCCGAGATCGATCCGCCTGCGCAAGCGGCTGCTCGATCCAAACGAGCGCAAGCGCGCCGGCCGCGCCGCTGCCGCCGCCGCCGAATAGCCTCCTGCCCGCCGACCGGATTTGACTTTGCGGGTCCGCCGGCGGTAACGTTATGTCTTGTTAAAACCGGATTTTGGACCTAATGAGCAGCAAGCGCGACGAAGCAAAATACAAGATCAACCGCCGCCTGGGGGTGAATTTATGGGGCCGGCCGAAGAGCCCGCTCAACCGCCGCGAATACGGTCCCGGCCAGCACGGCCAGCGGCGCAAGAAACCATCGGATTTCGGAACCCAGCTCGCCGCCAAGCAAAAGCTGAAGGGCTATTACGCCAATATCGGCGAACGACAGTTTCGCAAGCTATATGAAGAGGCAGTGCGCCGGCGCGGCGACACGGGCTATAATCTGGTCGAATTGCTCGAACGCCGGCTCGACGCCGTGGTCTATCGCATGAAGCTGGTGCCGACGCCGTTTGCCGCGCGTCAGCTGGTCAATCACGGCCACGTCCTGGTTAATGGCCGCCGCGTCACGATTCCTTCCTTCTCGGTGCGCGATGGCGACACAATCGAACTCAAGGCGAAAGCGAAGCAGATGGCGCTTGTACTCGAGGCCGCGAGCTCCGGCGAGCGCGACGTCCCGGATTATGTCGAGATTGACCACGAGCGTATGAGAGGCCGGTTCATCCGTGCGCCGAAGCCGACGGATGTGCCCTATCCGGTGACGATGGAGCCCAATCTCGTCATCGAATTCTATTCGCGCTGACCGCGCCCACAGTCTCGGTCAAAGCCGCGCCTACGCGCGGCTTTTTTCGTCCGGCGATTTGCTCGACACTGCGGGCGCGAGCGTCCTCGGCGGACGCAACCTCGACAGGCGGTGCGATGCTGACCCTGCACCTCTCCGTTATCTTTTTGCTGATCATCGTCAACGGCTTCTTTGCGATGGCCGAGATCGCTCTCGTGGCATCCCGGAAGGCACGCCTTCAGCCGCTCGCGGAGGTGGGCAATCCCGGAGCGGAGGCGGCTCTCGAGCTGAAAGCGGATCCATCGCGACTGCTCGCGACCGTCCAGATCGGGGTCACCGTGATCGCGATCCTCTCCGGCACCTTTGGCGAGGCAACCTTGGGGGACACGCTGCAGCAAGAGATCGAGAGCTATCAGGGGCTGTTCGCGCGCTACGCCCACATCGTCAGCATGGCGGTCGTCGTGATCGGCATCTCGTATTTCTCGTTGATCCTGGGCGAGCTTGTGCCCAAGCGGATTGCGCTCGTCCATCCCGAGCGCATCGCCGCGGCCCTCGCCCGGATTATGCGGGTGATCGCACGGGTAGGAGCACCGATCGAGTGGTTGTTGAGCGCCTCGACTAATCTGGTGCTCCGCCTGCTGCCATTGCGTGGCCAGAGGACGGCACCGGTCACCGACGAAGAGATCAGCTTCATGCTGCGCGAAGGGGTCGCTACCGGCCACATCCCTGAGGCCGAGACGGCGATCGTCGAGATGGCGCTGCGGCTCGGCGAGCGGCGCGCGAGCGCGGTGATGACGCCGCGGACGCGGATAGAATCGCTCGACCTCGACGACCCGGAGGAGGAGAACCGGCGCAAGATCCGGGACAGCGCCTATTCGCGCTTTCCCGTGGTGCAGGACGGCTCGCAGCAGGTGATCGGCATCGTGCATGCCAAGGATCTGCTGATTGCGGCACTCGCCGGCCGGCCTTTCGATCTGCGGGCCTCAACCCGGCCGCCGCTCTACCTGCCGAACACGGTCACCGTGCTCCGCGTCCTCGAGGCGTTCAAGACCTCGGGAGAGCCGATGGCCCTGGTGGTCGACGAATACGGCGACCTCGAAGGGCTGGTGACCCAGAGCGATATCCTCGAGGCGCTGGTCGGCGACATCCCCGGCTCGGCCGATGCCGATCAGCGCGTGGTGCGGCGGGAGGACGGAACCTGCCTGATCGACGGCATGGTCGGGCTCGACGAGCTGCGGCAGGTGCTCGGGGTTTCCCATTTGCCCGGCGAGGATGCCGATTTCCACACGCTCGGAGGCTATGTAATGGCGCGCCTCAACCGCGTGCCGATGGTCGCCGACCGCGTTACCGCTGCCGGTTACCGGTTTGAAGTCGTCAGGATGGATGGCCGACGGGTCGACCGGGTCTTGGTGTCACCGGTCAGCGCCAAAGGCCGGTGATAACGCGGTTTTCTTTAGGGGAGGGATCGGTGACGACGCTCGAGGTGAAATCGGTCGAGCACCTGCTGGGCAGCGGGATTCCCTACGCCTACGCAGTCAAGGCCGGGCCGTGGATCTTTCTGACCGGGCACGAGGCCTTCGATTTCACCGACGGCGTTAGCGAGGCGGTGGCTGGGCCACCGGGGTTCCCGATGTTCGGCCGGCCGCGGTGGCGGCGCGAGGGCGATTTCATCCTAGAGCGGATGCGGCGGATCCTGCAGGAATTCGGCTCCGACCTCGGGCACGGCGTCCGCCTCGACCAGTTCTACCCGACCCCGGCCGCGGTCGACCCGTACCACCTAGCCCGCCGCGCCGCTTTCGGCGACTACATCCCGCCGAGCACCTCGGTGATCATGCAGAGCTGCTTTGGTACCGAGAGCGGCATCTCTTCCTCGCTGATCGCCGTGGTGCCGAGCCCGGAATACGAGATCCGCAAAGTCTATCCGGCGGATGTCACGGCGTCTGCCAGCTCCGGCTTTGTCCCGACCATTGTTTGCAACGACTTTGTCTTTGTCGCCGGGCAGATGGCGAGCGGCCGCGAGCACGGGCTCGACCCGCGCGCCCATGTTCCCGACCACAGCCTCTGGGCCGGCACCGAGATCCGCAAGCAGACCGAATTTATCATTCAGGAACGATTAAGGCCGGCAGTCGAAGCGGCTGGCTCGTCGCTCGAGCGTTCCGTGAAGGCCCAGGTCTACCTTAAGAACGTTGCGGATTTCCCCGACTTCGTCGATGTCTGGACCCAGTGTCACCAAGGCATTCCGTGCGCACTGACGGTCGTGCCGACCAAGGGTTTTGCGATGGTCGGCGGTATCATCGAGATCAATCTGCTGGCACTGACCAATGGCGCAAAACGCGAGAAAGAGGTCGTTGCGGCGGACATTCCGGCGATGGCGGCCTACGGACCGTGCATCAAGGTAGGCGAATTCCTGCTGCCCTCCGGACTGATGGCGATCGGCCGGGATGGCCACATCGCCGGCAAGACCATATCGCCCGGCTTCCCCGGCCTTTCTCATGCCGGATACACCCAGGCCGCCGCAGTTCATGATTATGCCGAGGCCTTGTGCGCGGCTGCGGGCACGTCGTTGGCGAACGTGCTGCGTGCCCAGTATTTCGTATCGGACCCGACGGCATTTCCGGGGATCGCGATGGCCTGGGGCTCCCGTTTCGGCGCTCGGCCGCTGCCCTTTGTCTGCATCCGCACACCGCCCGCGATGCCGGCACCGGGGACGGCACTAATCGCCGATTTCTGGATCTCGACCCGCTAATTACTACCGTCACTCCCGCGGCAAGCGGGAGTCCGGGGCGGCGTTCGAGGCTAATCGCCCGCCCCGGGTTTCGCTGACGACGGTCCAGCACTTGCGATCCCCGGGCTTACACCGTCGCAGGCTGTTGGCAAGCGCAGGCCCGAGGACGGGGCGCCTTCGCGGGTATGACGCGAGAACAAGCCACTATCGTTGCTGCGACTTGTCGAGCACCTCCTGCGGGGTCATCGACACGATCTCGGCATAGGTCGGCACAAAGCCTCCGCTCTCGATCAGGCCTACAAATTCCGGCCTGATCTCGCGCGCGACCTCTTCGCGAATGCGCCGATGTTCCTCGATGTCCCGCCATTCACCGACGAGATAGAAATGGTCGGGGTCGGCGGTGTCGCGGCACAGCACCCCGTCCTTGACTTGCGCGGCCGAGCGGTGAAACGGGTTGTTGTCGCCGTAATCGAATTTGTTGAAGAGCTCGATAAATTGGTCGCCGGTGCCGGGTTTGACCCGGAAGTCATAGACGTGAAAGTAGTTGCCCTTGGTCGCCAATGGTACCAGAGCCATTCGCCCCTCCTCTGCGAGGTGATTTGATCGACAGCCCGGCGATGGTAGCCTCGGAGAGCCCGCCGCGCCAACCTAGGGAGATAGACAGATGGCCGTCGTCGAGACCGAACGTTTCGGACAGATCCTCGTGGTGCGGATGAACCGGCCCGAGCGGCTGAACGCGCTGAACCAGGAAATGCGCACGTGGCTCGCCGAGACCTGGACCGAGTTCCGCCATGACGACGGGCTCGAAGTCGCGATCTTTACCGGCACCGGCCGGGGGTTCTGCGCCGGCGAGGACATGAAGGAGTCATTGCAGCGCGGTGTGCCCGGCGGGCAGCGGCCGGCGATCGAAGACCCGTTCATGTCGGGTGCGCTCGAAAAGCCGGTCATCGCCGCGGTTAATGGCTATGCGATGGGCGGCGGCTTTATGCTGGTCGAGCGCACGGATCTCAGGGTCGCCGTGCGCGAGGCGGTGTTCGAGGTCTCCGAGGCCAAGCGCTGGCTGCTCGGCGGCTACAATCACGGTTACATCGCGAACCTGCCCTACCCGATCGCGATGGAGATGGCGCTGGGCTTTCGCTTTACCGCGCAGCGCTTCTACGAGATCGGCTTTCTGAACCGCCTGGTCGACGCCGATCAGCTGATCCCGAGTGCTGTCACGATGGCCGAGCATCTGCTGACCCTGCCGCCGGCCTCGCGCGTCAACACCGTCCACATGATGCGCCAGATGCGGCCGATGCCGGCGCCCGAGATGCAGCGCCTGGCGGGGGCGCTGCGCGAGCACGGCGCCAAGAGCGACCTGATGGAGTCGCGCGCCGCCTTTGCCGAGAAGCGCACCCCCAATTTCAAGGGTTGGGACAACCCCGAGGACCGCTACCGCCTGCCCTCGCTCGAAACCGTCAAAAGCTGACCCCGCCCATTTCCGCTAACATAGCGGAATTTTGCGTTTTGGCGTCTAGAGCTCGTCCTCTTCTGCCGATAAACGGCTTCCAATCAATGGCTTGGATGTGATGGACCGAGCCGGGTGTCAGCCGAATTTTGGCAGCTTGGCAGCCGACCGGCAGCCGAATTTGGCAGGCTCTCAAACGTTGCTTTTTCGTCATTTGATTCCGAATGGCAATTGATATTAGCGCATTTTCTGGTATATATGGATGCCGGCCTAAGCTCTGCAAGGGAGGCTCGCAGCGTCGCGACCAGGAGGATCGGTTAGTGGCTGATCTGCAACACACCCCCGCCGATCGCGACGGCCCGCTCGCGGGGCTGAGGGTGCTCGACCTGACCGAGCACATGGCCGGGCCGTTCTGCACGATGATACTGGCCGATATGGGTGCTGAGGTCGTCAAGCTCGAACGCCCGGGCAAAGGCGATTCAGTGCGCGCCTGGGGCGACGGCAGCGAGCGCAACCCCTATTTCCGCTACATCAACCGCAACAAGAAGGGCATCACCCTCGACTACAAGCAGCCCGAAGGAAATGCGCTGTTTCTGCGGCTCGTCGAAGGCATCGACGTATTGGTCGAGAACTACCGGCCGACCGTGATGCCGCGCGCCGGGCTCGGGTTCGAGGCATTGCACGAGTTGAACCCGCGGCTGATCTATGCCCAGCTTTCCGGGCTCGGCTATGACGGCCCCTATGCCGGCCGCGGCGGCTTTGACCTGATTGCGCAAGGCATGGGCGGGATCATGCATGTGACCGGCGAGCCCGACGGGCCGCCGACCTCGGTGGGCCTGCCGATTTGCGATCTCGGCACCGGCATGTGGGCGGTGCAGGGCATCCTCGCCGCGCTCTACGAGCGGGACCGCACCGGCAAGGGTCGGCTCGTCGAATGCTCGCTATTGGAGACCGCGATCGGCTTTAGCTCGTGGACCTCGGCGCAGTGGCTCGCCGACCACGAGGAGCCGACCCGCCAAGGCTCGCGCCATCGCCAGAACGCACCCTACCAGCGCATGCAGACCAAGGACGGTTATCTGATGGTGGGCGCCGCCGGCGAGGCGATCTGGGCGCGCTTTGCAAAGGCGCTAGGGCATCCGGAATGGTGCGAGGACCCGCGGTTTGCAACCAACCAGGCGCGCATGGCGAACCGCGACGCGCTGGAGGCCGTGACGAATGCGGTGCTGACGACCAAGCCCACCGGGCATTGGGTCGAAGTGCTCGAAGTGGCCGGTGTGCCGTGCGGCCCGGTCTACGACTACGCGCAGATGTTCGCCGACCCGCAGGTCCGTCACCGCGGCCTCGTGCAATACGCGAAGGATGTGGAATTGGGCGAGGTCCCGCACATCCGTACGCCCATTAAGATC
>Ga0306920_100008840_pt1 | contig 13403 bp, 6 predicted proteins | sample flu12Cox44000170_FD_204666 | JGI IMG/M metagenome (GOLD analysis project Ga0306920, IMG submission 204666) | Lab enrichment of tropical soil microbial communities from Luquillo Experimental Forest, Puerto Rico - flux4day.12C.oxic.44.000.170 (v2)... | ecosystem: Environmental > Terrestrial >... | reverse complement strand
TCAGCCCGTGATGCATTTTTACTCCGGCCCGCCGAAGCAATTTCTCTCCGGCGTTGACAACGGAACCTTCAACGACATTGCCACATATGGTCTGAATGCTTTGAACGGTACATGGGACGGAAGCCATTGGACCGGTAATTTTCTCACCCCAATGGGTAGCAAACAATCTCTTCAGGGAGCAATAAACACGATAAATAAGGCGCTGGCGGAGACCAATTCCGATGAAGACTGGGAGCAAATAAACGGCGGCCCTATGCTGCCAAATATAACGATCATGAACAACGACGGGCGCGCCATCACGGGAATGCGGGTAATCGCTGAATTCGAAATCAACGGACAACCACACAGTGACTACGAGGACATCGGATCCTTTGACCAGCACTATGGGCTGGTGTTGAACGGGATGAATGGCACTTTGGGCTCTAACGGTTGGTGGGAGGGCAACTTCCTGAGAACCCAATATCACGGCTTCGACACCCAAATAGACCCGCACCTCCTGACGTTCCTCAACGTCTTCTTCATTATCTGCATGGCAGCCAACGCTGTAGCCGCTGTAGCCGGCGCAGCCGGTGAGATTAGGCGTGGCTTTGATGGAGGTGGTCCAGGAGGGGGAGGTTGGTCACTCGGCCAACAAATCTAAAACGACGGGTCTGATAAATAGTCGATGACGACATGTTAGCCCGTCTTTTCAGTGTGTGAAGAGCTCACAGAGCTCCTTGTGCAAATGATCGCAGTGCATGGATGAGTCCGCGGCTTATGGAGCGCAGACTAACGCCAGCCAGTCCGCAATCCACGCAGGCTTAATGTCATCAGCGCTGGCAGCGAAACTGGGAGTAAAAGTCATGCAAGAGTTCGTTCAACCTACCACCTGGAATCTCTCCAACAGCGCTACCGGCCTCCAGGTGAGCTATTCCGTCGCCGGGCCTAGCCTCCATTATCATCAAGGTGCCGTCGTCAAAGACTTCACTGGGAACCAAATCCGTGTGGCAGAAGCGCCTGACCTCGGAACATTGGTCAGCGTGACGATCCAGATGGTGGTTGACAGCGGCTCGACCACATTCACGATGCTTCTGCCGATAGTAAACTTGCCTGCGCCGCCGGCTTTACCTGCAGCGGTACCAGTCACCACGGACGGAGTTACAACACTCCATCGGTTTTCCACGGTACTGGCCCTGCAACATGGGCAACAGGAATTTTACACGGTGACCCCGCTTCAGGGCACGGCCACCTGAAGGATTCGCCTTGATTGAAGCTAGCCGTGAACTTGAGCGGAATGAGGGTGGAGTTCAAGCTGGGGGTTGGAAACTGACTCAATTAATTTAGACGAGCCTAGGGCCCGGCGAAGTTGCGCAATAATCATGGACAACGGAACAACTTCGCCGGGCAATCTCAACCCATCGCGCCGCCGGGAGCACTTGGTCAGAGCCGCGTCATCGCCCGCAACTCGTCCTCAGGACTGACGTAGCGACGTCCTACGGCCCAAACCTCTCGGTCCTCCCCTCATCGCCGGCTTGCGGTGAGGCCGGGCCGCGGGCATGCTTGTCCAAATGGCGCAGTCTTCGGAGACAGCTTGATGAATGGCGCGGAAAGTCTGGTGCGCACCCTGGTCGGCGGCGGGGTCAATGTTTGCTTCGCCAATCCGGGCACTTCGGAGATGCACTTTGTCGCGGCGCTTGACCGGGTCGACGGCATGCGTTGTGTGCTGGGCCTCTTTGAAGGGGTCGTCACCGGTGCTGCGGATGGCTACTACCGGATGAGCGAGGCGCCGGCCGCAACCCTGCTTCACCTGGGGCCCGGCATGGCCAACGGGCTCGCCAACATCCACAACGCCAACAAGGCATCGTCGGGGATGGTCAACATCGTTGGTGACCATGCCACCTATCACCGACGCTACGATGCGCCGCTGACCACCGACATCGAGACCGCCGCGAAACCGTTTTCGCGCTGGGTCAAGACCTCGCCTGATGCGAAATCAGTGGCGGCCGACGGAGCGGCGGCGATCGTTGCGGCACGCACGCCGCCGGGCCAGATCGCGATGTTGATCCTGCCGGCGGATACGGCATGGAACGAAGGCTCGGGCCCAGCCGAGGTGCCGCCCGCGGCGCAGCCAACGTCGGTGTCATCCGAAGCGGTAGCCGAGGCCGCACGGGTGCTACGCTCCGGCGAGCCTTGCCTGTTGCTCGTCACCGGCCGCGCGTTGCGCCAGGAGGGGCTGGAACTCGCCGGCCGCATCGCCGCCAAGACCGGCGCCAGGCTGATGGCGCAGGGCTCCAACGCGCGCACACAGCGGGGACGGGGGCGTGTCTTTGTCGAGCGCATCCCCTATGTCGTCGACCAGGCGGTCAAGGTCCTGTCGGGGCTCAAGCATATCGTCCTCGTTGGTTCGAAGATGCCGGTGGCGTTCTTTGCCTATCCCGACAAGCCGAGCCTGCTGTCGCCCCCCGACGCGGTGGGCCATGTGCTCGCGCGGCCAGAAGAGGATCTCATCGGCGCATTGGCGGCGCTGGCCGACGAACTCGACGTGTATTCGGCCCCGATGCCGGTTACTAATGATCCGCCGCCCATGCCCGCTACCGGCGCGATCAATTCGGAAGCGCTCGGCCGCTCGCTCGCCGCGCTTATCCCCGAGAATGCGATCGTCGTCGATGAGGCGGTCACCACCGGGCGCAGCTTCTTTGCGCCGACCCGTTCGGCGGCGCCGCATGACTGGCTGTCGAACATGGGCGGATCGATCGGCATGGGCATGCCGGTCGCGACCGGCGCCGCAGTCGCCTGCCCCGAGCGCAAGGTGATCTGCCTCGAAGGCGACGGCAGCGGCATGTACACCCTGCAAGCGCTGTGGACACAAGCGCGCGAGGGGCTCGACGTGACGACACTCTTATTCTCGAACCGCAGCTACGCGATCCTCAAAGGCGAGCTCGCCAATGTCGGGGCCGGCAATCCCGGCCGCAAGGCGCTCGGCATGCTCGATCTCGGCCATCCCGACCTCGACTGGGTCGGGCTGGCGCGCGCTATGGGGGTCCCCGGCGCCCGGGTCACGACAATGGAGGCCCTCAACGACCGTCTCGCCGATGGACTCGCAACGCCGGGGCCATACCTGGTCGAGGTCGTGCTGTAGTGCCTCGATGATCCCTCACCCCAGCCCCATCTCCGCTCGCATCCTGGCATTCGCCTCGATCGTTCTGATCGGCCTGATGCTGATGTCTGTGGCCCAGGCGGCATGTACCGGACCTGTCGCGCAGCGGTCGGGATCGGTTCGCCTAGCAGCGGCGGTCCCGGAGGGTGCGGTCGCGATTACCTTTCTCGGGCATGCGAGCTTTTTGATCGAGAGCCCCGCGGGCGTGCGCATCGTCACCGACTACAACGACGCGATCCGAGCACCGGTTACGCCCGACATCGTCACGATGAACAATGCACACCCGACGCATTACAGCGATGCGGTGGAGCCCGGCGTGAAGTATATTCTGCGCGGTTGGGACCCCGAGGGCGGCATCGCCAGCCATAGGCTCGAGTACCGAGATGTCCGAATCCACAATGTCCCGACCAATGTCCGCGAGCTTGGTGGAACCCGCTATAACGGCAACTCGATCTTTGTCTTCGACATTGCCGATTTGTGTATCGCCCATCTCGGGCATTTGCACCACCCGCTGACGCAAGCGCATCTGGCCGAGCTCGGCACGATCGACATCGTCATGGTGCCGATCGACGGCGTGTGGACGTTGAACCAAAACGATATGATCGAGGTCGTGCAGCAAATCAAACCGAAAATCGTCATTCCGATGCACATCTTTACACATGCGACATTGGACAAATTTCTGACGCGAATCGGTGACCTCTATCGGGTACGGAATTTGACGAGCAGCACCGTCGTTTTATCGCGGTCAGACCTCCCCGAAACGCCGCAGATCCTGGTTTTGCGCGGCGGATGATCGGGTTAGTGTCGGACTTGGTGGAACTTTGCTCGACGGCGCGCGATTAATTTACCGGGTCGGGAACAGGGGCGACGAAGCATAACCCAGGTCTAACGCAATGAGCGAAGGGCTACGCATTTACAATCTGTTTCCGACATTGGCCGGGACTGTCCGGCAGTGGGCGATACATCTGCCGCGGATTGCGGCGCTGGGTTTTAATTCGGTCTATATCAACCCGTTTCATTTTCCGGGATTTTCCGGAAGTCTCTATGCGGTCAAGGACTATTATCGCCTCAATCCCCGCTTTCGCGGCACCGAGCCGGACGGCGACGACGCGTTGTTACGCGGGTTCACCGATGCCGCTCGCGAGTACGGTCTGCGGGTGATCATGGATCTCGTTGTCAACCACACCTCAAAGGACAGCGAGCTCCTCACGACTCGGCCGGATTGGTTTACGCGCGATGCGCGCGGCAATCTCGTCTCGCCGCAGGCGACCGATCCCGCCGACCCCCGTCAAAAGACGATATGGGGCGATCTCGCCGAGCTCGATTATCGCTCGCCACAGCGGCGACAGATCCTGGCGTATTTTCAGCAGCTAGTGCGCCACTACATCGGCCTAGGGTTCGACGGCTTCCGCTGCGACGCCGCCTACAAGGTGCCCGCCGAAGTCTGGCGTGGGTTGATCGACGATGCCAAGGCGGCATCGCCCGATGTGCTGTTCTGCGCCGAAAACCTCGGGGCGCCGAAAGAGGCGGTCTTGGCCCTCACGGGCGCCGGCTTCGACTATCTCTTCAACAGTGTCAAATGGTGGGATTTCGAGAGCCCGTGGCTTCTCGAGCAATACGAGGAATTTCGCCACATCGCGCCGACGGTCGGCTTTCCCGAAAGCCATGATACCGACCGCCTGATCAACGAACTGCTCGCCGCCGGCATTCCGGAAACGCAAATCGAGCCGCGCTATCGGCAGGCTTATACCTTTGCCGCGACCTATTCTGCGGGCGTAATGATGCCTATGGGCTTCGAATACGGCTGGTCTCGGCGCCTCGATGTCGTTGGCGCCGGAGACGGCGAGGTGGAGCCCAAGCGTTTCGACCTCAGTGAGTTCATTGCCGAGATCAATGCGATGAAGCGCGCAATCCCGGCCTTGAATGAAGAGGGCCCGCAGCGTCTGCTGACCACCCGGGCCGATCCGGTGGTGGTATTGGAGCGGCGGGCGGAGGCCGGAAAGGAGCGCGTCTTCGTCCTCGTCAATACCAATGAACATGAAACTCGCGACGTGACACTCGAAGGTTCGCGGCTCACAGTCACGCCGCTCGGTGTTCGGATTTTCCGCGCCGGCACGGCCGCTGCCGAGCGTGCGGCCGTGCCACCTCGAGGGTGGCGGCCTGAGGCGAGGATTCAAATCGAGGAGGTCTATCCCGAGCTCGATGGCGGTCGCTATCCGGTAAAGCGTATTGTCGGCGAGCTATTCGAAGTCTGGGCGGACCTCTTCCGCGACGGGCACGACAAACTGCGCGCCGTCCTACGGTATCGGTACGAGGACGAGGCGTGGCGCGAGGCGCCGTTTGTCTTTTACGACAATGACCGTTGGGTCGGCCGTTTCCGGCTCGATGCTGTTGGGCTCTGGCGGTACACGATTGAGGCCTGGACCGATCATTTCGAGAGCTGGCGCGACGAAGTCGAGAAGAAGCGCGCCGCCGGCCAAAGCATCGAGCTCGAAGTCGCCGAGGGGGTGGCGATAGTCGAGGCGGCGCTGCCGCAGGCTCGGGGCACGGACGCGGCTCGGATTCGGAACTTATTGCGTGATTTATCCGATGCCGACATCAACGCTCGCACCGAGCTGCTGTTCTCGGCCGAGTTGCCGGGATTGATGGCGCGTTGCTCGGAGCGCGGCGATGCTGTGCGGTATTGCCGCGAGCTCGAAGTCGTCGCCGACCGGAAAGCGGCGCGCTTTGCTGCGTGGTATGAAATGTTCCCGCGCAGCCAAGGCTCCCAGCTGGGCGTTGGCGCTACGTTCGATGATTGTATCGCACGCCTGCCCGAGATAGCGCGGCTCGGCTTCGATGTCGTCTATCTCGTTCCGATCCACCCGATCGGTCGGATTAACCGCAAGGGCCGGGACAACAGCACTCTCGCCGAGCCTAACGACCCGGGCAGCCCCTATGCGATCGGTTCGGCGGAGGGTGGGCACCGCGCGGTTAATCCTGAGCTCGGGACCTTGGCAGACTTTCGCCGCTTTGTGCATGCCGCCGCGGTGCTCGCCATGGAGGTGGCGCTCGATTTCGCGATCCAATGCGCGCCTGACCATCCGTGGGTTCGCGAGCACCCGGAATGGTTCCGCTTCCGGCCCGATGGAACGATCAAATATGCCGAAAATCCGCCAAAAAAATACGAAGACATCGTCAATGTCGACTTCGGCAATCCAGACCGTGAAGGGTTGTGGACCGAGTTGCGCGATACCGTCTTGTTCTGGATCGGTCAGGGCGTGCGCACGTTTCGCGTCGACAATCCGCACACGAAGCCTTTGCCGTTTTGGGAATGGCTGATTCGCGAGGTCAAAGCCCGCTGCCCGGAAGCAATTTTCCTTGCCGAGGCGTTCACGCGGCCGAAAATGATGCGGGCGCTGGCCAAATGCGGCTTCACCCAGTCTTATACCTACTTCACTTGGCGCAACACGAAATGGGAATTGACCGAGTATTTGACCGAGCTGACCGGCTATCCGGCGAGAGAATTTTTCCGGCCGAATTTTTTTACCAACACGCCCGACATTCTGCCGGTCCTCCTGCAGGAGGGCGGCCGGCCCGCCTTCCGAATTCGCCTCGTGCTGGCGGCGACGCTGTCGCCGGTCTACGGCATCTACAACGGTTTCGAACTGTGCGAGAACACACCAATACCGGGGCGAGAGGAATACCTCCATTCCGAGAAATACGAATACAAGGTATGGGAGTGGGATCGTCCCGAGCACATCAAAAACGATATCGCGGCGCTCAACCGCTTTCGCCGCAATAACCCGGCAATGCAGGAATTTGTCAACCTACTCTTTCTGAACTGCAATGACCCTAATATCCTCGCTTACGCAAAGCTGACCGCAGATCGGTCGAACATCGTGATCATCGTCATCAATCTCGATCCGCAGGCCGCGCATGAAGATACGGTCGAGTTTCCGCTCGCCGAATTGGGTTTGACGCCCGAGGCGGAATTCGTGCTCGAGGAGGCGTTGAGCAGCCGCACCATAGTCTGCCGCGGCGCGCACCAGCGCTTCCACCTCGATCCCAAAACCAACCCTGCCATGGTTTTCCGTTTGCTGCCCGCTAACCTCGCATGACGCCACCCAACGACATTTCCACTCCGCTGGCCGAGAGTGCCACGATAGCACACACCGAGGATGCGGCCCCGCTGTGGTACAAAGACGCGATTATCTACCAACTGCATGTCAAAGCCTTCTTCGACGCCAATGACGACGGCATTGGCGATTTCGAAGGGCTACGCCACAAGCTCGATTATCTGCAGGATCTCGGGGTCACGGCGTTATGGCTGCTGCCGTTTTACCCCTCGCCGCTGCGCGACGACGGTTACGACATCTCCGATTACAGAGCGATCAACACATCATATGGCGGAATGCATGATTTTCGAATGTTTGTGCGAGAGGCGCACCGCCGCAATATCCGGGTGATCACTGAGTTAGTCATCAACCACACCTCGGATCAGCATCCGTGGTTCCAGCGCGCCCGACGGGCAAAATCCAGATCCCACTTCCGCGACTTTTATGTTTGGAGTGACAACGACCAGAAATTTCCGGACACGCGCATCATCTTCGTTGATACCGAAAAATCGAACTGGGCTTGGGACCCAGTCGCACAGGCCTATTATTGGCACCGCTTCTACTCGCACCAGCCGGATCTGAACTTCGACAATCCGCGCGTATTCCGCGCCGTGGTCGACGTCATGCGGTTTTGGCTCGATCTCGGGGTCGACGGCATGCGTCTCGATGCCGTGCCCTACCTGATCGAGCGGGAGGGAACCAACAACGAGAACTTGCCCGAAACTCACGAGGTACTGAAGCGGCTGCGGCGCGAGCTCGATACGCGGTATACAGACCGCATGTTGCTCGCCGAGGCCAACCAGTGGCCGGAGGATGTGCTGCAATACTTCGGAGCGGGCGACGAATGCCACATGGCATTCCATTTTCCGCTGATGCCGCGAATTTACATGGCCATTGCCACCGAGGACCGTCATCCCATAGCCGACATCATGCGGCAGACTCCGGATATTCCGGACAGCTGTCAGTGGGCGGTGTTTCTGCGCAATCACGACGAGCTGACGCTCGAGATGGTGACCGATCGCGAGCGCGATTACTTGTGGAACTACTATGCCGCCGATCGGCGGGAGCGACTGAACCTCGGCATTCGCCGCCGCCTGGCGCCACTGATGGAAAACGACCGGCGCAAAATCGAGTTGCTCAATGCATTGTTGATTTCGATGCCGGGGACGCCGGTATTCTATTACGGCGACGAAATCGGCATGGGGGACAACGTCTTTCTCGGCGATCGCGACGGTGTGCGCACGCCGATGCAATGGTCGTTCGATCGCAATGGCGGTTTCTCCCGGGCCGACCCGGCTCGGCTCTATCTGCCACCGATCATGGACCCTGTTTACGGGTTCGAGGCTGTCAATGTCGAAGCGCAGAGCCGATCTCCATCATCGCTGCTGAACTGGCTCAAGCGATTGATCGCGGCGCGTCGCTCGCGGCGCGCTTTCGGTCGCGGCGACTTGCGGTTCATCTACCCTGGGAACCGCAAGGTCATCGCCTACCTGCGCAGCCTCGGCGACGAGATCGTGCTGTGCGTCGCCAATCTATCGCGTTCTGCACAATCCGTAGAACTCGACCTTTCCGATTGGCGCGGCCGCCAGCCGGTCGAGCTATTGGGGCGCAGCTCGTTTCCGCCGATCGGCGACGCGCCCTATATGCTCACTCTGCAAGGTTACAGTTTTTTCTGGTTCGAGCTTCTCCCGGTTGCCGCCGAGGCCACGAGCTTGCGAGCGACGCCGCCCGAATTTTTTACTCTGGTCCTGCCGCATGGTTGGCCGGACCTCTTCCGCCAGCCCAATCTGGCTCAGCTGGAAAGCGATGTGATTCCTGGTTTTCTCCCGCGCCAACGCTGGTTTGCGGCGAAAGATCAGCGCGTCAAGTCGGCCTCTGTGCTGGCGCAAGGAGAAGTCGCCCGGCCAATGGAGGGACCGGCGTCCGAGAAATTCCTCGCGGAAGTGGTCGAGGCTCAGCTCGGCCACGGCGAACGACAGCGCTATTTCCTTCCACTCGCGACGGTTTGGTCGTCGGCCGATACCGAGTTGCGGCAGGGGCTGATCCCAGCCACCCTTGCCGAATTGCGCCAGTATAGACGGGAGGGCGCCCTTATCGATGCGCTGTCGCAGGAGGCCTTTTCGCTGGCGATGATGGAGGCGATTCGGCAAGAGGCGACAATCAGCCTTGAGGGCGGCGAGATCCGCTGCCGCAAGACACCTGTTTTCGATCAGGTCGCGCCACCGGAACGCCTGGTGGCTCGCCGCGTTGGGGTGGAACAGTCGAACAGCTCGGTAATCTTCGAAGATTACAGCATTCTCAAGACCTATCGCCGCCTGCAACCCGGTCCGCACCCCGAGATCGAGATGTCACGGTTTCTGGTCGAGCGCGCCGGGTTCGCCAACACGCCGCCGCTGTTGGCCTTCATGGAGGTCGCTCTCGACGGCCAGGACGGGGCGGAAGCCCATGCGTTGGGCGTGCTGTTTGGCTTTATCCGCAACCAGGGCGACGGCTGGACCCAGGCGTTGGATTATCTCACCCGGTATCTCGATGACGCGCTTACATCAGGCGGCACCAGGCCCGCCGACATGCCAGATCCCGATGTTTTCTTCCTTGCACTGGCGCGCCAACTTGGGATCCGCACAGCGGAAATGCATCGCGCGCTGGCCGAGTATGGCGATGGCGATCCCGATTTTGCCCCGGAACCGATCGGTGCGGAGGATATCAGACAATGGCGGCGCGCCCTGGAAGCCTCCGCCGCCGACATGCTGTCCCAATTGGAGCGCAATCGTACCAGACTTCCGTCCTCTGCTCAGGGACTGGCGGAGCGTCTCATTGCTGTCCAAGACCAGTTTTTCCGCCGAATTCGCATGCTGATCCCTGACGAGATCGAAGCGCAGAAGACCCGCTTTCACGGCGATTTCCACCTCGGCCAGGTTCTCGCCGTGAAGAACGATTTCTTTATCGTCGATTTCGAAGGGGAGCCCGCGCGGCCGCTTGCCGACCGCCGGTGCAAGAGTTCACCGCTGCGGGACGTCGCCGGGATGATCCGCTCCTTCGACTACGCCAGCTTCACCGCGGTACGGCAACTCGCCGAAGCGCGGCCGGCGGCGGAACCGCGAATGCGGCAGTTGGCCGAGGCCTGGCGGCAGCGGGCCGTGGACGGCTTTCGCGCGGCCTATCGCAAAACGATGCGGGGCTGCACGGCCTATCCCGTGAGCAAGAAACAAGCGCGCGCGATGCTGACCTTCTTCACGCTCGAAAAGGCGATCTACGAGGTCTCGTACGAGCTCGCGAACCGGCCGAGCTGGGTGGACATCCCGCTGAATGGAGTCCTCGGCATCCTGGCCAAGACGGGCGAGGCTGAACTTGTTGCGTCAGCTTGATCCGGGCATTCAGGCGATTGTCGAGGCTCGCCACGGGGACCCGTTCTCTTTTCTCGGCATGCATCAAACGGAGGACGGAGTTTGCGTCCGCGCGATGCTCCCAGCTGCGCAGGAAATGGCGGTTCTCGACTCGGCCACCGGCGAAGTCGTCGTTAAGGGCGAGCAGGTGCATCCGGAGGGATTGTTTGTCGCGAAGGTTGCCGCGCGCAAACAGCCATTCCGTTATCAGCTGCAGGTTTTGAGCGGCGGTGTTCGGCAGAAATTTCATGACATCTATGGCTTCCCGCCGGTTCTCGGTGAGCTTGACATCTACCTTCTGAGGGAGGGCAATCACCTCGCCAGCTATAGCAAGCTGGGGGCTCACCCGTGTCTCCATGAAGGCATCGAAGGCGTAGCATTCGCGGTCTGGGCACCGAACGCTCGTCGGGTCAGCGTCGTCGGCGACTTCAACAGCTGGGACGGCCGCCGCATGCCAATGCGTCAGGTCAACGGATTCTGGGAATTGTTCGTGCCGGCGCTGCGTCCCGGGCATGTTTACAAATACGAGATTCTAGGTGCCGCTGGGCAGATGCTGCCGCTGAAGGCAGATCCGCACGCCGAGCGAGCAGAGACGCCGCCGAAGACCGCGTCGATCATTGCCGAGCCGTCGCGCCACCTGTGGCAAGACGGGTCATGGATCGCAGAGCGTTGGCAGTGCAACGACCGCCAGGCGCCGATCTCGATCTACGAGGTCCATCTGGGTTCGTGGCGCCGCAATCTTGCCGAGCGCGGACGGTACTTGACGTACCGCGAACTCGCCGATCAGCTCGTCCCTTATGCCGCCGATATGGGGTTCACTCATATAGAGATCATGCCGATCACCGAATATCCGTTCGACGGATCATGGGGATACCAGCCGATCTCGCTGTTCGCGCCGACGAGCCGTTATGGGACACCCGAGGATTTCCGCGCGTTCGTCGATGCCTGCCACCGGGCCCGTCTCGGTCTGCTGCTGGATTGGGTGCCGGGACACTTCCCCAACGATCCGCACGGCCTCGGGCGCTTTGACGGGACCGCGCTGTACGAACACGCCGACCCGCGGCAGGGGACTCACCCCGATTGGAACACGCTGATCTATAATCACGGGCGCCAGGAGGTGGCCAACTTCCTACTGTCGAGCGCCCTCTATTGGCTGCGCGAATTCCATATCGATGGCATCCGTGTCGACGCCGTGGCCTCGATGCTCTATCGCGATTACAGCCGCCGCGAAGGGGAATGGATTCCGAACGCCTTCGGCGGCCGCGAGAACCTCGAAGCGATCGCTTTCTTGCGCAGGATGAACGAGCTGGTTTTCACAGAGCCCGGCGCGACTTCCGTAGCAGAGGAATCGACCGCCTGGCCGATGGTGTCGCGCCCGGTTTACGTCGGCGGCCTCGGTTTCGGCTACAAGTGGAACATGGGGTGGATGCACGATACCTTAGGCTACATGTCGCATGACCCGATCCATCGCCAGTACCACCACAACAATCTCACCTTCGGGCTGCTTTATGCTTTTCACGAAAATTTCATTCTGCCGCTCAGTCATGACGAGGTCGTGCACGGTAAGGGATCATTGATCAGCAAGATGCCGGGCGACCGTTGGCAGCGCTTTGCCAATCTGCGCGCCTATTTCGGCTTCATGTGGACCCATCCCGGCAAGAAGCTGCTGTTCATGGGTGGTGAGTTTGCGCAAGAGCGCGAGTGGAACCACGATATCGGCCTCGACTGGCAGCTGCTGGCCGACCCCTACCATGAGGGAGTGCGGCGCCTGCTGCGCGATCTCAATCGGCTCTATCGTGGCACACCGGCGCTATACCGCCTCGATTGCGAGGCCGACGGTTTTTCCTGGATCGACGCCGCAAACGCCCCCGAGAGTGTCCTCTCTTATACCCGGCGCGGCCGCGATCCGCATGAGCTCGCGGTCATCGCCTGCAACTTTACGCCAATACCGCGCGAGAATTATCGCATCGGAGTCCCTCGGCCCGGACGCTATCGCGAACGCATCAATACCGATGCATTGGAGTATGCCGGCAGCGGGGTCGGCAATGCCGGAGAAGTCCATGCCGAGCCGCACCCGATGCACGGCCACCCCTACTCCTTATGTTTGAAGTTGCCGCCCCTGGGAACGCTCGTCTTTACCGCAGATTGAGCGTTCTGGGGCAATCCTGATGGCATCGCCAGAGAAGGTGTGGCCGGGTCGGCCCTATCCGCTCGGGGCGACGTGGGATGGGGAAGGCGTGAATTTCGCGATTTTTTCGGCGCACGCCGAAAAGATCGAGCTGTGCCTTTTCGACCGCTCCGGCAATCGCGAGGAAACCCGGATCGTACTTCCGGAATACACCGACGAGGTGTGGCACGCCTATCTGCCCGATGCCCGGCCGAACCTGCTCTATGGCTATCGTGTTTATGGACCATATGACCCGTCGAACGGGCACCGGTTCAATCACAACAAGCTATTGCTCGACCCTTACGCCAAAGCTGTCCAGGGGCGGTTGCGCTGGAGTGACGCGGTATTTGGTTACCGCGTCGGCAATCCACACGAGGATCTGTCGTTTGACCGCCGCGACAACGCGCGCAACGTCCCGAAATGCCGTGTCGTCGAACCGGCATTCACCTGGGGCGGGGATCGACGCCCCCAGATCCCGTGGGAAGAGACAATCATCCTCGAACTGCACGTGCGTGGTATCACGATAAAGCATCCCGATGTCGTTCCCGCGCAGCGCGGTACATTCGCGGGTCTCGTCTCACCGGCAATGATCGACTATCTCGTCGATCTCGGCATAACCG
>Ga0306920_100008839_pt1 | contig 13404 bp, 14 predicted proteins | sample flu12Cox44000170_FD_204666 | JGI IMG/M metagenome (GOLD analysis project Ga0306920, IMG submission 204666) | Lab enrichment of tropical soil microbial communities from Luquillo Experimental Forest, Puerto Rico - flux4day.12C.oxic.44.000.170 (v2)... | ecosystem: Environmental > Terrestrial >... | reverse complement strand
GACGCTTCCTCCGCTGCGCGAGAGGCCCGAGGATTTTCCGGAGCTGGTCGGGCATTTCGCGCGGCAAGTGGCCGCGCAGAACGGCTGGAAGGAGAAAGGCTTCGCTCCCGACGCCATCGCGGAATTGCGAAAATACGCGTGGCCGGGAAATGTGCGCGAATTGCGCAACGTGGTCGAGCGTCTGGTTTTGCTGGGGGCGGAGTCCACCATCTCGGTCGACGATGTTCGCCTGGCCCTGCCTTCCTCCGATTCCAGGCCGGGAGGCGCAGCGGTATCGGGAACCACGGGCGCGGGAACGTTAGCCGAGCGCACCGCAGCGTTCGAAAGGGAAGTGCTGCTTGCGGAAATCCGCCGTCATAATTTCCACATGACCAACGTGGCGCGCGCGCTGGGCTTGGAACGCAGCCATCTGTACAAGAAATGCCAGCAGCTGGGCATTGACCTGCAAACCCTGCGCAAACCCGACTAGACAACCTCGCCGATCCACGCAGATGGCAGCGCAGAGGGAGGGCGCAGGCGAGCTGCGGACGGCCTGGACTCCCGCGACCCCATAACTCATTCCAATGAAGAGAGTTACAGCTAGGCCGACGAGCAAACCGATTTCGCTTGACAAATTACAAATCGCAATATAGAATTTGCATATTGCAATATCACGGGGTGCCGCATGAAACTTGGCGACAAACTTCGCTCGCTCCGCGCGGTCGAGGGTTCGCTTCGTGGTTTGGGCCGCCCACTCACCCAGCAGGAGCTGGCTGCCGCCATGAAGCGCGAAATTGGGCGCGGTCTGAGCCAGGCGTACCTCTCGCAGATCGAGAGCGGCGCCAGGCCGCACCTGACGCACAAGACGCGCGATCTGCTGGCGCGCTTCTTCCGCGTCTATCCGGGATTTCTGGTGGACGATCCCGACGGCTACACGCCGGGATTGCAATCGGAATTGCGCGCCATCGACGCGAAAGTGGATTCTTGGCTGTTTGCCGGGGCCGGGCAGTTTACCGCCGACGCGGAATTGCAGCGTGCGCTCGTGACCATTGCCGAGACGCCGGACTCGCGCACGCCGCTCTTGCTGCTGGGCGAGATTCTTCGGACACCGGGGCTGTTTGACCGTCTTGCGGAGGTGCTGCGGCCCGACAAGCAGGCAGGCAGCGCGCCAGATGCCAGGCGCCCGAGCGCGGGGCACTTCAAAATTGAACCCGGGGGTAGTCGAGTGTGACAGTGGTCTGCTTCTCGAGTTCCAGCTCACGCGGCGCAAGAGAGGGTTTTGGAGAAATGTCGCGTTCGAGGTGAGTTATGACCTGGTCTAATTTTTACCTCTTCTGTTTTCTAGTGGGCTTTTTGCTGAGCGTGCTGTCGTTTCTCGCGGGCGCGGTCCACATCCATGTGCCGGTCAAGTGGCACCTGCCGTTTCATCTCGGACATCATTGGGGCGGCGGCCACGGCGGCGTGCGCGGAAGTTTCAAGGGCGGTGCGCAAATCTCCTGGTTCAACGCCTCCACGATCATGGCGTTTCTTGCGTGGTTTGGCGGGACGGGCTTCTTGTTGACCCGCCACGCGCACCTTCTGGCTTTGGCGTCCCTCGGGATTTCCGCAGTCGCGGGGCTGTTCGCCGGCTGGGTGGTTTTCCGCTTTATGGTCAAGCTGGTGCAATTGGACGACGCGCCCATGACCGCCGAGGACCGCCGCGTGGAGGGCGCTCTCGGAACCGTCAGCATGTCCATCCGCGAAAACGGTACCGGCGAAATTATTTTCTCTCTTGGCGAAACGCGGCGCTGCTCGGGCGCGCGCAGTGGAGACGGCCAAGCTATCGAGAAAGGCGCGGAAGTGGTCATCGAGCGCTACGAAAAGGGAATCGCGTACGTGAAAAGATGGGAAGAGTTCTCCAGCTGAAGAGCGACCAGAAGGGTTTGTCGGACTGAAGTACGACGCGATCAGTCCGCCAGGGTGGCATAAGGGAGGCGGTTATGTTTGGCTTGCAAACCGACGTGGTGGTCATCGCGGGATCACTGGTTCTCGGGCTCTTGATGATCATGATCGTCATTGCCCGCATGTACCGGAAAGTCGGTCCTAACGAGGCGCTAATTAAATACGGGATGGGCGGCACGCAGGTCTACTGCGGAAGAGGCGCGCTCATTTTTCCGATGGTACAGACTTGCCGGGATTTGTCCCTCGAGCTCATGTCGTTCGATGTGGCGCCGCAGCAGAACCTGTACACCAAGCAAGGCGTGGCCGTTACGGTCGAAGCGGTGGCGCAAATCAAAGTGAAATCCGACAAGGAGTCCATCCTCACCGCCGCAGAACAGTTCCTGAGCAAGGAACCGAACCAGCGGGAAGGCCTGATTCGCCTGGTAATGGAAGGCCATCTCCGCGGAATCATCGGCCAGCTCACCGTCGAGCAAATCGTCAAGGAGCCGGAAATGGTGGGCGATCGCATGCGCTCCACCTGCGCGGACGATATGAGCAAGATGGGGCTAGAAGTCGTGAGCTTCACCATCAAGGAAGTCCGCGACAAGAATGAGTACATCACCAACATGGGGCGGCCGGACGTTGCCCGCATCAAGCGCGACGCGGAAGTCGCGACCGCCGAAGCCGAGCGCGACATTGCCATCAAGCGTGCGGAAGCGCAGCGCGCCGCGGCTGTCGCCAAAGCGCTGGCCGATCAGGAGCGCGTCGCCGCGGAAACCGCTTCGCTTGCCAAGCAAGCCGAAGCGCAACGCGACCTGGACATCAAAAAGGCCGCGTTCCTCGAAGCCACAAAGAAAGCCCAGGCGCAAGCCGACAAGGCCTATGAGATCGAGACCAACGTCCAGCAGCAGCGTGTCATCGGCGAGGCCGTAAAAGTTCAGCAAGTGGAGCGCGAAGCGCAGGTAAAGGTCCAGGAAGCAGAGATCGCGCGACGCGAACGCGAACTCATTGCCACGGTGCTGAAACAGGCGGAAATCGAACGCCAGCGCATCGAAACGCTGGCCAACGCCGAGCGCCAGCGCCTGATGACCGAGGCCGAAGGCAGGGCCGCGTCGATCCGCGCGCAGGGCGAAGCGGAAGCCGAAATCATCTTCAAGAAGGGCGAAGCGGAAGCCAAGGCCATGAACATCAAGGCCGAGGCCTTCCAGGAGTACAACCAGGCTGCCGTGGTCGACAAACTGATCAGTGGCTTGCCGGATGTGGTGCGGGCGCTCAGCGAACCGCTCAGCAAAGTGGACAAAGTGACCATCGTTTCTACCGGCGGCGATGGTGCGGCCGGTGCCTACAAACTGACCGGCGACGTGACCAAGATTGTCGCACAAGTGCCGGCGCTGTTTGAGGCGCTCTCCGGCATGCAGGTGTCGGACCTGCTCAGCAAGGTGCGGTTGATTGGCGACAAGGCGCCGAAGCCGGAACAACCGCCGCTGCTCGCGCCCAAGAAGCAGTAAGTGCAACTTCCGTCCCGGTGGGCCGCGAGGCCCACCCGGGGACGCTTAGTGTTTCGGGGGATGGACATGAACGGCAAGAAGAACTCCCTGATTATCGCGCTCTTGCTCGTGGTCGCCCTGAGTTTGTTTGTTGGCCATTTTTGGAGCTACACGGTCTGCGCGTTGGGCAAAGCAGTCGCACCCGGACTCGTTGAGTTGCTGGTCTTTTTGAAGTTTCTCGCGGGAATCACGGGCATGCATTTTTTGCTTTGAACCAGTGGCGGCTAGGCATCGTTAACGAACGGCATTCGAGTGGTTGGTAAAAGCGAAGTCACGGAAAGGAGATTCATGATGGGACTCTTGGAACGAGTAAGCACGCTAATTCGCGCGAACATCAATGACCTGGTGGACCGCGCCGAAGATCCGGAAAAACTGATCAAGCAGGTGATTCTGGACATGGAGAACCAATACCTTCAAGTAAAAACCCAGGTCGCCGTGTCCATCGCCGACGAGCACATGCTCGAAAAGAAACTGCGCGAGAACGAGGACAACGCCCGGGACTGGATGCGCAAAGCCGAAATCGCCGTGGATAAGCTCGAGGACGATCTGGCGCGCGCGGCCCTCGACCGCTTCCAGACCTCGCAGCGGCTGGCGCAGAGCTACCGCGAACAGGTGGACGACCAGAAGGCGCAGGTGGAAACCCTGAAAGGAGCGCTGATGAAACTGGAACAGAAGCTCGAGGAAGCGAAGTCCAAGCGCGATTTGCTGCTGGCGCGGCATCGCCGCAGTTTGTCGCTTGGCAAGGCGGCGCACGCACAAAGCATGCTGGGCGACAATTCGAAGAGCGCCACCTTCGATCGGCTCAAGGACCGCGTGCATCACAGCGAATCCGTGGCCACCGCCGAAGTCGAGCTGCTCACCGACGACATGGGCGACCGGATCACGCGCCTCGACCGCGATGCCGAAGTGGACCGCCTCTTGGCAGAGCTAAAGGCCCGTCGTGGTTTGCCTGAAAAAGCCGGCTGAACCATCGGCACAAAGACTCCCCTCCCTCTAGTCTAGGAGGTGCGGGCTGTAAAGCCCCTGCAGGTGCACTCCTACAGGACGGCCGTTGCTTCCGGCAACCGGGCGTCCCGCCCCATTCCTGATCGAATCTGTCAACGAAGGAGAAAATGCCATGAAAGCGTACGCTAGGTTTCGTCGCCACCCTTTCGGCGAAGTGGTTGCCCATACAAACGAAGACCGCCATCCACTCGAAGTGCTTCCCTATGGCAGGTTTGGCGGGGGTGTGTGGACCGGCCATCCCATTGAATTGGTGATCGTCCTCGGAATCTTGCTTGTCGGGCTGATCGGCATTCCCGCCTGGCGCTGGTTCTTCGGTGCCACGCTTTTGGCAGGGGGCCTGACCGGCTATTTCCTCTGGCGCCGCAACCGAGCGGCGTAACACGCCTCGCGTGGTTGTTCGACCGTGCTGGAGTGCAAGGGGTGACAGAGCCGCAGCCGCTCACCGATCGTGCCGATACGCCAGCACGGATGCGGCGCCAATCATCCGTCCTGCCAGTTGAGCCGTGACCGGGCGTTCGAGCCGCTCAGGCTTGGATTGCCGTGGGCGGGAAAATGATGAGCACGCTGACCGCCCACCGCTATCACCCCCGCGGCGATAGGGGGCCTCCCGGGAAAAGTAGGCACCGATTCTCGGGTCATGCGAGAATAGCGGCGTGAACCCCTTCCTGATTTCCGTGCCGGCCGCCGTGCTTGCCACGGGAGGCCTGGCCGCCTATGGCGCGGCGTTTCCGCGCGCGCAACTCTTCGGACCAACGATTTGCCGCACCAACTCTCCGCGCAAGCTGGCGATTACCTTTGACGATGGCCCCAATCCCGCCATCACTCCAAGACTCCTGGACTTGCTGGACCGCTATCGGGCGAAGGCCACGTTTTTTCTGATTGGCCGGTTCGTCCGCGAATGCCCCGATCTCGTGAAAGAAACGGCCGCCCGGGGACACGCCCTCGGCAACCACACGGAAGCACACCGGAACCTCTTCAAGCTCGGCCCTGCTCAAGTTACCGTCGAATTGCGGCTCTGCCACAACGCCATTGCCAACACCGTCGGCGCTCCCGTGAAGTGGTTTCGTCCGCCCTATGGCTATCGCAATCCGTGGGTGATACCAACGGCCCAAGCGCTTGGCTGCAAAACGGTCATGTGGACGCTCATTCCTGGCGATTGGCTGGGGCGGCCTGCGGAATGGCTGATTCGCCGCATGCAACCCATCGCCGAACACGCACAGCGGAACGCGAGTCCCGAAGCTCGCACTGGCGGCCGCGGCGATGTTCTGTGCTTGCACGACGGTTGGCATCGCGAGCTCAATGCCGACCGCACCCGCACGCTTGCTGCCCTCGAGCATTGGCTCCCTCGCTGGCGAGACCTGGGCTTGCAGTTTGTTACAATGGATGATGCAGTGAGTACTCCCGCTGCTTAGCCATGGACGAGCGCTCTTTCTATTCAGAAAAAGAGGAAGTTAGGAAGGCCAAGCTCGTTTGTCCGAGCTGCCACAAAGATTTCGAGTTTCCCGTCCGCTGGAAGGTCTGCCGCAAGAAGAAAGAGCTTCCGCGCGGTGCCGGCCCGGAAGACCGCAAGAAATTCGACCGCGCCACTTCCTACATGGTGCGGCTGGACGACCTGGTTGCCTGCTACAAATGCCGCAAGCGCTTCGAACTCACCGGCCAATCCACTGTGCTCATCAACGACAATCTCGGCGATCCTGCCGCCGACCCCGAAAATTTCGGAAATCGGTGATCCCCTAGTCTTTGTTCAAATCTCCGGATACATCTCGAAAAACGCTTCAATCGACTGCCGAAGCGTGTTCTCAATCTCGTCCTTGCTGCCTTCGATCAGGTGCATGGTGACGCGCGCGCTCTTGCCGCTCTTCAGCACCACCGTCGCGTCTTGCACTTCGCTCAAGTCTTCTTCCGGCAGCAGCCTCATTCCGTAAACCAAAGCCAGCTTGGCCATCGCGGTTCTCCTCAATCCAACCCGAGCGTAGCTCCCCGGCCGCTCCTCGGTCAAACAGCCTCGGGCCGCGCCGAACTTGGTTTCAAAAAAAGCCGTCGAGGAAGAGAACAGAAACAGACGTGAGAGATCGGCAGAGGAGAGCAAACGCGGGTGTTCCTGGGTTTCGCCGGTCTCTGCCCCCGGATCTTTGAGCTACGTGCTTGACGCCGTTCGAGAACCGGAGCATCTTTACTCAGAAGCTTTGCATCGCAGTCTCTGATGCCAGGGAGCGTCCCATGACCACGAGACACTTTCGCGCGATAGGTGCCTGCGCCGCCTGTTTTCTGATCGCTGTTTCTTATACCGGCGTGTTGGCTGCTCAAGAGTCTCAGGGACCGCAAACGGAGGCCCCGCCTCCCGTCGTTCCAAAACCGGCACCCGTTCGCGCTGGCTCCGGCGAGAAAGTCATCGTTCCCGCGGGCACCCGCATCGGGGTCGTCCTCCAGAACGGAATTACCACCCGTAGCGCCAAACCCGGCGATTCCGTATATCTGCAAACTTCGTTTCCCGTCACAATCGGCAACCGCGTTGTCATCCCGATCGGCTCGTATCTTCGTGGGGAACTGATCGAAGCCAAGCGGCCCGGCCGGGTGAAGGGCCGCGGCGAATTCCGCATGCGCCTGAACACGCTGATCCTGCCCACCGGCTACACCGTGGATTTGAACGCCGCACCGCGCAGTGCGGATTCCGGCGGCAAGGAAACCATGGACTCCGAAGGCAAAGTCAAGGGTGGCGGCTCCAAGGGCAAGGATGTGGGCACGGTTGCCGAGACCACGGGAACCGGAGCGGGCATTGGCGCCATTGCGTCCGGCGCCAAAGGCGCCGGTATCGGCGCGGGCGTAGGTGCGGTCGCGGGCCTCGCAGCGGTTCTTCTCACGCGCGGACCCGAAGCCGAACTGCCGCGTGGCTCCACCATGGATATTGTCCTGGACCACGAACTCGCGCTCGACGGGAACCAGATCCAGTTCAGCAATCTCGGGCAATTCCAGCCCACGGTGCAGCCACCGCCCCGGCAGCCATAGCCCCGACTGTAAATTCGATTTGCTCGGTGTGCTTTTGACCGCCGACCTTCGCTGGCGCGAAACTCGCAGGAATCACCCCTCCCGGCCGCGCCTTTGCCGCTTCTGTGCTTCCCTCCGTTGCGGTAGCTCCGCCGATGTTTTTCCAGTCGACAAAGCCTGGCCACGGAGTCGCAGGGAGGGCGGCAGCCTGAAGGCCCGTTTCTTGGCTCCTTGTTGCGCTCAGTATTTGACAGGATTCCATGGGCTTTTGCGAGCCTCTGGCCGACAACCTCAGACCTGCGTCCGGGCGCTTCGTCTGAATGCGGTCACAAAAATGTTTTGCTTTTGCGTGGAGATTAGGACTGATGACCTCGGGCGCCTTCGAAACCGCAGGCCGCTCACCTGGGAGCGCGGTCGGAAGCCCCCGCCGCAGCCGACTGAAACCGCAGTGGGCTGAAGCGCTCCCAATCCACGCTGACTTTTTGCTCGGTGATCCATTCGCTGAGGAGCCGCGCGGTAACCGGCGTAAGCAGGATGCCGCTGCGAAAGTGTCCGGTGGCCATCAGCAAGCCTGCGAGGTCGGTAGGCCCGAGGATGGGAAGATGATCGGCGGAGTCGGGTCGCAGTCCCGCCCAGGTTTCCTCGATGCGCGCATCCTTCAATCCGGGAGCCAGCTCGATGGCGGCGGCAAGGATTTTTTGGATGCCCCCCGCCGTGACGCGCTTATCGAAGCCGACGTACTCGACCGTGGCGCCCGCAAGGATCCGTCCGTCGTTTCGCGGCACCAGATAAACCTTCTCCGACCACAGCACGCGTTCGATGTTCAAATTGTCGGCGCGCAAGGCGATCATTTGCCCTTTCGCGGGCTTCACTGGCGCGTACGCGGAAACTCCCTCAATGGTTCCCGAGAAACATCCGGCGGCGATGACCGTCCATTGCGCTTCCACGTTTTCATTCTCGAGAAGCAGGCCGCGGCAGCGCGCGCCGTCGCGCCAGATGCCTTTCACGCGGCTCGCGGGAAAAATCTCCGCGCCGCTGTGCTTGGCCGCCTCGAGGACGGCCGCCGTCAGCAAACGATTGTCAATCGACGCGTCTTCGGGCCGGAGCACCGCGGCTTCCACTTCCTCGCCGAGCGCCGGCTCGAGTTCGCGCGCGTCTTCCCCGCGCAGCGGCTCGGCCTTCAGCCCCAGGCCGTGATGCAGCGCAATAATCGTGCTGAGCTCCGCTTTCGCGTCGTGAGAAAAGATCGCCTCGAGCGTTCCCTTGCGGCGGTAGCCGGTGCTCTGTCCGGAAATCTCTTCCACCAACGCGACAAACTCCGGATACAGCGCCGCGCTCCTTTTTGCCAGCTCGACCGTGGCGATCATCCCAGGGTTTTCCGGCGCCGGCGAAATGATTCCTGCGCTGGCCCAGGAAGCCTCCTGCCCTGGTTTCTGCCGGTCAAAAACGCAGACGTGCAGGCCTGCGCGCGCCAACTCCAGGGCGATCGCGCCGCCAATCACGCCGCCGCCCGCAATGGCCGCGTCGCATTTCTTCCGACTTGCGGTGCTCTTCCTCACAACGTTCACGCCCTTCCCGTTCGCGGCGTTCATGCCGCCATCTTAGCGCATCAGGCCCTTGCCGGAGCATCTCTTCCTTGCTGGACCTAACCGTCGCGGAGAAATCGATACTTCCGCAAACAAGGATGAGCCAATGCCTATTGGAGGGAGAATCTGCCTTGAGCGACCATCGCGAGCGAGGACCACTCGGTGGAATGGTCAGGAAGGGACTACCTCGATTCCCGTAGGGCCACCGCAACGCACCACGACCGCAAGCCGACCCTCGGCGATTCCGCGTCACGGCGATTGGTTCAGCAGGTACGGTCGGCTTTAGAGGGGCATTCCGGTGCCGTCCGGCAAACCAAGCTGTCCGCCGCTCTCGATGAGTATAAGAAAGGAAAAGCGGTCGCTTAAAATTCCTCGAAGCCCAAATCACCGCGGATAAAATAGAGAAAGCAATTTCGGCTAAGTTTGCATTTAAATCCTAGCTTCTGTTTGGGGCGAGGTCTAAAGAAAGCATGCCGGCCTCTCGCAAGATCGTCTTCCTTTCTGCCGGGGCACTGGCTTGTCACTTCGTCGCTCTTGCTCGTCACTCGACGCTCGGCAGCAACATTATTGAATTCGTGCTCATCGTGCTGGTCACGGCAGCATGCTTCCAGGCGGCGAACCGCGGGGCCGGTTATGCGCGGCGATTCTGGCGGCTGATGGGTGTGGCGTTTGGCCTCTACGCGCTGGGCCAAGCCATGGCTTCCTATTACGACAGCGTTCTCCACGCGTCCTTCGAGCAGTACTGGCCGAGCGACATCTTGTTTCTTTTCCACGTCGCGCCGATGGCCCTGGCACTCTTCCTTGGGGACGACACCGCGGAGTCGCGCGTATACCGGTGGCAGAGCTGGCTGGATTTTCTGCAGATCGGAATTGTCTCCTTATCTGCTTATTTCTTTTTTCTGTACTTGCCTCTCCTGTTGCCGCATTCGAGAGCTTCCATCGACACTCTCTATATACAAGTCACGGCCTGCCGTGGCGTGTTGATCGCCGCGGCATTTGTTTTGCGGGCGGTTCTGACAAATTCGAAGCTGCTGAAGTCTCTTTTCGGCCGGGTGGCGATATTTCTTTTGATTTTTGCAGTCGCTGAGGTCTTCTACGACTACGCCGAAGTGTGGTGGCATGTTCCCTTCGGTACCTGGTATGAGCTGCTGTGGACCATCCCCAGGGTGCTCATGGCATGGCTGGCGGCAAGCTGGACCGCCCCCGAGGAAGTGGAGCCGGCGCCTAAAGAGGGCGGGTCGGAGTCCCTGTTGCTCGCGCAATCCGCGCATGTGGCGTTCCCCCTCCTGGTATTGGGGATGGCCACGAGGGCAATCGGGCAACAACTAAAGCTCGCGGTGGGAGCCGTTTTGGTTTCGTTTGCTTGCTCGAGCGTCAGGCTCTTCCTGGGACAACGCGCACAAAGTGGATTGCTGGCGCAGCAAAAACGTGATGCGGAAGCGCTGCGACTGGCGGAAGCCAAATTTCGCGGCCTGCTCGAATCAGCCCCCGATCCCATGGTGGCCGTGGATCGAGAAGGCCGCATGGTCCTGGTCAACGCGCAAGCCGAGAAAGCGTTCGGATACCGGCGAGATGAGATGCTGGGGCAGTCCATGGAAACCCTGGTGCCCGAGAGGCTTCGGGAGAAATGTGCGCAATTGCGGGCTGCTTTTTTCCGCGATCCGCAAAGACGATTCACGGGAACGGGTCTGGAGCTCTATGGATTGCGCAAGGATGGCAGCGAATTCCCCGTGGAGGTCAACTTGAGCCTGCTGGAGACGGCGGAAGGCGCGCTGGGTTCTGCGGCCATTCGCGATTTGACGGAGCGACGGAAGCTCGAGAATCAGTTCCGGCAAGCCCAAAAAATGGAATCGGTCGGCACACTTGCGGGAGGAATCGCGCACGATTTCAACAACCTTCTGACGGTCATCCTGAGCTACAGCAACTCGCTGGCCGAGGACCTCCCGGGCGAATCGAAGCTGCAGCGCGCGGCGGAACAGATCCATCAGGCGGCCGAACGCGGCGCCGCGCTCACACGACAGATGCTGGCTTTCAGTCGGCAACAAGTCTTTCAGTTGCGTGTCTTGAACCTAAACGACACCATCCGGAACCTGCTGAAGATGCTCCAGCGGATTATCGGAGAGCACGTGCAGATCCATACGGATCTGGCGCGTGACTTGAAGCCGGTAAAGGCAGACCCGGGACAGCTCGAGCAAGTGCTCATGAACTTGAGCGTGAATGCGCGCGACGCGATGCCGCAAGGCGGCAAGCTGACGCTTCAGACCCGAAACGTGGTTCTCGACGAAGATTTCGTGAGGGAACATGTGGGCTCTTCCCCTGGCCCACAGGTGTTATTGACGGTATCGGACACCGGGACAGGAATGGACAATGCCACCTTGTCGCGGATTTTCGAACCGTTTTTTACCACCAAGGAGCCCGGGCAAGGTACCGGGCTGGGTCTGGCGATGGTTTATGGCGTGGTGAAACAGAGCGGCGGCAGTATCTGGGTAAACAGCAAGGTAGGGAGCGGGACGAGCTTGCGGATTTATCTGCCGGAGGCCCAGGGAGTTCCAGAAGCTTTGGTGCCTGCGAAACCTCCAACGACACTTCCGCAAGGATCCGAGACGATTCTTCTCGTGGAGGATGATGCCGGGGTGCGGGAATTGGTCGCGCTGCTGCTGAGTTCGAAAGGATACACGATCTTGACGGCAGAAAACCCGAGCGATGTAGAACGCCTGTGCGTGAAGCATTCTGGAAGCATTGATCTTCTACTGACGGATATGATTCTTCCAGGGGTGACTGGGCGCGAGGTTGCGAAGCGAGTGGGGGCAATCTGTCCGGGTATCAAAGTGCTCTACATGTCGGGCTACACGGACGACGCGTTGATCCGGAGCCACGGTTTGGACGAATCGTTTGCCTTCCTCCAGAAGCCATTTTCCAAGGGAAGCGTGGCGGCGAAAGTCCGCGAGGTTCTGGACTCTGACGGTTTCACCGCGCCCTAGCTGAGGAGCAAGCAGGCGTAAAGATGCGGAACGATCCGCGATTCCTACCGAGAAGCCTTCCGGAGGATCTGCTGGGTCAGACGACTTGGACGCGGGACTCTATGATTCGCATGACTCGAGCCTATTGCCGTGCGATATATCCGCCATGGTATACTTTGAAGCCCGTCCCCGGCGGCTTTTGCGCCGTGGACTGGTGTTCATGGATTTTGGGGCCGGCTCCCGGTGGTTCCGGGGAAAGCTGGTGCCTAACGTGCTTGAGGGGGATTTATTCCTGATCGCAACTTCCGGGCGAGTGACCGCACGCGCGTGAACGAGCGCATCCGGGCGCGCGAAATCCGGGTGATTGACGAAGACGGTGGGCAGCTCGGCGTCATGCAGCCTTTCGAGGCGATGAAGCTAGCGCGTGAACGGGGACTCGATCTGGTGGAAATTTCGCCCACCGCCGAACCGCCGGTCTGCAAAATCACCGACTACGGGAAATATCAGTACCAGCAGAACAAGAGAGCCCACGAGCAGCGCAAGAGCAGCCGCGGCTCGCAATTGAAAGAAGTAAAGTTTCGGCCCAACACTGCTGAACACGACTATCAGGTTCGCAAGAATCAGATTATCCGCTTCCTCGGTGACGGCCACAAAGTGCGCGCCATGATTTTTCACCGTGGCCGCGAGATGGCCCATCAGGAAGTGGGGCGTGCCAAGATGGACCGGCTGCTGCTGGAAATTGGCGATCAGGGGCAGATCGAGACCATGCCGCGCATGGAAGGCAATGTTCTCGTGGCGCTTCTGGCGCCCAGGAAGGGCGCCACTACTTCCAGGTCCGCAGGACAAGCTGCTTCCGGCGCGCAACAGGCGCAGTGACCCGCGCGTTTCGCCGCGCCATTTATTTTGTTCGAGCCTTGCGAGTTTTTCCGGAAACGTGTGTTGTAGGGGGGGCAGCTCCGGATCGGCCTTGGTTGGCACAGGGCTTCGAGGAATCGCTCTTCGGTTCGTAGAGAGTTCGAGAGGCAAAAGAAAGGTCTTCGCAATGCCAAGAAACGCATCAAAACCGAAAATGAAGTTGAAGACCCACCGCGGCGCGAGCAAGCGCTTCAAACTAACCGCCGGCGGGAAGATTCTGCGCGGCCATTCCGCCAAACGCCACTTTACCGGCCTCAAGGCCTCCGGGCGCATGCGCAAGCTCAAAAAGGTGACCGTGGTCAGCCCGGCGGGAGTGGCCAGCATCAAGCAGATGCTACCCTACGGCTAGAATCGCTGGCGCGGTTCGCCCCGTTTCGAGTTTCGCTTTTCGAATTTCGTAGTTCGATTTTCGTGCCAGGCAGCGCTTCACGGGTGCCTGCCGGCCGAATGGCTCTGGCCCTGTCGGAGCCGTGGTAGGGACCGGGTTTTCGCCCGGATCCTGCCGAT
>Ga0306920_100008836_pt1 | contig 13405 bp, 13 predicted proteins | sample flu12Cox44000170_FD_204666 | JGI IMG/M metagenome (GOLD analysis project Ga0306920, IMG submission 204666) | Lab enrichment of tropical soil microbial communities from Luquillo Experimental Forest, Puerto Rico - flux4day.12C.oxic.44.000.170 (v2)... | ecosystem: Environmental > Terrestrial >... | reverse complement strand
GACCGAACTGGTCGCCCACGGTCTTGAAGACGTAGGCCAACGGCTTGGCCGACGCGTCCGCCGAGACCTCGACAAGGGTGTCGCCGGCGGTCACCGTCACCGGCGGCCGCTCCGTCGGGGCCGGAGCGATCTCGCACAGGAAGTCGGCCAGGCGGTCGATGGCGATGCCCCTGGTGGCCGACCCGCACACCACGGGGAACACGGTCGCCTCCCCGACTCCCTTGGCCAGCGTCTTCTCGAGCTCCTCGAAGCCGATGGTGTCGCCTTCGAGGTAGCGCTCCATGAGGGAGTCGTCGGCGACCACGATGCCCTCCACCAGGGCGTCGTGGACCTCGTGCTCGGTGGACGCCAGGTCGGGCGGGACGGGGCCCTCGGTGGCCTTGCCCGACTCGTAGGTGATGGCCCGGTCCGACAGCAGGTCGAGGACGCCCCGGAAGGCCGATTCCTCGCCGACAGGCAGCTCGATCGGGGCGACGCCGGCGCCGAACACATCCCGCATCTGCGTCAGGGTGCGGTCGAAGTCCGCCCGTTCGCGATCGAGCTTGTTGACGAACACGAGCCGGGGGAGCTGGCGGGCCGCCGCCAGCCGCCACGCCATCTCGGTCTGGACCTCGACCCCTTCGACCGCGCTGACGACGAAGACGGCCAGGTCGGCGACGCTGAGCGCGGCTTCGACCTCCCCGAAGAAGTCGGCGTAGCCGGGGCAGTCGAGCAGGTTGATCTTGTGGTCGTGCCACGTGAACGTGGCCAGCGCCAGGGAGGCCGACAGCTGGCGCTTGAGCTCCTCCGGCTCGGTGTCGCTCGTGGCGGTGCCGTCCTCGACGCGGCCCATGCGGGGGATGGCGCCGGCGCTGAACAGCAGCGCCTCCGCCAGGGTCGTCTTGCCCGACCCGCCGTGGCCCACCAGAGCCACGTTCCGGATCCTCGCCGAGGGTACCGATGCCATGCGCGCCTCATTTCCGTGACGGGGGGATCCGGCCCCCCCGGACCGGTGTCGCCTCAGCCTACCGATGCCCCCTGGTACGGTGAAACGGAACCCGAAGGAGGCGTCAGCGTGTTCGACGGGCGCTTTCGGAGCGCGGTGGATGAAGGTGTCGCACCCGTCGGCACCTCGCTGGGCTCCCGCCGACTGAAGGCCGACTACTTCACCGCCCTGGGGCTGGTGCTGGCGGCTGCCTGCGCAGTGGTCATCGCCGCCGGCCACCTGCTGATCGGTCTGATCCTCTTGATCCTGGCCGCCGTGCCCGATCTCCTCGACGGGGCCGTGGCCAAGGCCACGGGGACCGCGTCGGTGCGTGGCGCGTTCTTCGACTCGGTCAGCGACCGCGTCGTCGACTCGTTGGTGCTCGGTGGTCTCGCGTGGTACCTGGCGTCGACCCGCCACGGTCACTGGGCCGTGCTGCCCTTCGCCGTCCTGGCCGTCTCCAACCTCGTCTCCTACGAGCGGGCCAAGGCGGAGTCGCTCGGGTTCACCGCCAAGGGCGGCCTGATGGAGCGGGCCGAGCGGATCGTCGTGCTGTGCATCGGGCTGGCGTTCCCCGTGGTGCTGGTTCCGGTGCTGTGGGTGATGTTGGGCCTGACCTCGCTGACCGCCATCCAGCGCTTCGTGAAGGTCTGGCGCCAAGCGCCCGGTCCGGGCGTGGCGCCCAGCCTCGACCAGTTGCGCCGGGAGCGGGCCGAGCTGCGCGCCGAGCGGTCCGCCCTGCGGGCCGAGCGGGCCGCCCTGCGGGCGCGGGGCGAGGTCCCCAGCCGCTGGCGGGAGTGGCGCGACGCCCGGGAGGCGGAGCTGCGGAGCCGTCGGGCCGAGGCCGGCGTCCGGTTCCGATCGCGGCGCCGGGCCCAGGGCCGGGGGCCGCGCACGCCCGTCGGCGGCGGCTGGCGGCGGGACCGCACTCCCTAGCGTTGGGCCGCCGCGAGCGGCTCGGCGGGTGGGCGGCCGAGACGAGGCGGGTGGCGCCGTTGCACCTCTACCGCGCCGGCTCGCTGGTGGCGCGGGGACTGCCGGGCCGCTTCGGCGAGGCGTTCGCTGCCGGCGCCGGGGTGATCGCCGGGCGGGTGGCCGCCCGGCGGCGGGCCACCATCACCGGACACCTGCAACGGATCGAGGGTGGGCCGGTCGACCGGCGCACGGTCGACCGGGCCTTCGCCTCCTACGGGCGGTACTGGCTCGAGGCCTTCCGCCTGCCGAGCGTGGCGGTCGACGACCTCGAACTGGCCATGTCCTACGAGGGGATCGGCAACATCGAAGAAGGCCGGGCGCTGGGCAGGGGCGTGCTCCTGGCCATGCCTCACATCGGCGCCTGGGACTGGGGCGGGGCCTGGCTGGCGGCCAGCGGCTTCCCGCTCACGGTGGTGGCCGAGGTGCTCGAGCCGGTCGAGCTGGCCGACTGGTTCACGAGCTGGCGCCGGCGCGTGGGGATGACGGTCGTGCCCCTCGATCAGCACGCGGCGTCGGGGGTCTTCGCCGCCCTCCGTCGGGGTGACGTGGTCGGGCTGCTGTGCGACCGGGACCTGACCGGCGACGGCATCGAGGTGACGTTCTTCGGCGAACGGACCCGCATGCCCGCCGGGCCCGCCACCATCGCGCTCCGGACGGGCGCGCCGCTGATGCCGTGTTGCGTCATCTTCGAGGGCGACCATCACCGCGGCATCGTTCTGCCGCCGTTGGATACGGCCCGCCGGGGGTCCCTGCGCGACGACGTGGCCCGCGTGACCCAGGAGATGGCCGATGCGCTGGCCGGCCTCATCCGGCGCGCGCCCGAGCAGTGGCACGTCTTCCAGCCCAACTGGCCATCCGACCGGGGTACGGGCCGTTGACCGCCGGCTTCGTGCCCGGCGCCCGCCGCGTTCGGCCCGATCGGGTGCGACGTCGCCCCGGGTGGGGTCGCGACCTCGGCGCGAACTTGGATCACGTCCAGGGAATTCACCCTCCGTTGGTTGCCGCCGCCTGAAGTTCGGCGTACATGGACAACAACCGACTGGCTGGCATCGAGGAGGTGGGCATGCCCGTCGATCAGCGTGTCGATCTGGAGGTTGCCCTTCAGCGGGTGACGGCGCGGCTCCAGCAGCGGTTCGATCAACGGGTCGAGCCGAGCGTGGTGGAGGCCACCGTCCGGCGCTGGGCGGGCGAGTTCGCGGGCGCCCGGGTGGTGCATTTCGTCCCGGTCTTCGTCGAACGCCACAGCGTCGCGGTGATTCAGCAGCTCGTCGCCTGATCCGGACGGCGGCCCCCGCACGTTCGGAGATCGCCCGGGCGACGGAGGTAAGACCCGGACGGGCCGACCAGGATCACCCGGGTAGGTGATCCCCCCCGGGACGGCCGTCGCCTAGAACGTCGTCCACCCCCCTCGTCCAACGGGATGCCCAGCCCGAATGGGTCCCGTGGGCGTGGACAGGCCCCGGGGGGGACGGGTACCGCCACCCCCCGGGGCCCCTGCACCACCGCCCGTCGAGCGCACCGAGCACCTCTCTGAGGTACGCCGACCCGTCCGGTGCCAGACCCGTCTGCCCGTCGGCCGACGCCCTCCCCCTCGGTTCCCGCGGCCGGCCGGGACGCGGCGGGAGCGGCGTCGGCATCGCCGGAGCCACGCCGGCGCCGGATGATACGCGCGGCTGAAGCGCCCGCGGACCCGTCAGTAGTGGTATCCGGAGCTGGCGGTCGTCGTCGTCGACCCGCCGGCGGGCGAGGAAGAGCCGCTGGCGACGGCCAGATGGAACCCGCCGACACCGTCGCCGGTCGGGTTGCCGCCGGCCGTGTCGCTGGCGAAGGTGTACAGCGGATGGCCGTTCCACGTGACCTGACCCGAGGCGAGCTTGCCGAGGGTGCCGGCCACCCCCGGACCGGCCGTCGGGGTACCGGAGGCCGTCAACGGTGGCCACGCCGTGGCGCAGCCGCCTGTGCACGCGCTCGTGGTGGCGCCGGGCTGGTCGTTGCCGTAGGTGTAGAGGGGCTTGCCGGCCGAGTCGCTCAGCACCTGGCCCATCGACGTGGAACGCACGGTGACGGTCGCCGTCGACGAGCCGCCCGAGGCGGGCTCGCCGGTCGAGACCGACGATGACTTCGAGCTGCTGGAGCAGCCCACGGCGACGAGGGCGATGCTCAACACCGCGGCTGCCGCCCAGGCCGATCCCCCACGTCCACGTCCGTCCCTCGATGTCATCGCTCGCCGGCCCCTTTTGTGTGCGATCGCCACGAGGGCGACGTGACTCGCCGATCGTCGACCCCTCCGGGCTGGTACTACGTCGGCCGGCACAACCAGGATTCACGACCGGCGCGGATCCCGGCCGACCCCGCGACGTTAGGCGGCGGCGGCGACCGGGCGCGCCACACGGCGGGCCCGACCGGCGGGCGGCAGACTGGGCGCCGCCCACTCCGGTCCACCGTTCGCGAGGTCGCCATGCCGCGTGCCGCCACCTACACCCGCCTTACCGAGCCGCTCGTCCGCGACGGGGGCACGCTCAGGAGCGCCACCTGGGACGAAGCGTTGGACCGGGCGGCCGCCGGCCTCGGCGCCGCGGTGGCGCGGGGCGGACCGGACGCGGTGGGGATGTTCTCGTGCTCGAAGGCCACCAACGAGATGAACTTCGTCGCGTCGAAGTTCGCTCGCGCCGTGCTCGGCACCAACAACATCGACTCCTGCAACCGCACCTGACACGCGCCCAGCGTCGTCGGTCTGGCGGCGATCTTCGGAGCGGGCGGCGGCACCAGTTCATACGTCGAGGCCGAAGAGGCGGACGTCATCGTGCTGTGGGGCGCCAACCCCAGAGAGGCGCACCCGATCTTCTTCCACCATCTCCTGCAGGCCGTGCGATCGGGGGCCCGGTTGTTCGTCGTCGACCCCCGCCGGACGTCGACGGCGCGCTGGGCTGACCGCTGGCTCGGGCTCGACGTCGGGACCGACATCGCCCTGGCCCACACCGTCGCCCGCGAGATCATCCACGCCGGGCTGCACAACGGGGCGTTCATCGACCGGGCGACGGAGGGCTTCGACGCGTACGCCGAGTCCGTCGAGGAATGGACGCTCGACCGGGGGTCGATGGAGACGGGCGTCCCCGCCGACGCGATCCGCGAACTGGCCCACGCATACGCGACCGCCGATCGCGCCCAGCTGTGCTGGACGCTCGGCATCACCGAGCACCACAACGCGGTCGACAACGTGCTCGCCCTCATCAACCTCGCGCTCTTGTGCGGCCACGTGGGCCGCTACGGCTCGGGGTTGAACCCGATCCGCGGGCAGAACAACGTCCAGGGCGGTGGCGACATGGGCGCCATCCCCAACCGGCTGGTCGGGTTCCAGGACCTCCGCGACCCCGATGTCCGCGTGCGCTTCGACCGTGCGTGGGGCGCCCACATCCCGCCCGAGCCCGGCATGCACCTGTCCGCCATGTTCGAGGCCATGGCGAGGGGCACGCTGACTGCGCTGTACGTGATCGGGGAGAACCCGGCCCAGTCCGAGGCCGATGCCTCCCACGCCGTCGCCCTGCTCGAAGGTCTCGAACACCTCGTCGTCCAGGACATGTTCCTCACCCGCACGGCCCAACTGGCTGACGTGGTCCTGCCCGCCACGGCGGCGTGGTGCGAGAGCGAGGGGACGGTGACGTCCAGCGAGCGACGCGTGCAGCGGGTCCGGAAGGCGCTCGAGCCTCCCACCGGGGCACGCGACGACATCGGGATCCTCACCGGGATCGCCGCTCGCCTCGGCCGGGAGTGGGAGTACGCCGATGCGGAGGCGGTGTGGGAGGAGGTCCGGAGTCTCGCCCCCGCGATGTACGCAGGGATGAGCTACGCCCGTCTCGAAGCGCTCGGCGGCATCCAGTGGCCGTGCCCCTCCGAGGACCGGATCGAGCCCACCTTCCTGCACGGTCGGCTCTGGGCCGACGACCCGGAGGCACGCGGTGCCCGCGCCCCGTTCTCGGTCGTGGCCCACGAGCTACCGGTCGACGAGCTCGACGACGAGTACCCGGTGCGGTTGACGACCGGCCGCCGCCTCGACTCGTTCAACACCGGGGTGCAGTCGGGGCTGTTCGCGTCCCCCCTGCGCGACGGAGAGGCCCTCGAGCTGTCCCCGGAGGATGCGCGGCGCTACGGCCTCGTATCGGGTGACCGGGCTCGGGTCACGTCGCGGCGGGGGAGCATCGTGGCGCCGGTGCACATCGATCCCGGGCTGCCCCCCGGTCTGGCCTTCATGTCCGTGCACTTTCCCGACGACGTCGACGTGAACCAGCTCACCATCGAGGCCGTCGACCCGAAGTCGGGCACCTCGGAGTTCAAGGCGACGGCCATCCGGGTGGAGAAGGTCTGAGATGGACATCCGCTTCCGCGCCGCCGCCCCCACCGACGACGAACGCGAGGCGGTCGACGCCGTCCTCGGTGCCGCGTCCGACACCGCGGCGGCCGCACGGGTCGCGACGCGGTCGGTCGGGCACCGCCACCTCCTCCTACCGGCGCTGCACGCGCTGCAGGACCGGGCCGGCTGGATCACCGAGGGTGGGCTCGACTACGTGTGCCGTCGGCTGGGCGTACCGCCGGCGGAGGCCTACGGCGTGGCGACGTTCTACGCGCTGTTCTCGCTCCAGCCCCGCCCGCCCCGGGTCGTGCACGTCTGCGTGGACCTGGCGTGCCTGACCCGCGGGGCCGGCGCCCTGGCCGACGCGCTCGAACGGCACGCCCCCGCGTCGGACCGCGCCTGCGTGCAGCGCAGCGCCTGCCTCGGGCTGTGCGACGCCGCCCCGGCCGCGCTGGTCACCGATGCGGGCGCCCGGCCCGCCGCCGCCGTCGCAGGGCCGGCCGACGTCTCCTCCCTCACGCCCGTCCTCGACGGTGCTCCGCCGGGGTTTCCTCCCCGGCCGGGGGCCGTGCCCCAGGCGGGCGGCGCCGAGCTGGTGCTGCTCCGGCGGATCGGGGTCGTGGATCCGACGTCGGTCGACTCCTACCGCGCCGCCGGGGGCTACGAGGCACTGCGGCGCGCGTTCGAGCTCGGGCCGGCGGGGGTCCTGCGGGAGCTGCTCGACGCCCGCCTCGTCGGGCGCGGCGGCGCCGCCTTCCCGACCGCCCGCAAGTGGGAGGCCGTCGCCCGCCAGCCGGTGCGGCCGCACTACCTGGTGTGCAACGCCGACGAGAGCGAGCCGGGCACCTTCAAGGACCGGGTCCTGCTCGAAGGCGACCCGTTCGCGGTCGTGGAGGCGATGGCCGTCGCCGGCGTCACCACCGGGTGCGAAGCCGGGTTGGTCTACGTCCGCGGCGAGTACGCGCTCGCCCGCGAGCGGGTCGAGGGCGCCGTCCGCGCCGCGCGGGCGCGCGGCCTGCTGGGCGACGACGTGATGGGCCGCGGCGTCCGGTTCGACATCGAGGTCCGCCGGGGGGCGGGCGCCTACATCTGCGGGGAGGAGACCGCGCTGTTCAACTCCATCGAGGGGTACCGCGGTGAGCCACGCAGCAAGCCTCCGTTCCCGTCGGACGAAGGTCTCTGGGGCAAGCCCACGCTGGTCAACAACGTCGAGACCCTCGTCAACGTGCTGCCCATCCTCGTCGGTGGAGGGGCCGAGTTCGCCACGACGGGGAAGGGGGACTCGACCGGCCCCAAGTTGTTCGCGGTCGCGGGATGTGTCGTGCGCCCCGGCGTCTACGAGGTCCCCTTCGGCGCCACCCTGCGCGAGGTGATCGAGCTCGCCGGTGGCCTGGCTCCGGCGCGGACCCTCCGGGCCGTCCTCCTCGGTGGGGCGGCAGGCACGTTCGTCCGCCCCGCCGACCTGGACGTGGTGCTCACCTTCGAAGGGGTCCGGGCCATCGGGGCGACCCTCGGTTCTGGGGCGATCACCGTGTTGGACGACACGGCGGCACTGGCCCCGTTCCTGCTCCGGATCGCCGGCTTCTTCCGTGACGAGTCGTGTGGCCAGTGCGTCCCCTGCCGGGTGGGGACCGTCCGCCAGGAGGAGGCCCTCGAACGCCTGGTGTCCGGAGCGCCCGATCCCGGCCGGGACCTGGCGGCGCTGGCCGATCTCGCCGCCGTCATGCGGGACGCGTCGATCTGCGGCCTGGGTCAGACCGCCGCCAACGCGGTCCAGTCGGCCGTCCAGTTGCTCGGCCCCTTCGAGCGGGGGCCTGGGTCGTGAGCCGCCTGGTCCCTGTCACCGTCGACGGCGTCGACGTCGCCCTCGGCGAGGGGGGATCCATCCTCGACGCCTGCCGGCTGGCGGGCCGCCCCCTGCCGACGCTGTGCTACGGCGAGACGCTCACGCCGGCCAACGCCTGCCGGATCTGCATGGTGGAGCTCGACGGATCGCGGGTGCTGGTGCCGGCGTGCTCCCGCCGGGCGGAGCCCGGCATGGTGGTGAAGACCGACAGCGACCGGGCGCGGACGGCGCGTCGGCTGGTCCTCGAGCTGCTCGGCTCCGCCGTCGACCTCTCGCTGGCGCCGCACGTCGAGGAGTGGATGACCGACCTCGGCGCCGACCCGCACCGGTTCGGGTCACCGGCGGCCAACGGCCCGCCCCGCCGCTCGAGCCGGGCGGGCGAGCACGTGTCGAACCGAGGCGCGACGGCCACCGTGGGCCAGGCCCCACTGGTCGACAACGAGCTCTACGTCCGCGACTACGCCAGGTGCATCCTCTGCTACAAGTGCGTCGACGCCTGTGGCGAGCAGTGGCAGAACTCGTTCGCGATCACCGTCGCCGGGCGGGGCTTCGATGCGCACGTCAGCGCCGAGTTCGACGCGCCGCTGACCGACTCTGCCTGCGTCTACTGCGGAAACTGCATCGCGGTGTGTCCGACGGGGGCCCTCATCGCCCGCCGGGAGTTCGACATGCGGGCGGCGGGGACGTGGGCGGAGGACCGCCAGACGGTGACGACGACGATCTGCCCCTACTGCGGGGTCGGGTGCAACGTGACGCTGCACGTGCAGGACAACCAGATCGTCAAGGTCACGAGCCCGGCCGACCATTCCGTCACCCACGGCAACCTGTGCATCAAGGGTCGGTTCGGCTTCGAGCACGTCCAGCGGCGGGGGCCGGCCGGCTCCTGACCGGCAGGCCTCGGTGTCGCCCGGCCGGAGCCGTCCACGCCGGGCGGCGGCGGCGACTTGTACGGTCGTGCCCGATGCGGATCGCCCAGGTCTGCCCGTACAGCCTCACGCTGCCCGGCGGCGTGCAGGGGCAGGTCATGGGCCTGGCGCGGGTTCTCCGGCGCATGGGCCACGAGGTGCGCGTGCTCGGCCCGTGCGACGGTCCGCCGCCCGAGCCGTGGGTCACCCCGCTCGGGGTGTCCATCCCGACGGCGTCCAACGGTTCGATGGCCCCGATCGCACCCGACCCGTCGGCCGCCCTCCGGACCATCCGGGCGCTGCGTGACGAGGGCTTCGACCTGCTCCACCTGCACGAGCCGCTCGTCCCCGGTCCGACGCTGACGACGCTCATCGTCGCCGACGTCCCCCGGGTGGGGACCTTCCACCGCGCCGGACCGAGCCTCGCCTACTCCCGCCTCCGGCCGGCGGTGCGGTGGGTCGCCAAGCGGCTGGACCTGCGCTGCGCCGTCTCCGACGAGGCGGCTGCCACCGCCCGCGCCGCGCTGGGCGGCCGGTACGAGGTGCTGTTCAACGGGATCGAGGTCGACCGCTTCGCCTGCGCCGAGCCGTGGCCCTCGGAGGGGCCGACGATCCTGTTCCTCGGCCGCCACGAGCCGCGCAAGGGTCTGGCCGTCCTCCTCGAGGCCATGAGCCTGCTGCCTCCCGACGTGCACCTCTGGGTCGGGAGCGACGGTCCTCAGACCAACGAGCTGCGGGCCGGGTCGGCCGGGGACCCACGCATCACGTGGCTTGGCCGCATCGACGACGCCGAGAAGGCGCGCCGGCTGCGGGGGGCCGACGTGTTCTGCGCGCCGTCGCTGGGAGGCGAGTCGTTCGGCGTGGTGCTCCTCGAGGCGATGGCCGCCGGCATCCCGGTCGTGGCCAGTGACCTCACCGGCTATCGGGCGGTGGCCCGCGCCGGCCGGGATGCGGTGCTGGTCGCCCCCGGTGACGCCGGCGCCCTGGCCGAGGCGCTCCGGGCGGTGCTGGAGGACACCCCGTGCGCCCGCTCGCTGGCGGCCAGCGGTGCGCTCCACGCCGCCGGGTTCGCCATGGCGCGCCTGGCGGCGCGCTATCTGGAGCTCTACCGGCCCCTCGTCGGCCGCTGCTGATCCGGGGGGGCCGGGCGGGTGGGAGGAGCGCCGTCCGGGTGCGGAGGCCGGACGATACGCTGGCGCGCTGCATGTCGCCCCCCTCGGTCGCCGCCGCCGACGCCCTGAGCACGGGGTCGGGTGGACGCAGCGCAGTCGCCGCCGTCCTCGCCGTGGTCGGAGCGATCGCGCTGGTGTGCGGTGTCGTCGTGGCGATCGTCGTCGCGTGGTGGGCCGGCCTGGTGGCGGCGGCCGCCGTCGGCGTCGGGATCAGCCTGGCGTTCGTCGCGCCGCGCGTCCGAGGCGCCGAGGAACGGGCCCTTCGCCTGGTCGGCCCGACCCGCCCGGCCGATCCACAGTCCGAGGCCCGGCTGCTCAACCTGGTGGAGGGCCTGTCGCCCGGCGCCGGGTTGGCGCGCCCGCGGGTCCTGGTGATCGACGACGGCGCCCCGAACGCCCTCGCCATCGGGCGCGACGGCCCCCGCGGCTGCGTGGTGGCCACCACGGGCCTGCTGGCGGCGCTCGACCGGATGGAGCTCGAAGGGGTCATCGCCGACCTGCTCGTGGAGATCCGCGACGGGCTCTGCGCCGGTCCGACCGTGTCGCTGGCCCTGCGGCCGGGGCGCACCCCGGCACCGCCGCCGCTGACGCGCGCCGACGCCGCCGCGGTGTCGCTCACGCGCTACCCCCCCGGGCTCACCTCCGCCCTGCGTCAGCTCCTGCGCGCCGGACCGGCCGCCCCCGGCTCGGCGTCCCCGTCGCTGCGCTCCCTGTGGCTCGCCGGTCCGGCGGACGCCGAGGGCGTGGCCGCCCGCATCGCCGCCCTCGAGGACCTCTAAGTCGGCGGGCCGCCGAAACGGCGCCGCGTAGAATCGGACCATGCCCACACCCTCCGCCGCGAGCGCCGATCCTGGCCGGACCACCGGCACCATCCGGGTCAAGCGCGGGCTGGCGGAGATGCTCCGTGGTGGCGTGATCATGGACGTGGTGACCGCCGAGCACGCCAAGATCGCCGAGGACGCGAGCGCGGTCGCGGTGATGGCGCTCGAGCGGGTGCCGGCCGACATCCGCCGTGACGGTGGGGTGGCCCGGATGACGGATCCGTCTCTCATCGAGGCGATCCAGGCGGCGGTGACGATTCCGGTCATGGCCAAGGCCCGCATCGGCCACTTCGTCGAAGCACAGATCCTCGAAGCGCTGGGTGTGGATTACATCGACGAGAGCGAGGTCCTCACCCCGGCCGACGAGGCGCACCACATCGACAAGTGGCGTTTCACCGTGCCGTTCGTGTGCGGAGCCACCAATCTCGGCGAGGCCCTGCGGCGCATCTCCGAGGGAGCCTGCATGATCCGCTCCAAGGGCGAAGCCGGGACCGGCAACATCGTCGAGGCGGTGCGACATCTCCGCCAGATCACCTCCGACATCCGCAAGATCACGCAGGCCGACCCGGCGGAGGTGTTCGGCTGGGCGAAGGAGCTGCGGGCCCCCGTCGAGCTCGTGCAGGAGCTCCACGGCACCGGCCGGCTGCCCGTGCCGTTGTTCTGCGCCGGTGGCATCGCCACGCCGGCCGATGCCGCCCTGGCCATGCAGCTGGGGGCGGAGGCGGTCTTCGTCGGCTCCGGCATCTTCAAGAGCGCCGACCCGCCGCGGTTCGCCCGCGCGATCGTCGAGGCCACCACCCATTTCTCGGACCCGCAGATCCTGGTCAAGGTCAGCCGCGGCCTCGGGGAGGCCATGCGGGGACAGGAGATCGGCACCCTCGAGGTCAAGCTCGCCGACCGGGGCTGGTAGGTGTGGACCGGAGACCGCCAGGTGGGGGGCGTACCGGCGCCGGCTGACCGCGGACGTGGGCCGTCCCTGGGCCCGAAGGTCGGGGTGATCGCGCTCCAGGGGGCGTTCGCCGAGCACGCGGCCGCGCTGGAGGCGCTGGGTGCCCACGCCGTGCTCGTCCGGGATCCGGGAGCGCTCGCAGGAGTCGACGCCGTCGTCCTGCCCGGTGGCGAGTCGACGACGATGTCCCTGCTGCTGGGATCGAGCGGGCTCTACGACGTCCTCGCCGAGCGCCTCGAAGCCGGGGTCCCCGCCTTCGGGACCTGCGCCGGTCTGATCCTGCTGGCCCGCGACGTCACCGACGGGCGGCGCGACCAGCGCTCGTTCGGGGTGCTCGACGTGAGCGTCGCCCGCAACGGCTACGGCCGGCAGCGGGAGTCGTTCGAGGTCCCGCTGGACATCCCGGACGCGGGGGCCGAGCCGTTCCCGGGCGTGTTCATCCGCGCCCCCCGCATCACCGCTGCGGGCCCGTCGGTGTCCGTGCTCGCCCGGGTCGACGGCGATCCCGTCCTCGTCCGCCAGGGCCCCCTGCTCGCCACCGCCTTCCACCCGGAGCTGTCGGGCGACCTGCGGCTCCACCACCTGTTCCTCGAAAGGGTCTGACGCATGTCCGGTCACAGCAAGTGGGCCACCACCAAGCACCAGAAGGCGGCCAAGGACAAGACCAGGGGCAAGCTGTTCGCCAAGATCATCCGCCAGGTCGAGGTGGCGGCCCGGGAGGGGGGTGGTGACCCCGAATCGAACCCGACCCTGCGCACCATGTTCCAGAAGGCCCGCGACGCGTCGGTCCCGATGGACACCATCGAGAAGGCCATCAAGCGGGGCACGGGCGAGCTCGAAGGAGTGCGCTACGAGGCGATCACGTTCGAGGGGTACGCGCCCTGCGGGGTCGCGGTGTACATCGAGGCGTTAACCGACAACCGCAACCGCACCAGCGCGGACATCCGGTCGGCGTTCTCCAAGTTGGGCGGATCCGTCGCCGAGCCGGGCGCCGTGTCGTGGCAGTTCGAGCGCAAGGGCGTGTTCCTGGTCCCCAAGTCAGCCGGATCCGAGGACGACATGATGACCGTCGGGCTCGATGCGGGCCTGGAAGACCTCGCCGACGAGGGTGACTCGTGGCAGATGACCACGGCACCGCACGACTTCAACGCGCTGAAGCAGGCCCTGGACGAGGCCGGTGTGCACTACGGGTCGGCGGAGCTGACCATGGTGGCGACGACGACCGTTCCGCTCGACAACGAGGCCGACGCCCGCAAGGTGCTCCGGCTGCTGGATGCGGTCGAGGACAACGACGACGTGCAGAACGTCTTCGCCAACTTCGACATCCCCGACTCGGTGCTGGAACTCGTGGAAGCCTAGGCGCCCATGGCCCTCTCAGTCGGTGACCCCGCCCCACCGTTCACCCTGCCCGGGACCGGAGGACGC
>Ga0306920_100008835_pt1 | contig 13405 bp, 13 predicted proteins | sample flu12Cox44000170_FD_204666 | JGI IMG/M metagenome (GOLD analysis project Ga0306920, IMG submission 204666) | Lab enrichment of tropical soil microbial communities from Luquillo Experimental Forest, Puerto Rico - flux4day.12C.oxic.44.000.170 (v2)... | ecosystem: Environmental > Terrestrial >... | reverse complement strand
AGGGCTTCAGTACGATTGCAGAACGGAGCAGACGGGTTGGACGCACCAAGAGTGCCATCAAGCCAGCGAGGATGCGGTCCGACGAGCGCAGATTGGGCGTGCGTTGCCGGGAGCGATTCACAATCAGTAGTTGGTGCTTAAGAAGAAGCGACTCCGCAACTAGGGAACGGACACCGCCGGGTCCGAGCAAGCGGGCCAGGGTAGCGATGAATTGGATGAAAAGGACGACCAGATGACACATTGGAGAATCGTAGCAGGGCGGGGAATCGTGAGGAATTATGGGCAAATAACAATTCGCCAGCCACAGGTTAAGTCTCTTTTGCTTGTCTTTTTTTTATTTTGCGGGCATTAAATTGAACAACAACAAAAAGAGTTAGGATGGCTCGAACCTAAGCTTTCCAGAAAAGCGAACGAGCAATACCCTGTGTGGCGTCAGGCCTTGACGCCCGCTTTGCGAAGGATCGTCATCATCGGGCACCAGTTCGTGAAGGCTGACTGTAACAAGTTCAGGCCCACGAAGGCCGTGAATAAATACCAATACGGGTTCACCCAGTATCCCAAAGCCAAAGAAGCCGTAACAAAAGCCCCGGCGATCATTCTAAGGTAGCGATCTATGGTCATGATTTTTCCTCCCTTCAAAATCAAACCTCCACATGTGCGGCCTGGTTTTCCACCTGCAGCGAAGCCGCATCATGGCGACCGCGCTGGCTGAGGTAATAAAGAACGGGGACAGTCATGCGGGAAAGAACGGTCGAAGCGACTTCGCCGGCCATCAGCGAAATAGCCAAGCCTTGAAAAATGGGATCGAACAAGATGACGCTTGCGCCAACGACCACGGCGGCTGCTGTCAATAGCATTGGCCGGAAGCGTACTGCGCCAGCATCGACGACGGCTTCTTCGAGTGACATGCCGTGTGAGCGGCGAAGTTCGATGAAATCCACAAGAATGATGGAATTTCGCACAATGATGCCAGCACCAGCGATGAAGCCGATCATCGAGGTGGCGGTGAAGAACGCGCCCATCAATGCGTGGGCAGGCAGAATCCCTACCAGGGTGAGGGGAATCGGCGCCATGATGACCAGCGGCGTTTTGAAAGATTTGAACCAGCCGACGACCAGCACGTAAATCAGAACGAGCACCGCCGCAAAAGCCAGCCCTAGGTCGCGAAAAACCTCAACGGTGATATGCCACTCGCCATCCCATTTCATCGAGTAGTGATTCGTGTCATCGGGCATGGCCGTGCCCATGTACTGCTTCACGTGGTAGCCGTCAGGTAGTTGGATTTTGTTGATGGCGTCGCTCATTTTGAAAATGGCGTAAACGGGGCTTTCCACTACACCCGCCACGTCGCCAGTGACATAGACCAGGGGCCGCAAATTCTTGCGGTAAACGCTGGTGTCGATCGTGGTTTTCTGCACGTTGGTGACCTCGCGCAGGGAAATTTGGCGGCCAGAGGGGCCGGGCAATTTCAAATTCTGGAGCTCTTCGATGCTGGAGCGATCGGGCCGCGACAGCCGCACTTCAATGGGAATGTCTTCACGAGATGTTGGATCATGCAGTAGTCCCGCTGACGCGCCGCTTAACGCGATTTGCACCGTACGCGTGACTTCCGCTGCGGAAACGCCTTGCAGAGCAGCCTTGTCAAGATCCACTTTCATGTCGAATTTTGTTTGCGGATCTTCGACGTACCAATCTACGTCCACGACACCTGGCGTTTGCTGAAATACTTTCTTAATTTTTGCGGCTAACTCCTGCTGGCCTTTGTGGTCCGGCCCGTAGACTTCCGCGACCAGGGTTTCCAAAACGGGCGGGCCAGGCGGAACTTCCGCGACCTTGATGGGCGCGCCAAAAGGTGCGGCAATTTTGTCCAGCTCAGGACGCAGCTTGCGCGCGATGTCGTGGCTTTGCGCACTGCGCTCGTGTCGCGAAAGAAGATTGACCTGGATGTCGGCCTGATTCGGCTGATGACGCAAGAAATAATGCCGGACGAGGCCGTTGAAATTGTACGGGCCGGAAGTGCCCGCGTAGATTTGGTAGTTCGTCACCTCCGGCTGCTCGCCGAGGTAGCGTCCCAGCGCTTGGGCTACGCGCGTGGTTTGTTCCAGGGGTGTGCCGTCGGGCATATCGATAATCACCTGGAACTCGCTCTTGTTGTCGAACGGCAGCATCTTCACTTGCACCCACTTGAACGGGACAAAGGCCACGGCTGCCAGAAGCAGTAAGACGACAGACGCGAGAAAAATCCACCGTCGCGCGGGACTCTGAATCAGCGGATTCATGACGCGGCGATAGAAGCGCGTTGTCCAGCCTTCCGATTCATGTTCATACTTCGGGCGATCGGCGTAATTACTTAACAACCGCAGAGCGGCCCACGGAGAGACTACGAGGGCTACAAACAGTGAAAACACCATCGCCGCGGAAGCGCCAACAGGAATCGGCCGCATGTAAGGCCCCATTAAACCGCGCACAAACGCCATGGGAAGAATAGCGGCGATCACCGTGAAGGTCGCGAGGATCGTGGGATTCCCAACTTCGTCCACGGCTTCGACCGCAACGTCAGCGAGAGAACGCCCGCGATTTTCGGGAAGGCGGAAATGGCGGACGATGTTCTCCACCACGACGATGGCATCATCCACAAGGATGCCGATGGAGAAAATCAACGCGAAAAGCGTGACGCGATTGAGGGTGTAACCGTAGAAATAGAAGATCGCCAGCGTAAGGGCCAGAGTGACCGGAATGGCGAGGAGCACGACGCCGGATTCACGCCAGCCAAGGGCAAGAGCGATGAGCAGGGCTACAGAGAGCGTGGCGATGAACAGATGCTTGAGCAGTTCGTCGGATTTGTCCTTGGCGGTTTGGCCATAATCGCGCGTGACCGTGATGTTTAGATCTCTCGGCAGCGTATTCCCGCGCAACCCATCGACCTTGTGAAGCACGTTATTTGCAATCCAAGTGGCGTTCGCGCCTTTGCGCTTGGCTACCGTGACGGTTACAGCGGGATATTCCTGGTTCGCGGAACTCCCTGTGGCTCCTTTGGCGTTCGCAAACAAAACGTAGTTATCAGGTTCCGCGGGCCCGTCTTCGATTTTTTCGGCCACATCGCGCAAGTAAACCGGCCTGCCGGAGTGGACGCCCACGACCACTTGTTGCAGCTCTTCAGGCCGCAGGAAGAAATTTCCCGCTTCGACCTGAAATTCCTGATTGTTTCGGGCGAAGCTGCCGGCCTGTGTGTGCTCGTTCGCTGCTCCGAGCTGCGCAACCACGGAGTCCGGTGTCAGGCCATAGGCGGCAAGACGCTGTGTATCCAGGATGACGCGCACTTTGCGATTCTGCCCGCCGATAATGGTGGTCTCGGAAACGTCATCGGATTGCTTGATCGAGTGTTCGAGTTCAGCGGCAATTGTTCGCAGGGTGTAGGCGTCGTAGTTCTTGCCCCAAAGCGTTAACGCAAGAATCGGCACGTCGTCAATGGAGCGTGCCTTAATAATCGGCTGAGAGACGCCTTGAGGAATGCGGTCGAAGTTGGAATAGAGCTTGTTGTAGGTTTTGACGATCGCATCTTCTTCTCTTGTGCCGACGTAGAAACGCACGATTACAAGGCTGAAGCCCGGATGGCTGATGGAGTAGATGTATTCGACGCCGGGGACTTCGCGGAGCAATTTTTCCATTGGCACCGTAGCGCGCTGTGCTACTTCGTCGGCAGAAGCGCCGGGCATTTGCACAAACACGTCCAACATGGGAACAATGATTTGCGGTTCTTCCTCACGCGGCGTCTGGAGAATGCTGAAAGCACCCAACAGTAGGGCCGCGCCGATGGCCAGCGGCGTCAGCTTCGACTGAATGAAAATGTGCGCGATTCGGCCTGCTGCGCGTAGTGCGTGCATGACGAAGCCCGAATTGGAAGCGGAATCGCTCATGGCCGTGCGACGATGCGTTTGCCACCGAGTTCACGTTCACCCGGCGTGGCAATGATTTTTTCTCCGCCTTCCAGCCCCGAAAGAACTTCCACTTGCTGTCCAGAAGTTCGCCCCAGCGTGACGTAATGCAAGCCCGCGATCTGCTCGGCGTCGAGGACGTAGACTCCTTGCAGTTGGCCGCGCTCCACGACAGCTGAGCGGGGGATGAGGAGAGCAGAGCGCTCTCCGCGTGCAAACTGTGCACGGCCGAAAAGACCCGAGCGCAGGTGAGCGTCTTTCGGCAGCTCAATTTTCACAAGAAAACTTCGGCTCCCCGGGTCCGCCGCCGGAACGATTTGCGCGACCTTGCCAGTGATTTCCGCGCCTCCGAGAGCGTCGATGTTTACAGGAGTAGATTGCCCAAGGTGCACCAAGCGGACGTCGCTTTCATCGACCGTGACTTCCAGGCGGTAGTTTCGCGTGTCTTCGAGAGTGAGAATCGGCATTCCCGGAGATGCCAGCGTTCCGGGATCCGCTTTTCTTTCGGTAACGACTCCTGCGAACGGCGCGCGAATCCGCATGTAGCCCAGAGAAGTACGGGCCTGCGCCAAGGCGGCATCGGCTTGCGCGAGCGCGGCTTTGGCCATATCGCGCCGCGCTTCGGCTGATTGCGCACGCGTCTTGATTTCGTCGAACTCCTGCGGGCTGACGGATTTCTTTTCGTAGAGCTGCTGATAGCGTTTCAGCGTGCTTTGTGCCAGCGCCAACTCGGATTCCGCCGCAGACACATCTTTTTGCGCCGCAAGCTCCGCCGCTGTTGCTTGCTCGACGGCCGCGCGCAACTGCGTATCGTCAATCGCGACCAATACTTGGCCACTCTCCACGCGTTCTCCCTCCTGCGCTTGAACGGCAACGATGTTTCCCATGATCTGACTGGCAAGCTGGCTGGTCTGCACAGCGCGCACCGTGCCCACGGCTTCCAGCCAGTCCGGGACGGTCGTTTTTTGCGCGACGACTATCGGTACGTTGCTGACGGTTTCCGGGGCGGCTGCTTGGATGCGCCGCTCGTTCGAGCAGCCGCTGAGGCCGCCAGCGGTTAAGCTAAGAGCAACACACGTGCTAACAAGCATTGTGTTTCTGAATTTCATGGCACCACCACCGGGGACTGAGCATTCAAGGTCCCAGTTGCGAGTTCCAGATTTGCGTAGCTTGTCTGGTAGCGGCAGACTGTCTGCCAGTAGTCCGCCTGACTGCGGCTAGCAGCTTCTTCGGCACTCAACAAATCTGTAATGGTCGAGACGCCGGATTCGTAGCGGTTTTGTGTGATCCTCAGGCTTTCTTGCGCTTGCGCAATTGCCGCTTTTGCGACTTCCACCTGTTGACGCGCCGCGTCGAAGTCGTAGTAGGCGCGCCGCACTTCGAGCCGGGTGGCGTCGCGAGCTGCTTGCTTCAAAGCTGCAACTTTCTCTTGCGCGGCCTGTTCGTGTTGCAGCTTCGCTCGCCGTGCGCCACCCTGGAACAAATCCACCTGCACTTCGATTCCCGCTACCCAATTGTTTCCGCCTCCTCCCGAAACGAATGTCGGGTTGTCTGCCTCCCAATCGGCGAAAGCGTTCACCCGCGGCCCAAACGAAGACTTGGCAATCGCTACGCTCTGCCGTTGTGCAGCTTCTTCGGATTGAATGCGCTTCAAATCGGGACGCGCCTCCAGGGCTTGCTTTTCCAGGTCTTCCAGCGATTTTTCCGGGAGCGATCTCTCCGTAAGAGTCTCGACCGGTTCAATTTCCTTATCTGTGGAAATTCCCATGGCTCTGGCCAGTTCCGCGCGTGACAAGGACAGATTGTTTTGCGCGCGGATCAATTCTTGTTTCCGCGCGGCCAGCCGAACCTGGGCGTTCAGCAAATCCGATTCCACCGCGACGCCGCTTTCGACCCGGGCCTTGCTGCGGTCGAAGATGGCTTGGGCCGTCTTCGTGGCCTGTTCGGCGACCTCCTGCTCTTTCTTTGCAAGAAGCAAGCCGTCGTACGCGTTGATCGCTCCAAACACAAGTTCCTGGTCTGCTCGCTCGAGCTGGAGCTCAGCCGCATCTTTTCCGCGCTCCGCCCGCGTGATGCCGTGCCAACTCGCGAACGAATCGAAGAGATTCCAGGTTGCGCCGAAGCGAGAGCTGTAATTGTTCAGTGGCGGGGGCGTGTTGAGCAAATTCAGGGAAAAATCTGCGGCCGTAAATCGCTGTTGGCGCAGCTTGCTGCCAAAAACATAAACCGGGTCGTTTCCTCGCGTGACAGTTTCGGAGAACGTCAAATGCGGGAGCAAAGAGGATCGGGCTTCTCTTACATCTGCAGCAGCGGCCTTCGTGTCAGCCAACGCTGCTTTGCGCAGTGGGTTCTTCTCCAGCGCAATGATCACGGCCTGCTTCAATGTCAGTGGCGAAGCCTTGTCTGTTTCCTGAGCAAAGGTCACCGAAGCGATATACGAGGCGACGAATGCGGTCATGACAGCGTCGTATAGGTTTCGAAAAATAGCCTGGGATTTCATTGTCTCCCTGCCTTATGGCTTGGTTTTGCGCTGGGCCTTTTCCAATCCTCCCGCTTCAAGAAATAGCGGTCTGTGACCAGGCTCACGTTTTTTCCGTTCAGCCTATGGACCCAATTTCTAGCAGGGAACTGCTGCAGGCGGTTGTGCCAACCAGGTGGTTTTCTCTTCCACGATTTCGTAAGTGGTTGTCAACGTGGCCATTCGTTTCAGCATGGCTCCCACGGAGCAGTACTTTTCTTCAGACAGCTGGATTGCTTCCTCGATGGCTGCTGGATCGACTTCACATCCGGTGACCGCGTGGTGAATGCGGACTGCGGTGAAGACCTGCGGAGGACGCTCCGCCTGGTCGCCCTCGACACGCACCTCGTAGCGAGTGACTTTCTGGTGGTACTTCTGACGAAGCACTGTGATGACATCGAACGCCGTGCAGCCCGCCAAGCCGACGGCAACCAATTCAATCGGCTTAGCTCCTGTGCCCCCGGCGGCATCGTCGAGCAAGAGATGGTGTTCGCTTCCTGTAGTTGCGACAAACTGCCGATCCGCCCTAAGTGGTTGAGTTAACTGACCTTTGCCGCTGATCATGTATGCCTCCGCGTTCTGGCCTTCCGGGTTCACACGAACAAATGCAATCGCGGAGGATTTGTTACAGAGTTTTTGGTGGAGATGTGCGAGATTCGAACGGAGCGAGAAGGGATCAGCTGGGTTTTGTGTTGTTGGCAGCAGGCCGGTGAATGTTCGCCATCAATTCTTGGTATTTGGAAAGGAGTTCGCGCCGCAGACTAGCGGCGGCAAGCTCATCTGGGCGGTCATTGGGCGCAGTTCGGCAAGTTCGAATCGTTTGTTCCAAGGTTGCGAGAAAAGCCTTGCAGATCTCGCATCCTTCCATGTGTTTCTCCAACTCCACGCAGAGCGAATCATCGAGTTCTTCATCGAGATAGTCGGAAAGCTTCGCGAACATTTGCTTACAATTACGTTCACGAGGATGCAGCCCAGCAGCTGCCGCTCGCCTCTTTGGCTTGGAGCGAACGTTGTCCCGCGGTGCTTTTGGCTAGCTCCTTTCGAACGAATAGGCGCGCTCGGTGCAACCGTACACGAATCGTGCCCGGGCGGAGGCCCGTGATTTCTGCGATGTCGTCGTCGGAGAGCTCTTCCATGTCGTGCAAAACGAGAATAAGGCGATAGTCCGGTGGGAGTTGGTGCACCGCGTCTCGCAACTGGTTGGCATTCTCCCGCCGTATCAACGAACTTTCCGCCGTCGGCTCGACATTGCCAGACAGTTCCTCCATTTCCCGCTGGTCGGGCATAAGTTCTTCCAGAGAAAGCGCTTCTTTGGGAGCGAACTTGCTTTTTCGCCGGCTCATCAGGCAGCGCGATTTGGCCACCTTGTAAAGCCAGACCATAAGGGCTTTCGGGCTGTCGAACTTTGGCAGGTTGGGAACCGACTTGAGCAGCACTTCCTGCATGGTGTCCTCAGCATCTTGCCGCTGGCCGCACACTTTCATACCGAACGAAAAGACAGTCCCCTGCAGTAAGCGCGCGTTCGAGGGATTTGCCCTTCTTCTCTTGTAACAGGGCCACAGCTTGTTCGATTTCTTTCCGCACGATTCTTCAAGATAACACAAGGCATGCGGACCGACCTGCTTCGTCTGGAATCTGCTGAAAATTCGAGAGATAAGTGAGGTTGGGAAGAAAAGCAGCCTCACGCATGCCTTACCGCAAATGGACTGTAACAAAATCGTCGCTTTTGCATTCATTCGTTGCCGCCTATTGCGGCGACCGCACAGCTAGGAGGCTCATTATGGCCACTTTTTCAGATCCGGACCGAAAGCGTATCCAAGAGCTGCTGGCAGTCATGGAGAAACCAGTCCGGCTGATTCACTTCACACAGACCTTTGAGTGCGAGCTTTGCCAGGAAACCAGAGCGCTCTTTGAGGATCTAGTTCGTCTTTCTGACAAGCTTTCCTTGGAGACTTATAACTTTCAGTTGGATAAAGAGAAGGTCGCGCAATATCGCATCGACAAGGTGCCCGCAACGGTCGTGGAAAGCGCGAAGGACTATGGCGTTCGACTCTACGGATTTCCCGCGGGATACGAAGTGGTTGTGCTTTTAGAAGCGATTCTGCGAGTGTCGCACGGAGAATCTGGGCTTTCATCTGAATCCATTGAGAAGTTGAAGAACCTCAAGTCACCTCTGCATATCGAGGTGCTTGTCACGCCGACATGCCCGCATTGTCCAGCGGCTGCGCGGCTTGCACATCAACTGGCGATTGAGAGCGATTTGATTACTGCCGATATGGTGGAAGCTACCGAATTTCCGGACCTTGTGCAGCGCTATGCCGTACGAGGTGTTCCAAAAACCGTCATCAATGGCACGTCCTTCATCGAAGGCTCTCTGCCGGAGTCGGAGTACGTCGACCAGATTGTGAGTAGCGTGGCGGCAGCGAAGGAACCGGTTGCCGCTGAGCAGTGAGAGGCTGCCAGAAACGAGGAAGGGAGGCAAATCAATGTCCGAATTCGCACCAAGATTGATCCTCTGCCCGGTGGACTTGAGCCCGGCCTCGCCAACCGTCCTGGGCTGGGCCCGCCTGTTTGCGGAGACTTACCACGCAAAGCTGAAAGTCCTACACGCCGATTGGCCAGACTATCCGCCCTATTTTCTTCCGTCTCAAACGGAAGAGTTGACCGAGGAAGAGAGAAAGCATCGCGCAGCCCTCGACAAAATCCTTACTGAAGGCGTGCAGGGCAGCCTCGCGCCGCATGTCACGCGCGACATCATTATCCTGGAAGGCCACCCACTTGAAGCAATCCTCAAATATGCGGAGGAGCACCATCCGGACCTCATTGTCATGGGCAGCCATGGACGAAGCGGGGTTGCTCGCATGCGTTTGGGTTCTGTTGCGGAAAACGTGATGCGTCAAGCAGCCGTGCCCACTTTGGTGGTCAGGACATTTGCAGACAAGTCAGCGCCGCGAGCCCTCTCGCGTGTGCTCTGCCCCGTAAACTTCACTGAGCACGGGTTTCGATGCCTCGAACTCTCAGCCGAACTGGCGCGTTCGTTCGGAGCAGAACTCGTAGTCATGCATTCCGTAGAACAAACATATGCCGACTTGGAGGAGGCTCAAGATCGGCTTTGCCAATGGGTTCCTGAGGCGGCGCGCCGACACTGCTATGTGACCGAAGCTGTTCGACACGGTAATCCCGCAGAGCAAATCTTGATGGCTGCCAGGGACCGAGCGGTCGATCTAATTGTCCTTAGTGCCCAGCATCGTCCATTCCTCGAGTTCACAACGCTCGGCACCACGACCGAGCGGGTGATGCGACATGCGGACTCCGCTGTGCTCGTGCTTCCGGGAAAGCAAGTCGCAACCTCGGCAGAACCCGTAACGAAAGGCGCAACCTCGACGGCATGATGTCTATACGGCGTATGGACAGAGACGAGCACGGTCTTGGGCTGCCACGATCGTTTGCGAGCCAATTATTCTGCCGAGGAGGGAAGGTGTAGACATGATTGAGCGGCTGGAACCATTGCTGTTGTTGCTGGGCTACATTGCCTTGATGAAATGGGTGCTTCCGCGTTTCGGAGTGCCGACCTGAATGTCGGGCTCCTGCGACGTCGCGGTGCGACGAAAGCGAACACGGAAGGACATTCAGTAAGAGCGGAGCCGGCAGCGATTCGACTGGCAGAAACTGAGGTCAGCTCATGGAAGATCGTACGGAGAATGCAGGCTACGACGTGGTTGCATTCGGAGCCCACCCCGACGACCTTGAAGCGGTCATGGGCGGCACGACGGTCAAGCTCGTGCGGAAGAGTGTCTCGGTGCTCTTCGTGGATCTGTGCGAGGGCGAACCAGCTCGTCATGCCGAACATGGAGAACGTCACAAGCAAGCACTCAAGGCCGCGGAGATTCTTGGGGTCGAGCGGAAAACGCTGGTGCTGCAGGACCGGCTGATCAGCGATACGGTTGAAGCCAGACTCCAGGTCGCCCTGCTATTGCGAGAACATCGACCTCGCATGGTGTTCACGACTGCGGGTGCAGGCGTGCATCCAGACCACAAGGCCATAACAGAAATCGTCACCCATGGAGTGTTTTACGCCAGGCTGCCGAAATGGGAAAAGGTTCCGGGCGGAGAACAGTTAGCCGGTACTGAATCCCACGAAATCGACCGGCTCTTCTTCGGCCATTGCCGCATGGAGCCAGCTTGGAACCGATTCGACTTCGCGGTTGATGTGAGCGAAATCTATGAGCGGAAGATTGCGGCCCTCGGGGTCTACGAGTCCGTGTTCAGCGGGGACCAAGCGACGCTGCTAGACAAGTACAAGGCCGAGGATCGTTACGTCGGGAGTCTTGTCGGCGTGCAGTATGCGGAAGCCTTTCGCTCGCGTAGCCCCCTGCTTGTGGATAATCCAGACGTCTTCCTGAAAACACGCTTTGGGTAACTGAGGAGATTGTGGCAGGACCCGAAGCTGAAGATACTGCCACGTTCCTCGGTGAAGAGAGAATTGCATCCTGGGATATGCGATCCACAAAATTCTGTAACAAAAGTGACAGGTCCTGCATTTCTTCAGAGGAAGGAGGTCGATTTCAGGGATCTCAATGGAAGTTCGTGATCCATTTGTAAAGGGCGTGTTCGACCGCGATCTCGACCGGTAATAGTAAGCAGTATCGTCAGTTCGGTGACGGTCGTGGGATTGAAACGCCTAGAGTCTATGAAGGAGAAGAAAAATGACCAAGTACAATTTTCCATTTTCGTATTTATTAGTGGCTCTCGCCGGCCTGACGGCGACCTCGGCAATTCCACTCGTGGCGCAGACTCCGGCCCCCTCTGGCCCTCCCACAGCCGCGCCCGGTTACGACACATCTAAGGAAGTCACCCTCAGGGGCTCTGTCGAGGCGGTTAGTCAAATCTCGGGTCGCAGGGGTTGGAGCGGGACTCACGTCACGCTCAAGACCGAGAAAGAAACCATCGACGTGCACGTGGGGCCTTCTTGGTATCTGACGCAAAAGCAAATCAGGTTCGCAAAGGGTGATCAGATCGAGGTCACCGGATCGCGCGTCGGATTCGGCAACAGCGATGCCCTTATCGCACGCGAAGTTAGGAGAGGGGAACAGACTCTTACCCTGCGCGACGCTCAAGGCATCCCTCTCTGGTCTAGGGGACCATCGCGCCGACCTTAAAGTACTGGCAGGAAATGTCGTGACTCAGAAGAAGTTGTTCAAATCTTGGAATCGGTGGCGGCCCGGGATTCTTCGCGCCGCCACACCAAGTGCCAAGTTCTGGCTGCTCTAGGGTTTCGATGGGAAATAGCGGTACCCGATTTAGGGACGGGGACAGCAAACACCGTGTAACAAATCGGCATGAATTGCATTTGTTCTATTGACCGTTGGTTAGAGAAACGGTTCTGAGCGGGAAGTGCGAGATGACAAATTTCTTGTATGTCGTAGAAAGCAGCAAACCTTTTGATGAGACCGTCAACGTGGTGGAGCAGAAGACTGCGGAGAAAGGGTTTCGGGTTCTGCACACGCATGACGTTGCCGCCACCCTGGCGGAGAAAGGCTTTCCTCGCGAGCCGATGAAGATCATTGAGATTTGCAATGCACGCTACGCCAACGAGGCGCTGAACAAAGACATCCGCTTGGGAGTGATGCTTCCATGTCCCATCTGCGTGTACACGGAACGAGGCAAAACTTTCATCAGCACGTTTCGCCCCTCGTCCATTCCCGGTTTCTTTCCTGAAGCGCACGTTGAATCGCTGGCTGTGGAGGTAGACCGAGTGGTTTTGGATATCGTCAACGAGGCAAAGGGATCGCCGACGTTGAACGCAAAAGGACAGTCACGATGATACGGGAGGTGTGAAGTTGATTTTTCTGCACCACCAGAATTTCACGGCGAACCAGGTGTCTCATGGCGAATTGTTATTTCACCAATGTGCACCGCCAAAACTCAGAGCGCTTTCAAAATGAGTGACATCCGAGGCCGGCCTTGTAACATGTTACATGGATGACCATTCGGGCTTGGCCTCGTTCCGGCGAACGCGTGACTGGCCAAATAGCAATTCGCCATAGACAGGCTGTTTGGCGTCGTGCCACCGTTCGTGGCCAGGCGATGAGCGCGCTTTCTGACGACGTGTTCTTTAACCTTGGTTCCCGCCGGCGTGTTCTTGCTTAGAGACGAATCTCTCTGTCTAGCTGAAGATGAACGCGCACTCCGTCGTGACCTACATCACAGCGGCAGGTGAGCCTCGACATGGCAATCGTGCGTCCAAGGAGCGAGACTCTTTGCGAACAAGGAGGCAAGTGACATGGTCGCACATCCGATGGTCACGCCGCCGTTGAAGGGAAAATTCCCTCTTAGCCTTGGCGTGGAAGAGCCGCAAGGTTTCCGAGTTGGGCAGACTGTTCCTCTGCGCCCTGCCCTTCGTCCTATCCTGGCGCCACGCGGGAAGAACTGGTTTGCGGAAGCCATCTTGGAGGCGAGTCCCACGCGCCCACAACGCCGCACAAGTGATGTGTTGGTGTCCGTTACATTCCATCTTGCAATTCTTGCGACTGTGCTGTTGCTCCCCCTCTACTTCACGCAAACGATTGACCTGAAACAATTCTCAGCAACGCTGCTCATTGCGCCCCCTCCGCCCCCACCGCCACCTCCGGCGCCTGCTGCAGCAATAACACAAGCGAGAGCAGCAACGCAGCGACGTTTGTTAACGAGCGGAAAACTGCTGGCCCCTGTTGCTATTCCTAAGCAGGTTGTAGTTCTCAAAGAAGAGCCCCTGCCACCCGAGTCAGATTTCGCTGGAGTTCCCGGCGGAGTCCCCGGCGGCGTACCGGGAGGGCAACTCGGCGGAGTACTCGGCGGCATTTTGGGAGGAATTCCTACGGCCGTTACAAGGGGACCTACGCCACCGGCCCCAAAAGTACGTGCGCCGATACGCGTTGGTGGACGTGTTCGCGCTCCACGCGCGATTTACAGG
>Ga0306920_100008834_pt1 | contig 13406 bp, 9 predicted proteins | sample flu12Cox44000170_FD_204666 | JGI IMG/M metagenome (GOLD analysis project Ga0306920, IMG submission 204666) | Lab enrichment of tropical soil microbial communities from Luquillo Experimental Forest, Puerto Rico - flux4day.12C.oxic.44.000.170 (v2)... | ecosystem: Environmental > Terrestrial >... | reverse complement strand
CCAGAACTTTGCCTGGATTGGCACTGCTGGTGCGAGCAGCAGAGGCTTTTTTGCAGCAATCGCCGAGGTCCTGAACGTGGCGAGCCTCGTGTTGCTGAGTGCAGTCACGAGTGCAACAGGTGTTGTAGTTGTGATTTATCTGGTACTCTCCCGCCGCGAAGTTGCAGCTTGAATCCCCTCCCCCGTTGAGGCAAAGCGGACCACCTGCACCGGGGTTCGCTGGCGGCGAGTCGCTGCCGAGAGCGGAAGGTCCCTGAGAACCATCTCCATTTGCTTCGGAGCCATCGTCACCGTTTTGCTGCGTCACGGCGGAGTTATCATCCACAACTCCCCCATCGGGATCTTCAGTTCCAACTGGCGCATCCTCCGGCACCTGAAAAGTGGCGGGCGAACTGTAGCTGCGCAAAAACGAGTGCGGTAAGGCATGTCCGGCAATCGTATAGGCGTTCGCAATCGACGGGCCCGTTGATACGGCCGCCATGTGATCGTCGTGGACACGCACTAGTCCGAAGTTGTGCGCAACGTGCATCACTTCGCCCGAGGCACCCTGCCGCAGGTTGCGTTTGCGCTTGCACTCCGCGCATTCACCGCCCGCGCTTCCTGATCCTCCGCAAGCACACTTGCGTTGTAAGCTCGCAAACGGCCGACGCGTGAACTGTGGCGCAGACGTGCCGCGCTTCATTGGGACTTGTACGCGTGTAGTAATCAGCTCCATTCTTGTTGCGCGAGTTCCTTTCTCTCCCTATATCCCCAGCTTTCTGGCCAACGCCGAAAGATCGAGGTTCAACATCACCGACTGATTCGGCCCAATGGGATTCACCTGCACGCTAAGCCCCGGCACGAGAGGAACCGGGATAGCGCGACCCTGAATCTGCTGTAATGCGAATTGGCGGGACGCATTGTTCGACAGAATTTCTGCCAGCGCGCCTCCCGCGACCAAGGCGGTTCCTCCTATGGCCACGACCTTGTCGCTGGTTGAAAGGCGCCGCCAATCGTGCTGCAAGCGGTCAGTTGCCGTGTCGCGCAAACGGTTGATTGCGGCTTTCACCTCGGGAACAGCAACTAATGCCGAGAGGACATCTCCGGCTGAAGCCGGACGAGGCGCGGTGGGCCCCGGCGTCTGCGGAACGGTTGCCGTCGGAGTTGGCGTTGCCGCCGTCGAAGGTGCTGCGGGAGACTGGAGCGGACCGGCTGGTGAAGCAGCGATTCCGCCGAGATCCAGGTTGATCAGCGCACGCTGAATCATGTCGGGATCAAGAAGCGAGTAGGCCTGCACCCAGGGATCGAGATGCAGGTGTGGTTCCTGTCCGGGCGGAAACAAACGATATTCGCGCCGCGGCGCTCCTAACTGCGGCATGGTAAGAGTCAGGTCGCTTTGCCGCTGTAAGAATGCGGCACTCGATGCCGGTCCGACATTCGCCATACTCCCAGACGCGACGATCGAAGCCACCCGCTCGGCATCCTGCTCGCTGGCATCACCGGGCGAACTCACGGCCTTGGACAATCCTGAAGTAGAAGCATGTTGAACAACGTGGGTCAGTTCGTGAGCGAGCAGCCATCGCCCCTGCGGCGTAACGGGCTGGTAGTAGCCGGCCCCGAAAACAATGTCAGGTCCTACGGCGAACGCGGAAGCCTGCATCGCCTTTGCCGATTCCGCCGCCAAGGTGTCAGCATGAATCCGGACGTCACCAAAATCGTGGTTAAAGCGAGGCTCAAACAGATCGCGCAGTGAGGCGGAGAGCGGCTCGCCCCTCCTGGCAAGAGCCTCCTGAACAGTGCCTGGAAACACCGCAGAACCACGCACTCGATGGGCAGCACTTGAACGCACGAATGCGCTGTTACTCCGCTCGCGCCTGGGCGATGCTCGCCGTGCGTGTTGGAATGAGAACCTCATTTGCCCCCCGGCTTAGCTGCAGGCTGCTGCTTTTCGCCGCATCCCTTGATGATTTCGCTCGACGGATGCTGGCCGACCTCGGGCAGGCTGGCGTCCGAAATGATGACCCGCACAAAGTTGCAGTCGGGAGGCGTAGGAGTCAGCCGCGTGGGTCTCGGCGTGTGCCAACTCGGCGCTCCCGGGGTTCGTGGATCGCGCAGCAGGCTCTTCCGCGCGAGGCATGCGAAGACGCTTTGCCAGTTGCCCGGTGCGACTCCGGTGGTGCGGGTCAGGGCGGTATCAACAGCCTTGTCGTTCGGGAAAACCCTGCCACTCGAAGCTAAGGCATTGACCGCATCGGCATACTGCTTCAGCGAAATGTCGAACGCAAACTGGAAGTCATCGCAATGTTCCTGCTCGCCATCGCTGATCTTTTTCGCGCCCTGCGCGGTGATCGTCCATCTGACCGGATACTTGCGGGGCGGGCAGGAACGTTCGTCGCCGCCAACGACCGTCGAATCACCCTCCACGAAAACGCCGGCTTTGGTGAAGACGGAGGGAATGTTCGGCAAAGCAGCAGTCGTGGGAGCTACGGTCACGCCGGATGGCTTAGCAGGATTAGCGCTCACGCCGGGATACGTGACTGCGGTGAGATCGAGAGTAGTGAGCCCAAAGTCGTTCGTCGTTGCTCCTGCTGTGGCCAGGAAAGCAGCACGATCCAATCCTGTCGGCTGACAACCCGAGGTGCCCGGCGCGGTACCGCCCCCGCCGGTTCCAGTCCCGCCTGCTTGAGTCACGTCTCCGGGCGTACTGGGATCGGGTTGCGGCGGCGTATCCTGCCGCGCCGGCGAAACATCCGGCGTTTCTTGCCTCCAAATCGCCGTCCGAGCTGCGTCCGCACGAACGACGCTGGTTTGATCTCCAGCCATAAGTGCCTTCGCCGCGGATTCCGCCTCTCGCTCTGCGGCGTCCCCGGGATCACCTATAGCCAGTCGTTCGGGGAGGCGGCAGACGGCCGCGCTGGAGCTTTGTTGAAGAGTGTGGACCAGTTCATGTGCGAGCAACTCGCGTCCCGCCGTCGTATGGGGTCGGTACTGGCCTGCTGCGAAGACGATCTCCTGGCCCACGGTATAGGCCAGCGCGTTGACTGTGCGGGCCGACCGCTCCGCGTTCGCATCGGCATGAATCCTGACCTTGCCGAAATCATGCCCGAAGCGTTGCTCGAAGAACGCGCGGGTCTCGGCATCCAGTGGCTGCCCATGGGAGCCGAGCACTTCGCGGACGTTGGACGATGCCGTTTCCGGCGCCGTCCTACCGGCGGCTGCACGCTGCAGTCTCTTCTTCTGACATTCGGCACACTGGCCCCCGTCCGGCGAGCGGCCCCCGCATGCGCACTTCGAAGGGGCAAGACTCAGTTGCGGAACAGCAGGGAGCGGGAGAACAGAGAGTTTCGCCGGCTCAGTCTGTTTGGGCGCTTCTTGCTTCTTTTCGGGCGCCTTCCCCTCCTTCTTCTCCGACTCTTTCTTCTTGGACTCCTCAGGAGGTGCCGGGCAATTGGGCGGGTTGTCTCGGAACTTTTCCCAATCCTTCAGGTTTTTTTCGTAGCCCGCTGTTTCTTTCAGGTCTGCGCACGACTTACGAACATCTGCCTTCTTACAAGCATCGATTCCGGCCTGATAGGCGCGACGTTCGTTTTCACGACAGGTGTCATTAAACCACTTTGTGTATTCATCGAGGGCCTTCTCCGCGGCATCCGCCTTCCGTTCGGCATCCTTAAGGTCCGCTTCTGATTTCGATTTTTCAGCTTTACTAATAGCATCCATCAGCGCCTTATAGGCAGCGACTACCTTCGCGCAGCTCGCAGTGCCAAAGTCGACATGCGACTGTTCATGCACTCTGGCGCAGTCGGCCATACATACCGGAAGCTTCTTGACGTCCACACTCCATGTCATCTTGCCGGCGTCTAGGTCACAGTGCGACTCCCCGACCTCCTCCACTGTTCCGGGTGGACCCGCATGCCATCGCAAGGGCGGCAGGCAGAAATTGTGCGCGAACGGAAGGTCAGCTGACACCCGAGGGCTTGGGGCGGGTATCTCACCCCGAAAAGGCGGATCCCCTTGAACTAACGGGGGAGTATCGTTGGGTACAGCCCCACTCAACGCGGCCCGCTGCAATCTTCCCATCTTCCTTTTGCACTCCTCGCATTCGTCTCCCCGGCTCCCTACGGCTCCGCAAGGGCATTTTCGTTGCAAGCTTCCAAACGGAACACGCGAAAGCGTTGACGCTGGCACGGCGACTGGCTTCATCGGAACCTGGACTCGCGTGCTCATCGCCTGCCATCTCCTGTCCTTGTGCTCGGCCGAATGCCTGGCAAGCCTGCTGGAGTTCCCACGCTCCGTTGCAAACCTTGATAAATGGCGCGCGCGATCTGCGACGCCATCTCTTTGGCGCTTGAGCCGGCCTTGACCGTGAATGTCCCACCCGCGACCTGTTCGACCGTCAATGGCTTTCTCAGAGAGCGTAACGTGCCGCTTCTGCTCGCCAGTCGCGCGAGCTCTCTTTGCACACCTACGGCGATGCGATAACGATCCGACCGCGCGAAACCATCGAGCACCAGTTCCTCGATATGCAGGTTGATCGAGCATGGCGATAGAGCTCTGTTTACCTGTTGGCGCGAGACAATCGCATGCCGACGGTTCTCGACAGCTTTCATAGCCACCCCGCGAGTTCTGAATCCGTCAGCGGTCTCTCAAGTTTGGCGAACTCATTTCGTGCCGCCTGTAGTAGATGGCTCATACGAACCGGTTCACTCGCGCCGGCAGCAAGAAAGGCCGCGCCCAGCGCGATATTGCGAATGTTTCCGCCCGCGGCGTTCAGACGCGCGAGTCGGTCAATGCGCAGACCTTCCGTTGGAGTCTGAACCGGGAAGCTGCGACACCATATGGCTGCCCGCAGAGCGGCATCGGGAAAGGGAAACTCCACCACAAAACGAATGCGTCGGAGAAAAGCCGGGTCCAGCGCTTCCTTGCGGTTGGTCGTGAGAATGGCGAGCCCGCGATAGGCTTCCATGCGCTGCAACAAGTAGCTGACCTCGATATTCGCGTAACGGTCATGACTGTCCTTGACTTCGCTGCGCTTGCCGAAGAGCGCATCAGCTTCGTCGAACAGAAGAATGGCGGCGCCATCCTCGGCTGCATCGAAAACACGACGCAGGTTCTTTTCGGTTTCGCCGATGTACTTGCTGACAACCTGGCTCAAATCAATGCGGAAAAGGTCCAGCTTCAGTTCGTTTGCGAGTACCTCACCCGCCATGGTTTTGCCCGTTCCGCTTGGGCCTGCAAAGAGGGCACTGACTCCTAACCCACGAGCGCCTTTGGAGGCAAACCCCCACCGGTCGTAAACCAGGGAGCGTTGCCGGACGTTCAGCACGATTTCGTCCAGCAGCTGCTTTTGCCTCTCTGGCAATACCAGATCATCGCGCTTGGCAGAAGGCTCGATCCGTTGCGCCAGCCCGTCAAGTCGAGGTCGCGCCTGCACACGGCAGGCTTCCCACAGCTCCTTCTCGAATTTTCTGTACCCATCCTCGCCACCAGGCGCAAACCGAGAGCCGTCGCCGTTACTCTCGCGTGAGGCTGAGTTCGCGAACTGGTTGAGAGCCTGCGCAGCGGCCGCCTGAATATCCCGGGTGCTCAAACTGAACTGCGCGATCAGTCTGGATGTTGTTCCGTTTACGGCCATCGCAACGGGCTCCAATGTTTCATCCCAGATTTGCAACTGTTCAGCGGCAGTGGGCTTAAGCACCTCGAACCAGAGGACTGGGCGGTCGACTGATCTGCGACGTTCGGCACCCGACATGATGACTGGCGTGTGCAGTGTTTCGATGAGGTGGGCTACGGCGGCTTCTCCGGCAACGTCTGCGCTCTCAAGGTCCTCGCATTCCAGCAGGAGGGCGGAGGGCGAAAGCGATGCTTCCCGCTCCCAAAGCCGTAGGAACAGCTCCAACTCGGCCCCGGAGCGGGGAACTGCAGATGCGGACATCCGTCGCAGATTCAGTGCCACGGCGGTACACGCAGACGCGGCGACTGCCCTTATGGCGATAATGTCGCTGCCGCGCAGCTGGACGGTGGGCCACGCCCTTTGTGTTTGAGCCCGAGACCAGGAAGCGGCGACCTGATCCGCAACAACGCCCTGTGAGCGAGGCAGGGAACCGCCACTTGGTAGCGGCTCCGTCAGCGTTCGTATCCGCTCATCGAGGCAACGCGTACCGGCCAGGAAGTGGAGAATGGATTCGTCAATCCGCAGAGGACTGGTGGTCAGGCTGTCGGCCGCGGTGACCTCCAGCAGGCGCCAATAACGCAGAGGGCTCGAAGGCAAGAGCGCACTCCAGTGCGCGTCTTTAAAAGCAGCCAGCCCGAGGCTGAAAGTAGCAATCGCATGGCGTTGGTCCGGCGAACCGGCGGCCAAAAGCGCCTGGAAACGCGAGTCCAGCTCCAAACCCGCGCACATCAGTAGAAGCTTGCGTTCGAAAGAGGTAAGCCCAAAAGTTGTACACAGGGTCTCCAAGGCAGGCGCTGCCGACATTGCGGCGCGCACTTCTTGAATCGGAACCCTCCCGGAGGGTTCTTCTGCCTGTCCAGGTTCAACGGGACGTCCGAGAAATTGCTTGAGCTCGAGACGCACGTCGGAGAGCGCCGCCAACAGGCATGCTTGGTTGTCCTCCTCCCATCTCTGCATAGCCGTTTGCCTCATGCGATCGTTACCGTCGGTCCGAAAGTTGAGCTGCTCGGATCGAGATCCAGCGGGCTTTCGGCACCGTCCAACGCGACTCGTGTGAAGTATTTTGTGCCCCCGGCTTTCACGTTCGTGATCGCGAAGGTCAAAGTACCGGTGGTGCTTGTAAGCGGTGCAAGCGAGAAACTGTATGCATCGGGCGCAAGTGGAGGCGGAGTTGTTGCCTCGTTGAGCAGAAGGGTCGCCCGTTGTCCTTGCTGCGCAGCCGGTGTAATGGTGACGATAATCTGGGCTGCCGTCGCGGTGACGGGAACGATAACAGGGTGCAACACAAACGGGACTACATTCGATTCGAACCCGGAATGGGGCTGCGGAGGCGTTCCAATCAGCAGTTGTTGAACGACCTGCAGACCCTGGATACCTGCTGCCAAGCCTGTGGGTACCGGAAGCAAAATCGAGTTGTCGGTGACCGTAGTCGGAGCCACGACGAGGCTCCCTGTCCTGACCAGCGTCAGAGGGGCGAGCAGCTGCGAGCCCTGCACGACCAAGGTACTTGTCGGAAGAATCGGCTGATTGGCCCCCGCTTGCGAAATTACCCGCGTAACGGTGGGCATTCGGAAGGGCAGTGCATAAACATTTCTAGAGGCGACGGGCGGCCCTTCCTGAGGCGTATCGTCGCTCTCAATCAACACCAGCGATGCCTGGTACGCCGCTGAGAGCCTGTACTCCACTTGAAAGAACGCCGACCAGAGTTTGGTGAACTCATCGAGAGATAAAACTGACGGCGTGAACTTGACTCGCTCCACCTGACTATCAAGCCCCGAACCTGCGAGAAATCCGAACTGGGTAGCAGCCGCCTGAATGTTCTGAGTTGAGAGTAATGGTTGCGACTGAAGAGTGTTGACCACTGCGCCCAACATTCGCTGCGGTTCTAACTGCGCGTCGTCGCCATGGAATGTGAACAAGTAATGAAGATCGAGAGCCGCCTGTGGCTTCTGAACCAGTGTGCCGTCCGAGCGGCGTGTTGGCAGATCTGCGTTTCGGAACTCGGCATTGGGCGTTACTTCATAGAGGTAGACATCCACGCGGGGGCCGGTGGGGCCATTTGGACGGTTGAAGCCGACCGTGGCGCCGCCGACCGCTGTCTTCACCGGGCCTTGGAGGACCTGCTGGAGCGCAGCTGTAGCGGTCGCAATTGCCAGGAAGTTGCTCATTGCGTACCTCGGTTGCGCTTTTTCAGGTAGTCGTCCAGCGAAAGCGACGGACGGTTCTTAGGAGGTGGCGCCGGGCGCACAGATGGTTCGGGAAAGACCGCTCGTACTTCCACCCTCCCAATCGTTATATGGACGGCTAGTTCACTTGCACTATTTGCAACTTGGAGCCCTCGGTCACGCGCACCTGCCAATGCCCTCATTCCGATCGTCGCAGGCGACACTCGCGCGTTGACTGTTGATGCAGAATTGGAGATCACCTCCCGGGCGAAATCGGGAGCAGGACGAGGTTGCGAACTCGGTGCCAAAGACGAGGGTTGCAAAGCCCTCGACTCTTCGTCGAAGCGCTGCTTTTGCATTGCATGGTCAGGCGGTTCGTTTTCGGTGCGCCGGGTCTTGTTGAGAGAGCAGTCCTGCGGATCCGTTGCGAGATTCTGGAAGTGTTCTTCACGCGGCCGGGTGGGCTTGGTGGATTCGCGCCAGTCATATGGTTTTGGAAGCATCGACGCGACCGACAGCAGGCTCGGGGAATCGCTCTCTTCTGTCTTCTCGATCCGGGATTCGGAGCGAGGAATGATTGCCCGGGACTCGATTTGCGGCGAAACGGCACGAGTTGGCGCGAATCTCGGAAGAGAACCTTTTTCCCCATTCGTCAAGAGGGCTGAAGTGCCTTCAGAATGCATCCCCCAGACGCCTGCAGTTCGCGGATGTGGCTCGAACAAGGCTGGCAGCCGCGGCTGAACAGTCTGTGCAGTGCCAAGACTTCGCGCCAGAACGCTGCTGATCAGGTCGCTCATGCTCCAACCATGTCCAGGTAAATTTGCCGCCGGCTGGGACTGAGTTCCAGAATGTCTCGCTCGCACCACCCGTACGCCGACGCAAGCGTGTGGACTTCGACCAAAACGCGCCGTGCCCACGCATCGATCTCGCTCCACAGAAAGGACACGATGTCAAACGTCGCCTTCCATACATGCCGGCAGGACTGACAGACAATAGACATTTGAATGTCCGCCAGGGGATCGATCTCCGCGATCTTCTGCACTGCCGTTTCTACAACTTCTGGGGGGAGCAAATCGAATTCCACCGGGGCGTTCCGCTCACTGGCAGAAAGCAGGCATCGCCGGAGAATCCACTCGCGACCTGCGGTCGAAGGTGTCTCGTGGGCGATCGTCAGGAGGTCCTGACTAGACGGCGCGCGCAGGCGGAGGTCATAGCCACGGATCGTGAGGGCCGTTTCCTGCGGTGCCGATGTATCGTTCGCGGTCAGCAATTCTCTCGTACTCAAACTCAACTCCATCCGCTGTCCACAAGCTGGACAGAGGGTGATCGCCTCCATGTCGGTGCCAAACAGAGCTTCTCGTAAGGCCAACAGGCGCGCGTCGCGTTGACCGATGGTGAGGGCTGCAAGTTGCGCGGCGGTCATTTCCGTGCAAGCGGCTCTCAAAAGCGACAAAGCACGCGCCACCGGAGCTTGCGTGATTCCGCGCTCCCAAATTTCCAACAGATGCAATGCCGTTAATCCGCCCATAACCAAGCCAAGACACCAGGCCGGAACCCGCAGCCGAGTGAGTCCGCCGCGGCCGGCCGCGCGACTACGTGGGAATGTTGAAGGAGGGTTCAGTCGGCTCCGTCACTGCAATATCGCGCTCCCAGCCCTCGTTCTCCAGCTTGATATGCTGGATTGCAACTGCGTTGGCGTTGGCGTCGAAATCGGGTAGGGCCTGGTACTCTGAAACCCAGCAGCGATAAATGTTGTACGCAAGCACCTTCTGGCCCGCCTCGTTATAAACCTCCAAAATGATGTCTTTGCGGAAGTCCTGCAGAGAAACTTCGGCTCCGAGTTGCGCGCCCAAGCGCCAGACCTTTCCAGCCCAGAGCTCGAAAGCCGGGTCGTGAGTTACGCCGCGTTCCAGCGTGATGGGATCGAACTCATTCTTCCCGGGTGATTTCCGGCTGGTCGAGGGGTCGCCTCCTTCGCGGTGCTTCACCACCTCCGTCGTCCGCTTCAGGCCGGTGACCTTGCTAACGCCGGCCACATATTGGCCGTCCCACTTCACGCGAAACTTGAAATTCTTGTACGGATCAAAGCGCTTGGTGTTGACTGTGAATTCCGCCATGCTGATCCTCCGTATTTCGGCTCTGCAGCGCGGGCCCGCTTGCGGTGGTTCGGGACTAATCACGGTTGCCGTGCCGATTACACGCTGCCGCATGCGCAAACCGGCAATCGATCGTGCAATAGCTAGGGCTCGATCCCGCGCCCGCTAGCTTGTGGTTTGTCCAGCCAATTGCTGGATCTGGATAATTACGAACTCTGCCGGTTTCAGCGGGGCAAACCCCACCACGATGTTGACTACGCCCAAATTGATATCCGTCTGAGTGGTTGTCTCGCTGTCGCACTTCACGAAGTAGGCCTGGGAAGGCGTTTGTCCCTGGAAAAATCCCTTACGGAACAGGTCCTGCATGAAAGCGCCGACGTTCAACCGAATGGCCGACCAGAGAGGCTCGTCGTTGGGTTCAAAGACGACCCACTGAGTTCCCCGATAGAGACTCTCTTCGAGGAAGAGCGCAACGCGACGCACCGGGACGTACTTCCACTGGCTGGTTTCTGCGTCTGCACCCAGCAATGTGCGAGCTCCCCAAAGGACCGAACCGTACACCGGGAAGGTACGAAAGCAATTCAGACCCAGCGGATTCAGCACTCCATTTTCCGCGTCGGTCAGCTTGTACACCAATGATTGAACCCCGGAGAGTGTGGCCTCCGTTCCTGCCGGAGCTTTGAAGACGCCTCGCGTGGAATCAATGCGGGCATAGAGCCCGGCGACTACTCCCGAGGGAGCGAATGTGCGCAACTGGAAATTGTTCAGCGCATCGGGCAGACGCAGGCGGGGAAAGAAAGCGGCGCCATTGGCATCGTGCACGGTGAGCGCGGTCGTTATCCAGTCCACGGCTCGGGGAACAGTGTTCACATTCGGCAGGGCATCAACCAATAAAAAGGCTCGGCGGCTGTCGCAAAGCGCAATAGCAGCCGCGTAGATGCTGTTGGGATCCACGGCGGGGTCGAGCGCGGATGGATTCCCGGGTGTGGCTCGAGTAGCATCGGGAATACTCAACAGGTTGAACAGATCCACTTTCTCCAAGGCGTAGATACCGGTGAAGGAGGCTGGGTCGCCGATGAGCTCATTGGTTCCGGGCAGCCCGGTGCCGTCTGAGCCGGCATTTGAACCTGTTTGCTGCTTCCAGACGTGCGTTGTACCGAGTGCGTAGTGAGCGACATTCTGAATAGCCGGCGCCGACAAGCCCAACGTGCCGGAAGCATCAGCCAGTCCAGTTACTGCCGGTGGCGCACTCAGCGTGATGACGGCGTCAGGAACTTGCGGCAGGGAAGTGTTAATCCGGATCGCCTGACCCGCCCCGCTGCCGAAGACCGAGCACTGCAGCGATGCTCCCGGAAATTGGACGCTTAATGCTGCGTTCAACGCCTTCTGAAGTTGCGACGCTAGACCGGAAACTGTTAGCGAGATCGCCCCGTTTTGGGGGAAGACTTTTACGCTGATCGGTAGCGGTGGCAGATTGGAAGGCAGTGTGACATTCAACTGCACGCCGAAGTCCTTCGAGGCAGTGGTATTCGAGAGTGTAGCCGTGGTCGAAGCCGTAGTGGCGCCGTCAAACTTTGTCGCCAGGGTCAGACTGGTGTCGCTGGCGATAGTGCTCACCTGGTAAAGCGCCTGCGTTGGATCGGAGGCAAAAAGCAGCCACTGGCCTGGCATTAACGCAGTTGTGAACTTCGTGCCCGTTCCTGTCACTGTTGCCGAACCATTCGTCAGGGCAACCGTCCCTGCAAGCGCGGTCGAGCCACCGAGCGCATTGGTTACAGCCGAGATTACCAGCGCTGTGCCCACAACCCCGGAAACCGTCGGAGCCGTGGTCGGAGAACCGGCTACTTGGACGTTCACCAGTTGCGAACCAAAATCGGGATCATTCAGAACAGCCACGACGTAGTTCTTAAGAGTGTTGTTCAGGGAGAGGTTGGGGAAGGACTCGGCGCTCCCATCCGCAAGATTGGTTGCCGTCAAATTAAATGCGGTGGGATCAACGATGAGCGCTGCCGTTGTCACGGCGGTCGTGGTGCCGGTGAAATTTGAGGTAAGCGTCAGTGAGGTGTCGCTGCCGATGGTCTTGATCTGGTACAGCGTCTGGCTAGAATCGGAGGCGAACACCATGAACTGGTTGACCTTCAAACCGGTCGTGAACGTTGTACCCGTCCCGGTGACGTTTGCCGAGCCATTGGTCAGGGCCACCGTGCCCGGGACCGGCTGTGCGATACCGTTGTAGTCCACGTCGAGCAAGAGCTGGCCGTTGGCCCACGTCCCGCTGCTCAAGGCGTTGAAGGTCATCCCGCCGAAGGCCACCTGCGCATCGCTTGCCCCAGCGCGGGGAGTGCGCACCACAAAGGCTTCATTCCCGCCATTCGCGAAGAACTGCTGAACGCCGTAACTCAACTCACTGTCGGAGGCGAGACCACCGAAGAGCCGCTCATAATCAGCAAAGCTGAAGATTTGTTCGGCGCGATTGTCGATGCCTCGCGCCGTGTAACCCACGAATGCGGCAATCGAAGTGGCAACCCCCGTGATCGGGTGGACGGCGCTGGGTAGTTCCTGAATGTATACGCCCGGATATGTGGTCGTAGGCGGCATAACTTAATCCTCCTTACCGTTAATGCTTCGGCAAACTAACAAACGATATGGCAGTAGTGAAAGGAAGAAGTGAACGGCTCAGCATTCAACCAGAATCCAAAACATTTAGAGCATTCACAGGAAGCAAGACCGCCTGTTGCGGCGTGATCCTGACCACGGCATACGCTCGCGGATTGCTTCCTGAGTCGGAGAACTCCACCACTATCCCGTGTGTTTCGACATCTGCGGTCAAGCTCTCCAGTACCTCCGACGGCTCAGGTAAGAACACGTCGGAAATCCGAAAGCTTACCCGGTCACCAATTTGCACGGTCCCAGCAGATTCCATTCTCGATCGCCCTTGCATTCTTACGGCAATTCGAGTTCCATGACATACGGTGATTTTGAGCCCGGATGATGAGATCGACTGCGTCAGCAGCTGCTTCAAGAATCAATGCGTTATGGGCGAGCTAGGCTCGAATTTGTGGGGTGAAGGCCCGGCGTCAGTTTGGTGTTTTGCCAGACTTGGCGGGTTGAGTCAGAAGTACCAACGCTTAAAAGTACTTGTGGGAACTTCCACTGGCGAGAGAACTCCAGTCGTTCCAGCGCTGACGCGATTAACTAGCGCGATGCGGGTTCTGGCAGGCAGATTCTGCAAGAAGTTGCAGTAAAGGGCTTGAGTCAGACCGCTTGAATAGCGAATTCAGAGTACAGTCTCGCACCATGATCAGCGACCTAAAGGCGATCATCGATCTCATTATTAAAGGCTACAAGAGTTGGAAAGGGCGAGTTACACAGGACCGATCTCACGCCGGGAGCCCCAGGTCCTGCCAGGGTGGGCGAGACGCCGTTACGCCTGGTTGCCGCGTCGCATCGGGGACGACAGTAATAGCTCAACTGGCGGCACGTTCTTTGCGCCCA
>Ga0306920_100008833_pt1 | contig 13407 bp, 7 predicted proteins | sample flu12Cox44000170_FD_204666 | JGI IMG/M metagenome (GOLD analysis project Ga0306920, IMG submission 204666) | Lab enrichment of tropical soil microbial communities from Luquillo Experimental Forest, Puerto Rico - flux4day.12C.oxic.44.000.170 (v2)... | ecosystem: Environmental > Terrestrial >... | reverse complement strand
AAGATCCGCGCTGCCAGAACGCGATCGATGGGAGCAATGGATTGCGGCCCAAGGACCGGACGACCCCATCAGCCGAAAGATGCGACGCCTGATTGCGATCGAGGAACTCGGGGCAAGGGTATGCGTCTTGAGCGCCGACGCGTCGGATCACGATCAGATGAGGTCGGTGATCGAACGGGCCGAACAGGATTTCGGTGCCATCAATGGCGTAATTCACGGCGCTGGCAATACGAATGCTGACGGATTCCTGCCCGCGAGCCAGGTCGATCGTCGGGCCGCCGAAGCGCAATTCCGGCCCAAGGCGCAAGGCATTCTTGTGTTGGAAGAGCTTCTTCAAGACAAGCCGATCGATTTTTGCCTGATGCTCTCGTCGATATCAGGGGTGCTCGGCGGTCTCGGATTGCTTTCCTACGCGTCGGCGAACCTTTTCCTTGATGCCTTTGCCGCCCGGCAGAATCGTCTTCTGTCACGGCCCTGGATCAGCGTCAATTGGGATGCATGGCAGTTTCCCGCAGACGAACGGGCCTTTAAGAACGCGATGCCCAACTGGAGGGATTATATCCTGCCAAGTGAAGGTGCCGACGCGTTCCAGCGAATCCTCCGCTGTAGGCCAGGCCACATCGTCGTCTCGGCAACCGATCTCCACAAGCGCCTGCAAAAATGGGTGCAGCTGGAATCGCTTCGCGAAATGCAGTCCGGCGCGAGTAAAGCCGGATCGTTCCATCCCCGGCCCAGTCTGAGCAACCAGTTTGTTGCTCCGCGAACTCCCACCGAACAGGTTGTTGCGGCGGCTTGGGAAAATTTGCTTGGCGTCGCGCCCATCGGCATACACGACCAGTTCATGGAGTTGGGTGGCCATTCACTCCTTGCGATCCAGTTGATTGCCAAGCTCCGCGAGTCTTTCCAGGTCGAGTTGCCTCCCCAGCGCGTCTTCGAGGCGCCTACAGTCAGGCAATTCGCGGCGAGTATTGACGCCGACATCAAGCTCGCAAAGGAACGGCAGGTCCAGCAGGAAGAGAAACGCGTCGCCGAGTTGCTTGACCTGGTTGAAGGAATGTCTGAGGGAGAAGTCGCGGCCATGCTGGCAACCATGGATGGACCGAGTGCGAGAGGCGCCCATGGCTGATGCATCCGAACGGATAGCCATGCTCTCTCTGGAGCGGCGCAAGTTGTTCGAGCAACTGCTCGAGGTCCGTGCTCGTGACGAGCCGGCTTCCCAAGCGCCCGCAGAGGCCGAGCCTGTGGCGTCGCAAAAATCACCGTGTCCGATCCCGGCTGGTGCTTTGAAGCTTGAATTCGGCACTTCCTCTGAGGAAGTGAAACAGAATTTCAGGCGATTCTACAACGGCGTCAGCAAGCAGCTCGACTCGTCCCCTTTCGGTCAGTTCTCCTATTTTCTGAACTATGGATACGTGCCGGACGGAACTAGGGAATTCTCTGCTGTCGGCCTTCCGGAGAAATACATTAACAAGAATTCGGTCAAGCTCGTCTTGGAGGTCATCGGTGATTGCGACCTGAAGGGGCGGCGGATACTCGATGTTGGCTGCGGTCGCGGCGGCATGATCCACACCATAATGCAGTTCTTTCAGCCAGCCGCAGTTGTAGGTCTCGACCTCTCCGCCGACGCCGTCCATTTCTGCAATCGAGTTCACAAATATCCGGAAGTCAGCTTCCGAGAAGGCGATGCGGAGAGTCTTCCTTTCCCGGATTCCTCTTTTGACGTGGTGACCAATGTCGAATCGTCACATACCTATCCGAACATCTCATCCTTTTTCTTCGAAACAGGTCGCGTGCTCGCTCCGGGGGGATTCTTTCTATACGCCGATGTCATGCCGCACGAGAAGAGCAACCACTCTGTCGACATGGTGCGGCAAGTTGGATTCACCGTCGAACGGGACCGCGACATCACCAATAACGTGGTTTTGTCCTGTGACGAGATTGCGCCGTTGAGGGCCCAAGTGTTTCACAGCGGCAACGACACAGGGCTGGTGCACAACTTTCTGGCGACTCCCGACTCCCAAGTCTACCAGGCGATGAAAAACGGCGCCTGGGTATACCGTGTCTGCAGATTCAGAAGAGGATCGCCCGGAACTTCCTCCTGAGCGCTAAAACTCGGGTAACGTATGGCCCCAAGCAACAGGAAACCCGATTTGGTCAGAAAGCGGCTAACCGAGCTTTCCCCGCAGCGACGCGCCCTGGTCGAACGGCTTCTCGGTGAACGGGCCGCCTCGAGCAAACCGCCCGCAGTTCTCCTGCGGCACGCCAGAGCGATTGCTCCCCTCTCCTACGTCCAGCAGAGGCTTTGGCTTCTCGACCAACTCACTCACAGTAGCGCTCCGTATGTAGAAACAAACGTCGTACCGCTCAATTTCCACCCGCGGCGCGACGTTCTGGAAAGAACCATCAACGAAATCGTCAGGCGCCACGAGACCCTGCGAACAAATTTTCAAATCATCGACGGACAACCGGTGCAAGTGATCCATCCCTCGCACTTCGTGCCGCTGCGGGTGGTCGACCTAAGATTGGTTCCAAGCACGAGCCGCAGCGGAGAGATCAGACGGATAGCGGCGGCGGAAGCCCAGAAAATTCAAGACATTACCAAAGACCCCCTGGTGCGAACCGTGCTGCTCATCGGCGAGGAGGAGGACTTGCTTCTCCTCAACATGCACCACATCCTGTGCGACAGCTGGTCGATCGGCTTGCTGATTTGGGAACTTACGTGCCTCTATCCCGCCCTTGCTGTAGGAAGACCGTCTCCCCTGGCAGAATTGCCGATCCAATATGCAGATTATGCCATCTGGCAGCGGGAATGGCTTTCCGGAAATGTCCTTGCCGATCAGCTGGACTATTGGAAGAAGCAATTGGTCGATATTCCGGTACTGCAACTGCCCACCGACCATCCTCGTCCCCCGTTGCAGACCTACCGTGGAGCAACCCGAGAGTTCGCAATCCCTGGGCACGTCTGCCTGGCGCTAAAGGAACTTTGCCAGCGCGAAGGTGTGACACTGTTTATGATCTTCCTCGCCGCATTCCAAATTCTTCTGCACCATTACGCCGGGCAGGACGACATTGTGGTGGGGATTCCGATCTCAAACCGGAATCGGGCGGAGCTTGCAAACGTGATCGGCTTCTTCGTTAATACCTTGGTGCTACGCAGCAAACTCTCGGGTGACCCTACCTTCCGGAGGTTTCTTGCCGGCGTGCGCGACACGGCGCTTGCGGCCTACGCCCATCAGGATCTTCCTTTTGAAAGGTTGGTTGAGGAGCTGAAACCGGAACGCGACATGAGTCGCAATCCGCTATTCCAGGTGGTTTTTCAACAAATCAGCGTACTTAATTCCAACGGAATTGGCCCCGAGCAGATGCTGCCTGTCCATCGCGTCGATGTTGGAACCGCGAAGTTTGATCTTCGCTTGGATTTACTGGAAACTGCCGCAGGTTGCGACGGGTTCTTCGAGTACAGCACCGACCTATTTGAGACCAGCACGATCGACCGAATGATTGAACACTATGTAAGGCTTCTGCAATCCATTTTGCAAGGCCCGGACCGGCCAATCTCGGAACTTCCGTTCCTGACCGAGGCGGAAATGTCGCGCCTGCTGACCGATTGGAACCGCACGGAAGAACCCGGTCCAGAATCGACCGTGCATGAGATGTTCGAGGCCAGAGCCGCCGAGCGGCCCGACGCGACAGGCATCGAGTGTGCGCACGGAGTGCTCAGCTATCGAGAACTAAACGAACGCGCCAATCGGCTCGCCCACTACCTGGGCGTATGCGGGGTGGGACCGGGCGCGACTGTCGCGATTTCCATGGATCGCTGCCACGACTGGGTCATCGCCCTCCTGGCGATTCTCAAAGTCGGCGGTGCTTATGTGCCACTAGACCCGGGACTGCCGAGGGAACGGCTAACCTGGATGATCGCCGATGCAGGGGTCAAATGGGTTCTCGCCAGAGGGGCTTCGCGATCACTCCTTTCCGGATCATCGGGATCAACCGTCCGAATGCTGGACATCGATGAGTTGCAGAGCGACCTTCAATCTATGCCTCGGACAGCGCCTAAGCCGCGTTCCTCCCCAAATTCCCTGGCCTACATCATTTACACCTCCGGGTCGACGGGTCGCCCGAAGGGGGTGCTAGTCGGGCACCGGGGCCTGAGCAATGTTGTCGCCGAACAGGAACGCATCCTCAAGGTCGGGCGCCTGAGCCGGGTTCTGCAGTTCGCCTCGATGAGTTTCGACGCTTCGATATTCGAGATATTCCTAGCGCTGGCGGCCGGAGGGGCCCTGTGCATCGCGCCGCCGGAGATACTAGCGGGAGCGCCGCTTGCCGAATTCCTCCGCAGCCACAGCATCAGTATCGTCACACTACCACCTTCAGTACTCGCGGCAACACCGGCAGACGACCTCCCCGCGCTCGAAACCGTGACTGTCGCCGGAGAAGTTTGTCCCGCAAATCTAGTCGCACGCTGGGCCAACAAGCGGAGATTTTTCAACCTGTACGGCCCGACAGAAGCGACAATCTGGTCAACTTTCATGGAGTGTGATAAAGACAGCGCGACGGGTCCGCCGATTGGAAGGCCGATTCAACACATAATGATCTATATCTTGGACGTGTATCAACGTCCAGTGCCCGTCGGCGTGCAGGGTGAACTCTATATCGGAGGGATCGGCGTCGCGCACGGATACCTCAATCTGCCGGAGTTGACCAAGGAACGCTTCGTCGAGCTTACCTTCGGCGGCGGGAAGCAGCGCCTCTACCGTACGGGCGATTTGGCTCGTTATTTGCCGAATGGCAATATTGAGTATCTTGGTCGGTCGGACCATCAAGTAAAGATTCACGGCTTCCGGATCGAACTGGGCGAGATTGAGAAGGCGTTGTGTTTGATGCCAGAGGTTAGCGACGCTGCCGTCACGGTGCGTAAAGATCATTCAGGGGACCCAGGGCTGGTTGCCTACATCACTCAAGCGGAGCGCAGTTTGCCTACCAGTGATCGAGCGATCTCAGAGTCGGCCGAGGCGCAGCTTTGCAGTTGGAAGCGCCTCTACGACGATACCTATGAGCAAACCAAGGAGTCTGACGACCCGAGCCTCAACCTCATCGGATGGAACAGCAGCTATACCGGTCAGCCAATTCCCGAGCCGGAAATGAGAGAGCAGGTGAAGCACACGGTCGAACGAGTTCTGAGTCTCGTCCCGCAAAATGTGCTTGAGATTGGATGCGGTACGGGGCTGCTGTTGTTGCGCCTCGGACCAAAATGCCAGCGCTATGTCGCGACCGATTTTTCGCCGAAGGCTCTTGATTACGTGCGCCGACAGCTGCACAAGTCCGATCTCCGCAAAATTGAGTTGCTTGAAAGGCTCGCAGATGATTTGAACGGATTTCCTGAAGGTTCTTTTGATGCCGTCGTTTTGAATTCGGTGGTTCAGTATTTTCCTGACGTCGACTATTTGTACAGGGTCTTGGCAGGCGCGCTTCAGGTCGTGGGCGACCACGGCTGCATTTTCATTGGGGACGTGCGCAACTTGCCTCTGCTTGAGCTATTTCATACCTCGGTAGAACTCGAGCGTTCGCCCGATACGCTGAGCACCGCCGAGTTGCAAGAAAGGGTGCGGCAGCGAATGTCCGAAGAGCGCGAGCTGGTGATCGATCCGCGGCTGTTTCTCGCTCTTCGAAAACGCTATCCGCAGGTCTGCGGAGTCTCGATTCAGCCACGCCGCGGTCGGTATCAGAACGAATTAACGCGTTTCCGATACGACGTTACCTTGGAGATCGGCGGCGAGTCGGGCGTGGACATTTCTCGAAAGACATGCTCCTGGGACCGAATCGGAAGCCTTGGCGAGCTGCGATCCCTGCTCGGCCAGCTTGATGGATGTGCTTTGCAAGTCGAAGACATTCCGAACGCGCGCCTCGACACGGAAATTCGCGCGCTCGATCTGCTTTCCCGAGCGGATGGCCCGCAGAGTGTCGGGCAGTTGCGTTGTGAGCTCGAACAATGCACACCTATAGGAATCGAACCGGAGTCTGTCCTTGATCTGATCAAAGGCCTTCCCTACCAGGCGCATCTCGGATATGCCTGGAGCAGAAGATGGGATCGTTACGACGTGCTATTTATTCCACGCTCTGAGCGGCGCACCTCGTGTGCATTGGACTTTCCATGCAAAGCGTCACCCGGATCTCTCGACGACAGCGGCCCGTATACAAATTCGCCGCTGGCCCCAAGGCGTCGCGAGATGTTGCTTAGCCAGGTTCGCAAGCATCTCAGAGAAATCCTGCCTGGTTACATGATTCCCTCTCTCTTCGTCCTGCTCGACCAGATGCCGCTGACACCAAGCGGAAAGATAAATCGGCGCGCGCTGCCGGCGCCAGATCAGAGGCGGCCTGAGCTGTCTCGAACCTACGTCGGGCCCCAAACGGCCACGGAGCGTCTAATCGCCGACGCTTGGCGGGAAGTCCTCGGAGTGAATGCGGTCGGCATGGATGACAACTTCTTTGACTTAGGGGGCCACTCTCTGCTTCTGGTCCGGCTGCACGTCCGGCTCGAGGAAACACTCGGCGTGGGCAGTTCGATCGTCGATCTGTTTCGGTATCCAACCATCCGCTCGTTTGCCCGATTCTTGGAACGGCAGGCGGCTTCTGATGGCGGCGGCCTCCGACCGGGCACAGATGCTAAACGGACAGTCGCCTCTGAGAATATTCCGTCCGCTTGGAGAACGGCAGGAAGCAGTCATGTCTGAACTCACAAGCAGAGTCAGCGAACTTTCACCCTCGCGCCGCAAACTGTTCGAGGAACTTCTAAAGGCGAAAGATGACTGTCCGGAGCCTGCTCCTATTGTGCACGGCGAACGGTCCAAAGAGCCTGCAACGACCACCGATACAAAACGTACCTGCCAGCAATTCTTTGATGGCATTAACCGACAGTTGGATCAGACATTGTTCGGCAAGTACTCCCTGTACTTGAACTTCGGTTACGTTCCCGACGACCGCGGAGGCTATGCTAGCATCCCTGTTCCTGAACACACGTTGAACCGGAATTCGATGAGATTGGTTCTGGAAGTCGTTGGAGACTGCCCGCTCGAAAAACGTCGAATTCTGGATGTCGGGTGCGGTCGAGGGGGTACCGCGGCGGTTATCCACCAATACTTTCAAGCAAAACAGTTTATCGGCATGGATTTGTCGTACGAAGCGATTCGCTTCTGCAAGGCCAATCATTGTTACTCGGGTTTCGCCTTCCATCAAGGAGATGCCGAGAGTCTGCCGTTTCCCGACACCTCGATGGATGTAGTGATCAACATTGAATCGTCGTCGAGCTATCCGAATATCCGTGCGTTCTTCTGCGAGGTGTTTCGCGTGCTCGTTGACGGAGGAGATTTTCTATACTCGGACGTCCTGCCTGTACGGCGAATGTCGGAATGTACGGCACTTCTGAAGACCATCGGGTTCCAGGTAGTTCAAGACCGCGATATTACTTCGAATGTGCTGCTCTCCTGCGACGAGGTGGCGCGCAACCGCATGCTGGCATACCGAACTGCCAGCCAAATTGCAGAGCTCAGCGGATTCCTCGGGGCTCCCGGATCAGCGGTCTACGAGGACATGAAGAACGGAAGCCGAACCTATCGCATCCTCCGGCTACAAAGGGCCGGCAATCAAGGCCAGCCTGAACGAGTCGTAGATTGTTTGCCCTTCAGAGGCGCACTCGAGTAAGTCAAAAACTCATCGGAGAGAGGCGAAGATGGATGTGGACATTTGGCTCGCCCCGCTCAGCCAATCGCGTGCCGTGCTGGCAGGGTGCATAGCGGTGCTATGCCCTTCGGAGGTTGAACGTGCAAGCCGTTATGCCACAGCGGAGCTCCGCTCGCGATTTGCCTTCAGCCGCGGGGCGCTTCGTCACATCCTGTCTTGCTACACGGATGAGCCTCCGTCGGCACTGAAGTTCGATTCTGGGCCCTATGGGAAGCCCCTCCTTCGGCATTCGGCATGCTGCTTCAATGTCAGTCACTCGGGACTTTTAATGGCCTGCGCTGTGTCTCAGAAGCCGGTCGGCGTTGACATCGAGCCCATGCGAGAAATACCTCTCATGCTTGCAATCGCGAGCAAACATTTTGCGGTTGGGGAGTACAAACGGCTTGTCACGTTGCCGGCAGTCTACCGCACCCGGGGATTTTTTGAGTGCTGGACCCGGAAAGAAGCGTTAATCAAGGCAACTGGTCTCGGACTAAGTCAGGGATTGGATCGCTTCGAAGTCACGTTTGGACCGGGGGTGCTTCCAAAACTCGTTCAGATAAATGACCTGTCCGACGACTGCGAGCACTGGGAGCTACACTCCTTCGATTTGGCCGAAGACCACTGCGGGGCCATTGCGGTCCGGGCCCGAAACATCAGGTTGCGTTTCGCTCAACTAGGAACGGACAAGATTGCGGGCCCGGCAGTCGAACTGCAGAACTTGCACGGCCCCAAAAGCGAGCTGCTGGCAAAGGCGGGTGTAGAAGGCCAGAAGACAAAAGCCTATTCGTCCGCTGATTCCCTGCTTCCAAAGGTGATCGAGCCAGGGCGATGAGAATTCAACGGAGATAAGGCGCGACCATCTGAAACGCTTTATCCCCGTTCTTCACTATTCAACGAAAGGAGCCAGCCAACCCATGAATCGACTGGTTGTTCATCACATCTACGCTAACGGTATGGCATGCGACTTATCCGGTTACCGCAACCACGGCGTGCCTTACGCAATCGCAGATGCAGGGTCGCCGTTCGCACCCGCATTCGTCTACACCACCGGCAATAGCCGCGTCATCGTCCCGCCCAGCCAAAGCCTTCAGGATCTGATCGCGGTTCGAGCCGTGGTCACCTTCTATTTGAATTCGCCCGGAAATCTCCGGCGCTACAACCTCATGGAAGGCCACGTCTGCTTCGCGTTGTTTGTGAACCCGGATGGATCCCTTCAAGGGACGATCTTCGATGCCGATGGCAATTGGACCGGCGCGCAAAGCCCGCCCAATACCGTCTCGGCCGGGCAATGGCACCAAGCCGAGATCCGGCACGATGGCGTCAACCACACTGCGCTCTATCTCGACAGCGTGCCTGTGGCCACATCGTACGCTGCGAAAGGCCCGGCCCGCTCCATAGGCCCGCACGGCATCGCGATTGGCCACTGGCCCGAAACTTCCGGCCAGTACACGTTCGACGGATACATTCGCGAAGCCTGGGTATACAAGTACGATCCCGCGGAGGCCGCGAAAAACCTGTTGGATCCTTGCTGCGGCGACTACCGCAGAGCCCTCGACGACACGGCCGAGGCGCTGCGTTCCATGGGCTACACCGCCGAAAAGGCTCGTCAGCAGGGAATGGACCTGGTCAAATTCGGACTCTCGATCTCCGCGAAGGTGCGCGGCGCCGATCCAGCCCAGTCGCAGAAGCACGCCACGCTCTCCGCGTTGGCCTTGGCCGCCTTCCTGCGCGGCGACAGCGCTGCGTATACCAACGCCATCACACAACTCGCCGAACAGGCCGCGACAACGTTATCGATGGCCGACCAGAAACAGATTCACGACCAAGAACAGCAGCTTCTCAAAGCGCTTCCACTCCCTCTCAAACAATGGCAAACCTTGATTGGCAAAATGTGCTGGAACGCCAAGCTCGACCCCAAAGCCGTTCTAAAAGGCGTTCAGCAGGCCGCAGGAACCAAGGGCACTCCAGCTCCCAAAGGAAGGAACTAACATGCCGAACCTCACGAATCCGAAAATTACCGCTCTGCTCGAATGGTTTCAACCTTTCTTTTTCTTCGATCCGACAGAGCAGATATTCCCCGCGGTGGCCGAGGAAGTGCTGGCGCACCAGGGAACCGAAAGCTGGACGAACCCAACCACCCACCAGCGTGGCACCGCCGTTCTGCTGACGCCATCGGCGTCCACTACCTACACGTCCGCGAACGTGCAGGCCGGCGTCGATGATCCGAGCGGTGCGCCGCTCACCTTTGACGCTACCGCGCCGAACGGAATTGGGCAGGCCTTTCCCTACAACAGCGATTCACAGGACATGTTCCTCGATTGCGCGGGCTGGGACGACACCGCCGGTGAGGTCGCTCCCGGCTCGCCCTCCTATACCACCGGCTCCATTCAATATCTCCAGCAACTGTTCAGCAGCCTCGGCCATGCCATGAACAACTCAATTCCGCTCGCCACGCCGCATCCCGCGCCGAGATTTAGCGTGCCGCGCTCCAATGCGCCGGCCATCTACGCTGAAATCGATTGGGCCGGCCGGTATCCGGTCATCGACCAGCAACGCGTGGACCAGCATGGCGGCACCGCCGATTTTCCGCCCTCGATGAGTGTCACCGGCCAGGCAGAGCCCGGCCCTTTTAACGGTCTGAACAACTACCTCACTGTGACATACTATCTGTTCTACCCGGCCATGGAAACTTCCCCAATCGCCATGCCCGACTTCGACGTCGATCGCTTACGCGAAGGTCAGTGGGAAGCCGTCACGATATTCCTCAAGGGCGAGCCTGATTTTGGCTCCACCGACAACCAAGGCCGCCCCGACTTTCCGTTCTCCTTCGTCAGAGAAGGCAAGGCCGGAATCGTAGTCCTGCGCGGTCTTACTCCGCGCTTTCTCGCCTACAGCCAGGGCTACAGCCGCGGCGATGATAACTTCAATCCTCTGGCCGCTGAAGCGCGCCCGTGGCCCGACGGTCAAATGAATCCGTCTCTGCCAGTGAGCGTCATTGCCAGGTCGCACCCGCAAGTGTTCGTCACGGCCGGAACTCATCGCAACCTATATGCGATCGCTGCAACCGTCACACCCGGAACCTCCTCTGGTCCCGATCCTGCGCTCAATACCACTGGCGCAGCCGTCATGGGCGCCGCCGGATCGGTCGCCGGAATTTGCGCCGGAATCTCAGGGCTGCCTCCCGCCGCCATCGTCTGCATCGTCATCGCCGCCATTGTCTTCACGATTGGACTCATCCTGTTCATACTTTCATTCCTGCTCGAATCGTCCAACCCGTCGACCGAGTCGCCACAATCCACTCAGCCTGGCACCGATGTCGCCCGCGACGACGGGCCGGCCGCGATACCACCGACGGGCGGCACCGTAACGACCAATGCATCGTCCACCGTCCAGCCTACGCTACGGCTCGTCAGCCAATACGGACTCGATCCGACGCTGCCCATCACCAGCTATCCCCTGCCGTCTCCTCTGCCCGCGACGGGCGCGATCGAGATGCCGAGTTGGTGGTCGTTCCCCGGCCGTTGGGGCGTTCGCATCACACCGTTGGCCTCGGGCCAGTGGGACAGTGGGAGCCGCCGAAGCGATCCGTTCGGACGCACGCGCGCTTACTGGAACGCCTACACACTCGTGCAGTTCGTCGCCGCAAGCGCCGGAGCAGTCTCCCTGTAAGTCCGAAGGGAAACGGCTAGGAACCTGCCCGGCGGCGGGCGGAGGGTGGCAGAGTAACTCCAAACCGAGGAGAACTGGTCGGGAAGGAATGAGCTGCGCCATGAGCGACTTCAAAATTATTCTCGATTCGCCTTCGGACCAGCCAGCCCTCGGCTTTGACCAAACTGCTCTGGCTTTGAAGGAAATCATCGAAGCGAGCAAGCCTCAATTCGTGGTCGGCATCTTTGGTTCATGGGGCTCTGGCAAGACGACATTGATGCGCGCGATCGAGCGAAAACTGAACTCCTCGAAAAGTCTAACGTTGCAATTCAGCGCTTGGCGCTATGAGAAAGAACCGAATCTGATCATTCCCCTGCTCGATGTCGTGAGGGAAGGACTGATCCTGTGGGCCGAACAGAACAAACCAGCCCAGCAGAAAGCGCTAACCACCGCCTCGACCATCGGCAAGGCCATTTACTCCTTGCTTGCGGGATTAAGCTTTAAGGTTGGGCTTCCCAATGCACTGGAGATATCCTACAAGGCCAATGAATCTTTGGCGCAGGCCAGGGACTTCGCCGAGAAAGAAAAAGCGGCCAGAGTGCCGCGCTCCTTTTACTATGCAGCATTCCGTGCCCTGGGAGACTCCTTCAAGGAATTCCTCGGCAGCGACGGCGGTCCCGACCGCATCGTCGTATTCGTGGATGATCTGGATCGTTGCCTTCCTCATGGTGCCCTAGAGGTTCTCGAAGCGATGAAGCTCTTCTTTGATCTGGCGGGCTTCATCTTTGTGGTGGGACTGGACCAGAGTGTGGTGGAGCGTTCTATAGATCTGAAGTATCGAAGTGACTCCTCAACAGACGCCTCCTCGAGCAATAGTGCCTACCAGATTCGCGGGGCGGATTACATCAAGAAGATCTTCCAGGTCCCCTTCTCGGTCGCTCCGGTAGCCGTCACGCAACTCGACGAATTTCTGGATGCCATCTACAACGAATCCCAGCTCCCACTGGCTCAGATTACGGACTTCCGGAACCAGGTGGCACCTCATCTCCGTTACATTATCGCTGAGTCGGGTGTGAATCCGCGCGAGATCAAACGCTATCTCAACGCTTACACTCTAGGAACTAAGATCAAACCGCATCTCGACCGCAACGTCGCACTAGCGCTCCAGACAATCGCGTTTCGCCGAGATTGGGAAACCGTCCGGCGAGCCGTGTTGAGCTATCGCGAGATTTTTGTTGACGCGCTAAGGCGTCGCGTCGCGGAGCACGATTTTACTGCGATTACGGACCTCGATCCAACGCTCACCGGCATTCCGGAGTCCTTCTTTAACTATGTGTCAGACTCGAACCCAGGTTCCGTTCTCCTAAATCCCCAGAATTTGGACGAATACATTTACTCAGGTGAAGCCACGCGCTCTTCGCTGAGCACCCTCTTTCTTGATGCTATTCGCGACGTAGCTCAGCTGAGCAAACAGTTACGCCAGCTTCAATCAGCCGAAACTCTCGACTCAAAAACCATCTCGCCCTATTCGTCAAGCGTCGTCTCCGCCCTCGGAATGGTTCAGCAAGCTGGAGGAGCACGATTCGGAGGAATCGCAAAGGAATGGACAGACCACGTCAGCATCGCTGGAAGTCAATTGCAACCCAGCACTAATGAGGCAATCAAAAAGCAATGGCTCGCAGATGAAGAATCATTCCTTCGACGGGTCATGAACCAACTCATGGAGACGTATCAGTTCGGCAGCACGGCGACCGCAACTGCCTAGGTTCATCGTGTCTGTAAGCTGGAAGCGCTTGAAGCCCGGCGTGCGTAGCGTGCGTCAAGGTACCACACACAACGCCGAGCCTTACGTGAGGGTGGACTACTTCAGATGACGACACGAGCTCCCGCAGCTGAAGTCCTTGTCGCTTTTTCGGGGGCAATTAGGGGGCACTAAGTGAATGCGCAAGAATAATTGCGCAGACTAATGCGCATTGCTAACTATATCAGCGCCCCTAATCAAACACACAGGAGTCTGTCAACCTCAATTTCGCGCAC
>Ga0306920_100008831_pt1 | contig 13408 bp, 9 predicted proteins | sample flu12Cox44000170_FD_204666 | JGI IMG/M metagenome (GOLD analysis project Ga0306920, IMG submission 204666) | Lab enrichment of tropical soil microbial communities from Luquillo Experimental Forest, Puerto Rico - flux4day.12C.oxic.44.000.170 (v2)... | ecosystem: Environmental > Terrestrial >... | reverse complement strand
AGCGAGGTGCTGAGTAACCGTCGGCGCAATTAAGAGGAAAAACATCCGGGCAGGCACTTCGTCGATTGCGCCATAAGGTATGCCCGACTGATGCTTGCCAAACACGAGCAGCGAGTGGTCCACCAAGCCCACCAGGGCGTTGCGTGAATGCGGCAAAGCAACGCCATCACCGATCCCTGTGCTATGCAACTGCTCCCGCTCATGCAGCGCCCGCAAAAGCGTTTGCCTGGATTCCGGCTGAGCCGCCAGCTCCGGGATTTGATTCACCAACTCCTCCAGCACCGCCTCGCGGTCGTTGCTTTGCAGGTTCAGATTAATTCTCGCAGGCGACAGGAGTTCGCTCAAAGACACAGACCCGGCGGTTTTCATAAGGCGGTTATCTTAGGAGCGCGGCCGAACGGGTAAAGCAAATGTTCAAGGGGCGACAAAACTCACGTTGCGCAAAATGCCAAAGACGAAAATCACGGCTAGCCCGCTCCAGAGCCACGCAAGCCGAAATTCGCCGAGCACTGGCCGTTGAAAATGCCTCCGCCAGAGAATCACGACGCCCCCTAGGCTCAGCAGCGGCAGCGAGGCTACCAGCAGCGCATTGAAATGCCATGCGCTCGCCAGGTTCCCATGAAGCAGTTGATGGATGGCTCGCAGACCTCCGCACCCCGGGCAGAGATATCCGGTCACCTGGTGAAAAATGCAATGCGGATAGAATGCGTATTGGCTCGGATCGAACCAGAACAGGATTGCTGCCCCTAAAGCCGCGACGCTGCCCGAAATGAGCACCAGCCACTTTGTGGATAATCCGGCAACCCCTTCCATGTTACATGTTTTGAAGCTTCTTCAGAAAGTCCGATGAGCTCAGGGCAAGACCGAGTATCAGCAGCAGAGCGGCTAAAAGAAAACTCAGAATCGATAGTATCAGCCCGGCAATGGCCATGCCCTTGCCGCTTTGCGTTTGCGGGTCTTTATTGATTTGCACCAGCGCGATAATCGAAAAAATGAGACCCGCGACATTGAACGGAAGCCCGTAACAGCAAATGCCAAGCGTCAGCGCAAGGATGCCCAACACCAGCCCGGCAATAGCCAGCGGATTGTTTCGCGGGGCGATGGCTGGCGCGACAATCGGGCCCGGGACTCCAGGTGGAGCCAAAACGGTTCCCAGAGCTCCCATGAATTCCGGTACCCCGCCGAGAAGCTTCCATTCCGTAGCGCCTTCCGGCAGCACCTTGGTTTGAGCATTAGCGCGTCCCTCCGCTATCCACTGCCGGATTACATCGGCTGCAACTGGTCCATACTCCCTGCCGTCACCGCCGAGGATTTTGTACATGAACAGACTGTGACGAAGCGAGCCTCCAACGTCAAGGAAAGCGGGGACCCACGCTCGCTCCTTAGCGGCATCCTGTGGAAAATCAGCAGCTCCGGAGACGAGGCTCGTCCCCGGAGCTGATTGTTCCCGCAGACCGGCTAGACTAATTCCTCAGCCGGAAGAACTGGGCCGGCGCGGTGGTCGGATAATTGTAGGGACTGGTTGCGCCCGCAATATCGGTCCACGGGCCATTCACCGTCGGGGCTTGTTGCAGTGTAAATCCTTCGCCCGCCCAGGCGAGGACGAGATTGTCACCGGCGGCAGTCGAGACCAGGCTGGGCGGCCGTACCAGGGCGAAGCTGATGTCGTCATAGTAAGCGGCGGTTGTTGTTTGGCCTGTATCAATTTCCATCAGGTTAATGCCCTGTGCTGCGATCGTAGAAAGTCCGGCGTAAACCGCCGTGGTCATATCGTCGATGTAGAAATAAACCATCACGGTTCCATTTGAATGCGGCGGGCCAAGGAGAATCCGGTTGTGATGCCAGCCCTGTGTGCGCGGAATGGTATTGATCCATCCGTCCAGCCCATAGGAGCCGCCGCCAGCCATTTCTTCCAACCGGACCTGGTATTTCGAGGCATCGTAGTTGCCTCCAGTCGGATCATAATGCGAGCCGCCTAGCGAGAGGCTCTGGAATTCATCGATTCCCCAACCGAACCCGTTTGCCCAGAAGAGTCCGCCGCTGGGGTCCCATCCAGTGCGCCAATCCGTTGTGTAAGGGTATGTCGCGGCGCTCTTGTAATAATAAAGAGAGACATAATCCAAAAACCCGTTCACCTGATCATTGGCATCGAAGCACCACCAATCGAGACGGCAGTTCCCGCGGATAGGTTCGCCCCCATGTGCCCGATAAGCCAAGTCAGCCCAAAGGGTCACGCTATAAATCCCGGCCCACGTTGTCGTGAGCATTTTCGAGCCACTGTGGGGCGTGATCACACAATTGGTGCTATCCACAACCAGGATGTCGCTTTCGAGCACCGAGTAATTCTCTGGCCATGGACCGAACCACGGATTGCCGGTGCCGTTTGGCGCATAGTTGGGGTCGCTATCAAGGTTCTTGTCCGCGAATCCCAATTGGCACGACTCGAACCCATCAGAGAAGATGGTCACGAAATCTGTGGGTTGAGCTTCCGCCACCGTAAATTCCCAGGACGTCGTCTGCGGCTGCGGGGGAATCGCAGTATCGGAAAACGCGAGCGTCACCTGATGTATTGAACCCGGCGTGAACGGAGTTGCCGGCGTAAACTGGATGGTCGTATTGCCGTTGCCCTCCTGAGTGACCGAACGGGCAACTGTTACGCCATCCAGAGTGAGAATGATCGAAGCCGGGTTCACCTGATAGGCGTTGTCAGTCAAAAGCGCGCGGATCGGAGCCGTTACAGCTACTTGCCGCCCTTGCGGACCGAAGCTATTGACAAACGGCGCCGGACTGCTTCGCGTCACGATATTGAGATTATCAATGAAATGATTGTCCACCCAGGAACCCGTCCTTGCCCCAATCCAGAAAAGGCTGCCCGCCGCCGGGTAGTACGCCATTGGCGCGTTCGAGTAAATGTAAACCCCATCGTAAATCACATCCAGGGTGTTATCCGGATTGAGCTGAATTACGGTGTCGACGAACGTGTTCGCGCGCAAATTGTCAACAAACACCGGGCTCTCCCAGGTGGGCATAAGACTCGCCTGCGCGCGGATTGTGGGCGCAGGATTCGCTGCACTGTCTTTGACCGTCTCGAAACCAACGGTCAGTCCACTCCCAGCCCCGAGTTCCGGCACACCAACTGTGCCTAGTGGCACATCGGGCGCGAAGTTGAAACTAAGGCCGTTACCAAATTCCCACCGGGCGCTGCTGCCACCGAGCCGAAGCTTGAAACTGGCTGTGAAGCTGATTACCGGGGAGCCGGTATCGAGGTCGTTCGTTATGACAAAGGCTCCATTTTGTCCCGTTGTTGCTGTAGTGAGCTTTAAACAACCGCTATTGGTGACCCCTCCCCCACCTTCATTTGGCGAAATCGTTGCATTTCCATAAACGGAGCTGCCGAGGGGCAGACCCCCATTAAAATCGGTAGTAAAGCTTCCGGCAAAAAGCGTAGTCGGAGCGCCGACGAGCGCTCCCAGGAGAGCAATTCGACCAAGTTTGTTTTTCATATTCAGACTTTGAATTTCAATTTTTCAACAGTTATGCAGAGACAAACTTGACTGACGTAAAGCTAAGTTGCTATACCCCAAACGGGTTATTACACCTATGCGGCCCTTTAGACCATCTCCCAGCTTTCAGATGGCCGTGGCTGCCACGCTGCTGGTCCGACTCGTTGTGGATCCGGCAGCCTGCCCAGCCGCAAGTGCTTTGCCTGTTTTGACTACCACAAGGCAAGTCCATCAACTTTCCACTGAAGAGGCAGCAAAGGCTTATCCCGTGAACGTGCGCGGCGTGGTGACTTTTTGCGATGAGGCCATTGGACAGTTGTTTGTTCAGGACGATACGGGCGGCATTTTCGTCGAAATTGGCCGTAATTACGGGTTCGCGCTGCAAATGGGCCAAAACCTCGAGATCGAGGGCGTGAGTGCATCCGGAGGATTTGCCCCGGATATCGCCCCGCGCCAGATTCGTTTGCTGGCCACGGCGCCATTGCCTGCGGCGCGCACGGTGACTTACGAGCAGATGGGGGCTGGGCAGGAAGACTGCAATTGGGTCGCCTTTAGCGGGATTGTCCGCTCAGTAGGTCCCGATCCCTTTACGACCGTCGGTCTGACTTTGGCCGGTGGAGGAGGGCGCGTGATGGTGCCGATAAAGAACCCTGACCCTCAGAAGTGCGCTGAGCTCATTGACGCCGAAGTGACCGTGCGCGGAGTGTGCATTGCGCACTTCAATCGAAGAGGGCAGTTGATTCAAATCGCGGTCCAGCTCTCAACCATGCACGATATTACGGTAGACAAACCCGCTCCGCTGGCTCCGTTCGAGCTCCCAACCCGGAAGATTAGTGGATTGCTAGGTTACGCACCGGGCGATGCGCACGGCCACCGTGTGAAAGTCGCCGGGGTGGTGACGCTCCATTGCCCGGGCGAATCGCTCTTCATCGCAGATGCCAGCCAGGGGCTTTACGTGCGTACCAGCCAAACCAATTCGGTCACGCCCGGCGACCGGGTGGAAGTTCTGGGCTTTCCAGAGGCAGGCGACTACGTCGCCCCGGTTCTGGAGGATGCGATGTTCCGAAAAGTAAGCAGCGGACCTCCGCTGACGGCGACACCGATCGCTGCCGAAGATGGGTCTCGGGATACCAATCACGCTGCGTTGGTGCAAGTCGACGCCTCGGTGCTTAACCGGGTCGAGCGGCAGCGTGAGCAGTTGCTCGAATTGGAGTCCGGCCCGGTCGTTTTCAATGCTTCGGTAAAAACTGCTTCCGGCCCCGGCCTCTCGCTGAAACGTATTCCGGTTGGCAGCCGCGTCCTGGTAACCGGTGTCTGTCTGGTGCCCGAGGACCGTGATTGGCTCTCACCGCGGCAGCAATCTTTCAGCATGGTACTCCGTTCTGCGGCGGACATTGATGTGATTCAATGCCCATCCTGGTGGACCGCGCAACATACACTGTGGGTGCTGGTGGGAACTTTAGTTGTGTTTTTCGCTTCGCTAGCCTGGCTGGTCATTTTGCGCCGCCAGGTCGCGGCCCAGACCCGCCTGATCGGTGAAAAACTGCAGCGCGAGGCTGCTTTGGAGGAACGGACCCGCATCGCCCGGGACTTGCATGATGATTTGGGCGCCAGCCTCACTCACATCAGTTTCCTCAGCGAAGTCGCAAGGAAGGAACGGCAGGGCACCACCGCACTGAACGAATACCTCGAGGATATCTCCAGCTCAACTCAGCAGGCCTTTCAGGCGCTTGATGAGATCGTGTGGGTCGTGGATCCCAAACATGATACGATCGATGGGCTAACGGGTTATATTTGTCAGTTTGCGAGAGACTTTTTCGAAGGCACGCCCACGCGATGCCGTTTCGATTTGCCTGCCAGCCTTCCGGAAGTGCCCGTCCCTACGGAGGTGCGAAATAATTTGTTCTTCGCGGTGAAGGAGGCTTTGAACAATGTCCGTAAGCACGCCGCGGCTTCGGAAGTCGTCATCCGTGTGGGATTCGATCTAAAAGGAAGCGAGGGGCGGCATCTCCGAGGCGGAGCTGTCCAGCGCAGCAACGGGTCCGGTCTTTACTCCATCAGCATTGAAGATAATGGGCGGGGTGTCGCAAAACCGGAGAATCGCCCAACGGGAAATGGACTCGAAAACATGCGTCAGCGCCTCGAAAAAATCGGGGGCCGTTTCCAGCTCGAGACCGCCGCGGGAAAAGGAACCCGCATTGACATGGACCTGCCGCTCCCTTGCAGCGTTGCCCGCGGCTAACCCGGTTGAGGTATTTCAGAATTTATGGAGAGGCGGAATAGTAAGCGAATGACAGATTTGAAGAAGCTCAACGTGGCTATCGTTGAGGATGACGAGCGGTTCCGCAGAAGTCTTGTGCGCTGGCTTTCGAGCACCGAAGGGCTCTCATGTTCTGGCAGTTTTGGCAGCGGCGAGGAAGCGCTCGAGAAGCTGCCCGAGTCAAACTCAGACGTCGTGATCATGGACATCAACCTGCCCAACATGTCGGGAATTGAATGCGTCCGAAGACTGCGCGGCCGGCACCCGACGATGCAGGTGATTATGCTCACGGTCTATGAAGATAATGATCAGATTTTTCAGGCGCTCCAAGCCGGCGCGCGTGGCTACCTGCTTAAGCGCTCCTCGCCAGATAAAATCCTCGATGCCATTGTGGAAGTCAGCCGGGGAGGCGCGCCCATGTCCAGCATCATTGCCCGCAAGGTCGTGCAATCATTTGAAAGCTCTGCCCCAGCCAACGAGGAGGCGAACTTGACCCCGCGGGAACGCGAGATACTTCATGGCGTTGTACGCGGTTTAATCAATAAGGAGATTGCCCACGAACTCTCGATCTCCGTCGAGACCATCCGCGTACACCTGAAGAATATTTACGAAAAATTACACGTCCACAGCCGGACCGAAGCAGCACTTAAAATAGTTGCCATGGACGGCATGAAACGGTAGCGCGGCCTCCCCCACCCCGCTTCGCTGATACAATCCTCTCGCTCGGGTTGACGACGATCCGCGTCATTTTCCGCGGCGACCCAGACCGAGTGATTGTCAAGCCGGGTATTTTATCGACAGAGTTTGCCGCTGATTTTTCTCATGGTCGGCAGTACATCTAAGGTGGCTGAAAGCCGCGGGTTCTTGCCGCACAAAGAACTTCCAAGAACAAGACTATGGAAACCGCACCTAGACTGGCGTTGCTGATTTCGACCTGCCTGTGGGCCGCCTTAACCGCGGGCGCCGCCGAACAGCGTCCCCTTTACATGGATGCCAGTCAACCACGCGAAGCGCGCGTCGAGAACTTGCTCAAGCGGTTGACGATCGAAGAGAAAGTCGCTTTGTTGCATGGTGATTCGAAATTCACCACTGCGGCCATTCCGCGTCTGAGCATTCCGCGGCGGTGGATGTCTGATGGCCCTCACGGCGTCCGCGAGGATATCGGCCCGGATACCTGGAACCCTGCCGGGCGTACAGATGATTTCGCCACCTGCATGCCGGGGTTGGTTGCTTTGGCCGCCACATGGAATCCTGAGACCGCCACGACATACGGCGAGGTCGTCGGGAGCGAAGCGCTTCATCGTGGCAAGCACATCATGCTTGCCCCGGGTATGAACATTCAGCGCACCCCGCTTTGCGGCCGCAATTTTGAGTACATGGGGGAAGACCCATACCTAACGTCACGGATGGCCGTGGGCTACATCCGCGGGGTCCAATCGCAAAAAGTCGCCGCCTGCGCCAAACATTTCGCCGCGAATAACCAGGAACTCGACCGCGGCAGCATCAATGTGGAGGTGGACGAACGCGCCTTGCGCGAGATTTACCTTCCGGCATTCAAGGCTGCGGTGCAGGAAGGCGGTGTCTGGGCGGTCATGGGTGCGTACAACAAGTTTCGCGGCCAGCATTGTTGCGAGAACGACTACTTACTCAACAAAGTCCTGAAAGGCGAGTGGGGATTTCAGGGCCTGGTCGTCTCCGATTGGGGCGGGGCTCATGATACCCGCGAGGCCGCGCTCAATGGACTTGATCTGGAGATGGGAACCGAAAAGCCGTATGCGCAATATTATCTTTCACAACCGTTCCTCGAAGGGATTCGCAAAGGAGAGTATCCCGCGTCCGTGTTGGATGACAAAGTGCGGCGCAACTTGCGGGTAATGTTCGCAACCGGTGTTTTCGATGGCCGCCCCGCAGGCGCCTTCAACACTGCCGAACACCAGGCCAAGGCTCGGGCTGTCGCCGAAGAGGCCTGCGTTCTTCTGAAGAATGCTAGCGATGCCGTGCCGCTGGACCTTTCCAAACTCAAGTCGCTCGCGGTGATCGGCCGCAACGCGACCACGCTGCAAACCCATGGCGGGGACAGCTCCGGCATCAAAGCTTTTTATGAAATCACACCGCTTGAAGGGCTCCTCCGCCGTGCCGGCAATCAGCTCAACATCACCTATGCGGCTGGTTACGGTGAACGTGATTCGGAGAAATTGCTCGAGCAAGCTGTCACGGCGGCGCGCCAGGCCGATGCGGTCGTGATTATCGGCGGTTTGGACCATGGGCGTTTTCATGATACCGAGGGAACGGACCGCAAAGATTTGCAACTTCCATACGCTCAGGACGAACTCGTCCGGCGCGTGCTCGAAGTCAATCCGCGAACCGTGGTTGTTCTACTGGGTGGTTCGCCGATGGAATTGGGTCCGTGGCTCGCGCAGATCCCAGCCGTGTTGCTCGCCTGGTATCCAGGCATGGAAGGCGGCAATGCCATTGCTCGCGTTCTCTTCGGCGACGTCAATCCGTCAGGCAAGTTGCCCTTCACCTTCCCGCGCCGCCTGGCGGATTCGCCGGCACACGCTTTGAATGCTTATCCGGGGAAGGACGGCACAGTGCGCTATGAAGAGGGCCTGTTGGTTGGTTATCGTTGGTTCGACACAAAAAAGGTCGAGCCACTCTTTCCTTTTGGCTACGGCTTGTCTTACACAAAATTTGAGTACTCAAACCTCAAGCTGGTGAAGGCTGGCACCACCAACGGCGCTGTCGCTCGAGTCGAATTTGAAGTGAAGAACATCGGCACTCGCCCCGGGGCTGAGGTTGCGCAAGTTTACATCCACCAGAACCAACCAGGTCTGCCTCGACCCTTTAAAGAGTTGAAGGGATTTAGAAAGGTCTCTCTGAAGCCAGGCCAATCACGGCAAATTTCCGTTTCGCTCGACGCCAGTGCATTTGCCTTTTATGACCCGACAAAGCGCGGGTGGGTTACAGAGAAAGGGATCTACACCATTTTCGTCGGTTCTTCTTCGCAAGAAATCAGGCTGCAGGGAGAACTGGAGCAGGCGGCAGCAAGCTTCGAACGCGACGGCACCTAGACCTGAATAACGGAATCATCCGGAGTTAGTTTTATAATTCTGTCGCGCCCTTCTTAAGACATACAGAATCCAGGGCTCAGGCTGCGGGTGTTAATTCGCCATCGCATCCATGTCGCCCAGCGGCCGCTTAAAAGTTGCCCATGCCGGATGAGTCACGAGGGCCTGGGCTGCGGGTTTGTTCTTCTTCATGAGCGAGGTGACCGGCAGGCCAATCACAAAAAACACGCTGCCGACCACCGTTGAACCTAAAGAAATCGGGCGCACGATGGCCGCGTCGGTGATCTTCGTGACCAACGATGGTTTCTCTTTAGCCGTTGTTTGGTCCTGAGCCAGGGAACTGCTCGTGCCGGCGAGAATGAGCGCGAGGATACAAAGCCAGATCGTCGAAGATTTCATACAATTTGAATCATAGTCCCAGGTGTGCTGGTTGCAAGCCGTCCAAGCCTCAGTCTTCATCAGTATTCGCCGAAATCGCCCACGCCGGATATGGCGTTTGTGAGCCCTTCATCGCATGCCAAAGAATGCGATTCAACAAGTCCTCCGGACACCGGTCGGGTTGTTTCAATGGCAGCTTCGCCGAAATCCGTGCATAGCGACGCAACAGGGGGTCGGAGATCTTTGCCGTTTCGGGATTCAATTGATCCAGCGGAATGTTATTGGTCAGGGCCGTGAACGGCGTGAGGTCCTTCGTTGCTGTAAAGCAATCGGACATCGGCGTGGCAGTCGCATCGAGTTGGTTCATCGGCGGAAGACCCAGAATGAGTTCAATCGTGCGCACGATACTGACCTGATTGTACTGCGTGCTGACCACCTGCTGCCGTTTCGTGTAAGGACTTGCCACATAGGCGGTGGTCCGATATCCGCTGACATGGTCCCAGCCATTCTGTGGGTCATCTTCGATGGCAAAGATGCAAGTCTCAGGCCAAAATCGGCTGTGGCTAAGGGCCTCAACGATTTGGCCGAATGCCAGATCGTTATCCGCCACCTGCGACGCCGGCTTTGGCGCGCCCGGGTTTGTCCCCGCGGTATGATCGTTCGGCAGGCAGATGATCACCAGGTTCGGAAAGCTGCCTTTCGCCTCGAACTCGCGCAGCTCACTGATGAACTGTTTGGCGCGAAACACGTCCGGAATGTCTAAATCCCAACCGACTGTGTTCGTGCAGACAAAACGCCGTAAAGAGTCTATTGCCGCATGGCTGTTCACCCGGATCGTTTCGGTTCCGTTCATAAAATCCCGCCAATGATCGGCGAAGGTGAGCTTGCGTTTGTTGGATGAATCTACCCAGGTCTTGTCCGTAATCGCGAATTCGCCGTAATCGCGCAGGGTCTTGCCATGGGCAATCGCGTTGTCCCAGATGAAGCCAGCCGGCGAATAGGCCACCGCGTCGAGGTCGTCATCTTCCATGCCATCGGGATAACTGCGCGGGAAACCGATGAATGATTTCTCCAGATAATCCGTGACGATGGCCGTGTCGGCCCATTGATGGCCGTCAGCGCTCAGCACGCCTGAGCAGTAGGTGTTATCCAGGAGGACAAAATCGCGCACCAGCCTGTGCTGATTGGGCGTGATCCGCTCCCCAAAAGTGCAAAGGGAAGCGTCCCCGTTTCCGGAGGAGACATCTCCAAGCACCTGGTCGTAGGTGCGATTCTCTTTGATGATATAAACCACGTGCTGGAACACGCTCGGCTCGCCCACTCGCTCGGGCACCGGGCGCGATGGCTGACCGGGACGCGCTGGCAACGCAGCCTGGGCCAAAAGCGGGTACCGCATGTTTTCCAGCGCCGCGCGTGTGTGTTCTGCGAGCTGCGCCGTCGAAGGCAGCTTCACCATCGATACAGTGCCGAAGTATTGGTGCGAATTGAATTTCACCGGCTCGCCTGGCGCGATGTGTTTGGTCGAGCCGATGCCTTTGATATTGGCGACGCAAAGGGAATCGCGCTTCGAATCGACCACAATGGCACCGGGAAACCAGCCGACAGGAATCAGCCCGAGCAGCTTTGCATCGCCACCCGGAAAGTCAAAAACGGCGACTGCGTTTTGCGTGCCATTGCAGACGTATAGATGGCGCCCGGAGCGGTCGAACGCCAGAGCGTTGGGGCTGGCGCCGAAAAGGTCGGCTGGATTTTGCCTGGCCGAGACTGTACGCACAATTTGATCGGTCCGAACATCGATGATGCTCAGAGTGTCGCTGCCCGCGTTGGCCACAACCAGGTAACGCTGGTCCGGCGACACCGCCAGGCCAGAAGCGTGTAGGCCTGCCAAAATCTCCGTTCGTGAAGCATGCGCGCCGGCATCGTTCAGATCGATCATGGATACCGAACCTTCGTTGGCGATGTAACGGGTTGAGTCCACTCGCACGCGGGTGCCCCTTCCCGCGGGACCAGTCACGCTCTGCACGTCAGGCCTGCGCCCGCCCCAGTTGCTGACATACGCCTTCGACCCGACCAGGACCACATCATAGGGTTCGACGCCAACGTCCCATTGCCGGAGCACTCGGCCGGTTTGTGCATCCAATTCCGCAAGGCGGTTGGACAGGTTGAACACGACATAGAGTTTCTTTCCGTCACGTGAGATGGCTAGCCCGGCAGGAATTTCCGTTTCGCGATTTGGCGCCGGGGAGGCCGGCAGCGGAAAACTGTCGAGCCCGCCAACCTTGCCGCTGCTGGCCACAGCGAAGACCTTGATGCTCCCATTGACGCTCGACAGGTATATGCGAGTGCCATCCGGCGAGAAAATCAAGCCTGTGTAACTTAATTCGGCCTTCTTGTCTGGCTGGAGTACTCGGCTGGAGACGTGTCCGGGGTCCTCGTCAGTTTGGCGGCGGGTTGGCAAGGGCACTTGTTGTAGAACGGCGCCCGTTTCAGGGTCGGCGATAATCAGATTGGCCGTTCGGCCCGCGATAGCCAGCCAGCGGCCATTGGGACTCAACGCCAGTGCCTGCGGCCGAACCTCAGGTAACTCAATCTGCCGCCCGGCCGGTGTGAGCCGCTGATGCACCGGGGTCGCGTAGAGATTGGTGCCCAATTGTCCCACCGCTTCGCCGCCAGCAGCAGCATGCAACAAGGGTACCCACAGGAAAGTAAACAGCAGGCTCACGACGCGCATTCGGCCAGCTTAAACTCCCGCGGCGTGAAACGTCAACGAATGCCCCGTAGCCAGACTCCGCCGATTACCAATCGGCGATACAGCCGACTACCAGTCTGCGCTACCCTCGCGGACTTCTGACGCGCCGTATAAATCGGACTATCCTCCCAGGTTCCGCTGGAGCAGGCCCTGTAACTTCACCGGTGACAGCACCGTCAGGGTCTTTCCCTTTACCGTGAGTAGCTTCTCATCGCGAAACTTTGCCAGCGTGCGGGAGAATGTTTCGCTCACCGTACCGAGTTCCGCCGCCAGCGTCCGCTTTGTCATCTTCAGTTCGATACGCACCGGTGCGGCACTTTTCGGGTTCGGACACCGTTTAATGAGCCAGTTGGCCAGGCGCGTCTCGACGTCCTTCATCGTCAGGTCTTCCAGTTGCGCCACCAGCACACGCAGATGGCCGCTCATCGAGGCCAGCATTCGCAGCGCCAGCTCCGGTTGCCCGCGCAGCAGTCCCAGCATGCCGTCCTTTTGCACGAGCAATACCTGGCTCGGCTCGAGCGCCGTCGCGTCTGCGGGGTAGCCGGTTTCCGTTGCCACGGCTACCTCGGCAAACGAATCGCCCGCACGGAAGATATGGATGACCTGCTCCTTCCCGGCGGCATTGACTCGATGCACGTTGATGGAGCCACGTTGAATCACATAAAAACCAACCGCGCGCTCTCCTTCGCGGAAAAGGTACTCCCCTTTATCCAGGGACTTGATAACGGTGACCGCTGCGATGTGCTCCAGGTCCGTCGGAGGCAGCCCCGCAAAAAGCTGGCACCCGCGCAGCGTGTTGACGATGCCTATGGTTTTGAATTCAATCGTGCCGCTGGTCATACCTGCGCGCTATTCAATCACCTTCCTGAAAGAAGTAAATACCTGCTGCGTCCTTCATATTCTGCGACTAAGCGGTTTGCTCACAAACAGCCCTTGAATTTGGTTAAACGCCTGGCACAAAGACACAGCGCCCTCGCTTGACTTACTCCATCGCGCCGTATCCACTTGTGTCGCCCAAGTGGCGCAGAGCCATTTTCGCCTTAGGGTCACGTGCAAATGAATCGACGAGCCACATCTCCGCAGACGTACTTTTCGATGACGAAGGGGCTCTGTCGGGTTTGCAAAGAAGGAGTCGATGCAAAAATCGTTTTTCGCAATGGAGCCGTTTTCTTCGATAAATTTTGCCCTCATCACGGGCATCAGGAAGCTCTGGTGGCAAGTTCTGCCGAGTGGTACCTGGATTGCCTGAGTTTCGTTGCACCTTGCCGCCCTCCGCGCGAGCCGCGAAAGCGCGTCACGCGGGGCTGTCCTTTTGATTGCGGTCCGTGCGATTCACACCAGCAGAAAGTCTATCTGCCCGTCGTGCCAATCATCTCCGGTTGCAATCTGGATTGCCCTATCTGTTACACGGTCAACAAAAATGAAGGCGCCTACCAGATGTCCAAAGAAG
>Ga0306920_100008829_pt1 | contig 13410 bp, 14 predicted proteins | sample flu12Cox44000170_FD_204666 | JGI IMG/M metagenome (GOLD analysis project Ga0306920, IMG submission 204666) | Lab enrichment of tropical soil microbial communities from Luquillo Experimental Forest, Puerto Rico - flux4day.12C.oxic.44.000.170 (v2)... | ecosystem: Environmental > Terrestrial >... | reverse complement strand
AGCTGTCGACGGGGGAGACCACGTTCACCACCGACGACCTGGCCGCTGCGGTGGACGCCGCGTCGTGCCCGGCGGTGGGGGACCCGGTTATCAAGATCGGGCACACCGACAAGCGGTTCGCGGTGGGTGACGGGGAGCCCGCCATCGGCCACGTGGTGAACATGGCGCTGGCCGCCGAGGGCAACAAGATCACCGGCGACCTGGCCGGGATGCCGGGGTGGCTCGGGGACATTCTCCCGAGTGCCTACCCGCAAAGATCGATCGAGGGGGCGTACGATCTGGTTTGTCAGATCGGGCATACGCATTCCTTCGTGATCACTGCCCTGGCCCTGCTCGGAGTGACGCCTCCGGGGGTCGGGGTTCTCAACGGTCTGGAGGATGTAGCCGCGCTGTACGGCGTCACCGCGACCGGGCAGAAGTCCTCGCGGGCGTGGCGACTCAGAAGCGGAGACCCGATGGCTGGCACGATCATGGCCGCTGGCATCACCACCGAGGATGTGCGCCGCGCCTACTACGATCAGCCGTCCACGTCGTTCGCGATGTGGATCACCGAGATGCAGTTGGACCCGCCGATGCTGATCGTGGCGGACGAGTCGACCAACAACATTTACCGGGTGCCGGTGACGATCAAGGGCGGGGACATCTCGTTCGGTGACCCGGTGCAGGTGGTGGTGGAGTACACCGACGTGCCGGGTAAGAAGGCGGCCAGCCGGGAGGTCGTCACCTTCGCCAGCGCGGCCGAGTCGAGGGCCGGGGTGGGGGCCGCGTGGGACGGGGGCGCCGCGCAGAAGGCGCTCGGGGACGATCCGTCGCAGTCGCAGCTCAACAAGATGTACGCCTTGCCCGCTGACACCAAGACCGACTCCAAGCTGCCGCACCACGAGTGCACGGACGGCAACGTGGGCGGGGCCAACAGCCAGGCGTGCTCGTCGGCTATCGGCGCGATCAACGGGGCGCGGGGCGGTCTCAAGGGCGTGTCCGCGGCCGATCTCAAGAAGGCGTACAACCACCTGGCCGCGCACTTGCGGTCGGCGGGGCAGGAGCCGCCCGAGTACTCCGGGCCGTCCGCCAGCACGGCGCTGGAGCGGCTGGCCGAGGTCGCGGCGCTGGTCAGGGCCGCCGACGCTGACGAGGATGTCCGGTCGATGATCGCGGCGCTGGATGCCACGCTGGACGAGGCGTCCACCCTGACCGCCAGCGTGGACCGGGGGTCGGTGGACGAGCCGGTGGGCCAGGCGCTCGACCTGATCACCGCGGCCGAGGCGCTGGCCGATGACCTGATGGAGCTGCTGGGGATCACCGACCCCGACGACGCGGGCGACACCGACGTGGCGGCCAGCCGGCGGATCAGCGCCCGGCACGGCGCCGACCCCGGCGCCCAGGTCACCCACTCCCACGCCCACTCGGCGTTCGGCGCCCAGGGGTCGGACGCCACCCACACCCATGAGCACACGCACGCCGCCGGCGATGCGACGCACAACCACCACGCCAAGGCCAGCAAGGCAGGCGGGCAAGTGAGAGGAGCCGCCGAGATGGACTTCTCGGACGAGCAGATCAAGGCCCTGCGCGCACGGCTGGGGCTGGACGAGGACGCGGAGATCACGCCCGAGCAGATCATGGCGGCGCTGGCCGAGCAGCCTGAGGGCGGCGCCCCGGTCGCGGCCAAGCTCCCGGAGGGCGTCGTCGCCGTGGACAAGGACGTCTGGGAAGCCACGCAGCGGCGTATCCGGCAGGGCGAGCTGGCCCGCGAGCAGCAGCTCCTGTCGGCCCGTGACTCCCAGATCGCGGCCGCTATCCGCGCGGGCAAGTTCCCGGTCGCGCGCAAGGAGCACTGGGAGCGGCTGTGGAGCTCCGACCCGGAGGGCACCCGCGTGGTCCTGGCCGGGCTGACGCCGGGCGCGGTCCCGGTCGAGGACATCGGGATGCCAGGCGGCCCCGAGGATGAGCTGCTGGACCAGGAGTACAGGTCCATCTTCCCGCCCGGATACACCCGCCAGGCTGCCGAGTAGCCCGTCATGGCTGACTACACGCCCGTTTACATCGAGGGTGAGATCATCACCCTCACCGCTGGCGCGCAAGTCAGAGGCGGTGACCTGCTGGTGGTCACGGGCAACAACCAGGTCAGCCCGTTCACCCCTGGCGCCACCCCGGCGCCCAACTTCGTCGGCGTGGCCGCCTCCGACCAGGCCAACGGCGCCCGCGTGTCGTTTTACTGCCGCGGGCCGGTGCATGAGTCGGTCGCGGACGGCCCGGTCACCGCCGGGGACCAGCTCACCACGGCGGCCAACCCGTCGCGGCAGGTCCGCACCGCGCCGCCGTCGTCCACGCCCGGCACCGAGCCCGCCGTGTACTCGGCGGCGGCCACGGTCCTGGACGTCAACGCCGCCCGGTCGGTCATCGGCGTGGCGCTCACGACCGCAGCGGACGGCCTCAAGGTCCGCTGGATGATGTTCGTCTGAGAGGAGCGGGACACCATGCCCGACTACAGCCCGGTCAACGCAAGCGACTCGCTGCCGTTCACCATGACCGCGGGCGCCGCGGTTACGGGCGGCACGTTCGTGTCGATCTCCGCAGATAAGACGGTCGTGCCGTCCACCACCGGGGATCACCCGGTAGGGGTGGCCGCGCACGACGCCCCCAACGGGGGGCGGGTGACTGTCTGGCCGGTGGTCGGCATCATCCACGAGATCGCCCCGCAGGGCGCCGTCGCCATCGCCGCCGGGGTGCCGGTGATCGCCGGGACCACCGGCCTGGCCAACACCGGGGCCCTGGCCACCGTCGCCGCCGCCGGCACGCTGATGGGGATCTGCACCCGTGGCGGCACCGGGGGCGGCTCGCCGCCTAAGGCCCAATTCCTCGGCATCGCCTGACCGGGCGAGACCGCAAGAACCAACAGGACCCGTCAAGGGAAACGTGAGGAGTGAGACCAGATGCCAGGTTCGTACCCGGCGCCGCCACCCACCTTGTCGGGTGACCTCGAAACCATTAGCCGGTTCCTGCAATCACCGACGCAGATCCGGCGCCGGCTCCGCGACTACCGCGACCTGCGGTTCGTGGCCGACCAGCTCCTGACGCAGCGGTTCCGCACCAGCGGCGGCGCGGCGCTGTATGAGCTGTCGGAGCCGTTCGTGACAGACAGGGCCGTGGAGGCTGTGGGACCGGGCGCGGAGTACCCGTTCGCCAACATGCCGACCGGCACGGCCGGGATCTCCTCGGTGTCGAAGTGGGGGCAGAAGGTCCGGGTCACCGATGAGGAGATCGCCCGCAACGTGTACGCCGGGCAGACCATCGACCGCTGCCTGCGCAAGGTCGTCAACTCGGTCATCCAGCAGGTAGACGGCACCGCCATGTCCGCCATCGCCTCCGCGGTGACCAACCACACCACCGCCACCATTTCGTGGGCGACCTCCGCGACGCGGACGATCTTCCAGGACATCCTGCTGGCCAAGGCGTCGATCTACGCCCTGAACCTGGGGTACAAGCCCGACACGGTGGCCGTGGATGACACCCGCTACGCCTACATGATGTCCGACACCAACATCACCAACGCGCTGCGCCGCGAGACCACGGACAACCCGATCTACACCGGCACCATCGAGGTCATCGCCGGGCTGGTCATCGTGGTGTCCCCCTCGACGCAGATCGTCACCCATCCCTACGTGATGGATTCCACCCAACTGGGCGGCATGGCCGATGAAATGGACGACGCGCCCGGCTACGCGATGTCCGACCTGGCCGTGCAGGTCAAGTCGCTGCGCCTGGACGCCAACGACGCCTGGGATCTGCAGGGCCGCCGCAAGACGGTGCCCATCGTCCAGGAGCCTGGCTCCGCGGTCTACATCGCCACGGCCTAGGTGCCCTACACCTACCCGGCCTCGCCGCCGACCCTGAGCGACTGGCCGCCGAACGGAGGAGCTATGGCAGAGGCGCCGAAGTCATACCGCGTCGTTGCGCCCTACATCACGGTCAAGACGATGACCCCGGACGGGATGCAGATCCGGGGCCTGCACGCCGGGGCGATGGTGCCGCCCGACGTCACCCCGGAGTCCATCGGCCATCACGTCACCCTGGGCCTGATCGAGGAGATCCCGCAGGCCCAGGCCAAGGCGGCGGCCCAGGCCGCGGAGGAGCACGACCACAGGGCCGAGGAGGCGCGGGCGGCTGCGGAGGCAGCCAGCGCCGCGCAGGCCGAGGAGGCGCGGTCGGGCGTTGCCGGGGCGGCAACGCCTGATGAGGGGTCAGGGGAGAAGGCGGCCGAGGGCAGGCAGGCAGCCGGGCCGGCGCACCGTCGCGGCCAGGCACGGTCCTAGCGGGGGTGAGGGGTGGAGTCGTGGGCGCCGACGCTGGCCGAGGTGGGGCAGAAGATCCCCACCCGGACCAGGGACACGCTCACGCCCGGGTCGGACGTGCTGCTGGGCACGTTCACCCCGTCCACGACACCGACCGACGCGCAGGCCCAGGGGTTCATCGACGCCGCCGTGGGCTGGGTGGTGGGGGAGGTGGGCACGCTTCCGCCGTCGCCGCCTGCCTCCGACCAGATCGCGGTCCAGGCGCGGACGGCTGCCGCGTTCCGCGCAGCGGCGGACATCGAGCTGGCCTACCCGAACCGGGACGCGGACATCCGCACGGCGGTGGTGCTGGACACCCGCGCCAAGGACGCGCTCGCGTCGCTGCTCCAGGCGATGGCCATCGCCGGGGCGGGCGCCATCGAGCCGTTCCCGGTGTGGGCCGCGCCGGACCCGCCGCTGTGGGCGGACATCGACCTGTGAGGAGGTGAGCAGGTGAGCACGAGCACCGCCAGGGCAGAGGCGGCCGGGTTCCCCGGCGCCTCCGGTCAGGTGTTCGCCGGGGACGCCGAGCGGCTGGCCCGCGCGCTGTGCTCCACCGCCGAGCGGCTGGCCTATGACTTCGGGGTGGTGCTGGTCCCGGCCTGGCATGACCTGGACGGCCGGGGCCAGGCCCTGCTGACCGAGATCCTTCGCCAGATGATGATCGAGGGGAGGCTCGCCGCCAGTGGCCGTCGTGTATGAGCTGGTCGAGAACAGCGCCGCTGTCAAGGTGTGGTGCGAGTCGGATCCGCGCATCCTGGCCGGGATGGACAGAGTGGCGGCGGCGCTGCTCCAGGCGATGAAGGCGTACTGCCCGGTGTCCCCGGTTCAGGCGGTGTACGCCTACCCGGTCCCGCTCGGGTCGTCGGTCGGCAGCCCGCACCGGGGCCGGCCCATCGCCCGCCCGTCCGGCCCGCCGGCGTCCCTGACCCGCTATCAGGGTGACCTGCCGCTGCGCCCGTCCGGGTACCTGCGCAACTCCATCCACGCGTTCCGGCTGCAGGACGGGTCCATCGTGGTCGGCCCGACCGCGCCGTACGCCAAGTACGTGCTGGAGGGCACGCCGCCGCACGAGATCCGCTCGACGGGGCGGTGGCCGCTGCGTAACCGGGCCACCGGGCAGGTGTTCGGTCCCAAGGTGAACCATCCCGGCACCAGGCCGCAGCCGTTCGTGGCCGAGGCGGCCGAGTCGGTCAAGGGGGGGAGGCTGGATCTCGGGTGAGCGTCAGCGCGGAGTCCGCGATGCGGGCGTGGCTCAACGGCAGGGCCGACCTGGTGGGCAACGGCGGGCCGCTGGCCGGGGGGGCCTACCTGCGGTCGCAGAGATCCCCCGCGTCGGGGGCTTACGCGGTGATGGTGCGCCAGGCAGCCAACGCCACCCGGCTGGTCGCCGAGGACACCGACCCGTCCGTGGCCAGGGTGCAGGCGCTGTGCTACGCGGGCACGGCGCCGCTGGCCGAGCAGGCGGCCAGCGGCGTGGCCAACGCCTGGATGTCGCTCACCGGGATACCCGAGCCGTGCGGGGACTCCGGGGTGACCGTGCTGGTGTCCGACAACCTGACCGGCCCGGCCGCGGTGCCGCTGCCCGCCGACTCCGGGGAGGCGTACTGCTACACCGTGAGCGCCGACTTTGTCCTGATGGCTAGCTGAGGAGTGACCGATGACCGCTTTCTCGCCCGTGACCGCCAGCCGGGGCGCGGGGGTTAACAACGCTGCCGCGCTCACAGCGGTGACCGCCAACGACACGTTCCCGGCCGGCCCCAACACCTATTTCCGGGTCAAGAACGCCAGCGCGGGCGCGGTGACGGTGACGGTGAACCCGGCCACGGGCAGCGGGCCTGCCGGCACGACCATCGCGCCGCTGGCCCTGGCCCCGGCCGTGCCGGCCACCACCGGGGACGTGACCTGGGGGCCGTTCCCGCAAAACCCGTTCGGTGACGGCAACGGCAACGTCAACGTCACCTACTCCGCTACCGCGTCGGTCACCGCCGGCGCGGTCGTCTACCCGAGTTCCTGACATGGCCGCCGACGACCAGCCCGGCACTGCCAAGGAACCGGCAGCCGAGCATCCTCGCCGCCGCGCCGCCCGCGAGCACCACGAGCAGGCCCAGGCCGCGAAGGCTGAGCCGTTCGCCTACGTCGCGGGCGAGGACCTGTTCATCTACGACCCGGAGTCGGGTGCCATGCCCGCGCGGGCCTACGCCGCCGGCAGCCTCGTGCCGCCGGCGGACATCCAGCGCCACCCCGAGTGGGCCGCGCTCGTGCACGAGCCAGAGGAGTGACAGATGGCAAGGGGATCGCCAACCGCGCTGGCGCTCGGGCCGGGGTACCTGTACGCGGGCGCGCTGGGCCGCGTCGAGCCCACCGACCTGGTGACCACCTGGGTGACCGTGGACGCCGGGTGGGTCGCGCTGGGTTACACCGACGTCGGGTCCGAGTTCGACTACCAGCTCAACACCGCTGCCGTCGATGTCGCGGAGGAGCTCGACCCGATCAGCAACGCGCCGACCGGGCGGGTGGCGTCGGTGACCTTCAACCTGTCCCAGCTGACCGCCACCAATCTCAAGCTGGCCCTCAACGGCGGGGTGATCACGACCGGGACGGGGATCGTGACCATCGAGCCCCCCGACCTGGGCACCGAGGTGCGGACCATGCTCGGGTATGAGTCGGAGGACCACACCGAGCGGTGGGTGTGGCGGCAGTGCCTGCAGACGGGGCAGATGAAAATCGTCCGCGCGAAGGGCGCGGCCAACGCGACCATCGCCACGGTGTTCTCCCTGGAGAAGCCCGCCACCGGGTCGCGGCTGTTCAAGGCGGTGCTCCAGACGCCGCTGCGGTCCTAGGAGGTTGCGGTGCGTGATTACACCTCGGCGCCGGCCGAGGGCGAGACCAGCCCGCTGGCGGGGTTGTCGTTCCGGCTCGACGGCGTGGAGTTCTCCTGCCAGGGTGACCTGTCGATCCTGGAGGTGGCCGAGCTGGCGCGGGTGTCGGTGTCGGGCGGGGACATGGAGGAGGCGGCGAAACTGGGGCTGATCGCTGAACAGTTCCGTGCCGCGTTCGGCCCGTCCGAGTACGCCCGTTTCCGGGAGCACTGCGCCGCGTACCACACGGCCAATTCGGTGCTGCTCACGATCCTGGCTGACATCAACACCGAGGTGCAGAACGCGGTCGAGCGGGCCGCGGGGCGCCCTACGATGCCGCCCTCTCCCTCTGGGACTGGGGCACCGGACCCGGACGACCGGACCTCGCGCATTATCTCCATGCAGACCGGGGACGTGACGGTGATCCCGCTGGCGGGCAAGGCAGACGCCCAGGTGGAGCCGGCGACGGTGACGGGGGCCGCGCGCCGTCCGCCGCAAGACAGGCAGCAGAAGCGAAGGCGCACGGGCTGACCCTGGCCGAGTTCTGCGACCTGGCCGAGTACGCGCTGCGCCGCAAGATGGAGGCAAGTGATCTGCTCATGCTGCTAGCGCGGATCAGCCAGGGGCTCGGGGATAAGGGGCTGGACGCCTACGAGATCCCCGCCGAGCGGCTGGAGGAGCTCCTGGACGCTGCCGAGCCCGAGCCGGTGCCTGGCGCTGACCGGGCGCAGCAGATCGCCGCAGTGGCCGCCGCGCTGGGCGGGGAGGTGGGCTAGGTGGCGCTGGAGCTGTACGAGGCGTTCATCGAGCTGCGTGTCAGCTCCAAGAAGGTGGCCGAGGATGTCAGGCAGGGACTCAAGCAGGGCACCGACACGGCCGGCGTCCAGGCGGGGGAGCAGGCGGGCACGGGGTTCGGTTCCGGGTTCAAGTCCAAGGCCGGGCCGGTGTTCAAGACCGCCGTGGCGGACATTGCCAAGACGGGGGTGCTGGCGTTCGGGGCGCTGGGGGTGGCGTCGGTCAAGATGGCCGGCGACTTCCAGCAGGGCCTGACCACCCTGGTGACCGGGGCCGGGGAGTCCGAGCGCAACCTGAAGATGGTCGGCGACGGGATCAAGTCCGTGGCCGTCGAGACCGGCACGACCACTTCCCAGCTCATCCAGGGGATGTACCAGATCGAGTCGGCCGGGTATCACGGCGCGGCCGGGCTCGATGTTCTCAAGGCCGCCGCGGAGGGCGCCAAGGTCGGTAACGCCGATCTGGGGGACGTGGCGAACGCGGTCACCACCGTGATGACCGACTACGCGCTGAAAGGGCCGGGGGCGGCGGCGGCGGCGACTAACGCGCTGGTGGCCACCACCGCCCGGGGCAAGACCCATCTGCAGGATCTGGCGTCCTCGATGGCGCGGGTGCTGCCGACCGCTGCCAGCCTGAATATCAGCATGGGGCAGGTCGGCGGCGCCATGGCGACGATGACCGGCGAGGGCACGTCGGCGCGGCTGGCGGCGATGGGCTTGAACGCGGTGCTGCTGTCCCTGGCCGCGCCGACCGCGGGGGCGTCCAAGATGATGGGCGAGCTGGGCCTGTCGTCTAAGACCGTCGCCGACACCCTGACCCATAAGGGCCTGGTGGCGGCGCTGGATGAGGTGGCGGCTGCCGCGGAGAGGGCCGGCCCGAAAGGATCACCCGCGTACGTGGCCGCGATGAAAGCGATGCTCGGCGGGACCAACGGGCTGCGGGTCGGGCTCCAGCTCACCGGAACGCACATGGACACCCTGGTGGGGAACACCGCTGCCGTGACAGAGGCCATGAAGAACGGCAAGGGCGGGGTGGAGGGCTGGGCGGCAGTCCAGAAAGACTTCAACGTCCAGCTTGACATTTTCAAGGCCCGGCTCGAGGTGGCCGGGATCACCCTGGGCCAGAAGCTGCTGCCGGTGCTGTCGAAGGCGCTGGAGTTCCTGACCAGGTATCACCTGCTCATGCCGCTGATCATCGGCGTGATGGGGGTGATGACTGCCGCGATCATCGCGCAGGCGGTCGCGTGGCAGGCTACCCCGTTCGGGTGGGTCGCGGACGGGATCGCCGCCATCGTCGCCGCGGTGATCCTGCTCAAGAAGGCGTGGGACAGCAGCGCGGGGTTCCGCGAGTTCATGTACGGGCTGGCCATCGGCATCCTGGTTGACGCCAAGATCATTGTCGGGGCGTTCAAGTTCATCGCGGACGCCTTCCTCAACTTCGTGGGCACGATGGTGCACGCCGCCGCTGACGCCTTCGGGTGGATACCGGGCATCGGCGGCAAGCTGAAAGCCGCTGACCGGGACTTCCACGACTTCCACTCCTCCGTCGATGCCCACCTCAACGGGATGATGGACACGATGAGCCGGTGGCAGAAGGGGCTGCAGGGCGCCATCGACCAGTCCCACGTAGCCGGGCAGAAGATCTCGGCCGATTTCGCCAGGCAGGGCAAGGCCGCGCACGACGCCGCCGGCGACCTGGGCCAGTACACCAAGGCGGTCACCGATCACGGGGTCAAGTCCGACCAGGCTGCCCCGCCGCGCCAGCGGCTTATCAGCGACCTGGAGAAGGCGGGCGTCAACGCCCAGACCGCGGCCAAGGACGTAGGTGACTACACCGCCGCCGTGCAAGATCACGGGGTCAAGTCCGACCAGGCGCGGGCCGCGCGGCAGCGGCTCATCGCGGACATCACCGCCGCGTGGCGCAACAGCGAGCAGGGCAAGATCGACGTTGACAAGCTGAGTGATGCGATCCGCAACACCTCCTCGACCTCGGACCAGGCGCGGGCGGCGCGGCAGCGGCTCCTGACTGACCTGATCGACGCCGGGGTGGACGCCAAGACCGCGCACTCGTACGTGGACGGGCTGTCCGACGCGATCAACCACATGCCCAAGAACCCGACCACGGTCTTGCACCTCAAGGGTGTGGGCACCATCGCGATCAACGCCTCCGGGGCGTACATCCAGGGGGAGTCCGGGCACATCGTGGCCTCCGGGTCGGGGTATGCGGCCGGCACGTCCGGTGCCATGCCGGGGTGGGCGTGGGTCGGGGAGCGCGGCCCGGAGCTGGTCAGGTTCTCCGGGGGGGAGACCGTCGTGCCCAACCACCGGCTGGGCACCCTGCCCGGTTACGCGGACGGCACCGGGATCGGGATGCCGTTCTCGCACACCCCGGCGCAGACGCTCGCGTGGATGGATCAGACCGCAGGGGCGATGCAAGGCAAGTTCGCCGCCGCTGCTGCCCGCCAGTTTGAGAAGGGTTACGAGAAGGCGCTGATCAAGGCCCTGTCAGCGGGCGGGCCGGCTATCGTCGCCTGGGCCGAGCAGTGGCAAGGCCGCATCCCGTATGTGTGGGGCGGCACCGCGGTCCCGGGGGGCGCCGACTGTTCCGGGTTCACCGGGGCCGTGTACGCCCACTTCGGGATCAACGCGCCGCGCACCTCGGAGGCGCAGGGGGCGTGGGTGCGCCGCTCGCCGCCCGAGCCGGGCGGGCTCGCGTTCTACCATTCCCCGGCCGGCGGCCCGGACCCGGGGCATGTCGCCCTGGTCGTGGACTCGCGCACCGCGCTGTCCCAGGGCGGCGGGATGGGCCCGGTCTTGATGGGCCTGACCGCGATGCCGCTGCTGTGGACGGGCATACCGCCGCAGGGGTTCGGCGCCAGCGCGCGGGCCATCGCCGGGTCAGCGGCGATGGGCGGCGGCAACGGATCGCCGGGGGACGTGAACACGTGGCTGCGGGCGTCGCTGTCCGCGACCGGGGAGCCGTTGTCGTGGCTGCCGTACCTGGAGTGGATGGTCGGCGCCGAGTCCGGGGGCAACCCGCGTGCCTACAATCCCAACGGCGGCGCGTCGGGGCTGCTGCAGACCAAGCCCGGCACCTATGCGGCGTATGCGACCCTGCCGGGCGGGATCTGGAATCCAATCGCCAACTCCGCTGCCGCCGAGCGGTACATCGCCGCCTGGTACGGTTCCCCGGCCAACATCCCCGGGGTGATGGGCTCGGGTTACCGGGGTTACGGCGCGGGGGGGCGCATCCCCGAGGATGTTCTCGGGATCGGCCGGTCCGGGTCGCGGTACCTGTTCCACGGCGGGGAGACCGTCACCTCGTCGGGGGAGGCTGCCCCGGTGGACACCGGGCTGGAGGGGCACCTGGAAGCCATCGCCGGCCTGCTGGCCGCCGCGCCATCCGACACCGCGGCCGGGGTCGCGGACGCCCTCAACGGGCTGGGCCGTTCCGCGATGCGGCAGCAGGCGTACGGGGTGGGCGCATATGGCTGACTCGCTGGTCGTCGGTGACGTGATCGAGCTGCTGGGCGGCGGGGTGCCGACCACGCACCCGCTGTGCCCTGGCGCGGTGTTCCGCCTGGCGCCGGGGTTCGACCTGTCCGCGCCGCAGCCGTCGCAGGGCACGGTGGCGTCGCTGCTGCTGGGCGGGGGCGCCCCGATCTCCGGGCACGTGGACAACCGCAAGCCGGTGCTGCCGGTGGTGATCATCGTGCCGCCCACGGGGGACCCGATAGCCGACCAGGGCACCCTGGCCGGGGCGCGCGAGGCGCTGGCGCAGGCGGTGAGCGCGCCGCGGTGGACGATGACGTGGACCCGTGACGGCGCCCAGCCGATGGTGTTCGACTGTTTCTCGGCCACGTCGATTGTGCGGGCCTGGTCGGTCATCCGTGACAAGCAACTGCTGTCGGAGGTAGACCTCGGGTTCGACGCGATGCCCTACGGCCGGTCCGACGTCGCGGAGACGGTGCAGTTTGCCGCGCCGTCGCTGGGCTGGCAGCCCCCGCCGTCGCCGGTCACCCTGGACGACTTCGGCACCAACCCGACCAACACGCTGACCGCCGCCAACTCCGGGTTCGAGGGCGGCACCACCGGCACGTGGATCTCCACCGGGAACGCCACCCTGGCCGCGACTTCCGCGCAGGCCCACAGCGGGACCGGGGCCATGTCCATGACCTGCTCGACGGCGGGGAACATGTCCGCCGGGTCCTGCTCGGCGGCCAGCGCGCTGACGGCGGGGATGCCGTGCCGGGGCGGGGACACCATCCACGCCTCGGCGTGGCTGCGGGCGGCGGCGACCGCGCGCAGCGTGCAGGCCGGCGCCGAGTTCTACGACGCTACCGGCGCGTCCATCTCCTCAGCGTTCGGCACCGCCGTCACCGACAGCACCACCGGGTGGGTGCAGCCGGTGGCCACGCTCACCGCGCCGGGGGCCGCCGTGGCCTGCCGGGCCCGGGTCCAGGTGGTCTCGGCCGCGCTGTCCGAGGTGCATTACGCCGATGACGTGAACCTGGACCGGGGCAACGTCAACCCGGCCAACTGGTCCCAGTGGTATGCGGCGAGCTTCGGGATGATGTCCCCCAACTCGGCGCGGTGGGCGCGCCAGTCCGCGGGCTACCCGGATTATGCCCGTACCCTGCCCGCCCCGCTCGACATCACCGGCCGTAACAAGATCGCGTTCTGGGTGGGGCTGGGGACCAGCACGTGGTCCCATTGGCACACCGGGTCGGTCACGGTGTCGGTCACGCTGACCGATGGCGGCGGCAACACCCTGCTCATCCCGGGCCACGTCGCCATGCTCGCGTCGGGGCTGCCGACCGCGCCGAGGTGGACCAAGGTGTCAGCGCCGATCCCGCAGGGCGCGCCCGGGTTCGACTACACCACCGTGTCCGCGTATGAGATCAGGCTGTGGAACAAGACGACCAAGACCGGGCCGGTACTGCAGGCCGAGTGCTACCTGGACACGCTGACCGCCGCGCCGTCCTCCACGGCAGGGGCGACCGGGGCACGCGGCCAGCTTTACCAGCTTCCCGGCGCGACCGGGACGGCGGTCGCGCCGCTGACCGTGCAGCTCCAGCCGGGGCCTTCGGCGCTGCCGGTCTCTCAGACGTTCACCTCGTCTGCGACGTGGACCGCGCCGGCCGGGGTGACCAGCGTCCAGCTCGCCGAGTGCTGGGCGGCCGGCGGCGGCGGCTGTTACGCGGGGCCGGCGACCGGGGGCGCCGGGGCCGGCGGCGGCGAGTACGCGGCGGACACGATCCCGGTCACCCCGGCGACCGGGTACCCGGTGGTGGTCGGCTCCGGGGGCGCCGGGGGCATGGTGTCGGGGCCGACGTCCCCGACCAACGGGGGCAACAGCTCGTTCACCGGGGACTCCGGGCGCTCGGTGGTCGCGCACGGCGGCGCAGCCGGGGGCACCCGGGGGCA
>Ga0306920_100008828_pt1 | contig 13410 bp, 12 predicted proteins | sample flu12Cox44000170_FD_204666 | JGI IMG/M metagenome (GOLD analysis project Ga0306920, IMG submission 204666) | Lab enrichment of tropical soil microbial communities from Luquillo Experimental Forest, Puerto Rico - flux4day.12C.oxic.44.000.170 (v2)... | ecosystem: Environmental > Terrestrial >... | reverse complement strand
TTGCGTCAGCAGTCGATGAGCATTGCCCTGTTCTTGACCTGTTCCGCAACGCTGTGCCGGTCGATCGCACCATCGCGGTTGGCTGACGAGCTTCGCACCGGGCACCTGGTTCGTTGCCACCGAAACCTACGGCCTCTACGACTTCGCACCGTGATTGCCAGACTGCCGCCCAGGCCGACGACGTCTTGAGCCCTCCGCGCCGCCGGGGTGTGGGCGCGTGTTGCCCGCGGCCGCTCAGGGCGGTATTACCAGGTCACCGACCTGAATGTGGCCGGACTGGCTAGGTTGGCACCAGACGCCGAAGGTGATGTCGTTCTTGCCGCGGAGCCGGGCCAGTGCGTGCAGGATGCGCGCGTCCGTGGCGCCTGACTCGGGGTTGCGGGTGGTGACGACGCAGCGCGGCACGGGCGCTAGGACGCGCAGTGCGATGTCGCCGATGGTCACCTGCTGCCCGCCCCAGGCATGCTCGGCCCAGGGGTCAGTGCCAGTGACCGTGATGGTCATGCGGAATCGGCGCGGGTCCGGAGCCGAGTCGCTGAACTCCGCGGCCAGCGCGTGCAACGATGCCTCAGACATCAGTGTCACCGGACGATCATCGGCACCGAGGCGGTCCGCCGCCCGCCGGAACAGGTAGACGGCCCGGCCGAGGTAGCCCGACAGCGCGGCGCTCACCGGCCCGGGTATGACCTGCCCGGGTATTTCCCGGCCGTTATACGTCCGGGTAACCGCGGCGGTCCCGGGCCCGGGCGCGTCTTGGACGACGCTACCGTCAGGGAAACGCAACGCCAGCAGGTTCCGGGCCGGGTCCCAGGAAGGCTCGATCCGCAGCAGGCCCGGGTTCTTCGCGGTCCCGAGCAGGTTGCCATCAGCATCGACGATGAGGAATTCACGGTCACCTGCCACCCCGTGGTGACCGAGCCGGATCTCAGTGCGGCGCTGCAGCCGCATGCCCTTGACCGGCGCGACCGCCAGTTGAGCAACGGTGACCGGCAACCCTTCACACCTCCTGCCGACGACGGTAACAGTTGGTGGCGCCGGGCCTGCCTATGGCTCTGCAGGCGATGGCCCTGCCTCTTCCAGGCGGAAACGTGCCACTAACCAGCACATTGCGCGGGAGCGGGGATAGGTCCGTGGCCTGGGATGTGAGCGGCCTGCAGGAGCCCGCCACGGATCAGGGCGGGTGGCAGGGGCGCGTAGCCGAGTCCGCTCAGCGAGCGCTGGCCGGTGCACAGTGCGAAGACGGCAAAGGCACTGAGGGTGCGGCCCTTGGCCTGAGTGAAGTTGGCCGGAAGCCTGGTCCCTTCCCGCGGCACGATCAGATAGCTGTAGCTCGCCAGCGGGTAGCTGGCCGGGTCGGTGTTGGTGTAGACCCTGTTCAGGTTCTGCTGCAGGAAGTTGCGACTGCTGACCTCCTCGTTGATGACTGCCTGCCGCAGCGCGGCGGTGACGCTGGCTGCGGTGGGCAGCACGTACCTCCCCGCGGGGTTGCGCAACTCGGCCACGGGCAGGTGCGTGGCCAGGGCGTAGGCGTATTCGACATAGCCGATCGCGCCGTTACCGAAGGGCGAGGCGATATAGCTGACGACGTTGGCGGAGCCTTGCTCGCCGATGCTGTGGCCGACCTGGGGGTAGAACTCGGTCGGCCCGCACGGCGGAGTGACGCCGGGATGGACCCGCTCGCAGTAGGCGTTCCACTGGCGCGGGAACACGTGCGCCATCCAACGGGTGAAGAAGTAGCTGCCGCCGTCGCCTTCGAAATGGACCACCGGGGTGATTGGCAGGTTGGGCAGCTGGTGGCCATTGTCGCGGGTGATCTGCGGGCTGTCCCAGTTGGTGATCGTTCCAGTGAAGATCCCCGTCAGCGTGCGCGCCGACAGCCGCAGGCCGGTGACCATATGGCCGCTGACGGTGATGTGGTAGGGGAACGCCGTGCCCCCCGCGACATCGGGGATGTAGGAGTACCCCTGGGACGGGTGCTCGGGCCCCACCCCGCCGAGCTGGTCGTTGCCGGAGCGGAACGGCGGGTCGGAGGCGGCGAAGTCATCCTGGCTGGCCATATAGTCGGCGCGGCCAGCCGCCGATCCATCGGGGTTGTAGTTGAGCACGATCCCGCCAGGGCGAACGTCTTGGGCCCACTGATCGATCGCTATCGACGGCCATGATGAGCCGGAGCCGGTGATCGCCACATAATGGGCGGCACCAGCCGGTGCGGCACCGGTGACCAGCGGGATGACCAGCGCCAGCGCCGGGACCGCAGCCCACCGAATGACAGACGCTCGAAATATGGCACTCGTCATCGCGTTCTCCTCGGAGGGTGCTGGTGCCCTGGCCGGCGGTTACGGCCACGACGGCCAGGAAGTGAGTCTGCAACAAAGGCGCGCTGGCCACATCACCCATTTTGTAGTGTTGCAGCGCCAGTGGCTCGGGACAACAAACACCACGGACGCTGAAAATGACCCGCAGCTGAACAGAACCAAAAACCCTAAAGAACGCGGCAGGTGAGATTGGTTACCTGGCCTGCTTGCCCGACGGGCTCTTGGGCCGTAGTGAGGGGCTCTCCCGCCGCGCTGGCAGGTGTCATCGCGGATCCTCTCCGACGAGCCTGGTACGCGCGGCAGCTGGCCGCCATCCCCGCGTCCTTCCGCGTCGCCGGGTCACCCGAACTCCAACGCGCTACGGCGGCCCTGGGTCAGCGGCTGGCGCAGGCCGCCGGGGCGGTCTAGGCCCGCATGCCGGGCAGACGGCCCCGCGGGCGGGACCGTCAGGGCTGGTCCTTGATGCCGACCCCGCACAGGTGCCACCCCACGCCGCGGTCGTCGGCGGGCGGCTCCGGGGAGGTCCGCTCGAGCACGGCGCCGCCGCCACCGTCGGGATCCTGGCTCTCGCGGAGCGAATCGTCCAGCTCGGGCCGCCACTGCGCGGGCGCGACCAAGCCAGGCTCTGCCAGCGTGAACCCGTCGAAGAATCGTGCGATGTCGGTGCGGTCACGCGAGATGAGCGGCGTGTTCCAGCGCAGGTCCTGGGAAATGCGGAACAGCCCCTCGGCCGCCTCGGGATGGGCCTCGCCGGTCATATGGCTCATGGCCAGGTAGCTGCCCGGTGCCACCGCATCCCGGAACTGCCCGACGATTCCCCACGGGTCCTCCCGGTCCCACAGGCAGTGCAGGACACACATGAACATGATCCCGATCGGCTGGCCGAAGTCGAGCAGGCCGCGTACCTGTGCGTCGCCGAGCACCTGTTCCGGCTCGCGCAGATCCGCTCTGAGCGTGAGGACACTGGGGCCCGCCATCAGCGCGGCGGCATGGGCCGAAACCAGCGGATCAATGTCCACGTAGACGACGCGCGCCTCCGGCGCCGTCCGGTGGGCGATCTGGTGGGTGTTGGCCATGTTCGGCAGGCCCGAGCCGAGGTCGAGGAACTGGCGGACGCCCTGGCCGAGCATGTAGTCAACCATTCGCTGCAGCAGAAGGCGGCTCTCAATGGCGGTGTCGGCGCCGGCCGGAACCCCCAGCGCCCGCACCATCGCATTGGCCGCCTCGGACGCTGCCCGGTCGACCGCGAAGTTGTCCTTGCCGCCGAGCTGATAGTTCCAGATGCGGGCCGTGTTGGGATAGCGGGCACCGATCGGATCATCGGAGTCAGGTCCGGAAGCCGCCCGCGGGTCGGCTGACATCAGGCATCGTCCTCCGCGCGTCAGAAAGGCACCCCCGCTGATAGGGCGAATCTAGCAGCCACGCGCCGTACGCAAGACGACACCAGAACGATAACCGGCCATCGGGCCCCGAGCGCCGCAACCCGCGCCCACCTGGCCGTGGAACCAATGACCGGGGGCGGGCCCACGGTGTGGGTCACCTTGAGCGGGCCTTAGGCTTCGCTATGTGACCGAGTTCGCCCGCAGGTCAGCCCGGGTACTGCTGCTTGATGGCTCGGACCGGTTGCTGCTGGTCCAGTCCGGTGGTGCCTGGCTTGCCCCCGGCGGCGGCGTTGAGGACGGCGAGGAACTCGCCGACGCCGCGGCGCGGGAACTGCGCGAAGAAACCGGGCTCAGCGTCGCCCCGGCTGACCTTTGCCCGGTCGCCTACACGACCGGGTGGGCCGACCTGGGCTGGGCCCGTGGCCTGTTTCGCGACGACCTTTTCCTCTGCCGCGTCAGCAGTCATGAGGTAGACCCTTCCGGGCTCAATCAGTTCGAGCGCGAGCACTACCGTGGCCACCGCTGGTGGACCCAGGCCGAACTGGCTGAAACCACCGAAATCATCTATCCAGCGGGCCTGGCCGGCCTGGTGGCCGGCCTGATAGCAGGCCAATTGCCGGCCGCGCCGATCGCCCTCCCGTGGCATCACTAGGCACGGCCGGCCCCTCCTGCCCCGCAGCACGGCATCGGACGTGGCCCGCCAGTGAGTCGGCCGTTCAGCGACCGGGCAACTCCGGGGACGGCCAGCCGAGCGAGTCGCCGCCCGCAATGGCAGCGCCGCGGGCGCCGGCCATGTCCAGGTCCGGCACCAGCGCGAAGGTGGCCAGGGGACGCTGCTCGGCACGCAGATCGGTGTGCCCGCGGACGGTGTCGAGGAACCAGTCGCGGAAGCTTGGCGTGGACTCGACCACGCCGCCGCCGAGAAAGTAGGCGTCCGGGTCGGTGACGTTCGCCGCGATGGTGAAGAGCCTGCCAAGCGCGATCGCCTGCTGGCGGAAGATCTCCATGGCCATCGGGTCCCCGGCGCTGGCGAGGCCGCGTACCTGGGTCGCTGCCTGGCGGGCCGAGGCCGCCGCATGGAGCGCGTGAGCGGGAAAGCGGGTCAGCCAGTAGGGCAGCAGGTTCTTCTGGATGCCGGTCAGCGACGCGATGCTCTCCCCGTCCCCGGCCAGCCCGCAGTTGCATACCGGCGTCGGCTGCCCCGGTGCCAGCAGGCCCTCCATCGGGATCTGGACGTGACCAAACTCGCCGGCCATCCCGGCGGCGCCCCGGACCACCTTCCCGCTCTCGACCACGGCGCCGCCAAGCCCGGTCCCCACGATCAGCGACACCGAGGAACGGCGGGCGGCCTCGGGCCCGAAATGGACGTGATGGGCGTACAGGGACGCGGCGTTCGCGTCGTTGTTGTAGATCACCGGCAGGCCAAGCCGGGCCGCCAGGGCACTCCGCACGTCGAAGCCGCGCCAGGCGGGATCGGCGAAGTTCACCGCGCCCCGGGTCGAGATCACCCCGTCGGCGCTGGCCGGGCCGGGCGTGTCCAGGCCCACCGCCCGCACCGCCTGCCGCGACACCCCGGTCAGGCGGAGCACACCGGTGAACGCGTCGCTGAGTGCCTCGATCGCCACCGCCGGGCCTTCCCCGACCCGGCTGGGCGTCTCTACCATCCGGTCCACCAGGAACCGCCCGGCGGAGTCGAGCACGGTCGCGTTGATCGCGGTACCGCCCTTATCGAGGCCGACTACAAACTCCCGGTCCTGACCTGCCATCAGGCTCCTCTCGCATCGCCGACTGGCGCGGCGCCCGTGTGCCGGCGGCCTTGAAATCATGACAGGGCGCACGATTCCGGACGGCGATGTTCCGTTGTTATTAACACCCAGGGGCACGCCCTGGCCAGCCGGGGCAGGCTATCCGGCCCGGACACGCCGGCGATCGCACCGGCCTGCCGTGATGATTCAGGCCAGCGGCGCGAACCTGATCTCGTGGCCGTCGCGGGGGGCGGCGAAGCCGAGCAGCCGCTCCGCCTCGGCGGTGATCGCGTCCCGGTCCGGCGAGGAGACCGGCCGGAACATGTCGGCCGTCAGCGTCGCCGCACCCCGGGACCGGGTGATCCGCCAGGCGCCGGCGACGAACCCGTCCACGAGCACGGTCCCGGGGAAGATGCCGTTCCGGGTATACAGGCGCTGCCGGTGATCGTCGCTGACCACGCGGGTGCGGTCGGCATGGGACAGGACGAGGTTGTCGAACTCGGCGACCAGGCGCACCGGCGCCGGGGTATCGGGGCCGGGTCGCGGCGCGTCCGGCAGGTCGAACAACTCCCTGTCCCGCTCGTCGCGGAACGTCCGCAGGCCGGGCCGCAGCCGGTCCGTTACCTCGGCCAGCCGGGTCAGCCCGGACCAGGCCTGCGCGTCGGCGACGGTGGCCGGGCCGAACGCCCCAAGGTAGCGCGTGACCAGAAGCTCCGGTGACGGGCTGGGGTCCAGGGCGGACCCGAGCCAGGCCTGCGCGGAGGTGTGCCTGGCCTGGCCCGCGGCGCCCCAGACGGCCCGGGGCGGCACCTGAACGAGCGGCACTAGGGTTCGGACGCCCTGCGCGAGGGCGGCGGGGGCATGGCCGGGCCAGTCCGGCGCGAGCAAGCCGCCGAGTTCGCGGAAGGTCCTGGGCTCGGCGTCCACCAGCGCCCGGCCTGCCTCGGCCAGCGCGCCGGCGTCCAGGCCGGCGAACTCCTTGCCGAAGATGGCGGGCAGCGCGCGGTCCAGCACCGGCTGGATCAGCGGCCGGAACGTCAGGCAGTCTCGGGCAGAAACCAGGTGGATCGTGGAGCGCATCAGGGCGATCCGGACGACCTGCCTGCTCACCAGGAGCTCGGCCAGGTCACCGGGCTGGAAGCCGGCCAGCCGGGACCACAGCCCGTAGTACGGCGGGAAGGGCGCCTGTGCCTGCAGGCCGGCCAGGTGCTCAACCATTGCGATCACGGCCTGCGCCCGGGCCGGGCCGACCGGCAGCGGGGCCGCCTGGAGCAGCATCTGCCTGGCGAGCAGGGCCCGGTTCAGGGCCCGCACGTTCAGCACGTCCGTGGGCATCAGCGCTTCCAGTGTCGGAGGGACCCGGCTATGCCGCTTCCCTTAGATTCGGGACATGAAGAAGGTTGTCGAACTGCTCCTCTGCTTCATCCATCCGCTGGCGGTCGTCCTCGTCTGGATCGACCTATTGTCGCGGACCGACATCTCGCGTGGTGCAAAGCTGGCGTGGGCCCTCTTCGCCCTCATCCCCCTGGTGCCGTTCATCTACGTGCTCACCGGTGGCGACCTGTGGTGACGCCGCCGGGTAGGCGCGGCGGCCCTCGGCTCGTCCCCGGATCCTCGTAGAGTGACGCAGGTGGCCTCCCCCGGCACCGATTCCCGCCTGACCGACCCCGCGGTGGTGCTGCGCCGGGTGTTCGGCTACGACACGTTCCGGGGCGGCCAGCAGGAGATCATCGACCACCTGGTCGGCGGCCAGGACGCGCTGGTGCTGATGCCCACCGGCAGCGGGAAGTCGCTGTGCTACCAGATCCCGGCGCTGGTCCGGGACGGGACCGGGGTGGTGGTCTCGCCGCTGATCTCGCTCATGCAGGATCAGGTGGACGCGCTGCGCGGCCTCGGCGTCCTGGCCGGTTTCCTCAACTCCACGCAGGACATCGGCGCCCGCCGCCTGGTCGAGGACGCCTTTGTCACGGGCGAGCTGGACCTGCTGTACGTGGCGCCGGAGCGGCTGTGCGGTGAGCCGGCGCTGCGGCTGCTGGAGCGGGGCCGCATCTCGCTGTTTGCCATCGACGAGGCGCACTGCGTGTCCCAGTGGGGGCACGACTTCCGGCCCGACTACCTGGGCCTCGCCGTGCTGCGCGAGCGCTTCCCCGGGGTGCCGATGGTCGCGCTGACGGCCACGGCGACCCAGGTGACCCGCGCCGAGATAGCCTCGCGGCTGCACCTGGCCCAGGCCCGCAAGTTCGTGGCGAGCTTCGACCGGCCCAACATCCAGTACCGGATCGTCCCCAAGAACGACCCGCGGCGGCAGCTGCTGGAACTGCTGCGCACCGAGCATGCCGGCGACGCGGGCATCGTCTACTGCCTGACGCGCTCCTCGGTCGAGCAGACCGCCGAGTTCCTCGCCGACAGCGGCCATGTCGCCCTCCCGTACCACGCCGGGCTGGACTCCCGCACGCGCGGCGAGAATCAGTCGCGCTTCCTCCGCGAGGACGGCGTCATCATGGTCGCCACGATCGCCTTCGGCATGGGCATCGACAAGCCGGACGTCCGCTTCGTCGCCCACCTTGACCTGCCCAAGTCCGTGGAGGGCTACTACCAGGAGACCGGCCGGGCCGGCCGGGACGGCCTGCCGTCCACGGCCTGGCTGAGCTACGGCCTCCAGGACGTGGTCCAGCAGCGCAAGCTGATCGATTCCTCCGGCGGCGACGAGGGGCACCGTCGCCGTCAGAGCCAGCATCTCGATGCCATGCTGGCCCTCTGCGAGACGGTCGGGTGCCGGCGCGTTCAGTTGCTCGGGTACTTCGGCGAGCGGAGCGAGCCATGCGGCAACTGCGACACCTGCCTGGTGCCGCCGGAGGCGTGGGACGGCACGATCGCCGCGCAGAAGCTGCTGTCCGCCGTGTACCGGCTGCGCAGCGAGCGCCGCCAGCGCTTCGGCGCGGGCCATGTCATCGACATCCTGCTCGGCAAGCAGACCCCTAAGGTCACCCAGCACGGCCACGACACCCTGACCGTGTTCGGCATCGGCACCGACCTGCGCGACACCGAGTGGCGCGGCATCGTCCGGCAACTGCTCGCCCAGGGCCTGCTGGCGGTGGAGGGTGACTACGGCACCCTGGTGCTCACCGAGACCAGCGCGCAGGTGCTCCGCAAACAGCGGTCGGTGATGCTGCGCCGCGAGCCCAAGCGCGCGGCCAAGGCACCCCGGGCACGCAAGGCCGAGCCCGCCGCTAGCCTGCCCGATGGTGCGGCGGCGACCTTCGAACGGCTGCGCACCTGGCGGGCCGCCACGGCCAAGGAGCAAGGTGTCCCCGCGTATGTGATCTTCCATGACTCGACCCTCAAGGAGATCGCGATGACAGCGCCGTCGTCGCTGGCCGAGCTGGGCAAGGTCAGCGGCATCGGCGAGACCAAGCTGGCCAGATACGGCCAGCAGGTCCTGGACGTGCTCTGATCCGGTCTCCCCGCCCGCCGGCGACACGGCCCTGCCCCGCGCCCGCATCCCCCCATCCCCCATCCCCCGCACCCCGCACCGGCAGCCCCGAACCGCCACGCCGTTAGCCCCGGCCCGGTATGATAAGTCATCGTTTGCCAAAGAATTGTTAATATGGTGACCGCAGAATAATCGAGCGCCGGTATCGGACCGCGCTACCGGGGTCAGCTCGCTGATCTGCGGCCGTGCGTCCCCGCACGGGGAAGTAGCCAGCAGTTGCTAGGATGCATGGGCCTGCTGGCGGCTCCCATTTGGGTGGCCGGGGGAATGTCCGCCAAATTTGCTATCAACCGGAGGAGGCCCGGTGGCCGAAACATCCCGCCCCGCGCCCTTCGCGCGTGACGTCGTCGTCATCGGCGGCTGCGGTCACGTGGGCCTGCCGCTGGCCATCGCCTTCGCCTCCCGTGGCCTGCGGGTGGGCATCTTCGACGTCAGCGAGGCCGCGGTCGCGTGCGTGAACTCCGCCAGGATGCCGTTTGCCGAAGCGGGGGCGGCTGCCCCGCTGGAGCGCGCGATCGCGGCGGGCACCCTCGAGGCCTCGGCCGACCCCGCGATGGTGGGCACCGGCGAGCACGTGATCGTGGTGATCGGCACGCCGGTGGGCGAGAACCTCGAGCCTGACCAGTCCGCCATCCCGAACGCCCTGCAAGGTTGCGCGGCCTACCTGGCTGCGGGCCAGATCCTGATCCTGCGGAGCACCGTGTACCCCGGTGTGACGGCACGGGTCGAGAAGATGGTCGCCGCGCTGGGCACGGACATCGACGTAGCGTTTTGCCCGGAGCGCATCGCCGAGGGCAAGGCGATGACCGAGCTTTTCGAGCTGCCGCAGATCGTGTCCAGCCGCAGTTCGGGCGGCCTGGAGCGGGCCAGCCGGCTGTTCCGCAGGCTGACGCCGACGCTGGTGCCGATGACACCGGAGGAGGCGGAGCTGGCGAAACTGTTCACCAATGTCTGGCGGTACATCAAATTCGCCACCGCCAACCAGCTCTATATGATGGCCAATGACCGCGGCCTGGATTTCGAGCGAATCCGCCAGGGCCTGGCCCTGGATTACCCGCGGGCCGCCGACATGCCGGGAGCCGGATTCGCGGCCGGGCCGTGTTTGTTCAAGGACACGATGCAGCTCGCCGCGTACAACAACAACAATTTCGCACTGGGCCATACCGCGATGGCCATTAATGAGGGCCTGCCGCTGTATCTGGTGGCCCGCCTCGAGCAGCGTTTCGACCTGAGTTCGATGACCGTGGGGATCCTGGGGATGGCGTTCAAGGGCGGGTCCGACGACGTCCGCTCCAGCCTGTCTTACAAGCTCAAGCGCCTGCTGGCGTTCAAGGCCGACCGGGTGCTCTGCGCCGACCCCTACGTCACCATCGACCCGGACCTGACGCCACTAGCCGAGGTGCTGGCCCAGGCGGACCTGCTGATCATCGCGGCCCCGCATCCCGAGTATGCCGCTCTGGATACCGGCAAGCCGGTCGCCGACATCTGGAACGTGCTCGGTAAGGGAGTCGTTGTGTGACTATGGATGAGCCGCGCGTTTCGATCATCATCCCGGCATACAACGAGGGCAAGCACATCGTTCCGATCCTGGACCGCCTGTTCGAGTCGGTGCGCCTGTCCTGCGAGGTGCTGGTCGTCGTAGACGATGAGAGCGATTCCACCCTGCCCGTCGTGCGCGAGTACGCACAGGCCGAGCCGAGGCTCCGCTGCCTGATCAACACCTATGGGCCCGGCCCCGCGAACGCCATCCGATTCGGCATGGCGGCGGCCGTGGCGAAGGTCGCGGTGGTGACGATGGCTGACGGCTGCGACGACTCAAGGCAGATCGATGACCTGGCGAGGCTGGTCGAACGCGGCGTGGCGGTGGCCGCGGCGTCGCGGTACATGCCCGGCGGGCAGCAGGTCGGCGGGCCGCTGGTCAAAGGCATGCTGTCCCGCACCGCGGGCCGGTCGCTGCGGATGTTCGCCCGGCTGGGCACGCGCGACGCGACGAACTCGTTCAAGGCATACTCGACGAGCTTCGTCCGCGAGGTAGGCATCGACTCGCGCGACGGCTTCGAGATCGGCATCGAGCTGACCGCCAAGGCGAAGCGGCTGCGGCTTCCGGTCGCCGAGATCCCGACCATTTGGCTCGACCGGCCGACCGGTGTTTCCAATTTCAAGGTCGCCGAGTGGATCCCGAAGTACCTGCGCTGGTACCGGTTCGCTTTCGGCGGCCGCCTGACCCCCGAGCAGGTCCGCGCCCGGGGCACGAAGAAAGGGAGCTGATGGAGAAGGTTCTGGTCAGCGGCTCGGCCGGGTTCATCAGCGGCTACGTCGTCGGTGAGCTGCTCGACCGCGGCTATGAGGTCGTGGGCCTGGACAACTTCTCCAAATACGGCAAGGTGGCCAGGTCCTACGACAGCCACCCGCGCTACCGCCTGGTCGAGGGCGACGCCAGGGACGTCGAGCTGCTGGCGCGGCTGCTGGCCGACTGCGATCACTTCATCGCGGGCGCGGCGATGATCGGCGGCATCTCCTACTTCCACGCCTACGCCTACGACCTGCTGGCCACCAATGAGCGGATCATCGCGGCCTCGTGCGACGCCGCCATCAAGGCACACGCCGAGGGCCGGCTCCGCAAGGTCACCTACCTGTCGTCGTCGATGGTCTTCGAGAGCGCCGACCAGTGGCCCTCCTACGAGGGCCAGCAGCGGGAGATCCCGCCGCCGCTGTCCTCCTACGGCTTCCAGAAGCTGGCCGTCGAGTACTTCGCCCAGGCCGCGTGGGATCAGTACCGGCTGCCGTTCACCATCATCCGGCCGTTCAACTGCGTGGGGATCGGCGAGAGCCGGGCGCTGGGCGACGAGCAGATCATGTCGGGGAACATCCGGCTGGCGATGAGCCATGTGGTACCGGACCTGGTGCAGAAGGTGCTCAAGGGCCAGGATCCGCTGCACATCCTGGGATCTGGTGACCAGGTGCGGCACTACACCTACGGCGGTGACCTGGCGGCCGGGATTGCGACCGCGATGGTGCACCCGGACGCGGTGGGCGAGGACTTCAACCTCTCCACCGGTGAGAGCACCACGGTACTGCGGCTCGCCGAGCTGATCTGGCGGAAGATCAAGGGCCCCGGCGTCCCGCTGCGCATCGTCCACGATGAGCCGTACGCCCACGACGTGCAGCAGCGGGTGCCGGCCACGGAGAAGGCCAAGCGGGTGCTCGGCTTCGAGGCGGCGACCACGCTGGACCAGATGCTCGACGAGGTCATCCCGTGGATCGCCCGGGCGGTGGAGACCGGGACGATATGACGTCCTAACGGGCGGGGCGGTCCATGGTGGACGGGCCGACGTTCGCGGCCAGCCAGTCGCTCAGCGGCCGGGCCGCCCGCAGGAACCCGGCGATGCGGTCCTTGGCCTCCGGGGTCTCCAGCCAGGGCTGCGGCGGCCATTCCCGCCAGGCGACGACGCCCTTGTAGCGGAGCAGCTCGGCCCGTGGGTGATCGGCCGGGTAACCGCGGGGCACGGTCTTGAGCACGTCGCGGCCGTGCACTTCGATGCCCTGCCGCTCGATTGCGGCGATCAGCTGCGCCAGCCCGCCGCCGGTCCGGTCGGCCGCCACCGCCTCGCGGTACCTGCCGACCTGGTCGGAGGCCATCCCATACATACCGTCCCCGGCGGCGAGCCCCTGGGCCGAGAGCTGGATGTAGCCGCCGCCAAGCATCGCGCCCAGGTGGGTCTTGTACGGGGTCTTGTCCTTGCTGAACCGGATATCGCGGTAGGGGCGGAAGATCTTCGACTCGCCGAACTCCGGTCCCAGCTCGTCCAGCAACTCCATCATCGGGCGCAGGACCTTATCCTCATAGACCGCTTTCTGCCGGGTCCAGTACGTCTTGGAGTTGTCGGCCGCCAGGCCCTCGTAGAACTCCAGCGCCTCATCGCCCCACCCGCTGAAGGCCATGTCCGTCAGTCCTCTCTTTGGTTCCTGCTTGTCTCTGTCAGCCCGGGACGACCCCCGGAACCCCGGCTGGCCCGCGGCCCCCCAACTCCGTCGCGCGGGCCTTGTCCCTGCTACCCCGGGGGACCACCCCCAGAACCCCCGCTGGCCCGCGGCCCCCGCAACTCCGTCGCGGGGGCCTTGTCCTGGATCTCCCAGGCGTGGTCAACGGCATGCCAGGCGGCGCGGCGGGCGACGAACCGGGCCGGGCGCCGGCCGCGACCGAGATGCTCTGGCGGGCGCGCCGCCGCCGTGGCCCGGATCTCCGCGAGGATCCCGGCGCGGATCCGGGCCAGGGCGGCAAGGTCACCGGCCGGGAAGGGCCGCTCGGCGAGCCCGAGCATCCGGGCGTGCAGCACCTCGGTCTCGCGCACGTGCGCGATGATCTGGTCGCGGTCCCGGCCGCCGCCGCGCGGGCCCTTGCGCAGCGCCAGGGGGGCCGCGGCGGCGGTCTGCTCGAAATAGTCCCAGGCGGTTTCGACGAGCGCGGCCAGCCG
>Ga0306920_100008826_pt1 | contig 13410 bp, 9 predicted proteins | sample flu12Cox44000170_FD_204666 | JGI IMG/M metagenome (GOLD analysis project Ga0306920, IMG submission 204666) | Lab enrichment of tropical soil microbial communities from Luquillo Experimental Forest, Puerto Rico - flux4day.12C.oxic.44.000.170 (v2)... | ecosystem: Environmental > Terrestrial >... | reverse complement strand
AGGAAGTGGTGCGCGCCTACAGGGCAAACAAAATTCCTGGCGCAGAGCGCGGGCGATATTCGCCTTCGAGCGCGGCTGATCACGCGCACGATTTGGAAACGGCGTGGCGAAACAGATTAGTTGCCGCCGGCCTGAACGAAGTGCGTACCTCAAAGTTGCTTCCGCGCGAACGATTCGCCTTCAGCGAAAGCGCGATCGAGTTGCGAAATCCGCTAAGCGAAGAGGCCGTCGCCCTTCGGCCTAGCATTTTGGTTGGATTACTCGCCGTGCTCGACCGGAACATTCGCACCGGCGCGGAGCGTGTCGCCATTTTCGAAATCGGCCGCACGTTCATTCCGCCAAAGGGAAAAGAAGAACGTCATCTAGGAGTTCTGCTTTGGGGAAACGTCGCGAGCGCGCCAGATTGGCGGTCGCAAACCAATCGTCGCCTCGATTTGTTCGATTTGAGAGGCGCGCTCGACGTTGTTGTTCCAAATCTCTCATTCCGCCCGGGAAAATTTCCTGATCTTGCGCTACCAGTCGATATCTTCTCCGGCGATCGAATGATCGGTTTTGGCGGACAACTTTCGGCCGCGAAATCTAATGCTCCTGGTCCGGTGTTCGTTGCCGAGGTGCACGCGAACCTTCTTTTAATGCGCGACGAACTTGGGACAAAGTTTCGTGAGATCGAGAAATTTCCGGCGGTTAGGCGTGATATTGCGATGATTGTCCCCGAAGAAACTTCCCATCAAGAGATCTTGCGCGCGATCGAAGAACCGCATGAACCCCTCTTGGAAAGCGTCGAGCTGTTCGATTTGTTTAGCGGCGGCGAAATCGCCACTACACGAAAGTCGCTCGCATATCGATTGACATATCGAGGCCGAAGTCGCACACTGACCAGTGAGGAAGTGAACGCGGCACACGCGAAAATTCGCGGCCGACTGCGGCGCGACCTCGGCGCGGAATTGCGCGAGTAGTTCTTTGAAATTGAGAGCCGCTCGTTGAGGGTTGGGCAGGAAACCAGTGCTTTCCGTTCAACTCTCAGCCAGCGGCTTTCGAATCCCGAACTCCGAATGCTTTTTCGCGAGCAGGCGTTTTCGGGATGTAAACATTTGCCCTGCGATGTTCGCGATTGAGGTGACGTCCCCGAACCGATAGTTGACGAAACACGGAGGCTTGGTTGGTGCGGAAAATGACAGGCCTTGATTGGAAGTCAGATTCCGCAGCAGCGGTCATCCACCCTTTCCTAAAAGGGAACGGGAGAATTCACCTGAACGGCACCAGCGGGGTAAAATTTAAAACCCGGATCGAAATCTCGATCCGGGTTTTTCGTTAAAGCGTTAGACCGTTGAAGCGTTGAAGCGGAAGTCAATAAAACGCCTTAACGCTTCAACGAATTTGAAATTCACACACGAAGCTCGATAATGGGCAGTGACGTGCGCACACTTTTAGCCCTCGAAGACGGCAGATTTTTCGAAGGCGAATCCTTTGGCGCAACCGGCACGCGCGTCGGTGAAATTTGTTTCAACACCGCCATGACCGGTTACCAGGAGGTGCTGACCGATCCGTCGTATCGCGGACAGATCGTGGCGATGACCTATCCGTTGATCGGAAATTACGGGATCAATTCGCTCGACCAGGAAAGCCGTTCACCGCATGTGCGCGGGTTCGTCATTGAAGAATTGACCGAAGTGCCGAGCAATTGGCGCTCCGAAATGTCGCTCGACGAATATTTGCAAAAATGGGACATCCCTGGCGCAAAAGGCATCGACACCCGCGCGCTCACGCGGCATTTGCGCACTCGCGGCGCGATGAAAGCTTGTCTGACGACGGAAGAGATTTCGCCAAAAGAAGCAACGCGCAGGGCGATCGACGGCGAGGGCGTGATCGGGATGGATTACGTGCGCGAGGTTTCAACAAAGAAAATTTATCGCTGGGACCCGGAGGATAAGCTCAGCGCGCCATGGTCAATCCGCCAGGCGCCAAACGATGGCAGAAAATCGGAGCTTCCGCCGATTCGGTTTCGAGTTGCCGCGTATGACTATGGAATCAAGGAAAACATTCTGCGCCTTCTGCGCCAGAAAGGTTTCCAAGTGACTGTTGTGCCGGCGACAACAACCGCAGACGAAGTGCTTACTCTTGATCCAGATGGGATTTTTCTCTCCAATGGTCCGGGCGATCCTGCGGCGCTCCATTACGCGCACAAAACCGTGCATGATTTGATGGGCAAAAGGCCGATCTTCGGGATCTGCCTGGGCCATCAAATTCTCGGCTTCGCGTTCGGCGGATCGACGTTTAAGTTGAAGTTTGGCCATCGCGGCGCCAACCAGCCGGTAAAGGATTTGCGCACGGGCAAAGTGGCCATCACTGCGCAAAATCACGGATTCGCCGTCGATGCGGAGTCGCTCCCTTCTGATGTGGAACTAACGCACATCAATTTGAATGACGGCACAGTCGAAGGAATGCGGCACAAAGAATTGCCGATCTTCAGCGTGCAATACCATCCGGAAGCCGCACCCGGCCCACACGATGCGACCTATTTCTTCGATCAGTTCGCCGAGTTGATCGAGAAGGCTTCGCCGCGTTAAAACGTTAAACGTTACATAGTTGAACCGTTATAGTGTGAAGCCAGAACGATGTAACGATTCAACGTTTTAAGGATTCAAACCGGGCGGGCATTGACCGCCGCGCCGAGCAGCCCAAATTTGTTGCATGTTCAATTCAACAAGTAATAAACCTACAGTCCTGAGAGTTGCCGTGACCGCAACGTTCATCGCGGCGCTAGCGGTCGCGCCGCTGGCGATCGCGCAGGAACAAGAGCACGGCAAAGAGGCGGCTGGTTCGAAAGAAGTCACGGGCGAAGTGGTTGATATGATGTGCTACGTCGATCATAACGCCGTGGGCGAGAAACACGGGCAATCTTGCGGGGCCAAATGCATTAGAAGCGGTGGTCCCGTCGGCATCGTCAGTGAGGGTAAAGCGTATCTGGTCGTCGGCGAACACAAGCCAATGAACGATCAACTTGCCGATTTGTGTGGCAAAAACGTCACCCTGAAAGGCAAGCTGGCAGAGCGCGGCGGCATCGCCATGATCGAGAACGCCGAAGTAATGAAGAAATAGTTGTAGCCGCGTCGCCATGAGACGCGTTGGCGCGCGCTTACAAAAAACTCAGCGGCTCGCTTCGCACGGCAAAGCGGCTACAGGATGCTGTGCAGCTTTGTTACTTGTAATATGGCCGCAATGACGGGCGCAGCTTTCCTATTCTTAGCGCTTTTTCGATTTCCAAGTCAGGAATGGCTGCATCAGCGAGTCTGCGAATCTCGCCTGCCTCAAGTGCCGCGATCGGCAATCCTGCGCGAAACAGAATCCGGCTTGCGGTGAGCGCGGCAATTCGCGGTCCCGGCGTCAGGATACCCTGCAAATTTAGCGGGTCCGCAGCGCTCAGCGTGATCAGTTCGCCCTTTGGCGGCGCCTTGCGAATGGAACGCAGCAAGCCAATAGCTTCTGGCAGGGCGAATTGTTCGCCACTGATTCCTCCCACGAAATAACCGCCGCGGATTTCGCCCCGTGCTTCCCACCGGCGATAAATTCGGCCAAGCTCGTACCAACTGGCTCCGAGAGTCTCGCGCTCGAGCAAACGGCGAAATACAACGCCGTAGCGGCGCAATAACACGCATGCAAACTTTTCGAGCGCCGCGTCGCGATTGGCAGGCGGAGCGCCTGCCCTACAAAATTGCGGCATCGCGCCCTGTCGTAGCGCAAGCGCTTCGCTTGCCGAATTCTGGCCTTCGCATTGCGTTTGCAGTAACGACCACCGCCCTGCGAACTCGATGCTGGCCAGATTCGTCTTGCGCCGACGTTTGCGAACGTTCCTGCCGAACGTCGGCCGCTTGTTCGATGGAACCAGAAGCGCACGCAATCCATCGAAGCTGTCTGAAGTCACCAAACCGAGCGCGGCCAGTTGCGACAAAGCTTCTTCAACCTGATATGGTAGTAAACCGCTCCGCCTAACGAGTTCACTGAAAAACAGCGCCCCGCCCCTTTGCAGTGCATCCAAGACCGCTTGATTTGCCGCTGACAGCTGCACCGCGGAATTTGCCCGCGACAACGGCAGCCAGTTCTGAAGATTCTCCCGCCGGTAAAGGGCGATGGGGCTGCTCCGCAACGGAGCGATCGTGCGCGCACTTGGATTTTGTGGCGCGCTCAAACGTCCCCAGCCGATGCGACCGGAAAAACAAAGACGATCGAGCCATTCCGGATCGTAGTCAGCAACGCGCGCAGCGAGCACTGCCGATTCCCAGGCCACCAAGGGCAGCTCGCAGCCATCGAGTTGTTCGAGCACCGACTGCAAGCCTTCCGCACCCTCAACGCGACGTTCGGAATCGACGCGCTGCCATGCGAAAAGGAATCGATAAAAATCCTGTGCTGAGACCGGCTGAATCTCAGCACGCAACCGGTCGATGGTGAGTCGATGAATTCGCGCCAGAAGCCGACGGTCACACCATTCCTGTTGCCCGGCGTCCGGACGAAATTTGCCGCGCAAAATAAAACCTTCCGTTTCGAGACTCAGCAATGCCCCATCAATTTCTGAATGCGATAACTCCAAAATGCCTGTTAGCTTTTCAGCAGTAACCGGGCCGCAAACTTCGATTCGCCCGCGAACCAGTTCGCGAATCCCCTCTGTGCGGTCCCACGCCTTTGCAAGCAAGGAGTCAGGCAGGATTAATTCGCGCTCGACGGCTGCGTCGGGGTAAATTGCGCGAATCATCGGGAGACGCTCCGCCGCAATGAAGAACGTCTTCGTCGCGACAGTCCCGCGACTGCGGGAGAGTGCGCCGGTGGGCCGGCGCTTTTCGGAATTTTCCTCACCTTTCGAAAGCGGCGCAGCGCCACACTCCAAAACCTCGCGGCTGGTTGAATCCTGCATGCGAACAAGCAGACGCGTGGCTCGGTTTTCAGCTACAAGCGTCGAAAACAAATGTTCTGCAGTCTCGCCCCCCACCGTGCGCTGCACTTCCTCCGGCGTCATCACGCCGAGCAACATGAGCGCGTCATGCAGTTCGTCCGCGTCCGTCGCTTCCGGCCATGCCTCGCGTTGCACCTTCTCGATTGCCGCTGCATCGAGAACTCCCAGACCGTCGTTCCCGTTGCGCTCCGAAGCACGCCGGGTGTACACCGCCTGTGTGCGGCGTTCTTCCAAGGGCGCGTTATCGAGAAACGCATAGGGCCGCGCATTTAGAATCTCAGACGCGAGCGGCGAAGGCTCGGGCAAATCGCGCGCGACGCAGCGGATCTCGCCGCGCTCGATCTTGCGCAACACTTCTTCCAATCCATCGATGTCCATCGCTTCGGTCAGGCAATCGTCGATTGTTTGTTTCACCAGCGGATGATTAGGAATTTCGCGGTCGCCAACGATATGCTCGAGGCACGCCAGTTGGTCGGGAAAAACTGCTGCCAAAAGATTTTCCGATTCCATGCGCTGCAATGGCGCGGCGATTTTCGCGCCACCGCGAAAACGGGGCACGGCGAGCGAGCGAGTCGCGTTCCAGCGCCAGCGAATAGTGAACATCGGCGCATCGAGCAGAGCTTGAACCAGCAAGGCGCGAACCGTTTTGGAATTCAAATAACGAAAAACCTCTTCCAACGGGAACGAATGCTGCGTGCCGAGCGAAATCACAATGGCGTCATCGGTCGCCGCTGCTTGCAGCTCAAAATTAAACGAACGACAAAAACGTTTTCGCAATGCCAAACCCCACGCCCGATTGATTCGGCTGCCGAAAGGCGCGTGCAAAACAAGTTGCATCCCGCCCGATTCATCGAAGAAACGCTCCATCACCAGGGTTTGCTGCGAGGGAATCGCGCCCAATGATCGATATGTTTCTGCGAAATAAGCGGCGACTTGTTCCGCAGCGCTTTTCGGCAAGTCCATTTCGTTAGCCAGCCAGTACTCGATTTTGTAGGGGAAGCTGTCAGCTTCCCCGACAGACTGTTTTTCGATTTCCATCCGTAGATCGGAGACAGCGCGCGACAATTCCGCTGTGCGCGCCGGGGCTTCGCCCAACCAAAATGGAATTCCCGGTGGCTGACCTTTCGCATCCTCAACGCGAACGACCCCGGCGTTGATGAGCAAGATTCGCCACGAGGCATTTCCGAGTTGGAAAATGTCACCCGCCAAACTTTCGACGGCGAAATCTTCATTCACTGTGCCGACGAAAGTCTCCGAGGGCTCAAGGATCACACGATAATCTGCATTGTCAGGAATCGCGCCGCCCGATGTCAGTGCAGTCAATCGCGCACCGCGACGGCCGCGAATTCGATGATTCACCGCATCGTGATGAATCAACGCCGCGCGCCGGCCGCGTTTCGTGCTGAACCCCTCAGCAAGCATCTTCACAACGCCGTCGAATTCGGCGCGGGTGAGATTTCGGTAGGGCCAGGCTGAGAAGACAAGCTCGAAGAATTCATTTTCATCCCAGTCTTCACTGGAAGCCGCGGCGACGATTTGTTGTGCCAGAACGTCCAGTGGTTTTTCCGGAATGCTGAGCCGATCCAGCTCACCGCGATGCACGCAACGGAGTAGCGCCGCGCATTCCACCAGCTCATCGCGGCTCAAGGGAAAAATGCGCCCCTTCGGGAGACCGCCACGTTTGTGCTCGGCGCGACCGACGCGTTGCAGCAGCGTTGCGATGGAACGCGTGCTGCCCAGTTGGCAGACAAGATCCACCGAACCGATGTCGATCCCTAACTCGAGTGAAGCCGTCGCCACGAGTGCTCTCAATTCGCCTCGCTTCAATCGATCTTCCGCATCGAGACGCAGTTTCGCAGAAAGACTTCCATGGTGCGATGTCACTGCATCGGCGCCGAGCAGTTCGCTCAAATGATGCGTCACGCGCTCCGCCATCCGTCGCGTGTTAACGAAAACAAGCGTCGTCCGGTGCGCCTGAATCAACTCTGCGAGCCGACGATAAATTTCCTCCCAAACTTCATTCGACATCACCGCTTCCAGCGGCGAGTTCGGCAGTTCAATCGCCAGATCCATTTCGCGGCGATGTCCGATGTCGATGATCGCGCAATTAGGATTGTCCACCTCGTCCACTGCGCGAGCACCGACGAGGAAGCGTGCGACTTCCTCAATCGGTTTCTGCGTCGCAGATAAACCGATTCGTTGGAGCGGATTCTTCGCCAGCGCGGCGAGCCGCTCGACGCTCAGAGCGAGATGCGCGCCGCGACGATCGTCCACGACCGCGTGAATTTCGTCCAGGATGAGCGTTCGCGACGTGCTCAACATCCGCCGGCCCGAGTCCGAAGTCAGAAGCAGATACAGCGACTCTGGCGTTGTAACGAGAATGTGTGGAGGCTTTTTGATCAGCGCCTGTCGTTGAGCAGCAGTCGTATCGCCAGTGCGCACTTCGGCGCGCACATCGATCTCACGGCCATTCTTTTCGCCAAATAACGCGCGAATTCCAGCGAGCGGTTCCTGGAGATTTTTGCGGATGTCGTTGCTCAAAGCTTTGAGCGGTGAGACGTAAACGACCTGCGTTTCATCCGGCAATTCGCCCCCGACGCCTTCGCGGAACAGCGCATCCAGCGAAGCAAGAAACGCGGCCAGCGTTTTGCCTGAACCCGTCGGCGCAGAAATTAGCACGTGCCGGCCCGATTGGATTGCCGGCCAGCCGCCCACCTGCGGTTCCGTCGGTGAGCCGAACGTCTGCTCGAACCAGCGGACGACGGCGGGATGAAATTGGAACGAGTGCATGAAACGAAAACTGGGACATGTAATTTAGATGCCGACGCGCGAAAGAAAAGTGATCGCAGCTTCTGTCGCCGTCTCTGTTAGACGCTTGGCGTGTGGGATTCCAAATATCTCGGGGTTGCGCTTCGCACAGCGAAGCGGCTACAGACGAGTCCGCAGCGTGATCACTTCGCGCAGCATCCGCAGGCTGTCGCGAAAAAAGCTGACTTTGCTTCCTTCAGCATGATTCCATCGGACCGGAATTTCCCGAATACGCAATCCCCTGCGATGCGCGAGAAAAAGCAGTTCGACATCGAACGCAAAGCCGTTGATCCGCGCTGACTCCAGAATGGGCCGGCAAACATCGAGGCGAAAAGCCTTGAACCCGCATTGCGTATCCCAGAATGGAAGGCCAGTGGCGAGACGCACAAGCAGATTGAAAACACGGCCACCTTGTTCTCGCCACCAGGGTTGATGAATTCCGATCAAACTGCGGTCCAGCGCCCGCGAGCCGAAGGCGATGTCGACTTCGCCATTCGCGATCGGTTCGATGAGTTTCGGTGTCTCTTCGATCGGCGTGGAAAGATCTGCGTCAGAAAAGAGTCCGATCGGCTCCCGAGCAGCGAGCAATCCGGTGCGGACCGCAGCGCCTTTCCCACGGTTTGGAAAGTTTTCCAGCAAACGCGTCGCGATTCTTGTCTCCGATAAAATTTTGCGCGCGATTATCCCAGTTGCATCGGTCGATCCGTCGTTCACTACGATTAATTCGCTCTCCGGCGCGTTGGCGGCGAGATACTCGATTGTAACGCGAAGCGTTTCCCTAACGCGCCCCTCTTCATTGAAGCAGGGAATAACGATCGAGTAGGCGGGGAGCATGGAATCGTTAAAGCGTTACAGCGTTGAAGCGTTTAAGCGCTGAAACGTAAATGGCATTGTCATTCTGAGCGAAGCGAAGAATCTCTGATTAATTCTTCGGGCAACCGGAAGGTGACAGTCCGAGATGTTTCGCTTCGCTCAACATGACAAGGATGGGCTTCGCCGGCTAAACGGTTCAACGCTTCAACCAATCACGAACTCATCCATAAATCTCGATCACAAACTTGCCATTTGGATCGACGTAGCCGCGATACATGCCGTTTGTGTTAAACGGCAAGGCTACCTCGCCGTTCCTGTCGATGGCGATCAAACCGCCGCTGCCGCCGAGCTTTTTGACTGCGTCCAGCGCCATTTGCGCTGCTGCTTGCAATTTCATGCCGCGATATTCCATCAGCGTTGAGACCTCATGCGCCGCGCCGGCACGGATAAAATACTCGCCGTCACCGGTGCAGGACACCGCGCAGGTTCGATTGTTCGCATACGTGCCGGCGCCGATGACTGGCGTGTCGCCGATTCGCCCGGGCAGCTTGTTTGTCATTCCGCCGGTGGAAGTCGCTGCGGCTAAATCCCTGTTCTTATCCAGCGCGACAGCGCCGACCGTCCCGTGGCGATCATCTTCGGAGATAAAAAATTTCTTGCCGCCGACGCCACCGTGCTTTTCCGCTTCTTTAATTTTCTGCAACGCGTCCCAGCGTTCCTGCGTAAAAAAATATTTTTCATCGACAAGCTCGATCCCGTTTTCCTTCGCGAACGCTTCCGCGCCTGCGCAATCGAGCATGACGTGCGGCGATTTCTCCATGACCAACCGGGCCAGGCCGATTGGATTTTTCACGTGTTTCACACTGGCCACCGCCCCGGCCCTGAGTGTTTTCCCGTCCATGATCGAAGCGTCCATCTCATTCGTGCCGGCGCTTGTGAATACAGAACCACGGCCTGCATTGAAGTGAGGATCATCCTCGAGCACGCGTACGGCCGCTTCGGCGGCATCAAGGCTCGAACCGCCGCGCTTTAAAATTTCGTAACCAGCTGTCAGAGCGTGCTCGAGTCCTGCGCGATATTCGCGCTCTTTTTCCGGCGTCATCTTGCTGCGCTCGATAGTCCCGGCGCCGCCGTGGATCGCGATTCCGATTTTTTTTGTTTCCATGTTTGGTTGATTCTCTTGGGCAAGCACCCGCGCCTCGGCACTAAATAGCATGAACGCAAAGAAGCAATTGGCTGCGATGGCTCTCAATGCTTTCATGGAACGCAATGTAGCACGCCTCAAGAAGTGACAGCTTCCCAGGCGTCATATTTTATGCGACGGCTGCCCAAGCCACCGTTCCTTGTGGGCGCTTCAATGGGCTCGAGGAGCTCATCCCTCCATAACCTCTTCAGCAACTTTGCTCTTTTCCCCATCGATAACTAAGGCCACGTTTCCCGGCCATGATACAGGCTAATCCACCGGTTTTGGTGGCCCAGGGAATCGGCCACCTCGCACGCACTTTTTTCCGTGAGGTGGGCAGCGTGTTCTGGTTCATCGTCAATACGTTCGAAGAAACATTCGAGCGTATCCAGCATGGACGGGTTCCCTTTCGCGCTGTCAGTTTTTTCCGGCATACGGAGCGCGCCGGCGTGGACTCCGTGCCACTGGTAGGACTGGTTTCATTTTTTCTCGGTTTAACCATGGCGCTGCTCACCGGTTATCAGTTGCAACGCTTTGGAACACAGCGGCTGATTCCTGGATTAGTCGCGATCGGGTTCACGCGCGAGCTGGGGCCACTTCTCACCGGCATCATGCTGGCCGCGCGGATCGGTGCGGCTTTTACCGCCGAGCTCGGCACCATGCAGGTGTCGGAGGAAGTCGAGGCGATTGAAGCAATGGGCATCGGTCCTCTGCGTTTCCTCGTCGCGCCGCGGATGCTTGCGCTGGTTCTTCTAATGCCGTGTTTGTCAACGGTTTCGAACATCGCGGCCATAATCGCCAGCAGCCTTGTTTGCAAAGCTTACTTCAGCATCGCCTTTCCGTACTTCCTCGATCTCGTGAAAGATTCGTTGCTGATTCGCGACATCATTACCGGCATTTTGAAGAGCTTTCTATTCGGACTGCTCATCGCTGCGATTGCCTGTTACCGGGGCCTGACCGTGAAAGGCGGCGCCGCCGGGGTCGGCACTGCGACAACCTCCAGCGTGGTGACGGCGATCACGACGGTGATCGGCTTCGATACGTTATACAACGTCGTTTACACGACATTTTACCCCACATGACAAAGCCCGCCCACATGGTCGAGTTGCGCGACGTGCAGGTGCAGTTCGAGGAAAAGAAAGTGCTCGACGATTTTTCACTCAAAGTGGACCCTCGAGAGCGTCTGGTGATCATGGGCCAGACCGGCAGCGGAAAGAGCACGATATTGCGCCTGATACTCGGCACACTGCGGCCCGATGCCGGTTCGATCTTTTTCAAGCACTTTGAAATCACGCGACTCCAGCGCCGGAAACTTCAGCATGTCCGGCAACACATCGGCATGGTCTATCAATATTCGGCGTTGCTCAGTTCCCGTAACGTGCGCGACAACGTTGCCCTCCCCCTCGAAGAGCTTACGGATAAATCACGCAGCGAGATTGACAAAGTCGTCGATGGAAAACTGGAGCTCGTCGGGATGAAAGATTCCAGGGACTTGTTGCCGGAAGAACTAAGTGGCGGCATGCGAAAACGTGTGGCCCTCGCGCGTGCGCTGGTGCTTGAGCCCGAATTGATCCTTCTCGACGAGCCCTCAGCTGGCCTTGACCCGGTCATTGCGTCCGTGATCGACGAATTGATTATCAGCCTCAGCGAAACAGCGAAGGTCACGTCCATCACCGTCACGCACGAAATGGACAGCGCCTTTCGCATCGGCACGCGAATGGCTATGTTGTATCAGGGAAAAATCATTGAAGAAGCAGAACCTGAAAAATTCAAACAATCCAAAAACCCGGTGGTCGCACAGTTTTTGAGCGGGAGCACTGAAGGTCCGATTCTGGAAGGCAGCCTCGATGCAATTACAAAGAAATGAAATCCTGACCGGCCTGCTGGTGATCGGCACGATCGCCGTGGTCGCCTTTCTTTTGGTTTTGCTCGGCGCGCCGGGATTATTCCGGCCGCTGGTGACCTACAGAATTTATTTCGATAACGCGGCCGGAATCAAACAGGGCGCGCCGGTGATGTTGGCCGGTCGCAAGATTGGCCAGGTGCAGAAACTCTATTCGCCGGTCTCGCCGAAAGAAGAAAAACTGGCGGAGCGAGCTGAGGCGGCGATTCATCGCGCCGAGCCGAATGCGAGCCCCAGCCCAACCGCCACCCCGGGAAAACCGAGATTCGAAGTGCGCGTGGAAGTGCAGGTGGACAAGAACGCGAAAGTGTATCGCGATGCCAGGGCGCGGCTAATGCAGCTTGGGTTGCTCGGCGACATGGCCATCGACATCACCCAGGGCACTGAAAGTTCCGGTCGCGCAAAAGATGACGACCTGTTCGCCGGAGAACGGACCCCAGACCTGGGCGAAGCGGCGGCGAAAATGCTGGAAGTCATCAAACCGGTCGCAGCCGAAGCGACCAACACCATGAAGGACCTTCAGCAGACCGCGCAGAATTTGAATCGACTCACCGACCCAAATTCCGAGTTGAACCTCGCTCTGGCCCAATTCAAAACGTTCGGCGAACATATGTCCAATCTCACCGCGTCTGACAGCGCGCTCTCGCATTCGCTCACAAACATCGAGAAGATCAGCACCAGCCTCACGGAAAACGACAACATCGAGGTCACCCTGCGAAACCTGCGGAACTCATCAGAGAAATTAAAGGTGGCGACGACCGAGCTCGAGCCAGCCGGGCAAAACATCAAGCAATTCAGCGAAACAATAAAAACGCAGCCGTGGCGTTTGATCTGGCCATCGACAAAAAAGTACGCCGAAGCATCGCCAACGCCCGCCCCGACCCAGGGAACCATCACCGTGCGCAAAAGTGCAAGGGCGAAGCCACGTCGCACCGCGACTCCCACGGCGCGCACGAGTCAACGATAGCCTAGCCCACAAGGCGACCTAACCAGACGAAGCTCAGCCGCGTCTGCCGGGAGCGCGGCTGAAAATGTCTAGAACTGTTTTGATCATAAAAAATGCGGACGCACAGCAGGCGGCGGTTCGCCCCAGCGCTTTGTTAGACGTATTGGTGTGATCAGTCACCGAGATAAATGTCTTCTGCGGGAAACTGGCGCCAGCGATAGAAGTCTGCTTCTGAGCACTCGTCTGCCGCCGCTTTGCTCTCGTCGCGTGCGTTCCAAGCTGCACTTGTTTCGAAATGGGGCCGTTGGCTTAATCGATTGGTTGGGCCGCTGCCCAGGCAGCACGTGATCGTGCGCGGCGACGCAGAAAATAAAATACAGCAGCGAAAATCAATGAGAGCAGAATGGATAGCGACGCCGCGGGCGAGAGCACGGCGCTTTCCACTGCCCTAGGATTGCAATCGGTACACCCGGTCATTGAGCAGGGATTTGTGTAGGGCAGCGGTTCTGCTTACGTTCGATTACTAAATCCCTGAATACGAACTCGAAATCAACATTCAAAGCTCCCAATGGTGCTGTTTAGTAAACGTTTGAACTCAATGGTAGCTGCGGTTTTTGGCCTTGCCCTGTGCACGCATGGTGCGCAGGCTCCGCAGCACGTCAATATTAACCAATTGTCCACGACTGTAGAAGATGTCGTGGTGCCGTTACCGAACGAAATTTTCGGGGCACTGAACAAGCTGGGTGCGGTAAACTGGAAGGAACATGTCCGCAGCGATGAAGAACCCAATTTCACGGAGCGACCGCGCATCG
>Ga0306920_100008825_pt1 | contig 13411 bp, 9 predicted proteins | sample flu12Cox44000170_FD_204666 | JGI IMG/M metagenome (GOLD analysis project Ga0306920, IMG submission 204666) | Lab enrichment of tropical soil microbial communities from Luquillo Experimental Forest, Puerto Rico - flux4day.12C.oxic.44.000.170 (v2)... | ecosystem: Environmental > Terrestrial >... | reverse complement strand
TGAATGTTCCCAGTGAACCCCAGAGATTCGGCAGCGCGGCAGCGTTGTCATCGAGCGTTTTGGCGGTGCACTGCGAACCGGGTTCCGGCGCGGTCGCGAGACTCACCGTGCCGTCACGCAGACAGCGCCAGACGGTGCGCGCCTGCGCTTCGCCGCAGATCGCGAGCAGGATCAGCCCGATGGCAAGGGTGGTTGGCGCACGCATCACGTTTACATGCGGAATGAGTCCGGCCGATGCAAGTTCGCGCTCGCATTCGCGATACCCATATTCGCTATCCGCTCAGCTTGCTGAACCGTGCGATGAGCGCCTTCGGCGCCTGCGCCGCCCACGCTTCGCGCAACAAGGCACGCAGTTCCACGCGGCTGATTTCCTCGAGCCGCACCAGCACCGCAGGAAAACCGTCGTAATGCGGCTCGGTGAAGAACTTATCCTGATCGGCCATCAGCAGGATTTCCTTCGTGTCGAGCGTGGCGACACGTACCGCGAGCACCGCTGGATTCGGCACACGCGCCTTCTTCGGATCGACGCGCTCCTTCCACACCCAGGCGAAGCCCTTATACTTTTTGCCGTTGCGCACGGCGAACGCGAAATCGTGCTCCTCGCGCCGCGTCTCGGGGAGCGACAACGCGATCTTTTCCACGTCCGCCTGTGTCGCCATCGCGGCGGCGCCGCTAGGTCAGCCCGGCGATATGTACCTTGTGCTTCGGCTCGAAGTTGGGGCAAGGCGCCATGCCCGCTCGCATCTTCTTCAATTCATCCGTGTCGTGGAAATCGACGTAAGGCGTGAGATCGAGATTGTCGGGTACGCGCGTCAGCGCTTCGTCGCCGATTACCTTGATGTATTCCTGCATGAAATCGTCGTAGGCCTCCCACTTGATGCCTTCGGCGCGCACCGCCGCCTGTTCCGCGTGCAGCGCGATTTGATGCGCATGCAGGTAGTGCATGCCGAGCAGTTGGATCAGCGATTTCTCGACCGCCTCATGCACGATCAGAAAGCGATCGGTCAGCACTTTGCGGCTGCGGTAGACGAAGCTCTTCGGCATGTGACGGTCGATGAAGATTGTATGTCCGTCGAGGCTGTAGCCGGCGAGATAGGGGATGTCGTAAGCGCGCTCGAGATGCGCGCGCGCGCGGATCGATTTCACCGCGTGATCCATCATTTTCTGACCGATCAGCCATTCGGGCCGATGACCTTTGTGCGGCGCCTTGATGATCGGCGCAAGGGCTTTGTGCATCTTCGCGTGGCGCTTCGTGCTGTGCATGGCTCGGCTCCTGTTGGATACGACGCTCGACGGTACGCCCGGCGATGTTAAGCCAGTCTGATTCAGCCGGAAAGACGCACTGCGAGACTGCCTACGCGCGCAACCGGCCGACCGAGCGCGGCATCGAGCACGGCGTCGGCCGCCCACAGCTCGAGCGAAGCTTTCGCACGCGATACGCCGGTGTAGAGCAGCTGACGCGACAGGATCGCGCTATCGGCATCGGGCGGCAGCAGCACGGCGACGTGCGCGTACTCCGAACCCTGGCTCTTGTGAATCGTAATCGCGAACGCGCTCTCGTGCGCAGGCAGTGCAGCGGGTGCAAACGCGCGCGCGCCGATGTGTCCGTCTGCGTCCGCGGTTTCGAACCAGACGCTGAGCCGGCCCGCCTCGTCGGCGAGTGCGACGCCGACATCGCCATTGAACAGTCCCGCTGCATAGTCGTTGCGCGTGATCAAAACCGCACGCCCCGCATACCAGGTGCGTTCCGCATCGACACCCCAGGCGCGCTTGAGCTGCGCCTCGATGCGCCTGTTCGCGGCACGCGCGCCGAACGCGTCTTCGCGCAGGGCACAAAGCAACTGGCGCCGCGCGAGCGTGCGCAGCGCGCCCACGGCGCGTTCGCCGTTGCGACGTTCGATTGCCGCGTGTGCCTCGAGCGGCGCCTGCGGCGGGATCGCCTCGAGGGTCGCACGCGCATCCAATGTAGCAAGTTCGCGCGCCCAGCGATCGAGACGCGCGCGCAGCTGTACGATGTCGTCGAGCTGATAGCGAGTCGCGAATAAGCCCGCAGCGTCGAACGCAGCGCGCAACGCCTCGCTCTGGCCTGCGCGCACCGCGCCGTTGATCGCAGCGAGCGCGGGGGTTGCGCGGAAGCTCGTTTCGAGGCGCACGAAGTCCGGCGCGCGCGACTGTTCCAGAATCGCCACGATATCCATCAAGATCGAACCGGTCGCTATCGACGTAAGTTGATCGGGGTCGCCGACCAGGACCAGGGTAGCGTCGGGGCGCAGCGCTTCGAGCACCCGGCGCAGCATCGCCAGGTCGAGCATCGAGGCTTCATCGATCACCACGACATCGGCGGCGAGTCGGTTGTGCGCGCCGCGCGCGAAGCCATTGCGATAGGGCTGATAGCCGAGCAGTCGATGCACCGTCAGCGCCTCGCCGTCGGGAATGCGCGCGAGCGTCGCGTCCCACTCGCGCGGCAATCCGTCGGCGCGCAGCTTTTCCTTGCCAGCGCGCAAGGATTGCACGAGCCGCTGCGCCGCTTTTCCCGTCGGCGCCGCCACGGCGATGTGCAACGGCGCGTCAGCGCGGTGCTGCAATAGCGCCAGCATGCGCAGCACGGTCGTGGTCTTGCCGGTGCCGGGTCCGCCGGTCAGTACGAACAGCCGCTGCCCAAGCACGCGTGCGACCGCATCGCGCTGCCGCTGCACCGCTTTGCTACGGTTGCGATGGAACAGCGCGTCGAGATCGCCGGCGAGTGCGGCTTCGTCGACGGCAACCGAGGCACGGCGACGTTCATTGATTTGCGCCGCGATGCGCCGCTCGTGGTCATAGTTGCGCCACAAGGCGAATCGCGCATTCGCATCGAGCACGAATGCGCTTGGCGCAGCGCCGTCTCCGACCAATGCTTCGCTGCGTAGCGCTGCGATTTGTTCGGACGACAGCACCGGCGCGCCGTGGCGCCCTGCCGGCGCATTCGCCAGCGCGAGCTCGCTGTCGCCCGCCTCATCGGCGTAGCTCGCCCAGCCGGCGATCTGCGCCAGCAGCGGCGAGCCGCCGTGCGCACGCACCCACGCGGCCAGTGCGCGATCGAGCGCGCTCCACGCTTCCGGCCAGCGCAACATGCCTAACGGCGCAAAAGTATACTTTGTCATGCCGCCTCTCGCGCGCCGGCGAACACGCCATCGACCGCTTCGATCAGCGCGTCGCCGAAACGCGCGCGCCAGACGCCGAGTTCCGGCCCAATGCCGACCGCACGCACGAACAGATAGATCGCCTCGCCGAGGTGTCGCGCGCGCCGATAGTCGGCGACGCGCGTGCGTAGATAGCGGTCGAGCGCGACGCTATAGAGCAGCGCCTGCAGGCGATAGTGGTGCGCGTCCATCGCCGCGCCCAATGCCGCAGGCGCGTAGTCGGCGAGCGTATCGCCGAGATGGTTGGACTTGTAGTCGAGCACATGGAAGCGCCCGTCCTGCTCGATCACGAGATCGATCATGCCGACCATCAGCCCGCGCAGCGTCGTCGCGGACACGTGCTGCGGCAGGAGTGCCGGCTCGCCGTGCGCGGCACAGACGTCGCGCAGGCGGTGCAGCGATACGGCGTCGAGCGCGAAACGGAATTCCATCTCCGGCCGCAACCGCTGTGCGGGCAGCTTACCTAGCCGCAAACCCGGAGCGATTTCTGCCGCGAGCGCCGCATCGAGCCGCAGTGCGATGCGTTCGATCGCCGTTTCGTGCGCCAAGTCGCGCAGAGCGACGCCGTGTTCGCGCAAGGCGCGATCGATCAGACCGTGCTGCGCGGCGAATGGCGTACCGACGCGCCGCGTTTCGAACATCTGATGCACGGCGTTGCCGAACTCGGTGCCGCGCAGCGCGCTCAGCGTCAGCAATTCCGGATCCGGATCGTGCACGACGACAGGCGCGTCGATTCGCGGATCGATACCTGGCTCTGCGATGATTTCGCCTTCATCCTCCGCCGCGGCTTCGTCATCGCGTGCCTGACGCGTGCGCGTGAGCGCGGAGAAACTCCAGAGGTCCTCGCGCAACGGCACCGGCGGCAGGGGCAACACGACAGGCCGCGTCGCGGCACTGGCCGCTGGCAACTGATACAGCGTTTCACCCTCCGCCCATGCTTCGGTGCGCCAGGCGATATGCCGCAGCGCGGGTCGCGGGGCAGCGGCGCCATCGAGCAGGTGATCGAGCATCGCGTCGAGCGCCGAGCGCTGCGGATCGCCCAGCGGCGCCTTCGAATTTGCCTGCGGCAATCGACGCGGCGAATAAGCGAACAGGTGGCAAGCCTTCTTGGCGCGGGTCAGCGCGACGTACAGCACGCGAAAACGCTCGTCCTGCCCTTCGCGCGCGAACTGGCGTTTCGCCGCACTGCCGAAACCGAGCACGCGCTCGCCGCAGAGCGCTTCCTCGATCACGGCAGTCTCGCCGGTTCGCCGCTGCTCGTGCTGCCACATCAGCGGCAGCATCACGATTGGAAATTCGAGGCCCTTGCTCATGTGCAAAGTCATCAGGCGCACGCGCTTCGCGTCCGATTCGATGCGCAGCAAGCGCTCGTCGTTCGCATCGGCCTCATCCATGGAGCGGCCGCGCTGTGCGGCGAGCCAAGCGAGCAACTGTTCCGCACCGTGCAGATGCTGCTCGCGTTCCTCGAGCATCTCGCCGAGGTGGCGCAAATCGGTCAACGCGCGCTCGCGTTCGGCCATGCCTGCGATGCGACGCGCGGCGCGCTGCGCAAGTTCGAGCACGACCGCCAGCACGCCTTCGTCTTGCCACTGTTGCTTCAGCGCGGTGAAATCGCGTGCGTGACGTTCGGCTTCTGCGGGCTGATCGCGCAGCGCGACGAGCTCGGCAAAGCCGAGACCGCCCAGGCGTGTCGCAAGCGCGGCGCGCCGTGCGCCTTCATCGCCGTGCTCGACCGCGTGCAGCACGATTTGCAGTTCGCGCGCCCAATCGGTTTCGAACACGCTGCCGCGACCCGCACCGACACAGGGCACTCGCCGCGCAGTCAGCAGCGCGCGCAGCTGCTGCACGTGACGGTGCGCTGGCACTAGCACAGCGATGTCGCCAGGGGGCGCACGGTCTTGCGCATCGTTGAGCAAAGCGACGATCTGTTCGGCACAGGCGACGAGCGCTGCCTCGATCCGATCGGCACTGCCTGCCGGAGCTTCCGCGCGATAGTGAATCGTCAGCGCCGGCGCGTCGGCGCGATCTGTTGCAATGTCCGACGCAAGCACTTCGTCGACGCGTATCGCGTCCGCATCGACCGCCGCGCTCAGCGCATTTCCCGCGCGCGCAAACCATTCGTTGAGCGCATCGACATAGGCCTGCGTCGAGCGAAAATTCCGCGTGAGCTTGAGTTGCGTCTGCGCCGCGCGCGCGGCACGAAGATGAGTATCGATGTCGCCGCCGCGGAAGCGATAGATCGCCTGTTTCGGATCGCCGATCATCACGAGGCGTCCGCGCGGCGCGCCGGCGGCGTCGCGATAGATGCGATCGAGCACGGCATACTGCACCGCATCGGTGTCCTGAAACTCGTCGACGAGCGCGATGGGCCACTCGGCGAACAGGCGCTCGGCAAGCTTGCCGTCCTCGCGCACGAGCGCGTCACGCACGCGCGTGAGCAGATCGTCGAAGGTCAGACGATCGGAGGCAGCGAGTGTGGCATCGCGGCGCGCACGCGCCTGCGCAGCCCATTGCTGCCATTCGCGGATTTCCGCAGCATCGGCGGCGTATTGCAGAAGACGCTGGTTCGCGGCGAGGAATGTGGTTTCCACGCGATCCCGCGAACTCGCGACGAGATGCGTCGTGGCCTCGTCGACCGCCTTCGCGTCCTCGCTCGTCCACGGCGCATTGCGATCGCTGAGCCACGCGGCCAGTCCGCGCAGGGCGCGCGGCGCCTTCGTCTGCCGTCCCCACAGGCTCTTGTCATCGGCAAGCGCTGCGATGCGCGGCGCCCACGTCGCCGGCATATCGGCGTCGAGCTGCTGCGCCGTCGGTGCCCACAATGCGACGCCCGGCATGAGGCACCATTTCAAACGTTCACGCAGCTTGTCGCGTGTCTGTACCGAATCGAACGGCGGCGCGGACGCGGCCCCCTGCTGCAACTGCCGCCACAAATCATCCGCAAGTTCGTCGAGCAGTTCATCGCCGGCGATGAGCTCGGAGCGCGCAAACGCAGCGCCGCTTTCAAACGGGTAGTCGCGCAGCACGCGACCGCACAGGCCATGCAGCGTGCCGATCGGTGCGAGGTCGAGTTCGCCGAGAGCGAGGCGCAGACGCAGCAGGTCGCGCGCACGCGATGCGCTGTCGACATCCCAGCGCGCGACGAGCCAAGCGTCTGCGTCATCGAGGTTGTCCGGCGTGGAGCGGGCTGCTTCGGGATTTTCCGCAAGCACGACTGCCCGCAGCAGGCGTTCACGGATGCGCTGGCGCAATTCGTCGGCGGCGGCGTCGGTGAAAGTTGCGACCACGATGCGCCTCGGCGTGAGCGGCGCATCGGCCAGCGCTTCAAGTATGAGGCGCAGATACAGCGCGGAGATCGTCCAGGTCTTGCCGGTGCCGGCGCTCGCTTCGATCAGGCTGCGCTCGCCCGCGCCGAGCGGCAGCGACGTCCAGTCGGCAATCCGTGCGCGCTCAATCATGCGCCGGCTCCGCGGACAGCGTGATCAGCGCGTGCAGCTCGCGTGCATTGCGGCGCAACAGGCGATAGTCCTCGCCGTCCGGCGCGAAATCGATGTCACGTGCAAGCAGGCGGGCGTAGCCGGGCGCATAGTCGCGCTCGCCCCGAGTCTCGTATCCGCCGCTCCAGGTCGTGTCGACATCGATCGCCTCGTCACTGAGTGCTAGCCTCCAGGCAGTCGCCGGAAAGTACCAGGTCGGCTGCATCTGTGCGTGCATAAAAAAATCGAGCAGCCTTCCTACGCGCGTTTCCAAATCGCGCCGCATCGCCTCACGCCGCGCCGCGTCCACCGTGATGAACGCGGCGTCCCAACTATTGATCGCACTCTGCCACGACGCCGCCGCATCTTCAGTCAGGCACAGCATGCGTACGGGCTTGCCATCCGAGCTTGCATCGAGCCGCAGCAGCGCCCATTCGAGGAACAACGCGACGTACTGCTTGAAATCGAGCGCCTGCGCTTTCTTGTCGGGATAGAGCTCGAAAATCCAACGCGCGGCATCACGCTCGTAAGCGCGCGCAAGTTCGCCCCGTAACTGCAACGCGCCAAAGCGGCGGTCGATCACGAGCTCGAGCCGCGGCGGCAAACCGCGGACGAACAAGAGTTCGGAACGTGCGCGTTCGAGCAGCGGCGCGATCTTCTTGCACTCGTCACGCCAGGCTTTTTCGCCGGGCTGGCCGGGCGGCCACAGGCCATCCAGACGCAACCAGTCCGGCGGCGCCGCAGGCAGCGCAAACGTGGCGTCCCCGGCCGCATCGAGCCGCGCCGCATCAAGAAATGCGCGGCGCGCGACGCGTTCGATGCGCGCGAAGCCTGCGTCGAGCGGTTCCTCGACTAACAAGCGATCCTCGTCGAAGGCATCGAGGCGCACGAGCGCACGCGTGCGCAGCAGCTGCTTCGCGGGATCCTTGTAGTACGCGAGCACTTCACGCAAGGCGACGGGCTGCGCGAGATCGATCGGCATATTCGAACGTACATGCGTCGCGACAAACGCCTTCGCCGTCTCGCCCGATCCCACTTGCGAGAGCGCGGCGAAGCCGCCATGGAATGAAAACAGCCGCGCATCACGTCTGTCGAAATAACCTGCGTTGATCGGCTGCAGCGCATGCTTGGCCAGCCATGGCGTGCCATCGGTGGCAGCCTCCTTCTCGCCGCCCGCCCCTACCACCCTGCCTTCTGCTCCTTCGAGCAAGTTCATCAGTTCCGCCAACGGCTGCGCCGGATTGCGTGGCTTCGCATCACGCACGCCTTCGCCGACATAGCTCAAGTGCAGGTGTTCACGCGCGGCCATCACGGTTTCGAGAAACAGCCAGCGATCGTCGTTGCGCACATCGCGATCGCCGAGGCGCGCATAGCGCGACATTAGATCGATGCCGCCGTCGCCGGCCGCGCGCGGAAATGCGCCATCGTCGAGACCGAGCACCGCAATCACGCGGAATGGCACCGCGCGCTGCGGCACCATGCCGCAGAACGTCACGCCGCCCATGAGGAAGCGCTGGCGCTCGGGCACCGCAGCGAGACGCTCGCGCAGCACGTCGCGCACCACGTTGAATTCAAGCTCCGGATCGAGTCCTTCGGCTTCGGTTTCGATCGCATGGATCGCGCGGCGCAAGGCCGCGAGCGCGCTGCGTGCTTCTTCGTCGGCGTAGTCGATGCGCAACAGGGATTCGACGAGTTCGTCGAAACGTTTCGCCCAGTGCGATGCGCGGCGCGGCGTCGCCGCATCGCGCCGGAACGCATCGAGTTCGCGCAGCAGACGATCGAGCGCGCCGACGACGCGCGCCGACGGACCGGCAACGCCCTCGACCGGCAGCAGCACGGTGCCGTCGGGCAGCGTCCGCGCCGCACGCTCGTCATCGTCGCCGAACACGTATCCCGCGATCAGGCGATCCATGCCCCAGGCAAACGAGTTTTCATCGATCGCGGGCACGCCGAAGCTTGCGCGGTGTGCGCCGTCGACTCCCCAGGCGACGCGTGTGCGCTCGAGCGTGGCGCGCAGGCTGTCCACTTCGTCGGGATCGAGCCCGAGCGCGTGTGCGACCTCGTCGACCTCGACTAAGTCCATCACCTCGACCGCACTGAGCCGCGCCTGCGGCAGACCGAGCAGGGTGTCGAATGCAGTGAACAGCCGATGGGTACGCGCGAGCGCGATGTCGGCGAGGTGATACGGCAACGGCCCCTGATGCTCGCCGGCTGCGCCGAACACCGCCGGAATCAGCGGCGCATAGGCCGCAATATCGGGCGCGGTGACGAGGATTTGCGAAGGCTTCAGATCGGGTAGATCGCGACGCGCGCGCAACAGCACGTCACGCAGCACTTCGAGCTCGCGCAGCCGCGTGTGGCAGACGTGCACGCGCAGCGAAGCATCGTCTACGGGAGCGCCCGCGCGCGGCGCGCGCAGTTTCGCCGGATCGAGATGACGGATGCTTTCCTGCACCGCCGCTAGGCGCGAAAGCGGCGCGGCGAGCGGCATCTCATCCCGCCAATGTCGCACGTCGACGCGCACTTCGCTCTCGGCATCCGCAAGCGCAAGCATCAAATGCTGCCCGATGCGCCCCCAGCTCGCGAGCAACGGATGATCCTGTTCTAGAAACAGCGCGTCGGCTTCAACCGGCAGCACCTCCTGCGTAACACGCGCGCGCAAGAGTGCGCGATCGCGGCCTAGGCCCGCCCACTCCTCGGGTTTCGCGCAGGGGTCGGGAAAATACAGCACGACCAGGCGCTGTCGCGCGACGGCACGCAGCACGGCGAGTTCGGACGGCGCGAGGTGGCTCAAGCCGAACAGATGCAGCGGCTGCTCGTCGTCGTTGCACGCGCTTTCTACGCTGAGCGCGGCGATCAGGCGCGCAAACAACTCGCCGCGATGCGGCGTGCCGATCTCTTCACGCAATTTGCGCCACAACGAAGCGAGAAAGGTCGGCGCGGGTTTGTCGTTGCGACCCGCGGCCCAGGCGCGCAGCCAATCAGGACGGTAGACGAGGTAGCGCGTGTAGATGCGTGCGATGCGATCGGCGAGTCCGAAGCGGCGCCGCGCATTGCCGAGCGACGCGCGTACTTGGGCATCGTCGAGTTCGCCGATCGCTCGGTAAACACGCCAGCGCAACGCAGGCTGGCGATACGGCGCGAGCGCGACTGCGCCTTCGCCCAGCACGCGCTGCGCGAGTTCATCGAACCACGCACTCGGCAGCAACACGTCCAGGTTCGCAACGATGCCCGCAGAACCACGGCGTTGCGCGAGCGCGCGCAGCAACCAGTCGCGCACGCCCGGGTGCGCGGCGATGACGCGTTGCGGCGCGAGTATGTCAGTCGGCCGGGTTTGGTCGAGCAGGACTTCGAGCGGATCGAGCAGCGCCTCGAGCCGGCTTGCGCGATAGACGACAATTCCGTTCGCGGGCGCTTCACTCATCATTCTCAGTCAATGTTTGGAATAGTGTTCCGTTCGCCCTGAGCCAGTCGAAGCCTGTCCTGAGCTTGTGAATGGGGGCGCTGAAGGGCATCTCGAATTGCAGGGCCTCGAGATCGTGCTTCGACTCGCTCAGCACGAACGGCATACCTGAAGATGCTCGACGTAGCTTAACGGCCGCTTGTCTCACGCATCGAGAAAGCGCCCTGCGCCGCGCGCAAGCAGCTGCTCGGCGACTTCAATGCCGAGTGCGGTTGGCTGATCCAAGGCCCCTTGTGCATCCGCACGGATCAGTTCGCCCGTCGCCGCATCGCCGACGAGTCCGGCGAGATGCAAGCCGCGCTCGGTCTCGATGCAATACGCCGCGATCGGCACTTGGCAGCTGCCTTCGAGGCGTCGCGTCAACGCTCGCTCGGCGGTTACGCAGCGCGCGGTGTCGGCATCGTTGAGCGGTGTGAGCAGAGCGGAAACGGCGGCATCGCCGATGCGCTGCTCGATCGCGATCGCACCCTGCGCGGCCGCGGGCAGCCAGGCGGGCGCCTCGAGGCGAGCGCGAATGCGCGACGAAAGGCCCAGGCGTTCGAGCCCCGCGCATGCGAGCACGATGGCGTCGTATTCGCCGGCGTCGAGCTTGGCCAGACGCGTATTGACGTTGCCGCGCAGGTCGAGCAGCTGCAGATCGGGGCGCAGCGCGCGCAACTGTGCCTGGCGCCGCAACGACGAGCTGCCGACGCGTGCACGCGGCGGCAAATCCGCGAGTTGCGCATACTTCACACTGACGAAAGCGTCGGCCGCATCGGCGCGTTCGAGGATCGCGCCGATCGCGAAACCCGCATCGAGCTGCATCGGCATGTCCTTGCACGAATGCACTGCGATGTCGGCGCGGCGCTCGGCGAGCGCGACTTCGAGTTCTTTCAGGAACAGACCCTTGCCGCCGATCTCGGCGAGCGGCCGATCGAGGATGCGGTCGCCGCGTGTAGTCATCGGCAGGAGTTCGACAACGAGCTGCGGATGCGCCGCGCGTAGGCGCGCCGCGACATGCTCCGCCTGCCACAACGCGAGCGCGCTCTGGCGCGTGGCGATGCGCAGCAAGTTCATACGTTCGCGCCTTTGACCAATTTGCGCACGGAAGGCAAATTGCGCCGGCTCACCTCGAGCTGCGCCGAGCTGCCCGCGATCTGGGCGAACACACGTTCGTCGGGACCGCGCGCAAGGCCGATGAGGCTTGCGCGAGCGACGAGACAGTTGCGATGGATGCGCACGAAACGTTCACCGAATTCCGCCTCGAGCGACTTCAGCGGTTCTTCGATCAGCACGTCGCCGTGCGCGTGATGCACGACGGTATATTTGTCCTCGGCGAGCAAATACTGGATGTCGCTGACCTGCACGAGCACGAGGTTGCCGCGCACGCGCGCGCACAGATGCGTGCGCGCCCGAGGCACGGGCGCAGCCGCCTGCACGCGCGCGACCGCGCCCGAGGAATAGCGCCGTGCGCGCTCGATCGCGCCCTTGAGACGTTCGAGCCGGATAGGCTTGACCAGATAATCGATCGCGTTCGCCTCGAATGCTTCGAGCGCGTGTTCGTCGTAGGCGGTGCAGAAGATCACCGCCGGAGAGGATTCGAGCGTCGTCAGATGGCGCGCCGCTTCGAGCCCGCTCATCAGCGGCATGCTGATGTCGAGCAGCACGATATCCGGTTGCAGGCGCGCGACGATCTCGACCGCGGTGCGCCCGTCGCCCGCTTCGCCGACGACTTCGACGCCGCCGAGTTCTTCGAGCAAGCTCGCGAGGCGTGCCCGTGCGGGGGGTTCATCGTCGACGATAAAGGCTTTCATGTGGCTTTAAACTTCAACCTATCTCAAAATCGTATCGAGCGAAGGCCCGATCCCGTCTAAGATCGGGCGCGTCGCCGGAGCGCAGGAACCGGAGTGTACATTCGAGTACATGAGGATTACTCGCTGCGTCCGCAGCTCGCCCTCCGGGCCATTCGCTTCGCGAATGTTAGCTTCGGCATCCTGTCTGCGCATTCCGAGCACCGCCGGCGCGCGAGATGCCGAGCGCAGTAGATTTTGAGATAGGTTCACTCGTCACGTCGATCTTGAGGTAGCCGCAGCGTCACGCTGAAATCGGTTTCGTTCGCGTTGACCACGAGCGCGCCGCGCCAGCCGAAATGGTACTCGATCCGGCTCTTCGTGTTGGCAAGCGCCATGCCGTGGCGTGTCGGTCGTCGCTGGCCCTCGGGCGGGCGCGGGTTCGCGATCGTCACCTCCGCGCCACTGCCGAGCCGCCGCGCACGCAGCGTTACCGTACCGCCGTCCGCGAGCGGCTGCACGCCGTGATGCACGGCGTTCTCCACCAAAGGCTGCAGCAACAGCGCCGGCACGGCCAGGTCGCGCGGCGCGTCGCCGAGCTCGACGTCCACGCGCAAGCGCTCGCCCAAGCGCAGCTGCTCGATCGCCAAATAGCGGCGCGCCAGCTCGATCTCTTCACCCAGCGTCGACAGTTTGCCATCGGCACCGAGCGCCGCGCGGAACAGGTCGGACAGATCCTCGACCGCATGTTCGGCCGAGCGCGGATCGGTGCGGATCAGGCTCGCGATCGTATTCATACTATTGAACAAGAAATGCGGGCGAATGCGCGCTTGCAGCGCGTCCCCACGCGCCTGCGCTTCTGCACGCACGCGCGCACGCCACTGCTCGATCACATAGAAATAGCGCAGCAATGCAGCCGACAACAGCGCGGCGAGCGCGATATTGCGCGTGACGAAGCGCCAGCGGAATTCGGCGGGCAGGGTCAGATGCAGCGCAAGCTGCTCGTCGAGCATCGACACCAAGGTGCTGCCGAGCGCGGTCAAAGCAAGCACGATGAGATAGGCGAAGAGTTCGCCGCGGGCGGGCGCGAACTTGGAGAGCCACGGCCGCAGCTGGCACAGTGTCAGGACACAGAGCAAGGCGAGCCATTGCGCGAACAGTGTCGCTGTGCCGAGGCGCGGCAGCACCGGCTTGGACTCGTCGCTCGGCGCGATCAGGATCGCGACGACGAGCAGTTCTACTACGACAATCACTGCGAACAGCACCGGTGGGCTGCAGAAGTCCGGCAGCCAGGTTGCGGGCGTGATGCGCGGATCGCTTGCAGGCGCGGGCGACGGGGTGCTCATCGCAACGTGGTGTCTCAGATTCCTCAGCCCAGGCGCGAGCCGATGAATTTGCGCAGCTCGTCGATTTCTTCCGCGCAAACCTGATGGGCCATCGGATAGCTGTGCCATTCGACGTGAAAGCCCAGTTGCACCAAGCGATCGCAGCTCATCTTGCCGAGCGGCAGCGGCACGATCGGAT
>Ga0306920_100008824_pt1 | contig 13412 bp, 11 predicted proteins | sample flu12Cox44000170_FD_204666 | JGI IMG/M metagenome (GOLD analysis project Ga0306920, IMG submission 204666) | Lab enrichment of tropical soil microbial communities from Luquillo Experimental Forest, Puerto Rico - flux4day.12C.oxic.44.000.170 (v2)... | ecosystem: Environmental > Terrestrial >... | reverse complement strand
GGCCTTCATTGCGGCGCGTTGCAGCAGCGATTGCGCGCTTACTGCGGGATCATGCCCGTCAGCACATAAGCCTGAATCAGCGTCACCACGCCCACCACGGCCGCGAAGAACAGGCTGTGCCGCAAGGTGAAGCGGAACAGCGCCGACTCCTTGCCAACGAGGCCCGTTGCTGCGCAGGCCACCGCGATCGACTGCGGCGAGATCATCTTGCCGCTCACGCCGCCCGAGGTGTTGGCCGCGACGAGCAGGGTGTCCGACACGTTGATCTGGTGCGCCGTGGTGTGCTGGAGCGAGCAGAACAGCGCGTTCGAAGAGGTATCGGAACCCGTGAGGAACACGCCGAGCCAGCCGAGGAACGGCGAGAAGAACGGGAACGCGGCGCCCGTGCCGGCGAGCGCGAGCGCAAGCGTCGACGACATGCCCGAGTAGTTCGCGACGAACGCGAATGCGAGCACGAGGCCGATCGAGAGCACGGGGCGGCGCAGCTCGCCGAGCGTCTCGAAGAACGCGGCCACGGCCGCACGCGGCTTCATGCGCAGCAGGATGGCGGAAAGGATCGCGGTGATCATGATCGCGGTGCCCACGGCGGAGAGCCAGTCGAGCTTGAACACGGCCTCATAGGGCTTGGGCGATGCGACGATCGGCGCCGTGCGTACGACGAGTCGATCGAGACCCGGCACGTGCAGGCTCAGAATGGTGCCGGCCAGCGGCCCCTTCGCTGCGAAAAGCGCCTTGAACGGCTTGATGCTCCACACCGTCACGATGGCGGTGAGCAGGATGAACGGCGACCACGCGCGCACGGTTTGCGTGAGGCTGTACGGCGAGGCCTGGCGGCTCGAAGCCGGCATGCGCGAGCTGCCGACGTCACGGCGCGCACCGCCGCCGAAGCCGCCGAGCGCAGCCACGCCACCGCTGACCCGCACATTCGCGCCTTGCGCGGCACGGCGCGGCTGCCACACCTTGAGGAACGCGGCGAGCGCGACGAGGCTCACGAGCGCCGAGGTGATGTCCGGCAGTTCGGGCCCGATGTGGTTGGACGTGAAGTACTGCGTAACAGCGAAGCTGCCGCCGGCGACCAGCGCGGCGGGCCACGTTTCCTTGACGCCGCGCTTGCCGTCCATGATGAAGACGAGCCAGAACGGCACGAAGAGCGAGAGCAGGGGTAACTGGCGGCCCGCCATCGCGCCGATCAGGAACGGGTCGATGCCCGTCACCTGGCCCGCGACGATGATGGGAATGCCCATCGCGCCGAACGCGACCGGCGCGGTGTTGGCGATGAGGCACAGGCCCGCCGCATAGAGCGGCTCGAAGCCGAGACCGACGAGCAGCGCCGCCGTGATCGCCACCGGCGCGCCGAAGCCCGCCGCGCCTTCCAGGAACGCGCCGAACGAGAAGCCGATCAGCAGCAGTTGCAGGCGCTGGTCATCGGTGATCGAGAGCACCGAGGCGCGGATGATTTCGAACTGCCCCGTCTTCACGACGATCTTGTAGAGGAACACCGCGGTGACGATGATCCACGCGATCGGCCAGATGCCGTACGCAAAGCCGAAGCCCGCCGAAGTGAGCGCCTGGCGCACGGGCATGCCGTACTCGAAGATCGCCACGGCGAGGGCGAGCGACAGCGTGATCGCCGCGGCGACATGGCCCTTCATCCGCAGACCGGCGAGCGCGACGAAGAAGAACAGAATGGGAACGGCGGCCACGAGCGCGGATAGCCATAGACTGCCGAGCGGGGTATAGGTCTGATGCCAGGGTTGCACTATGGTCTCCTCCAATAATGCGGGTAGAAAATTTATGTATTGCCGTCAGGATCGCAATGCAATTTATTTGGCATGCCTGACGACAGAAAGGCTATTGCGGCTGGTCACGCTCGCGCAGCAGGTCGTGCAGGCTGCGCGGCGCGGGCTTGAGCGGCGTGCGATGCTGGGTCCAGCCCATTTGCTGCGAGGGCGCGAGGCCGCGCAGGCGCGTAACGGCCCAGCGCAGCGCGCGGTACGCGCGCGGGTGCGCAAACGCGCCGCTCCAGAAGCGCCAGATGAACTGCTCGCTCTTGCTGTGCTTCGCGCCCTGTCCGCGCAGCGGATGCGCGACGCTTTCTTCGGGGTCGCGGTTCGCTTCGGTGCGCAGACGTACGAGCAGTTGCGGAATCGGAATGCGTACCGGGCAGACTTCGCCGCACGCGCCACACAGGCTCGACGCCGTGGGCAGATCGGCGGTCGCGTCGAGCCCGAGCAGATGCGGCGAAATGATCTTGCCGATCGGGCCCGGGTACGTCGTGCCATAAGCATGTCCGCCAATGCGCGTGTACACGGGGCAGTGGTTCATGCACGCGCCGCAGCGGATGCATTGCAGCGTGGCGCGCAATTGCTCGTCGGCGTAGGCCTGGCTGCGGCCGTTGTCGAGCAGGACGAGATGCACCTCGCGCGGGCCGTCTTTCTCGCCTTCGCGGCGCGGGCTGCTGATCAGGTTGAAATACGTCGTGATGGGCTGGCCCGTGGCCGAGCGCGTGAGCAGGCTCGAAAGCGGCACGATGTGCTCGAGTTTCGCCACCACTTTTTCCATGCCCATGATCGCGATATGCACGTCGGGCACCGTGGTGGAAAGGCGGCCGTTGCCTTCGTTTTCGACGAGCCAGAGCGTGCCCGTGTCGGCGGCGGCGAAGTTGACGCCGGAGAGGCCGATCTGTGCATCCACGAAGGCGCGGCGCAACGCGCGGCGGCCCGTTTGAATGAGCGTGTCGACGTCTTCGGTGTACGGCGTATCCGGAATGTGTGCTTCGAACAGATGGCCGATGTCGCCCTTCGTCTTGTGGATCGCGGGCATCACGATGTGCGAGGGCTTCTCGCCCGCGAGCTGGACGATGTACTCGCCCATGTCCGACTCGATGCAGTCGACGCCGCGCTCCGCGAGGTAATGGTTCAGCTCGATTTCCTCGCTCGCCATCGACTTGCCCTTGATCACGCGCGTGGCCGCATGCCGCTGGGCGATGGCGTGAACGACGCGGTTCGCCTCGTCGGCGGTCTCGGCCCAGTGGACCTGAATGCCGTTGGCGCGCAGCTTCGTTTCCAGTTGCTCGAGCAATTCGGGCAGGCGCGAGAGCGCGTGCTGGCGCACCGCTTCGCCGAGATCACGCAGGGCTTCGAGTTCGTCCGCTTCGGGGAACTGTGCCGCCCGCTTGCCTTGCAGGAAGTCCATCGCGCCGCGAAAGCTCTTGCGCAATTGCGGGTCGTCCAGCGCCGTGCGCGCGCGCTGACGGAATTGTTCGGTCGGGACGAAGTGGAGCGTGTTTTCCTGGCCCTCGGTGCGGGGCGTTTGCGTGGTCGCACTCGTGTTTGCGTTCATTGGGCGGCTCCGGGCTGCGCGCTGGCAACGCCTGCGTCGTCGGTCACGACTACGACCCACAGCGCGCGCGGGCCATGCGCGCCATAGGCCGTGGTCTGCTGGATATCCGAGGTCTTCGACGGCCCAGAGATCATCACGAGATTGGTGGGCATGCCCTCGCTCCAGCGCTCCGCCGCCACGGCGGCGTGCAGGTCGGCGTGCAGCGTGCGCGCGTGGATCAGCGCGACGTGCAGCGGCGGCACGAGCGAGACCGTGCGTGGCGCGTTCGCGTCGGGCGCGACCACGAGCGTGCCCGTCGCCGCGAGACCCGAACGCGCGACGGTGAAGCCGGCATCGATGGTGTCGAAGAGTTCGGCTTTCCACCGCTCGATCGGCTGTGCGTAGCCGCGCGCCTGCACGGCGGCGGGGAGCGCCGCCGCGAGCGCCTGGCCTTCGGCGCATGCGGGGTCGAGCAGCAGGCTGCGCACGCCCGCCGCTGCAAGCCGCTGCGCGAGATCGGCGGCCCATGTCGCGGCGCTCGCGCAGATCACCTCGGCGTGCGCGGCTTCGAGCATGAGCTGGAACTGGGCGATACGCGCGTTCAGCGCAAGCGGCGCGTGTGCCCGGCGCGCAGCGAAATGCGCGTCGATGCTCGCGTCGAGCGCCTCGACCGTCGTGGCGGGGGCAGCGGGAGCATGGCTGCGCAGGCGTCCCAGCATGCGCGCACGCGCGCTCATCGTATCGATGCTCATGCGGCCTCCCCGCCGGTGCGGCGCCAGAGGAACGAGGCGAGGTGCTCCACGGCGAGCGGGGCGCCTTTGTGAGCCGCCGCGTGGCCGATGTTGAGCAGGCAGCCGCAGTCGGCGGAGACGAGGCGCTCGCAGCCGGTCGCGCAGGCGGAGGCGATCTTGTCGGCGACCATCGCCCCGGAAATGTCGGGATGCTTGAGCGAGAACGTGCCGCCAAAGCCGCAGCACTCGGACTCGCGTTCGTGTTCGACGCGCGTGACGCCGGGCAGCGCATCCACCGCTTCGACGCCGTGCACGCGCGTGCCCATCTCGCGCCGCGCGCCGCATGAGGTGTGCAGCACGACGCGCTCTTCGGGCTGCCGGACGGAACCCTTCGCGCCGTACGCATTGAAATCCACGTTCAGCACGCGCACGAGGAATTCCGTGAGCTCGTACACACGCTCCGAAAGCGCTTCGGCGCGCGCGGCGTTCGCGGCATCGTCGTCGAACAGCGTGGGCCAGTGGTGGCGCATCATGCCCGCGCACGAGCCCGAAGGCACGATCACGGGCCACGGATTCCCGAACAGGCCGAGCTGCGCGAGCGCCACCTCACGCGCCTGACGCGGGTTGCCGCTGCTGTACGCGGGCTGGCCGCAACAGCTCTGGCTGCGCGGGAAATGGACCGTGAGGCCTTCGCGCTCGAGCAGCTTCACCGCGTCGAGGCCGGCTTGCGGCACGAACAGGTCGACGAGGCAGGTTGCGAACAGATAGACGTCGGTGGGGCGCTTTCCGCTGGGGTATTGCCGTGGCTTCATGTCTCGCTCGCTGTCTTTGCGCGTTGGGATGCGCGCTGTGTTGCGCCCGGTTCGCCTGAAAGGCGGGCCGACCCTGCGGGCCCGGCTGGCCGGGCAGGATCCGCACGTTGGGGACGAGCGCTGGTTTGAGCGCATAATTCCCGCTTCGGGCGTGTGGTTCAAACTGGTTGGACCACACGCTGCCAGTGACAACGAGATTCGGGGATGGCACGGGGTGGCACGGCTATGGCAATGAGTGACAGGGCAGGCTCGCGCGGACGCGTCGCAACCGTGATGCGCCAGATGGAGACGTCGCTGCTCGACGGCACCTGGCGCGCGGGCGCGAAGCTGCCTTCGGAGCGCGTGCTCGCACTGGAATACGACGTGGCGCGCAATACGGTGCGCGAGGCGATCCAGCGTCTCGCCGCGCGCGGCCTCGTGCAGAGCCGGCCTGGCGCGGGCGTGTTCGTCACCGACCAGTTGCGCACGGGCTTTGCTTCGCCATGGGGACAACTCGTGGCCGATCACCCCGCCTTGCGCGACGACATCCTCGAATTCCGGCGCGTGCTGGAAGGCGCGACCGCGTATTTCGCGGCGCTGCGCGCGAGCGACGACGACCTCGCGCGCATCCGCGTGCTGATGGAGGAACTGGAGCGCACGCGCGAAGTGGACGACAAGGCCGCCGAGGCCGATGCCGACGCCAAACTGCACGAGGCGATCGCCCTGGCCTCGCACAACGCGATGTTCCTGCATCTGCACACGAGCGTGCTGGGCGTGCTGCGCGAGCACATCACGATCAACGGCACGGGGCTGCGCGTGCAGAACGAGGACGCGCCGGACCAGTTGCTGCAGCAGCACCGGACGCTGTGCGGAGCGATCGCCGCGCGGCGTCCCGAGGAGGCGCGCACGGCGATGCAGACGCACATCGACTTCGTGCGCACGCGGGTAGGCGAGGAGATCGGCTGGCCGGAAAGTGGTCCAACCAGTGATGACGCCAGGCCGGCGCCCGCGTGGACGAACGGTGCGCGCAGGGCCAGCGGCGCGCGCGCCCCGAAATCCGTGCAAGCTGCAAATGTTGACGAAAGTCAGGGAAAGCGCGCCAAGGGAAGCCGCAGCGCGAGCGCCGCAAAGCGCGAAGCGCCGGTGGCCCAAACCACGGATACAACGCGCGCGCGGCGCCGTCCGCCGTCCCGCGACACCTGAGTGCTCCTTTGCCAGGCGACGATCGCGGCGCTGCGGCAGCATCCCGACCGGGGCGCGCGAACGCTGCTAAAGTCGGCTGATCGGGGCAGGGCGGGAAAGGCGTAGGCAACGGCTGGAGGGAGAGATGAACGAGCGCGCTGCGCAGATCGTATCGTTGAGCGCCGTGACGCTGACCGTCAGCGATGTCGCGCGCTCGGCGCCCTTTTACGAGGCGCTGGGCTTCGTGAGGAAAGCCGGGCCTGCCATGCCGGGCTTTGCGTCGTTCGAGCTGGGTGGCGCGGCGGGCGTCTGCTATCTGAACCTGCTGGAGGGCGCACACGGCGCGGTGAGCGGCTGGGGGCGCGTGATTTTCTACGTCGCCGACGTGGATGCGTTTTACGCCCACGCGCTGGCGTCGGGAGCCAGGCCCGAATTCGCGCCGCGCGACGCGCCGTGGGGCGAGCGCTATTTCCATCTGCTCGATCCGGACGGCCATGAGCTGAGCTTCGCGAAGCCGCTCGCGTGAGCCGCCGCGATGCATTTGAAATATTCGTGACACTCGCCGCGCCGATAGTGGCGCGAGTTGTCAGCATACCGACCAAGGAGAGAGTCGCCATGAATGAAATCGACCGCGCGGTGGAAGCCGAACTGCGGGATGCCGAACTGTATCGCCGCCGGCGTCTTGACGAAGAGCTCATCGATGCCTACGACGAAGAGCTCGAAATGGAGGTCGACGACCGGCTGCAGGAAAGCGGCCTGCAGATCACTGACGAGGCGCGCGCGCTGCGCCGCGTCTATTTCCGCGAGCTGATCCGCCTGCAAGGCGAACTCGTGAAGCTGCAGGACTGGATCGTGAGCACGGGGCACCGGCTCGTCGTGATCTTCGAGGGGCGCGACGCGGCGGGCAAGGGCGGCGTCATCAAGCGCATCACGCAGCGCCTGAACCCGCGCATGTGCCGCGTGGCCGCGCTGCCCGCGCCGAACAACCGCGAGCGCACGCAATGGTATTTCCAGCGCTACGTGCAGCATCTGCCGGCGGGCGGCGAAATGGTGCTGTTCGATCGCAGCTGGTACAACCGCGCGGGCGTGGAGCGCGTGATGAACTTCTGCACCGACGACGAATATGAAGAGTTCTTCCGCTCGGTGCCCGAGTTCGAAAAGATGCTCGTTCGCAGCGGTATCCAGATCGTCAAGTACTGGTTCTCGATCACGGACGACGAGCAGGAAATGCGCTTCCAGAGCCGCATCGAAGACCCGCTCAAGCAGTGGAAGCTCTCGCCGATGGACCTCGAAAGCCGCCGCCGCTGGGAGGCCTACACGCACGTGAAGGAAGTGATGCTGCAGCGCTCGCACATTCCCGAGGCGCCGTGGTGGGTCGTGCAGGGCGTGGACAAGAAGCGCGCGCGCCTGAACTGCATTCACCATCTGCTGAGCCAGGTGCCGTATCACGAGGTCGAGCACCCGCACGTCACGCTGCCGGCGCGCGTGCATCACCCCGACTATATTCGCCAGCCGGTGCCGCAGGACATGTTCGTTCCGGAGATTTACTGAGGCGTCGGCGCTTCTGCCGGTCCCAGCAAAAAGCCGGGCTCCCAATCGGGGAGCCCGGCTTTTTCTTTATCCCGGCCGCTCAGAACAGGTGCTTGAACACCCAATACAGCGCACCCGCAAGCACAATCGAGGCGGGCAGTGTGAGCACCCACGCCATCACGAGGCTGCGCACCGTATTCCACTGCAGGCCCGAGCCGTTCGCCGCCATCGTGCCCGCCACGCCCGAGGAGAGCACGTGCGTGGTCGAGACCGGCAGGCCGTAGACGTCTGCCGCGCCGATCGTCACCATCGCCACGACCTCGGCGCAGCCGCCCTGGCCGTAGCTCAGATGCTGCTTGCCAATGCGCTCGCCCACCGTCACCACGATGCGTTTCCAGCCCACCATCGTGCCAAGGCCGAGTGAGATCGCCACGGCCACCTTCACCCAGGTCGGGATGAACTTCGTCGCGTGGTCGATCTGCTTGCGGAAGTTGAGGATCGCCTTCGTGTCGTCGGCTGAGAAGGGCACCGCTTTCTGCTTGTCGATCAGGCGGATCGCTTCGGAAATCACGTACATGTTGTTGCGTACGTTATCGACGACCGATTGCGGCACCGCCGCGAGGGAGCCGTAGCCGTGGACCTGCTCCCCCACCTGGCTCGACAGCGCGGCGAGCGCGGGCACCGTCGTGCTGGAGAGCGTGCGCGTGCCGATGAAGCGTTCCACTTCACCGCGCGCGTCGGCGGGCGCGGCCACGCCGTTCGTGTAGCGCTCCAGCGCGCGCGTGGCGTCGTGCGCAACGGCGACGAAGGTTTGCGTCTGCTCGGCTGTCACCGCGCGGTTCAGCGCATAGGCGGTGGGCACCGTGCCGATCAGGATCAGCATGATGAGGCCCATGCCTTTCTGCCCGTCGTTGGAGCCGTGCGCAAACGAAACGCCCGTGCAGGTGAGAATGAGCAGCGAGCGGATCCAGAACGGCGGCGGCTCCTTGCCCTTCGGCTCGGAGTAGAGCGCCGGTACGCGCACGACGGCCTTCAGGATGAGCAGCAGCAAGCCGGCCAGCAAAAAGCCGACGATCGGCGAGAAGAGCAGCGACTTGCCCACGCCGAGCGCCTGGCTCCAGTCGACGCCGCTCGTGCCATTCGTGCCGTGCATGAGCTGGTTCATGAGGCCCACGCCGATGATCGAGCCGATCAGCGTATGCGAGCTCGACGATGGCAGTCCGAAGTACCACGTGCCCAGATTCCAGATGATCGCGGCAATGAGCAGTGCGAACACCATCGCGAAGCCCGCGCTGCTGCCCACCTGCAAGATCAGCTCGACGGGCAGCAGTTGCAGGATGCCGAAAGCCACCGCGCCCGTGGACGTGAGCACGCCGAGAAAATTCCATGCGCCCGACCAGACCACGGCGATATTGGGCGAAAGCGAATGCGTATAGATCACGGTCGCGACCGCATTCGCGGTATCGTGGAAGCCGTTCACGAACTCGAAGCCGAGCGCGATCAGGAGCGCGATGCCAAGCAGCAGCCAGGGAAGCGCAGAGCTTTCGCGCACGGGCGAGAGATCGTTCGCGAGGTTCATCCCGACGTACACGGCGCCGGCGGCGATGACGATCAGGAAGACGAGCAGGCTAGCGTTGCGCCCGCGCGCGGGGGCGGTGCCCGGTTGCGGTGACAGGGAAATATCTGGCATGGCAGACGGGCTCCTGGGGTGGAGAGGGGCAAAGGCTTCGTTTCCGATCGTGAACCGTCGAGGTTTCGGTTTGATGACGGAATTGTGCCGCCCATGCCCCATAAATCGTCATGATAGGGGATTGCACAGATGCCAGGACGGGTTCTTTCGCTGCGTATTCTGATGCGCCGCAGGGCCATCGTGCGGGCGCAGGCGGCGACGCGCCTGATCGGCAACTATCCCTTCTTCGCGGGGCTCTGCGGCACGCTCGTCGCGACGGTGATGGCCGTCCTGACCTACGCGGCACTCTACGAGGGCCGCGCCGAAGAGCTGCGCCACGCGGCCGAGAACTCGCGCAACCTCGTCCAGCTGATCAGCAACGACATTGCGCGCAACGTGGAGATCTACGACCTGTCGCTGCAGGCCGTGGTCACGGCGGCGCAGCAACCGGCGACCTGGAAGATGCCCGAGGCGCTGCGCCAGCGCATGCTGTTCGACCGGGCAACGGCGGCGTCGAACCTCGGCGGCGTCTATGTGATCGACGCCGAGGGCCACGTGAAAGCGTCGCAGAGCAGCGTGCCAGAGCCGGCCACAGGAAGCGTCTCGCTTGCCGACCGCGATTACTTCATCGCGCAGCAGCGCGACCCGCACGCGGGGCTCTTCTTTTCGAAGCCGTACCATTCGCGCCTGCGCAGCGGCTTGCTCACCATCGGCCTCACGCGCCGCATCAACGCGCCCGACGGCGCGTTCGCGGGCGTCGCACTGCTCGGCGTGCGCCTCGACTATTTCCAGCAGCTTCTGGAGCGCGTCGACCTGGGGCCGGGCGGCAAACTGTTCATCCTGATGCAGGACGGCACGCTGGTCGCGAGCAAGCCCGTGTCGCCGCAGGGCGCCGGGACGAACTATCCTGGCTTGCCGAATGGCACGGTCTTTTCCCGGCGCGACGACGCCCGGCGTGGCGACGCGCGGCGTGACGACGCCCGGCGTAGCGACGCCCGGCGCGAAGGCGGCACCTTTACGTCCCGTTCGGCGCTCGACGGTGTGGAGCGCATCTACACCTTTGCGCACGTGGGCAATTCGCCGTTCATCGTCGTCGCGGCGCCCGCTGTGCGGGATGTGCTCGCCGGCTGGCGGCGCCGCAGCGATATCGCGCTCGTGGTGACGACGTTGTTCGGCGGCGCGTGGGTCGTGGTTTCATGGGCGCTCGCGTTTGCGCTGCGCGACAAGGTGGTGGCCGAGGCCGAGCTTCTGCGCCTTGCCGTGACCGACCCGCTCACGGGTCTTGCGAACCGGCGCGCCCTCGACAGGCGTATCGAGGAGGAATGGCAGCACGCGGTGCGCGCGCGCGCGCCACTGTCCGTGCTGTTCTTCGACATCGATCACTTCAAGCTCTTCAACGACACCCACGGCCACGCCGCCGGCGACGAAGTGCTGACCTTCGTCGCCGAGCGCATTGCCGCAGGATCGCGGCGCGCGACTGACCTGGCCGCCCGCTTTGGCGGCGAGGAGTTCGCGGTGGTGCTGCCGGGCACGGGGCTCGACGCCGCGACGCGCATCGCGGAGAAGATCCGCAAGCGCATCGAGTCGGCCAATCTCACGCTGGGTGGTACGCACCATGGGTGCGTGACGGTGAGCGCGGGGTGCGCGAGCTGCAATCCGCCGGAGGGCGGCAGCGGCGCGCAGTTGCTGGCCGCCGCCGATCGCCTGCTTTACGAGGCCAAGGACGCGGGCCGCAATCAGGTCCGCTCGCAACAGTGGACGGGCGCGGCGGTGCAGCCGCTGGTGGACTCCGGAGCCGGAGCCCGAGGCGCGACGCGCCCGCAACGTGATGCGACCTGATGCCACCGATGCCACCTGATGCAACTGTGCGGCAACTGTGCGACCTGCGGCGACTTGCAGCAGCGCTCAGGCGCGCCCCTTGCGAGCGGCGCGCTGCGCCGGGGCGCCGGTCAGCGAGCCGATTTCGACAGCCGGTGGCCGAGGCCGAGGTTCGAGACGATCTGCCAGGTATAGACGCGCGAATAATGCACGCCGAACTGGCGGCCGATCAGCTCGCGCACGCGGCTGTTGGTCCATGCGTCGCTCGGGAAGCCGTGGTCGCGCGCGGAGCCGTGCAGGGCGCTCGCGATCCAGCCTAGCGCGGCCTGATCGAGTACCGAAGGCCGGCCGCCCACGCTCATCTGCTGCAGCGCGGCGAGACCGCCGTCCTCGACGATCGACTTGTAGCGCCTCACCGTCTGGGCGGAAAGGTGCAATGAATCGGCGACGGAATTCACCGTCGCGCCTTCCATCAACATCTGGCCGGCGGCCATTCTTCTCGCGACGCTCGGCAGGTTCTCGGTTCGGGTAAGCATGTGTTCACTCGTCGACGAAAGATTCCGGTCATGCGGCAATGAGGATGTGCCGCTCCTGTAACCCTTTTCCTGCATGCGGGTCTTGTCGCTTGCCATGGATCGGGCGCCGGTGCGGTGACGCGAGAGCCATGACGGACGGCGAAATCGACGCCCGGTAAAGGGCGCGTGCTGCGAAACGCCTCGGTGTTCCGCAGCGGATATTAATAATTGTTTTTGTAGGGAATGTGTATAGTCAGCGGAAAAATAGTCTGCTTGACTTGTGGATAATCCTGAACTAATGGGAAAAAACAACCGACTCGGATCGCTCAACAATGGGTGCGGCCATTTCGCGTTTGATGCTGCAATGCGATGTTTCCTTCACCGGCTGCACCAAAGCCTGACTATTTCGCTCAGGGACTGAAATCTCGCGCCGTTTTGTATGAGCAATTCCACACTCGTGGCATACGGGGCGCAGCTGCGACGCTATTCAATGCGAATTAAATATCGCCTGTCGTGCTTTACACACGTTTGTTAGCGTTTCTGGCATGCCGCGACACATATTGTGGCCACTCGTTATTGACAGACTAATGACGAATGAGGAGCAATTTCAGGGGGTGACTTGAATTTTTTGTGCAGAATGGTTTTCGCAAATATTTCGAATCGATTCGAATGCGGATTGGATTCGCCTGGAACGAATGAGGAATGCTCTCTGGCCGCTGCGGATGAACAAAGAACTTGAGGAATGGGTTGGCCGATTGTTGCGTCGTGCGGCGGGCCGCCGCTCGCTCGTGCCGTATGGCGCGTTTCATGCCCTCTTCGCGGGCGACGTGCCGTTGCGGGAAAGCTCGGCGCGGACCGGCATCGCACGCTGCGGCTTGCCGAAAAGCGCCAGCTCGCGAGCCGCGAACGCGAGCGGGTGTCGCGCGAATTCGTTTTCTTTCCATTGATGGTCCACAGAAGGAGGCGTCCCATGATGTTGCGCTATCGTTCATCCGCGCCGTTGCTCGGCGCGCTTCTCGTGCTTGCCCTTGGCGTGTCGCCGCACGTGCCGCTGCGTGCACAGACTGCATCGGAAGCCGCGCCCGAGCGCGCGCCGGGCGCCACGCTGCAGATCGGCGAAGTCGAGACGACGGCAAAGGTCGTCAGCATCGATGCGGCCAGCAATGCGGTCACGCTGCGCGGCGCGCGCGGCAAGCAGGTCACGGTCACGGTCGACCCCACCGTGGGCGACGTGAGCAAGCTCAAGCCCGGCGATGAGGTGAAGATCCTTTACAAGGAGGCGTTGCTACTGCGTGCCGACAAGGTGGCGACGAGGGGCATACGCTCGCGTGTCGATACGGTCGCTACCATGCCCGCCTCAGGTGGCGTGGCGGCTACGGCGCGTAGCGTGCAGGTGGTCGCGACGGTGGAGAAGATCGACCGCAAGAGTCGCAAGGTTGCGTTGCGCGGGCCGAATCGCACGGTCGTGGTGGTGGCGCCGCCGGACGTGCCACTAGAGTCGATCAAGGTGGGTGACAGCATTCGCGCCGACTATGTGGGCGCGACAGCCGTGCAGGTCACGCGCGGTGGTCAGCGCGTGCAGTGAGGTGAAGCCGGAGCGCGCGTGACCGAATGAATGGCGTTGCGCGCTTTAGCGTTGGTGACCCGTAGTGCCGACGCTGAAGCGCGCTAGTCGACGCGATTGCGATCGCGTACGAGGATCGTGACGTAAATCGCCGTGCAGACGATGATGACCGCCACGCCGGTGATCACCTTCTGATGGTCGAAATTGATGAGCCCGACCACCGCGACGGCAATGCCGGCGGCAGAGCCAAGCGTGCCCATGGCCGCTACGAAAATGCGCATCTTGCTCCAC
>Ga0306920_100008822_pt1 | contig 13413 bp, 26 predicted proteins | sample flu12Cox44000170_FD_204666 | JGI IMG/M metagenome (GOLD analysis project Ga0306920, IMG submission 204666) | Lab enrichment of tropical soil microbial communities from Luquillo Experimental Forest, Puerto Rico - flux4day.12C.oxic.44.000.170 (v2)... | ecosystem: Environmental > Terrestrial >... | reverse complement strand
CGCGCGCTTCGGCGACGAGGCGGTCATAGGCCGCGATGAACGCCAGGCGTGCGCCCACGCGGTCGCCGTTCTCGTGGATGTCGGCCACGATGCCGAACGCCTGGGCGGCTTCGTCCGTCCAGACCGTTGAGTCGCGTTCATTGAACGTCAGCGAGGCCCACGCCTCGGCAGCGGTCGGGCGGCCATCGTCCAGGCGGCTCACGACATCTTGAACGGTCAGCACTCCGCGAACTTCCTTTCGGCAGCGCCGGAGCGCGCCGACCACATGGGCATCGGGATAGCCGCTCAGGTCATCCACGAATACGGCAGCAGCCTCGGGGCTCAAGACGCGGCCGCAGAGTTCGGCCGTCACTGCGATGGCCTTGAGAAGTTCAACCTTGCTGCTCATGTTGAGCCCTTTCTTCAGCCTCGGCGCGAGCGATCAGCGGCGCGAAAGCATTCATGTTGGTTTGCGTCTTGTCGGCCATATTCGCTTGGGTGCGAGTCATCTGGGTTTTCGTCGCCCACTCCGTGCGGAGTTTCTCGCAATCGCGAAGAAGCAAGTTGACGGGGTGCATCGCATTGACGTACAGACCATTCCGGTGGCTCAGGAAGAACGCAGCCACGTGAGGCGCCTCCTCGGCACCAATGCGTGCGATGAGGTTCGCGAGCTGGCCGTTGATCTGGGCATTCCGGACAGGGGCCGCGCCCCAGCGCTCCTCATAGGCTTCGGCGTAGGCGCTCCAGACCAGCGTCGTGGGCGCAGGGTTGCCCTTTGATTTCGCCGAGCGACGGGTCTGCTTGGCAGGCCCGTCGAGTGTTTCAACCGGGAAAATATTCTTCGAGCGCGAGGACTTGAAAATCTGCTCCGCACCTTGGATTGCTGCTTCTGCTTCTGCTTCTGCTTCTGCTATGGTGATTTTTTGTGACGCGTCACGCGTGACGCGTGCACCGTCACCCTGTGACGCAGCCACCTTCTTCCGCTCGCGATAGCGCTGGGCACGCACTGCGGCCGTGCTGTCTTTATCGCGGTAGCGCATGAAGTTCAGGACGATGTACCCACCGTCAACGCGCACGAGCCGCCGCCCTTCATGATCGGTCGAGCGGCTCTCCTGGTCGGGCTCTCCAAGGCGCTGCAATGCCTGCATTCCAGCAACCGGGTCAGTCATCGCCATGCGAACGATTCCGGGGCCGGCCGCCTGAACGAATCCGTACCAGCCTGGCGGCACCACGAACCCTGTTTTCTCCAGAGATAAGGCATTTATCTGCTCAACAGGCTCGGTCAGTTCGTGAGGAAGGGCCATCAACAGCGCCGTGATGAAAATGTCCCGCTCATCTCGGGCGACCCACAGGGTTGAGTTCAGAATCCCGGTGTCCAACTTGACGAATGCCATCAGAGTTTCCCATTCCGGTTGCAGTCGGGGCATAGACGATGGATCAGTCGAGCCTCGCTCTCTCTGCGCTCGCCGACGTGATCGAAAACCCGAACACGGACACGCAGGCCACTGGCGAATACTCCCCATGGGGGTGCGCCACGATGCTGCCTGAAGCGCTGGCGAACGTCCTTCGATTGACCGACACAGGCGAGGCGCCCGCTCGATCTGAATACGGCATACACACCCGGTTCAGCGGGAAGGTTTCCGATCCCGTACTCTTTCCACTTGCTCATCTTTGTCACGTTAGTTACGGCGTGACTAGTGTGACGCGCAATGTCGCGGCACGTCAAGTGCCATACAGGATTTTTTGCTGCATAGCCTACCGATCAATCGCTGCAGCGGAGCGCGCACTGGTGCGGCTTGTGCGTGTTGCCGGATGGCCCCATTGGAGAGCCGCGAGGGTTCTGCGCTGGGGTCAGAAGCCCGTGCCGCCGACTGCATAGGGTAGCGATTCGCGGAGCGATTCAGCGCGCTCGCGATGCTTCATGATGGACTCGGCATAGAGGTTGATGCTCTCCGCGTGGCCGTGCTGCGTTCCGATGGCATCAGATTCCCCGAGGAGCCTCGCCTCCTCTCGGACATGGAAACGGATCAAGGTACGAATTTCAAGCTGAGAAAGCTCGAACGCGGCGGGGCTGTCGATGGCTGGCATTTCATTCCTTCTTTGGTTTGGTAGCAAGGTCGGATGGCCCCACTCGACAGGCGCGCGGCCTGGCGGCTGGAGCCGGCCTGGAGGCCGGCGATGGGTCAGGCATAGAATCCCAGACGTGCTGCGTGCTCGCGCGCGAGCACCTTGAAGTCGCCATCCTCGGAGTAGTACACCATCGAAATGTGCGCGCCGTCGTTCCAGTAGATATCGACGCGAGCCCAGTCGGAGCCCGTCGTCACCGACAGAGTGTCGGCGGTGGAGTGGTTGCGACCAATTGCGAGGGCATTTGCGTTCATGGTGTTCTCCGGTTGGTTCGCTGCTTCAGTGATTTAAGTATCGTCTTTCCGATACTATCGGTCAAGCGATACTTTGCAACTTTACAATTGATCAAGCAAAAGAGCCCCCAGGCGCCGAAGCGCGTGGAGGCGAAGACCTACCGGCGCAGGTCAAGGAAGGAAATAGATTAGCTGATGGATTCCTCGAAAAGAGGTTTCGTCTTCGTGTCCTTCTCGGGCTCGGCCGGCGCGCCACCGAGCACCCATTCCAGGGCCGCGCGCCAAGCTGCTCGCGATTCGTCCATGAAGCCGCCATCGCCTTCTTCGCGCCAGCGGGCCTCGATCTGCGCACGCGTCTTGCACTTCGGAGCCTGGGCCTTCGGGTTGTCGCGTTGGAGGACTTCGCGCTTCGCGCGGGCGCGCGCGTGGCCTTCCTTGCCGACCACGTTCTTCACGAGGCGCTCCAGCGTGGAGAGCTGCTGCGCGGGCTTCAGGCGCGAGAAATACTTCACGTCCGAGATGCCGATCAACTGGCTCTCGACAGCGCGCTGGACGGGCGTGGAAACCTCCAGCAGTGCCAGCGTGTTCTCGACGGTCTTACGGATGCAGCCGAAGGCCACGGCGATGGCATCCTCGTCCAGGCCGCGATTCTTCATGCGCTGCATCTTGTGGGCGCGCGTCATCGCGTTGTCGCCGCGCCGCAGCTCGTTCGTCGCGACGGTCATGCCCATGAGCGTGACGTCGTTGTCGCCCTTGCGCGTGGCGGCCGGCACCAGCAGCAGCTCGCGGCCCTGCTCGGCCAGGCGGCGATTCGCTTCAAGCGTGTGGCGGACGCGCTGGCGGCCGTCGATCACGAGAATCTCGCCGGTATCCGCGTTCCGCGTCACGATGATCGGCTGCAACACGCCGAAGGCCATGATGTTCAGAACCATCGGCTCATCGAGCGGCAGCTTCACGCGCTCGTCGTACAGCGGATGTTCCGGATCGGTGACGATGGTCAGCTTCTCCGGGTAGAAGCTCAGGAGAGACGTCGAGCCGTCGGCTCCGTACGTCGTCTTAGAATTGGCGCCCATGGGGTTCTTTCATGTGGTGGACTGGTAGCCTTCTCGCGAAGGCGTGACGATGATTTCCTCGTGGTACGCGCCCATGGCGCAGCCGTCGGGGACGTTGACGATCTCGACGCGAAAGCCGAGGGCTCGGGCGTCATGAACAAGATCGTCGGCACGCTTCCGGAGCATGCGCGCAATCGCGCTGTCGTTCAGCTCGTGCCAGCGAGCGGCCTGGGCCTCCAGGCTCGGACGGTCGGCGCTCATGCCGGAACCGCCAGGCCGCGCGCCGCCGAGTGAACGTCGCGCGGACGCACCGACACCACGCCGAACGTGTCGGCGATGGAAGTGATCTCGACCACGCAACCGGCCGAGCGCGCCCGGCGGCACAGGCGCTCCGCATCGTCCGCCAGCTCGGCGGCAACGAGTTCGGCCTGAATCTCGCGGATCTGGTCTTCGGTGAGGAATCGCATGGAGGCCATGTCGTTCTCCTTTCAGGTGAGCGGGACGGTCGAGCCGTGGCCGGAGCCGCCGAGGTACGTATGCTGTGCGTGCAGGCTTTGACGATGATCGGCACGTGCTTCGGCCGCCTGGGCATCGACGCCGACAAGGCGCGCGATCTCGATCAGGTCGCGGTCATCGCCCACGCCGGTTCCGGTGGCGTCGGCCTTGATGGCGCGATGCCAGTTCGCGCAGGCGGCAGCCGTGCTGATCGTGTGGTGCAGGGCCTTCGTGCGGTCGCCGCAGATCACGGCGCGAAGGCACTTTCCGGCCAGATAGCCGACCAGCCAGAACCAGTTTTCCGCCGATTTGTCGCGATCATGGGCTTCGCCCCACTTTTCGACTTGATGCGCGGCTTCGAGCTGAACGCCCTTCATGAAGTCCAGCACCTCCGGGTTGTTCACGAGAGCATCGAGGCGAGCGCCTTCTTCCAGGGCTTGGCGAATGATGGTCTCGTCACGACCCTGGACGAATCCGGTCGGATCACAGATCCGTTTGAACGCTTCGGCGACTTCGGGCTTCATTGCTTGATCTCCAGGTTTTCAATGGTCGAACGTTCTTTTCCTGTGACGATCACCAGCACGCACAAAGCCGCGATGAGCACAAGGCCGAGAACCGTTCGGACTGCGCCGGGCTTCACGCGCCGGCTTTCTTCGATTCCTTCCACGCGTGATAGGCCGCCTTGTGCTCGGCCATCGTGTAGCGCGGCGGCGCCGGATGCCACGCCGCATCGTCCGCACGCAGCACGCCGCCCGTCATCGCTTCGAGACGCATCTGCTGCACAGGGGGAATATCGCCACCCTTCCACGAGAACGTGGCGTTCGGTTTGAGCCCGAGCGCCTCCGTCATCCTGTAGGAGCTGCCGTAATACGCGATTGCTTCAAGTGCTGTCATGCTATCCATTCTGACTCTATCGTTTGGGCGAGTCAAGCGATACACTCTCACGAATGAAAGCGTACAGAATTCCGGATGACTTCTACGTGTACACCCACACAAGAGAAGGAGAGCGAAAGCCGTTTTATGTTGGCATGGGAAGCGGAGTCCGCGCGTTCCATCTGACCCACAATAGATCGCTTGAATGGGAGCGTGCCAGGAATGGATCGCCCGTCGTCGTCCGAATCCTTGCTCACGGATTGACACTCGCTGACGCAAGGCGCCTGGAAGACGACACGATTGCATTGGAGCGTGCGCGCGGCACGAATCTCGCGAACAAAACCCTCGGCTTTTCGATTGTGCTTGCGCGACATTGTCGCTCCGCTTACAATGCGGACATTGGTGGCCCACGAAAGAAGACATGCAAACCCCGCTTGACAGAGTAGCCCAGCAACTGCGCGCCGCCCAGGACGCCAGCGACAAGCTATCGGCGTTCCTGTCGGCTCGCGCCGACGCCGGCCATTACATCCAGGGCATCGCCCGCGACCTGGCGGAATCCATCGCGCTCGCCGAGACTTCGTTGCTGGCAGCGCACCCGCACCGCTGGGTCGCGTCGGCTCCCGATACCGTCCCGCTCGCGGATCTAGCTCTCGACGGGACAACGTGCGTTGCCTGGGGTGAGCGCGACGGCGTGCTGCATATCCTGGACGTCTACGAAACGGAAGCTTCTTGCGATCTCCCGCTGAACCCGTCGCGCACGTTTCGACCGATGTTTCTTCCGCAGGCTCGCTCCGTGAGCCGGTGGCGCGGGATCCTTCTGGGTGCAGCCGTCGCGCTCTGCACCTCGGCAACTGCCGTTTTTCTGCTGCGCGCCGTCATTCGAACCATATGGAGCAACTCATGAGCTATCGCCACAACTCCAGCGCCTGGACAGGCCGCGCTCCGAGAACGACCGCCGAACGCTGGCCTTCGCTCCCGATGCGAATCCCGGGCTTCTGGCGCCGCCTGCTGATCCTGATCTGCGGCCACTGACCATCCACTAACCAGACCACCATGACCGAACAGACCACCACGCCCACCGGATTCGATCTGCTGCGAGCCTCCTTCGAGGATCGCTTGATCGGCAAGCTCCCGAAGGAGACGAAACAGCAGGCCGAAGAGCGCAAGAGCAACCACAACGCGATCTCCTGCCGCGTGTGCCACGGCTACCACCACAAGCACGCGGTTCACCTCGACTACGTGGGGCATGCGGCCGTGACGGATCGGCTGCTCCAGGTGGATCCGACGTGGTTCTGGGAGCCGCTCGCGTTTTCGCAGAACGGCCTCCCGCAGTTCGACGACATCGGCGGCTTGTGGATTCGCCTCCACATCCTGGGCGTCTCCCGCATCGGCTACGGCAACGCGGATAAAAAGCCCTGGACGGACATCGGTTCGCGCGAGAAGGAAGTGATCGGGGACGCTCTGCGGAATGCCGCCATGCGTTTCGGTGTCGCTCTCGACTTGTGGAGCAAGGAAGAACTTCGTCCGCCCGAGCCTGATCCGAAGGGCGAAGGCAATCCCGAAGATCCGCCGTTCGACGGTCATCCGGCCGACGTCCCTACGCGTCAAGACGCCGCGCCGCCACCTGCGCCGCCGGCCTCTCCCGAAGCCGACTATCCGAAAGCCGACTTCGAAAAGAGCTTTCCCGCCTGGAAGGAAGCCATCGAAGCCGGGAAGAAGACCGCCGCGCAGGTGATCTCCATGGCATCCACGAAGGGACGCCTTAACCCGGTGCAGCGCGCCAAGATCGAGGCGGTCAAGCGCAAGTAACTTTCGCTTGCGCGATACTTTAGCGCATGCGATACTGAACTTTTCAACCCGCAGACCATCATGGAACGAATCACCCACGAACTTGTGCAGAAGTCGGCCGCCTGGCTGATCCATCGCGCCACACACGACAATGCGAGCGATGCCGCCGCGATGCTGGGCTGCAGCCCCTACAAGACGCGCAATCAGTTGCTTCACGAGCGCTGGCAGGGCATGCAACCGGAGTTCTCGCAGTACGTCCAGGAGCGCATCCTGGATGCCGGCAACGAATCGGAGAAGCTGGCGCGCCCGCTCGCGGAGGCCATACTCGGCGAAGACCTGTTTCCGGTGACGATGAGCCTGGGCACGATATCGGCCTCCATGGACGGCCACACGTTCGACGGGATGCACAACTGGGAACACAAGTCCCTGAACACGGCGCTACTGGCCGTCATGCCGAACGAGTTCAACCCGGGCAGCGACCTTCCGAAGCATTACCGCGTCCAAATGGAGCACCAGTTCATCGCCAGTGGCGCGGAGGATTGCCTCTTCACGGCCTCGAAGTGGAACGGGACGGATCTGCTGGACATCCGGCACGCGTGGTACTTCCCGGACTACGAGCTGCGCGCCGAGATCGTCGCCGGCTGGGAGCAGTTCCATCGCGATCTCGCCGTCTATCAGCCGCCCGAGGCCGAGAAGCCGAAGCCGGCCGGAAAGCGCCTGGATCAGCTCCCCGTCCTGTCGGTGACGGTCGAGGGCCGGCTGGTCGAGTCGAACCTCAACGCCTGGAAGGAGCATGCGCTGGAGGTCATCGCCAGCGTGAACCGCTCGCTCGTGACGGATGAAGACTTCGCCACGGCCGAGAATATGGTGAAGTGGTGCGGCACGGTCGAGACCGCGTGCGATACCGCGACGTCCTATATCCGGTCGCAGGTGGGCACCATCGACGCGGCGCTGAAGGCCGTGGAAGACGTCAAGGCCGAGGCCGCGAAGGTGCGGATCGAGCTGAAGAACCTGGGCGACCGCCGGAAGAAGGAGCGGAAGGACGAGCTGGTCTCCGAAGCCGTCGCCGCGTTCCACACCCACACGTCCAGCCTGAATGACCAGCTTGCGCCGTACTGCCTACCGCCCATCTCGGCCGACTTCGCCGCCCAGGTCAAGGGGAAGTCCAAGTTCGCCAACATGAAGAACGACCTGGACACCGAACTGGCGCGCGCCAAGATCGCGGCGAATGAGATCGCGCAGACCATGCAGAAGAACATCGCCGCCATCAATGCGAAGCCGGAGTTCCTGGGCCTGTTCGCCGATGCCGGCACGCTCGTCCGCCAAGCGCCCGACCATGTGGCGCTGGTGATCCGCACGCGGATCGCCGATCACGAGGCCGAGGTGAAGCGCAAGGCCGAGGAAGCGGCGCGCGCGGCCGAAGAAAAGATCCGCGCCGATGAACGTGCGCGCATCGAGGCCGAAGAGCGCGAACGCCGCGCCCAGGCGGAACGCGATGAACAGGAGCGCATCCGCCAGGCTGAAGCCGCCGCCCGCCAGGAACGCGAGGATGCCGAACGCGAGAAGCGCCGCCAAGACGACGAATCGAAGCGCGAGCGCGAGCAGGCCGAGGCCGATTTCCACCAGCTCGGCCAGCAAGGCGCGCCCGTGGCATCGCCGGCCATCGAGCGTGATCCGGACATGGACGGCATGAATCCGGCGCCGAGCGGCGCGCACGCCGAATCGATCTACTCGGTCGGCCTGTCGGTCGCGGAACAGCCCGCCGGGACGGGCCGGATCGCGCCCGAATACAGCGGCGTGACGTGCGCCCCCGATCCCGACGCTTCGCCGGAAATGGCCTGGGTGAACCTGTCCAAGATGAACGAGGCGTTCGGCTTCCGCCCGGACTCGAAGCTCATCGTCGAGACCCTTGGCGTCAAGCCAGCGCGCACCGAGCACGGAATAAATTTCTGGACGCCATCGCAGTTTGAGAAGATCAAGCGCCTGTTGAGCGCCCACGTCCTGCGCGCTGTCCCCATTCCCTTCTAGACCCCGTGGCGCCCGGCTGGCGCCGTTCACCTGGAACCATCATGAAATTCCCCGGCAACAACACGCTCTCTCTCGAAGACGGCGCCGTTCAAGAAATGTTTCGCAAGTATGCCCCTGCGATCTTCGGCGATGCGGATGCGCGAATCACCAAGATCGCAACTACCGGCTACCCGGCCCGCTTGGAGATCACGTTCACCACCGATCCGGATCCGATGGCGGCGCCGCCGGCCCCCCGAATCGCCGCCGATGCCCGGCTACTCCCTGCCGCTCCCGAGCCCGCGCTCGGATGACGATCATCCCTTCTGACCACGGAGACACCATGCCCCGCACCTACACGCCCCCGCAGCCCTTCGAGACCGATCCGCGACCGCAGATCGCACTCGCCCACGTCAAGTCGCGCCAGATCGCAGCCATCGGTCATGACGCGGCATCGCGCACGCTGGCTCTGCAGTTCAAGCCGAAGGGACTGGAGCAGACCGCCCCGGTCTATCACTATCCGAACTGGGGCTCCGAGAACCATGCAGACTTCATGGCCGCCGCGAGCCTGGGCACGTTCTTCGGAATGTTCATCAAGGGCCGCGAGTTCAAGAAGTTCCCGGCCGAGCCGCTGCCGCCGGAGGTGGCCGAGGAATGACGCGAGCAAAGCCTGAGCGCCGCCTGGGTCTCATCGGATACGCCGACGTCATGCGGCTGATCCAGCGCGACCCGAAGACGTCGGCGCAGATTTGCGCCCGCCTGGACTGGGAAGAGCGGCGGATGAACATGAACCTTCGTTTCTGGAAGCGCCTGGGCATTGTTCACGTGGTGAGCTGGACGTCTCCCGGCTACGGCCGGGCGCGCGCGGAGGTCTGGAAGTTCGGGCCAGGCGACAATGCCCCGCGCCCTGAAGGTTTGACGCGAGAGCTGATCCGGCCGCATGCCATGCGAAGCCGGGCGCATTCCTTCAGCGTCATCGTGCGCGAGCTTCTGGACAGCTGCACCGTCGATGAAGCCACAGAGGCGTCCGGCGTAACGCGCCGGATCGTCGCGGAGCTGCTGCAGGAGATGCACCGTCTCGGCCTGCTGCACGTGATGTCCTGGAACCGGCGCTCGTGTGGCGGCGAGCCGATCCCGATCTATCGCGTCGGCCGCGCCAAGGATGCCGAACGACCCGCACCCATCGGCAATGTCGAGGCTGTTCGCAAGTATCGGAAGACGAAGCGCTTTCGGCAGATCGGCGCCGTCCTGACTTCGATGGCCCTTGCCGGCTAGTCGTCCCCGCGATATTATCGCGTCTCTTACATACTAACCCGAGATCATCATGGACATGCACTATGTTACCCGCGTGGGCATCCGCTCCGCTTTCAACACCGCCCGCGAGCTGTACCCGACCGAGACGGATCGCCAGTGCGCCGAGCGCGTGGCGGCCGAACTGCTGATCGACGTGGAGGCCGTCCTCGAATCGGTGGACATGGGACGTACCGAAGCATGATCGCGAAACCGCTCAAGCGCTTGGCGCGCTGGATCTGGACGGCGCAAGTTGCGCTCGAATACAGCGCCCAGCTCGCGCACCATGGCTGGACGTGGCAGCAATGCAAGGATCTCGCGGAGCAGACTGCCGAAAACTGCGCGGAAGACTGCAACGCCGACGGCTGGCTGATCGGCCGTCGGCGAATCACGCCGAGCGAGGCAGTGTTCGAAGAACTTTCATGCTGGACGGACTGACATGACCATCGAATCACAAGCACTCGCGCGCGCCATCCTGGAGCATGCCCAGGACTTCACGTGGACAGTGCAGGGCATGGGCTTCATGCGCCTGCACCTTGCCGGCCACTGCTGGCTCCACGTCTGGGACTCGCGCCTGCGCGTTCCCGGCGTCTCGATGATCCACGATCATCTCCAGTGGGGCCTCGAATCGACCATCCTCTCCGGCTCGCTGGTCAATCGCCGGTATCAGGTCTGCGAGAAGTCCTTTTTTTGGCTCTGCGGAATAGCGTGTGGAAACAGCAATGACTGAACAACTTCAAAAAACGGAAATTCGTGTGGAAAAGCCTGTTCTGGACGCCTGCTGCGGAAGCCGCATGTTCTGGTTCGACAAGCAGGACGGCCGGGCGCTGTTCCTCGACAAGCGCCGCGAGACGGTGCGCGACCCACGCGGAAAAGAGGTGGTCGTCGACCCGGACATCCTCGGCACCTATACGTCTCTGCCCTTCGACGACAACTCGTTCAGCCTCGTGGTGTTCGACCCGCCGCACACCTTCAACGGCAAGGACAGCGCGATGGCCCAGAAGTACGGACGCCTGGAGCCTGGTTGGCGAGAGGAAATCACCAGAGGTTTCGCTGAGTGCTTCCGAGTCCTCAAGCCGCACGGTACGCTGGTCTTCAAGTGGAACGAGCACCGAGTGCCTGTTGCCACCGTGCTGGCAATGACCCCTCACAAGCCCTTGTTCGGTCAGCGCGCCGGCGCCACTGCCAAGACGCATTGGTTGGTCTTCATGAAGCCCACTGCCGGCCACGAGTTCCACACCGAACAGGAGATGCGCCATGAAGCCGTTTCCACACAGTAATCCGGAGAGCCCTTTTTTTCTGCCGTTCCCCAGCGCGGCGAGCTGTACCACTGGGCCACCATCAAGCCCGGTGCCGGCTGCTACTTCAAGTCCGAGCCCCAGGAGTGCTACCTCGCTCCGGCCTGGACGGATCGTCCCTACACCGCCGGCCGGGGCTATTGCCAGACTCCAGACATGATTCACGAGACGGACGCCGAAGACGGTACGGTGACGATCATCCGCAAGACTCCGACCGGGGATGACTCGGCCCGCGTCTTCTGGAAGGTCGGAACCACCTGGGGCAGCGCCGAGCCGCGTCCAGCCACGCCCGACGAGGTTCGGCTGGTCTCGGAGCGCGCGTTGCATCGCTGGAGCGGCGCATGACGCCAGCCCGCGCAGAACAGGCAAAGCGCGACCTGACCAGCGTGGCCCGCAAGGTCTACGAGGCGGTTCCCTGCGAAGAGGTCTGGACGGACAACCAGATCACAGCCGAGATGCGGCGCCTCGGGCTGACGCCGAACCAGTCGGTCATTCGGGGTTGCCTGAACACCCTGCTCCATGTCGGTCTCGTGAAGGAACCGAGCCCGCGACACTTCCAGCGCGCGGCCATCCGTGAGCCGCTCGTCTACAAACCCGAGATCGACATGAACCAGAACGCCCACAAGCACCAGCCCGAGAACACCACGACGACGCACCGACCCGGCGCGGCACCCACGCCGACGATTGCCGCCAATCCGGCGGCGAAGCTCTCGGCACTCGACCGCCTGGCGCGTTTGTCCGTCATCCTGGCCGACATCGCCCACGAGCTGGAAGAAATCGCGATCCAGGTAGACGAAGACCTGAAGGCGGCCGGCCGCGAGTCGGACGACGTGAAGGAACTGCGCGATCTGCGCGCGCTGCTGGCGAAGTTCGTAAAATGAGTCTCCGCGCGCCGCTGTCCCTGGAGTCGCTGAAGGCGAAGACCGATCCGCGATGGCAGTGGTTCGGCGCCGACGAGACGCTGGGCGAGTGCTGGTGTGCGAGCGGGCGCGGCGTGCGCCTGTGCCGTGGCGGCTACGCGCGCATGGACGTCCGGATCCGTGGCCTCGGCCAGGAAACGCGCCGACTGTCCATGCACCTCGTCGCCTGGCTCCTGGATCACCTGGGGCCGATGTCTCGCGATGATCTATGGCTCGCATACTGCGAGGTTCGCGCGAGCGGCCTGCAGTTCGATCACCGATGCGAGATGCCGAACTGCATTCGTCCGTCGCACCTGGCGGCGCTCGTGACGCAGAGCGAGAACATCATGGCCGGCAAGGATCGCTCGAACGCCCGCGCGCTGAAGCGTGACCTGGAGGTGCCGAGACCGCTAGATGAGTATGAGGAAGAAGAACCCCTCCCGTTCTAGCGTCAAGCCCGGCACGTTCGGCGCTCGGCAATGCCGCCTGAAGCGGCGTGCGTTCTTTGAGCGGGGCGTGGAGGCACTTCCGCCGAGCTGGCGCAAGGCATGGTTGATCCAGCGCATCGTCGCTACACCCGAATGGGTGGACATGGCCGAGATTCGCAAGGTCTACATTGAGGCCCAGCGGCTGACCGAAGAAACTGGCATCCCTCATCAAGTCGATCACGAAGTTCCGCTGATGCACCCGGCAGTCTGCGGTCTGCACGTGCCCTGGAACCTGCGCGCCATCCCGAAAGCGGTCAACGCGGCGAAATCGAACACCTGGAATCCGGATCAGCTCGCGCTGTTCGAATTGTAAAGTTCTGTTTGTTTCGCTTGCGCGATATGTTCGTCTATGCGATAGTTCATTCATCGCAACACGGAACGCAACGGAGAACGACATGAGCCACCTCGCAACCATCGCTGAAGCGGATCAAGAGTTCGCCTGCAATGTCGGCCGCGAGCATTCTGCCCGCCCCTGGATACTGAGCGACCGCGACGTGTGGTATGCGAATCCGTTCTATACCGGCCCGCGTGTCCCGCATCCGGAAGAGGACTTCGAAACGGCCGAGGAATACGAAGCTGCCTGCTTTCACCTGAATTTCGTTGGCCCGCAAGTCACGATGACCAAGGCCGAGCGCGCCGCCCTCGAATCCGAAGACGAGATCGCTTTCTAAGCAACCATCCATCCAGGAGACGCCATCATGCGCGACACCATCCGCTCCGAACTGACCGCCAGCCTGGAACTCCAGAAGGTGGATCTCGTGAAGAAGACGCCGAGCTGGCAGGATCCCTCGCGCTGCAAGCGCCCGCCGGTAATCGTCACGCTGCCCCCGTCGCTGTTCGACCGGATTCTCCGCTTCATCGGACTGTGACCATGACGTTGATTTTCC
>Ga0306920_100008821_pt1 | contig 13414 bp, 11 predicted proteins | sample flu12Cox44000170_FD_204666 | JGI IMG/M metagenome (GOLD analysis project Ga0306920, IMG submission 204666) | Lab enrichment of tropical soil microbial communities from Luquillo Experimental Forest, Puerto Rico - flux4day.12C.oxic.44.000.170 (v2)... | ecosystem: Environmental > Terrestrial >... | reverse complement strand
TAGGCCGCCTTCGAAATATCCAATCCGTCCATCCGAAGTCGTCGAGGTGCTTGCCAAAACCGAAAAGGATCTGTCGACTGCTTTCAAGCTTGATCCCGGAAATTACGAGGCATACGACGCGTATATGATGTTCCTGACCACCCAGATCCGGGAAACAGAATTTGGATCGATGGATGGGCAAAAGGAGGACGACGATGCGTCTTCGGTCAAAGCCGATGACAAAAAGGATGCCGGGGATGCCGGGGGAGATGATGACGACGATTTTGCGGCGGTGCAACGTTTCCGTAAATGGGAGAAAGAAGAGCAGCGCCGGCGCAACTTGCGTGCCGTGGCGATTACTGATTACGCGATCTCTCGTTTTGCACCGAAAGAGACGGATCCGGAGCGGCATCTTGGACTGGCGATGGTTTATTATAACCGATTTGCGCTCCTTGCGCCCGACGTTCCGAGCCGGAGAAGCTCCTTCATTGCGGGGCAGCTATTCGAAACGCAGGCTTTGCAAACGGCGGAAAAGATGGAGAAATGTTTGCAAAACGCGCAATCGCGTCAGCAAAGCATGATCGTGTCAGGCGTGTGGCAGAATCGATCCGAAGCACGTTTGAGTGACTATCAGCAAGACGAGCAGATGGTGGAAAAGTACATCAGCGTGCTCTACGAATCGGTGATCAGTAACCGCAAACTCGACGGAGCAAATCCAGCTCCGCAAATGGTATCGAGTGCTCCGGTCCCTCGTAGCGGTGGAATCAATAAGCCTCCGTCATCAGGCACATACCTTGTCCCGACCAAACCAAGCAAGGCTTCTCTCGCTTAACCTGGAAATTTCACAAGCCAAAGCGCTCGTGAAATTTCCAGGCTCTGGAGCCGCTCGGGACGCGGTAGCGTGGGTCTTTAGCGGATTGTTGAAGTCATCCTCGGCGTCCCGTTGGCTTTGCCAATAGGTGCGGGAATTACCAAGACCAGTACTCCGATTAAGCCGGATATAGTTTTTTTCTTTTGATTAAGACCGGAGCGCCTTCGTTAACATCCTGGATTTTTCCGACTCTTCCCCAGCATTGCTGGCCCCGGCGGCTACTAGTCTAGCTGGAGGCTGTTGCGGAAGGGTTTTCCCCAAGGGAACGAAGCCGTAAAAGACGTTAGCCCAACCGGCCGTTGTATTTTACCGCGAAGCGGTTAGAGATCAATAGCCCAGGCCTTCAGGCCTGGGTCAGAAAGAAATGAAAATTGCCCTGTAGGGGCAACCGAATCTGCTTCTATCACCGCCTCCTGAAATAATCCTATTTGGGGCTACGAAGGTGTGGCGCCCTTTCAGGTCGCATTTCCGCGGGCGTTGATTCCCAGGCCTGAAGGCCTGGGCTATTGGTCTGTGACCGCTTCGCGGTCTGGACGCCGGATTTGGTCGATGCCCCTTAGCGAGCAGGCATTAGTAACCCTTTCGCAACAGCCTCTAGCTGGACTAGATAGTATCAACAACTACCAGGGACATCAATGTCCAGGCGGAGCTTGCACGCTAAGCGCGCGTGGCCAACAGGGTTCAAGCAACGTTGAGCAGAGGGTCGACAATATTCTCAATCAGATGACTCTTGCCGAAAAACTTAGTTATATTGGCGGCACCGGATTTTTCGATGTCAAGCCTATCCCCGTTCCGAATCTCAACGTTCCAATAAATCCCCAAATCTTTCAGACCGACGGGCCCTTAGGGGTTCGTCGTAATTCTCCTGGAATTCGATTTACATCGGGCCTTACCCTCGCCGCCACTTGGAACAGAAAGCTAGCCCACGAAGTTGGAATAGCGATGGGGCGAGACACACGGGCGCGAGGATATTTCACCATTCTGGGCCCTGGAATGGACCTTTATCGTCTGCCATTGGGCGGTCGAAATTTCGAATATATGACCGGCGAAGATCCGTTTCTGGGTGGCCAGCTGGTACCTAAAGTCATTCAAGGAATCCAGTCGCAAGGAGTTTGGTCATGCGCGAAGCATTATGTCTGTAACGATGAGGAAGAAAACCGAACGAACGTCCAAATCCTGGTGGATGAACGTACCCTGCGCGAAATCTATCTGCCCGTTTTTGAAGCTGCGGTGAAGAACGGACATGTCGCCACGGTGATGGGCGCCTATAATGGGGTGAACGGCTACTTCTGCTGCGAGAGCCCCTTTTTGCTCCAGGAAGTGCTGAAGAAGGAATGGGGGTTCCACGGACTATTGATGTCGGATTACAATGCGATTCATGACGGGTTAAATGCGGCGCTTTATGGATGTGACCTGGATCTGCCGGCAGGAAACTTCATGAATAGCAAAAACTTATCTCCGTTCATACCAGCTCCGCTTTCTTTAGCAACCATCGATGATAAGGTTCGCCGGATTTTGCGGGAGGTCGTCTCTTTCGGATTCCTTGATCGCCAGCAGTTGGATCCTGCTATTCCGTTGGATGACCCTTCAAGCGAGACAACTGCGCTGAACGAAGCGCGAGAGGGCATTATCCTTCTGAAAAATGAGGGAAACCTGCTTCCACTCAGCGACAAGGTCCATTCTATCGCAGTTGTTGGCCCGTTCGCCCAGGGTGCGCCGCCAACCGGTTTCGGAAGTTCCTATGTGACACCGATAAGCTTCGTTGGTGTACTGGAGGGACTACAAAATGAAATCTCTCCGGGTACTACGGTTGACCTTATTTCTGCCAATACGCTGGATCCCGAGAACGCGAGATGGGAATTCGTGAACGCCAATGGGGAACTCCAGCAAGGACTCCAGGCCGAATATTTCACGAGCAATGATCTCTCCGGTACACCGGCTGTGACGCGGGTGGATAACCATCTCAATTTTGACTGGGACATCAATCCTATCCCAGTGTCCCAAAACCAGGGAGGGTTCTCCGCGCGGTGGACCGGTCAGGTCCGACCGGTCATTTCCGGCGATCACGTGTTCAAAGTTCGCGGCGATGGCGGCCTCCGTATTATTGTGAACGGGCAGACGCTGTTTGATAATTTTAACTCACCAACCTTACCGCCCGTGGGTTACGGTCCAACCCCGGCATATTCCGGGAAGATCGCTTTGCAGGCAGGTCAGGTTTACAATGTCGAGATTGACTATCGGAGGGTTTCCTTCGCGCTCGGAGACGGGGGATTTTTCGATTCCTTTGAACAAGGAGGGCTTACGGGTATTCAGGCCAGCTGGGCTTCTCTGGAAGCGCCACCAAACTTTGTCAAGTACGATGCCGTCATTATCTGCGCCGGAATCAGCAACGAATATGAGGGCGAAGGTGAAGATCGACCGTTCACGCTCCCGGAATTCCAGGATGAGCTGATCAAGAATCTCTCCAAAGTGAATCATCGAGTAATTGTTGAATTTTTTGGAGGCGGTAACTTCGATTCGCACCAGTGGATCAACCAGGTACCCGCACTGATCGAAACTTTCTATCCCGGTCAAAACGGGGGACAGGCCCTGGCGGAAATCCGTCTATAACGGAACCGAGCCGGTTAAAGTACGGTGACAAACGCCGGAAAACGTGCGGGAGCGGAAGTTGCTGAGCTCTATGTGGGCCAGGTAAACCCGAGCATCTCTCGGCCGATCAAGGAGTTGAAGGGCTTTGAAAAAGTGTTCCTGCAGGCAGGACAGTCTCAAACAGTCACCCTTGAGCTGAACCAGCGATCCTTCGCTTATTTCGACACCGCAACCGAGGAATGGGATGCGGTGCCTGGCACTTACAATATCCTGGTCGGTGGGTCATCACAAGATACCCCATTGAAGGGTCAGGTGATCCTCAAGTCCGAGATTACCGCGAAACCATAGGCTTCCTTATCATATAAGCCGAGCCCCGCTCTCCGGATTATTTCAGCAGCGGGGTTTTCTTTTTTTTTGCTGCACGTTCTAGCCTGCCCTTCTCACAAGTTTTGCAATTTGTGAGAAGGGCACCCGCTGCGGCGCTTGGGAAGCGCCTCGCCGGGGCGAATGTGTTCGCGGGCCTTTGCTTGGGGATTCGGCTCTCTACCGAGTTTGGCCTCGCCCTTATCGAAAACCCGCGGTAGGGGCAGATCTCCGAGCTGCCCGCCGAGCATGACCGGCTCGCTTACGAGGCTAGGCTGCTCCCTTGGAAGGGCCGGCTCGGAGATCCGGCCCTATCCGGTCCGACCTCATTTTGATCGGCCTCCCGATCATGATCACGCTGTGATCACGCCCCCAGGTGCTTGCGAGGTAACAAATAGTTCTGCACGTAATCCTTCACCGCTTCTTCCAGAGTGAACTGTGGACCTTTGTATCCCGTCGCTCTCAGCTTCTCGATGGAAGCTTGCGTGTAATACTGGTATTTCTCCCGAATTATTTCGGGTATTTCGATGAACTCGATGTGCGCGGGTCGATCAAGCGCGGCAAAGACGGCATTGGCGAGATCAATCCAGGTGCGTGCCTGGCCCGATCCGAGATTAAAAAGGCCGTTCGCCTTCGGCGTGGTTGCCAGGTGAAGCGTCATCTCGACCGCATCTTTTACGTACAGGAAATCGCGCATTTGCTGGCCGTCTTTAAATTCCGGTTTGTAACTTTTGAACAGCCGGATCTTTCCTGTCTCACGCACCTGATCAAAGGCCTTGTTAACGAGACTGCGCATTTCACCTTTGTGCCACTCGTTCGGACCATAAACATTGAAGTACTTCAGTCCGACGATTTTCTGCAGGAGACCATCTTTCCGCGCGCGCAAATCAAAGAGCTGTTTTGAATAACCGTAAGCGTTCAGGGGCCGTAACAATTGGATGCTCGATTCGTCATCTTTCATTCCCATCGAGCCGTCGCCGTAAGTTGCCGCAGAGGAGGCGTAAACGAACCGGGCGTTCGCTCGCAAAGCCCAATCGCACAAAATAACGGTGTAACGGTAGTTATTTTCCATCAGGTACCCGACGTCGCGCTCGGTTGTTGAGGAACATGCGCCCAGATGAAAAACCCAGGCGATCTCTTTCAACGTGTGTTTGTCGGCTTCAACCTCTTTGCGAAGGGTTTCCGCCGCGATATAGTCGTCGAATTTAAGCGGGGCGAGATTGAGCCATTTCTCATCTTTGGAGAGCTGATCGGAGACGAGAATATTCTCAATTCCGAGGTTGTTTAGGGCCCAGATCAGAGCGCTTCCGATAAAGCCTGCTCCGCCGGTGACCAGTATCCTGTCGTGCATTAGTGTACCGTCTCGCATACAATTTGAATTCTCGACGCAACGGGCGTTGATTGCGCAATCAAAAAGCCCTGGATGGTCAAAGATCAACGAAAATTTTTCGTGCTCCTGGCGGTATTTTTTGCGGGACTTCTGGCTGGAATCGGGTTGATCATTTTCTTTCCATCCAAATCAGAACCGCCGCCTGACACTTCCAAGCTCCGGGATTTGCTGCTGAACACCGCGCAGAAAAGTATGGGCGTTCCACCCTTGACCGATCTCGAGTTGGAATTGTCGATCGAGCGGGACAAACTTGATAAGGAAGTCGAAAGAATTAAGAACCTGGCGACAAAATTTGGCGGTACGGCGATCGCTGGCCCGGGGGACGAAAAGGGGATGAAAGTTCTGGCCCAGATTTCGCCACGGTGGGCGTACGAGTTTGTTGAGGCAGTCAAACATCCCGAGAAAGAACCCCCTTTTGAAGCAAAAGCAGAGGGTGACGCGAGCGCTCTTCTAGTGGAGATAAAACTGACCATTCAAGGTTAACAAACGGGAGGCGGAGTTGGGCGGGATACTAGCGAGGCCGCGTCTCAGACCGGCGAGATCTAAGGGTATCATGATCGGATTGGGAGCAGCGCTGACGCACCAAAGCGGCCTCGCTATAGCGGGACCAAAATTTGTTAAAGGTCTGGGCCATCGCCCGGGCGTTCTCAGCATAACGCATTGGTTCTTGATTCACACGTGCATCTACTGATCGTGAGGAAAGCCGGTACCTTTGTCTAGTTCCGTGGTCCCGCATATAGAATCCTTGAAAAGCAAAAAGGGCGAACGATGAATGCGCGGCTCCGAAAAAAACTTGACTCATCTGCAACGAGTTTTGCTTTTTCGAGGATTCTAGTGACTTTTGCTTTGCCTCAGGAAGGGTATCCTTTTGCCAGAAGGCTGAAGAGGCGCGCTGCTCGAAAGAGACTGGTTCTCGGTTACCTTGGAGTAAGGGAGATAGCTGTCTGCTGGCTCGGAATTGGGGTTAGAAACATCGACCCCTTCGCAAGTGCCGTTTCGGAGTTGCAACCCCGTTTGATCATTCATTCCGGCTTTGCGGGCGGGGTTCGTTCACTCCTTGAAGTAGGCGATTTCGTTTTAGCAAAAAATTATTCTTCTCCGGAAATTCTTGAGCGCGTCAGAGCCAGCCATCTTTTTTCAGCCATTGGCAGATTTGCCAGCGTAAGCGCGATCGCCGGTCCTGAAACGAAAGCCCGGCTCAGACTCGGTGGCGATGTGCTCGCGATTGACATGGAATCTGAACGCGCGGCGGCAGTTTGTCGCAAATTTTCTGTCCCTTTCCTGACTGCAAGGATGATTTCTGACCGATCGGACGAGGCTGTTCCGAGGATGTTTGCCGGTGGAAAGCTACGGGGTCCTGGCGATGTCTTTCATGCGATCCATTTTGCCGGGCGGATGCTCGTTTTGCGGGAAAGACTGGCGACCCGGCTGAGTCAGCTTATCGAAGAACTGGAAGGAGCGTGAAAACTCACGAGCCAGAGCGCTCGTGAGATTTTCACGCTAAACGTTTTCGCCGGACCGCAAAGGAAATTCGCTTCCCGAATTTATTATCGTTTTGTAATAATTTCAGGCTGAATGCATGACTTAACCCGCATCGAGCCCGCGACGATTGAGGATCTCCCGCTATTAACGGAGTTGCTCATGGACCTGTTTGCGCAGGAATCGGATTTTCGACCTGATTATGCCAACCAGATGCGGGGCTTGCGCCTGATATTGGAGCAGCCTAGCCGCGGCAGGATTTTTGTGTTGCGCAGTGCAAGTCAGATTATCGGAATGATTAATTTGCTTTTCACTATCAGCACTGCAGAGGGCGGTTTTGTCATTATTCTGGAAGATCTCATCATCAATAGCAAGTTTCGGCGACAGGGGATGGGCAGCCAGCTATTGAACTACGCTATCGACTACGCGAAACAGAAAAGCTTTCTTCGAATCACTCTTCTGACCGACAGATTGAGTGAAAGCTCGATCGCGTTCTTTGAAAAGCACGGTTTCCATCGATCCGATATGGTGCCGATGCGCCTGTATTTCGGCCCTGCAGCGAAAATACGGATGCCGTCCTCAGGCAAGAATCCTTGAAAAGCAAAACGGGTTGCAGATGAGTCAAGTTTTTTTCTGTATGCGCACATTAGTCATCCGGTCGTTTTGCTTTTCAAGGATTCTAGAAGCGAGGCCGGTTCACACAATCGGTGCTACTCCCAACGCGACCTTGAGGTCCTTCCATCTCGCCGGTCAGAGGCGGCCTCGCTAGTGGCTATGCCGGAGTTCAGCGATCTCGGGTTTTCTCAGGTGGACGTGGGGCGGCTGGAAAGGCGCGGGTTCCCGGAAGCGGTGTTTTCAGAGGGCAAGAATCCGGAGGAGGTCGCTTCTATTCTGCGGCTTCTCGTCGAAAAAAATGGCGTGGCTTTGGCGACACGCGCCAACCAGACACAGTACGAAAAAGTACGCGAGTCGTCACCCGATGCCCGTTTCGAATCGGCCGGTCGGTGCATTGTCGTGGAGCGAAGCCCGCTCCCGAAACTGCCTTGCAAGGTAGCGCTGGTAAGTGCAGGGACATCCGACAGGCTGGTACTGGAAGAAGCTCGGGTCACACTGGAATTGTTTGGTAACGCTGTTGAGATGATTCAGGACGTGGGTGTTGCCGGAATTCATCGCACGATGGCGGCAAAGGAGCGGATCGATTTATGCTCGATTGTCATCGTTGTCGCAGGTATGGAGGGCGCCCTGCCGAGTGTCATCGCCGGCATGATAAGCAAGCCGGTGATAGCAGTTCCCACAAGTGTCGGTTACGGGGCGAGCTTTGGAGGAATTGCGGCATTGCTTGGGATGTTGAACAGCTGCGCGGGGGGTGTCACGGTTGTGAATATCGACAATGGTTTTGGAGCTGCGTACGCGGCCTCACTGATCAATCGCGAGATCGCCCACGCAACCTCACGCAGAGGGCGCGAAGGAACGCCGAGGAAGAGAAAGGGAACGGTTTAGTCGAATCGTTTACCGTTCACCGTTCGCCGTTCACCGGGGCGTGAAAAATGCGGGTTAGCGCTTTCTTCAAATTCAATTCCGCAATTCGCAATCCGAAATTTCTGATCCCCTGCCTGACTACGGCACAACATGAGCGACCTCATGGTCCTCTCGAAGCTCGGCCGCAGCGTGATCATGGAAAACCTGGCGGATGATCTCTTCGATAGGCTCTTCTTCCACGCTGAAATCCTGCACCTCGCAATTCGATAAGATCACGCGACAGATTTCTGTAACCTTGTCCCGCTGGACTTTCAATTTCACCGACGTCCTGGTCCGCTCTACTACTTCTCCAAGGTCGAATGTACAAGTGGGGGGCTCGGGAAAGGTAAATTGCAAGAGCTTGTACCCTGCGAATTTTTCGATGATCTCCGATAGTTCTCCATCAAAGAAAACCTGGCCATGATCGATGATGATTACGCGCCGGCAAAGTTCTTCGATATCCTGCATGTAATGGCTGGTCAGTATCGTCGAAATTCTGTTTTCCCTGCTGTAGGACCGTAGAAAGTCGCGAACCTTTTTCTGGCTTACCACGTCAAGGCCAATGGTTGGTTCATCAAGGAAAAGCACCTTGGGTCGATGAATCAATGCCGCAATCAGCTCCATTTTCATGCGTTCGCCGAGGCTGAGTTCACGAACCATGACGTTCATCTTGTCCTGAACATCCAACAGGTCTACGAGGTGATCGACCACTCCTTTGAAGGAAGCATCGTCGATTTCGTAGATTGCCCGGTTGAGCTCAAGCGATTCGCGCGCAGGCAAATCCCACCATAGCGAATTTTTCTGGCCCAGGATCAGTCCGAACTGACGTTTGAAGGGTGCTCTTCGTTCCCAGGGAATGTAACCCAACACCCGAGCCGTACCCGACGTCGGGACGAGCAGGCCGGAAAGCATTTTGAGCACAGTTGTTTTTCCGGCTCCGTTCGGACCAAGGAAACCAACGAACTCTCCCTCTTCGATTTCGAACGCTACGCTTCTGGCGGCGTGAATTTCCTCGTACTGTCTTACGAGCAGCCCTTTCAACGCCCCGAAAATGCCCTCTTGCTTTTTGTAGGTTCGGTAAGTCTTTGAAAGACCGTTGGCAGAAATCGCAATACCCATTGACCCACCATCGGATGGAAGAATGAAACACGCAAGGCGGGCCAGGGGTTCGGAGTTCGAGGTTCGGAGTTCGGGGTTCGCCGGGCGACATCACTTGGTGCTCACCAACAACTTGACGCCGGACTTAAACCGTTGAGACCCCCTTTGTGCCTTCTGTTTTCCAGCGGAGATTTTCCCGGAACTCCGAACTCCGAACCCCAAACCCCGAACCGGCAACGCGCCGCTACGCGGCGGTCTTCGGGTTCGCCGCGGGAGCGACTTTTAAAAACTGCTTTATCTTCTCGACCGCGGCGGCGGCGGTTACCCCATGTTTCTGTCGCAATATCGGAATGGTGCCGTGTTCCACGAACTGGTCCGGCCATCCGATGCGAACGACCGGCGTCGGCATTCTCGCTTCCGACAGATGCTCCATGACAGCGCAACCGAAACCGTTGTGGAGGACATGATCCTCAAACGTGCAGATGACGTCCACGCTCCTGGCAAAGAATTCGAGGGTTCCTACGTCCATCGGCTTAATCCATCGAGGATTAATCAGAGCGACTGAGACGCCCTCATCGCGAAGAAGACGGGCGGTCTCTTCCGCAAGCGTGAACATATTTCCGAGTCCGAAAAGTGCGACGTCGCGGCCATGCTGGACGACTTCGGCCTTGCCGATCTCGAGTAATTTTGGTTGCGGTCTGGGCTTTGCGCCTGTACCAGCTCCGCGAGGATACCGAATGGCAATCGGACCTTGATGATAGTTGGCCATAGTCCAAAGCATATCCACAAACTCCGCTTCATCTTTCGGCTGCATATGGACCATGTTTGGGATATGCCGCAAATAGCCGATATCAAAGAGCCCGTGGTGCGTCGGTCCGTCATCCCCCGATAAGCCGGCACGATCCATGCAGAGGGCTACGTTCAGATTCTGCAACGAGATATCGTGAATGACCATGTCGTACGCGCGCTGCATGAAAGTCGAATAAATCGTCAGGAACGGCTTAAATCCTTGAGTTGCAAGCCCGCATGCGAAGAGAGCGGCGTGTTCTTCGGCGATGCCAACGTCGAAATATTGATCAGGATGCTTAGCCGCGAAATGGAATAGCCCGGTGCCGGAAGGCATCGCCGCAGTAATCGCCATGATCTTGTTATTCTGATCCGCGAATTTTGCCAACGTTTGGCCGAGCAACTCAGAATAGGTCGGGGTTGGCGCTGCAGCTGTCTCTCCGGTTTCGAGTTTAAACTTGCTTAAACCGTGGAATTTATCCGGCTTTGCGATAGCCGGCGCATAGCCTTTCCCCTTTTGGGTGATGATATGCAGAAGCACCGGCTCGTTCTGCCGCTTCAAAAACTCGAATGTTTGAATCAGGAGGGGGATGTCGTGACCGTCAATCGGCCCATAGTACCGTAGTCCGAGGTCCTCAAAGACAACGCTGGGAAGAACCAGATGCTTCACTCCTTCCTCAACTTTGTGTGCAAGCTGCTGGGCGTATTTGCCGCCGATGATCTCGACGAATTTGGCCGCTTTCTCGTGCAGATGGCTGTAGGTATCGCTCGTAACAAGCTTGTTCAAATAGTTGGCGATCGCTCCAACATTTTTTGCAATCGACCATTCATTGTCATTCAGAACCACAATGAAGCGCTTGGTGTTATCCGCGACGTTGTTCAATGCCTCATAGCTCGTTCCGCAGGTAAACGCTGCGTCCCCCGCGACTACAACAACATTTTCCCTGGTGCCTTTTCGGTCCCGCGCAACGGCCATTCCGAGTGCCGCTGAAAGTGCAGTTCCCGCATGCCCTGCTCCGTAACAGTCGTGTTCGCTCTCGGTACGCAGGAGAAATCCATTCAACCCTTGATATTGCCGAATCGTCTTGAACCGGTCCCGACGGCCGGTAAGAAGCTTATGAACATACCCCTGATGGCTTACGTCGAAAACCAGCTTGTCTTTTGGGGTATTGAAAACCCGGTGCAACGCAATTGTCAGCTCTACCACACCCAGATTCGGACCGAGGTGCCCACCGGTCTGCGAGAGAATCGTAATCAATTCATCGCGTATCTCCTGTGCGAGCTGGGGAAGGCGTCCTTCTTCAAGACGCTTGAGGTCCGCAGGCGAATTGATGGCGTCTAGCAACCTGGTTCCTGATGATGCTTCAAAAGAGTCTAGTTTCATCTTTCTTGATCCTGAGTGTATCCTTGGACGAAGCCTGAAGGTCCGGGGTCGCGGTTGCAGGAGGTTTGCCGTGGCCCGTACGATTCAGAGTTTCGATACGATTCTCCGCGGTAGCGAGTCGTTGATTGCAGACCCCGACCAGTCGGATCCCTTCTTCGTATCGCACGATTAGTTCCTCCAGCGACAACTTCGATGATTCCATCTCGTCGACGATTTTTTCCAATCTTTCCATCGCCGCCTCAAATGAGAGGTCCGCTTTGTCTGGCTCGTCTGTCGGCATGCGTAAGGTGCGCACACTAATCGTGCGCAAAGAGAAAGCCAATAACTTTTGCAGTGGCGCTTAATTGTACGAAACGCGCACCTTTACGTCAGTTTTGTGACTTCGCCGACAAATACTCGGCGGAAAATTCGTCACTCCCTGTCTCTGGTACGAAGAGCATTTTCCAGATTTGCCGGTGCAAACAAGGGGAATTTCTGTTGCACAATACTCGGGTGATCCGCGGCTGTAACTGTGACGGTTACCTCTTTGCCATCCCTAAACACGATGATCGGAACGTCCTGCTCAGCAGTGAGGAAAAAGGAAGCGTTTACGACATCGGGAGGCGAGTGTACTGGTATGGCCCCAATGCGTAAGAGAACATCCCCTTGCTGAAGTCCGGAATCCACTGCGGGCGATCCTTCCGCAAAGCTTTGGATCACTGCCGTTGAATCATGCACCGGTTCCTCGCCCTCAACGACGCTTACCCCAACCCATCCCGGTCTTACTTCGCCAAATCGCACATAGTCCGTGCGTATTTTTTCAGCGGCTTTGATCGGCAGCGCGTAGCAGGCGGTCCGATTATCAATCGGAAAGATCAAGATACCAACGACCTCTCCTTTCAGGTTCAGCACGGGGGATCCTGCTTCGCCCCGTTGCGCTGCGATATTTGCTCGAATGAGGGTCGTACTGAAATATTGATTGAGATATTTGAGGTCAAATCCTCCGATCATTCCGAAGGATGGGGTTACGGAGAGGTCCATGGGATAACCAATCGTGACGACGGGTGAAGCGAGCTTCAGTTCGTCCGAATCTCCGGTGCATAGCCACGGAGTGCCCGCGGAGACTTTGAGGATCGCGATGCCGCTGCGTGCATCGGCAACCAGGCGCTCGGCCGGATAGCGACTGGAGCCGAATTCCACAATAATATCCCACGACTCCCCTCCAACTTCATACGCGGTGAAAATCGTCCCGTCCGGATCGATAAAAAATCCGGTTCCCGCAAGGCGGCCATGTTCATCTTCGGCCTGAATCCGTACAACGGCGTTCTTGGCCTGATCGAAGACCCTTTTAACCTCGGTCGAAATAGAAGTCAGACCCTGCTGCGCGAAGAGCCTTGATACGCCAAAAAGCAAAAATATTATGCAAATCTTCAGCGATCCTGCCATCAGGCTTCGAGGAGACCTAGGTCCAACAAATTCGACCATTGCTTTTAAAAGCTGAACGAAGCTTTATGGCTTACAGGTCGTCCATCCAAAACGTAGCGAGGAAGAGCGGTCTGAGAAGGTCCAATGACTGGGACGACCGTGGGTGATGAAGCCGAGTGATCGAATTTCGACCAATCAAGATTTCCGTTAAGAGCAAGGCGGGCTGAAGCTCCTTGAGCTCCGGATTCGGAGATGACGCCGGCTCTGTTCGCATCCTTATAAGGGATCCATAAGCCGGAACCAATGATCGTCGCAGCTACCACGAAAACCCCGAAAACCGCACCATAGGCGTAACTCGGCACGCGAAAATTCCAAAGGCTGGAAGTCAACCGTTCCCACCAGATCGAGGTTGCCGAACGCCGTAAAAGCTCTTCGCGCTGGCGCCGGTGGAATTCGATTAACGCTCTGTCAAAATATCCGGGGGGTGGCTGCTCGAAGCGTTTAATCCGGATCAATTTTTGAAGCTGCTTTTCGTCGAGCATCATTTCTTTCT
>Ga0306920_100008820_pt1 | contig 13414 bp, 8 predicted proteins | sample flu12Cox44000170_FD_204666 | JGI IMG/M metagenome (GOLD analysis project Ga0306920, IMG submission 204666) | Lab enrichment of tropical soil microbial communities from Luquillo Experimental Forest, Puerto Rico - flux4day.12C.oxic.44.000.170 (v2)... | ecosystem: Environmental > Terrestrial >... | reverse complement strand
GCAACTTATGCACATCATTCAACCTGTAGGACGAATCGAACTGAATCCCGTACAGATAACTTTCGCGGGTAACGTCCGAGGCAACATCGTTGAACACGAGATCGCCGAAGATATCGGGGACGAAATGCACCTTGGCATAGCGGAAGAAGGTCCCGAGTTGGGTATCGATGTCCTCTCCCTTGGTCTGCAATGCCGCCAGTTGATAGGCGAAGGTGTCGTACTGGTTCTCGTTGAGATTGGCCGAGTTGTAGACGGTCGGCCCAAAGTCTCCGAGCGGCAACAGGCCCGGATTGTTTGGAATCTGGAACTTGCTGTACGAGGCGCCGGAAATGAGGCTGAAGCGAGTTGAATCGTTGAGCAGGGTCGAGGTGTATCCGAAGAACTTCCCCTGGTCGGTATGATCGTGGATCGCGTTCAGCTGGTCGGTGGTATTCTCGATGCCCAGGCTGTTCCAGTTGCCGCGGGCGGTGACAAAATACTGCGTGTTGCCGGCGGCACCGCCGAAATCGAAGCTCGGCGTCATCGTCTCGCGACTGCCGCCATAATAGCTGATCGTGCCGGTGGGGGCGGAAAAGGTCCTGCTGGTGATGTCAATGACGCCCGCCGTGCGAAGCCCGTATTGAGCGGGCAGCGTGCCGGTCAGGAGCGACATGCTGGAGATGAAATTGGTGTCGATCACCGACCCGAGACCGGAAACACCTTCCGGGAGCAGCACGCCGTTGATCCGGTATTGAACGTTTGCGTACTCGTTGCGAACATGAAAATTCGGATTGGCGACTGCCGAATCGTAGGACACGCCCGGCATCTGCAGAAGCACCTTGTCGATCGGTGCGTTGTCGCCTTGCGGCGATGCTTCGATGGCTTCGCGATCAATGGTGGATTTCGTCACACCGATCTTGGGCAGCAGGTTGTTCTCGCGCGCATCGTCCATCACCTGCATCTTGCCCTCGAGCGTTGAGGGCGGGCCGGGCGTGCTGACCGATGCGGGCGGAGTGGTTGGCGTGCGGGTTACCCGTGCCGGAGGAGCCGCAGGTGCTGGTGCGGCGCGCTTTGCGGGCGCAGGCTCCGGGGGTGGCTTCGGGGGGCTGATTGTCACTTCAGGCACCGGCACCTCCGGAGCAGCGGCTGGCGGCTCGACCGGCGCAGACGGCGCCGGAGCGGGTCGCTCGGCCGGAGTCGGCGGGGCCGCCGGCGCCTCCTGCCCGCGCGCTCCCAGCACAGTCCCCAGAGCAAACAGCGCAACTCCACTCAACAGCGTCGCCCGAAGCGGGAGCGCTCGTCGCACTCTCTGGCCCTCCAGCGATACCGTGTATGCTGTGCCCCGCATTAGAATTACTCAAAGGTGCGGAATTAGAATGAGTCAAAAGTGCATCACGCGCCCGAATAATTGATATGCATGACGCCCCGAGTTGCCTATGACAATTGTGCCACAGCGAGCTGTTTTCTCTGCGGCATTTATTTTCTTTATAATAATTACAAACCGTTGGCTCTCGGCACAACGACATCGAAGTAATTGATCGATCCAAATATTACCTGTATCGACCGAGTCGATGTCGCGCTCTTGCGAGCAACAACGACGGGCGGACTTCAGAACTTTGATGGAAGCTTCTCGTAATATCGAAATTCATGCGGCTACGGATGATCTTGTGAACCACTGCTCGTTCTCGTCGGGGCTACGAGGACAAATCGCCTGCGCCCATGAGCGAGCTGCAGCCGACGAAGTGCGAGCCGGGGGTTCAGGAGAACGCCAACGACAAGCCGCCATCGGAGGATCACGCAAGAGTGCCGTCTGGATGGGCTTGCGGCGAGGCAACAGGTGTGCCGCGATAGCCATCGCTTTGGGGAGCATATGGCTGCCGGCGTTCGCGCAGGCAGCAGACGACATTCCCGTGATCGGTACGGCAATGCTGCCCCGCGATCTGAGCCCGTGGGGCATGTATCTCAATGCCGATCCGGTGGTGAAAGCGGTGCTGATCGGGCTGCTCTCGGCCTCGATCATCACCTGGACAATATGGCTTGCCAAGACATTCGAGATTGTCTTCGCGCGGCGGCGCTTGCGTACCGCGTTGAACGTCTTGGCAAGTGCGGGCTCCGTCGTGAAGAGCGTTGAGCGGCTTGTCGGAAGCAATAACGAGATTGGCGAGTTCCTCGCGCAGGCGGTGACAGAGCTCAAGCTTTCCGCCACCTCTTTTGAACGCGATGGCATCAAGGAGCGCATCGCCTCGCGCATGGAGCGGCTCGAAATGAGGTATGGCCGGCGCATATCGCGGGGCACCGGCGTGCTTGCGACGATCGGTGCAACCGCGCCCTTTGTCGGCCTGTTTGGCACCGTCTGGGGCATCATGAACAGCTTCATTGGAATCTCGAAGTCGCACACCACCAACCTCGCCGTGGTGGCGCCAGGCATCGCCGAGGCGCTGCTGGCCACCGCCTGCGGACTTGCCGCCGCCATACCGGCGGTGGTGATCTATAATGTCTTCGCGCGCTCCATAACCGGCTATCGCGCACTGCTCGGCGACGCGGCGGCGGCTGTTGTGCGGCTGGTTGGCCGCGACCTCGAGCGTCCTGTTGCCCAGCCGGTAATGCCTCAGCGACGCACAGTGCCGCTCGCCACGGCTGCCGAGTAGGGCGCACGCAGCATGAACGTGTGTCGCACGGCTGGTGCATTCGGCGCAAGGAATGACGTGCGCACCGTCATCCGGGCAATCTAGTCTTGTGCCGTTGTTAGCTGCCGCGACCTGACCCGGCGAGCTCAGTCCTGCTTGATTTTGGCAGCCCGGATCACCTTGGCCCATTTCCCGATTTCATCGCGGATGAGGTTGCCGAAATCGGCTGGCGAGCCCGGGAGCACCACGCCGCCGATGGCGGCGAACCGCGCCTGCATCCCGGCATCGCCGAGGCCAGCGTTGATCTCGCTGTTGAGCTTGCCAATGATGTCCGGCGGCGTGTCCCTGGGTGCAACGAGCCCGATCCACTGGCTCGCCTCGAAACCCGGCAGAAACTCACCCAGCGCCGGAATATCCGGCAGCGCCTGCGAGCGCGTCGCGGTCGTCACCGCCAGCGCGCGCAGCTTGCCCGCCCTGATGTATCCGAGCGAGGTCGCCATCTCGGTGAATGTCACCTGGATTTGCCCGCCAAGCAGATCGGTGACTGCGGGTGCCGCCCCACGATAGGGGACGTGAGTGAGATCGGTGCCGGTCATCAGCTTGACATATTCGCCGATGACATGTGCGGGTGAGCCGTTGCCGCCCGAGCCCATGGCGATCTTGCCCGGATTGGCCTTGGCGTAAGCGATGAACTCAGTCACGCTGCGAGCCGGAAGCGATGGATTGACCTGCATGATTTGCGGCACGCGAACGATGCTCGCAATCGGCGCGGTGTCACGGACAAAGTTGAAGCTGAGCGTCTCGAACAGCGTCGCGTTGATCGCGGCACTGCTGCCGGCAATGAGCAGCGTGTAACCGTCTGCCGCTGCCCGCAGCGCCGCCTCGGTGCCGAGATTGGTACCGGCGCCCGGGCGGTTCTCAACGACAAATTGTTGGCCCAGCCGCTCTGACAGCCATTGGCCGATCAGACGCCCGGTGACGTCGTTGAGGCCGCCGGCGGCAACCGGGACGACGATACGCACCGACCGGGTCGGATAGGCTTGCGCCCAGGCTTGCCTTGTGACCGCGAGCGCGGCAGCGCATGCAGCCAGTTGCAGGAATTGGCGGCGGTGAGGTTGCATGGGTGCCACTCTGGAGCAAGACCTCAAAACGGCGGAGGGCCATTTTCGCCGAGATCGACCGCTCCGGTGGCGCCGATTTTCTGCCTGTAGGGCGTCCCGAGCAACCGCCTGTGCCGTCACCCAGCACGCTGTTCGACGAATAATATGCCTTGCTACCAATGCCGTCATCGCTGCAATCAACTGCCGCAGGCCGGCAGTGCACGCGCCGCCGACGAGCTGATCGAGTGACGGACTTTGCTGCACTGGATATCGGGTCGTGGCACACGCGGGTACTCGGCCAATGCCGGGGATGTCCGTAGCTGGTGGAAGCTGACATAAGGGCCCAGATGGCGACTTCCGGGGTTGACCTGAGCGGACGGAGGGCCGGCTGAAATTCTGCACTGCAGCGAGCCCCTGACTTGATCCTCGGCAATTCGGTATGCTGCCACGTTCGTCAAGAGGGCAGCAGATGCCATTCGATCGGCTGAAGCGACGGGAATTCATCGCGCTGCTCGGCGGCGCGGTAGCATCAGTTTCCACACCACTCCCCTTCCGTGCGCAGGAAGCAGGCCGCATTTACCGCATTGGCTTCGTGTCAGCAGCGCCGCGCGAGGAGGCGTTGTACGTGGCTTTCTTCGAGGAACTGCGCGGCCTCGGCTTCGTCGAGGGCCAAAATCTCAGCATTATCCCGGGGGGATTTGGTATTCGCAACGAGCTACTGGGCGAAGTAGCTGTGGCGCTCGTGCGAGCCGCGCCCGACGCGATTATTGCCGCCGGACCGATCGCCACCCGCGCCGCCCAGGCCGCCACGAAAACGATCCCTATACTCGCCGCGAGCGACGACATGGTGGAAGACGGCTTGGTGACGTCGATGCGACGTCCCGGGGGAAATACCACCGGGGTGAGCTTGCTCGCGCCGGAGCTCGACGGCAAGCGGCAGGACCTCATTATGGAGGCGGTGCCCGGCGTTCGCCGGATCGGCGCATTGTCCGATCCTCACGTCTCCACTCCTCAACACCTGCAAGATCTGAAAGAGGCGGCGCGCGCCCGCGACGTGGAGTTTCTGGTCTTTTCCGCAACCACTCCGGAAGGGATCGTACCGGCGATGAACGAGGCGAGTGTGGCGAGCGTTCAGGCTCTCAACGTCCTTGCAACGCCGCTGTTCTTCTTCAATCGGCAAATTGTGCTGGCGCGCGCTACGGAATTGCGATTGCCTGCGATCTACCAATGGCCGGAAATGGCCGAGCAAGGTGGCCTCGCAGGTTACGGCCCGCGCGTCACGCAATGGTTCCGTCAATTGGCACGGCTGCTCGTCCAGGTGCTGCGCGGAGCCAATCCCGGCGAGCTTCCCGTCGAACAGCCGACAAGGTTTGAACTTGTGGTCAATCTGCAGGCCGCTAAGGTGATCGGCCACGAAATACCTGCTGGGCTCGTTCTGCGCGCCGATAAGGTCATCGAGTAGCAACGCGGTTTGCTGCACCTGCTCAGGTCTGCAACTGGCACAAAGTATGAGTGCCGGCCAGCTTCAATTACGCCTGCTCTCGAAGAAGGAGCGGACCTATTCATCAGCTGAATTGGCATGCCCGCACAACGCCCATTTCCAGGAGCGATGTGGTAAGCTGCAACCCCTGGGCAGAGGAGCACGGAAGACTGCGCTAACTAGGGTCAGGCCCGGCGATGGAAGTTGGCTTGTATACCGCCGATTCATGCCTCGCGGCTCGATCCTGCAATCCTGTTTGACTGGAGAATCAAATGCGCACAGTTCTCGGTACAGCAGTAATCACGGCCGTGCTCACTCTTACGCATTTTCACGAATCGGCGGCCCAGACGACGCAGAGTTCGGCAGGCTCGGTCGATCCGCTGGTCCTCGAAGATCTCGTCATCGCAAATCACATTCTCGCGGATCAGAACATTCTGGATGGCTTTGGGCATGTAAGCATTCGCCATCCAACCAACTCGGATCATTATTTGATGTCAAGATCGATTGCACCTGCACTAGCTGCGCCCGATGACATCATTGAATATGATCTGAACTCGAATCCCCTCAATGCCAAGGATCGCGTTAGTTTTCTGGAACGGTTCATTCATGGCGAAATATACAAGCTGCGTCCCGATGTGAAAGCGGTTGTGCACACACATTCATCGGGCGTCATCCCATTCAGCACAAGTCAAGTTCCTCTGAAGCCCATAATGCATACAGCGGCGTTCCTGTCCCCTGCAGCCCCGGTTTTTGAAATCCGCAATGCCGGAGGTATCAGGAATATGTTGGTGGGAAATGCGCAGCTGGGAAAAGCTCTGGCCGAAACGCTTGGAACGCATAACGTCGCTCTTATGCGCGGGCACGGCGACGTAGTCGTCGCTTCATCTCTGCAGATGGCGGTATTCCGAGCATATTACACCGATGTCAATGCCAGGCTTGAGGCGCAGGCAATTGTGCTTGGAACACCCGTGACCTTTTTGGAGCCAGAAGAAAGTGAAAAACTGGGGCCAGTTTTAGAGCAGATCCACACGAGAGCGTGGGATCTATGGAAGCGTGCGGCGACGCGCAAAATGCCCAGCAAATAGCGAGTCGCAACAATAATCGTCCACTCAATGGCTGGCCGAGATACATCGAACAAGCCAGTGCCTCGACCAGCTGCAGCAGTCTGCAGTTGGCACCGACTGCGAATGACTGACGGTCCGAGTCATGGCCGCTATCGAATAAGGAGCGGACTCCGAACGGTCTCAGGCTTCAACAACCTACCGCCGAGAATGACCGAAGGCAGAAGTCGCGCTGCCAACTTTGCTGTGATGCACAATAGCTTAACCCAATACTGTGCTAGGGTAGGCCTATGAGGCGACGCGAGTTCATGACGCTGCTCGGCGGCGCAGCAGCATGGCCGCTCCCAGTGCACGCGCAGCAGCCGGGGAAGCTGCCGACCATTGGGGTCCTGGTCCCGGGCACGCCTTCATCCCATGGCCAATTGTTCGCCATCGTTGTTCAGCGGCTGCGCGAACTCGGCTGGATCGACGGCTACACCATCGCGATCCAATTTCGCTGGGCGGAGGGACGCACCGAGCAGTTGGCCGAGATCGCCGCTGAGTTCGTCCGGCTGAAGGTCGATGTCATCGTCACCACTGGAACCCCAGCAACCCTCGCGGCAAAGCAGGCGACATCGGTCATTCCCATCGTTTTCGCGTCGACTGGCGATCCGGTCGGCACTGGCCTGGTCGCGAACCTAGGTCGACCCGGCGGCAACGTCACCGGCCTGTCACTCCAGCAGGTCGAGACTGTTGGCAAGCGGCTCGAACTATTGCGCGAGGTTGTTCCCAGCCTTGGTCGGTTGGCGCTCTTGGCAAATGTCGACAATCCCCCCGCCGTGCTGGATATGGGCGAGGTCCAAGCAACGGCCCGCACGCTCGGCGTTGAGGTCATCACATTGGAAATCCGGCGAGGCGAAGACATCGCCCCCGCCTTTGAGGCGCTCAATGGACGCGCGCAGGCACTTTATATCGTTTGGGACGCGCTCGTAGGTACCCACCTGTTTCGCATCAACACGTTGGTGCTGGCGGCGCGAGGTACGAGTTAAGTCCGGTCACTGAGGCATAGCGGAAATCACGTTGGACCCGGCGGACGCCGCCCTTGACCCGAGCGGTCATTGATGGTGCACCGTGGAATAAAAGCGCGGCCCGCGGAAATCAGGTGTGATACGGTACGTATACTGAAGTGAGAGAACTATGAAATTCTTGTTGCTTGTAACGTGGCTCATGCATGATCAGCCGGCCAGCAATTATCAGGTAGGGTTCAGCTCGCTCGAAGCCTGTGAAGCCGCCAGAAATCAGCTTATTAAGGATGCTGAGCGCGTACGGCAAGATAGAATTGATCACGCTCTGCAGTCTGGTCTCGACCAGATAATGGCCAAGCTTCAAGGAACTTCATCGCCTTCTGTCTCAGCTGTCTGTGTTGCCCAGTGACCGCACCGGCGCGATCTTTGGAATCTCGGTATCGCCGACAAAGCTGCCAACACACTATAGAGGAACAAGCGTTCGCGTTCTCGGAAAGAAGATGTCGGTCAGGCGTATTAGTCCGGCTTGGCACCCGAGGCTTTGACCACCTTGCCCCATTTTTCAGTTTCTTGGGCGATAAGCTTTCTGAAATCAGCGGGTGAGCCAGCGAGGACAGTAAAGCCTAAGTCGGACAGTCTTGCTTGTATTTTTGGATCGGCAAGCGCGGAGTTCGTCTCAATGTTCAATCTTTCAACGATATAGGCGGGTGTCTTGCTCGGAGTGCCAATGCCATACCAGCCGCTCGCCTCGAAGCCCGGCAGAAAATCGCCCACGGTCGGGGTGTCGGGCAGACCCTCCCAGCGCGTCGCGGTCGTTACTGCCAAGGCGCGCAGCTTGCCGCTTCTGATATGCTCAATCGACCCTGCAACATTGTCGATCGTGACCTGAACCTGTCCGCCAAGCAAATCAGTGAGCATAGGTGCCGATCCGCGATACGGAACGTGGACTATGTTGACGCCACTCATCATTTTGAAAAGTTCGCACGAGACGTGACCAATAGTCCCATTACCAGCCGACCCCATATTGACCTGATTGGCTTTAGCATATGCGATGAATTCCGGAACGGTCGTGACCGGAAGGGAAGGATGGACCTCCATCACATTGGGGACGCGAGCGATGCTCGCGATTGGTGCTATATCTCGGAGGAAATCGTAGCTGAGCTTTTCGAATAGCGTTGCGTTGATTGCGTTCACCACATTGGCCAGCAAAAGGGTGTATCCGTCGGCCGGCGAGCGCACCACTGCCTCCGTGCCGATGTTGTTGCTACCGCCTGCCCGGTTTTCGACGATAAACCGCTGGCCGGTGTGATCCGAAAACCATTGACCGATCAAGCGCGCTATAATGTCCGTTGGACCGCCGGCGGCAGCGGCAACAATAATTCGCACCGGCCGCGTCGGATAGGCTTGTGCCCGCGCAATGCTCGAGACGGCCGGAAGCGCGGCAGTGCCCGCGATCAGATGCAGAAATCGACGGCGGGGAAGTTTCATTGCGTTCCCCATATGATGCCGTTGAGGCAGACTACCATGCCATTGCGTGGGCTACGAGCACCCTTTTGCTTCGGTGTGAGTTCTGGCACCGGGGCTGCCGAATGGGAATATCTGCTCTCACGGAGAAGTGTCGGAGGGTAAGCGGACCCAGCTGATCGGCCCACCTTGGCACCAAGCCCAACGCAGTTCCGCCGACAGGCATGTCCGTTGCCGGCGGAAGCTGACATAAGAGCCCCAGACGGCGACTTCCTGAGGTGACCGATTTTGTTGCAAAAGTCCTCGATTGCCGGGCGCTAAATTTCCTGCTGTAAAAAAACTGACCGACGACCGCCGATTCGTGTGCCCTCAATCGCGTTACCGAGGTCGTCAGCTAGTTTATCGTCAGACGATGAGGTCCCCCGCATCTTTACACGAAAATCGCGTCTAAAGCCCGGAAAATTTTTGATCACCAGTGCAAAAGGACTTTTGCAACAAAATCGGTCAACCTCGGACCTTGCCCTCTGGGCCCTTATGTCAGCTTCCGCCAGCTGCGGACATGCCAAACTTTGAGACCAATGGCGCGGGTGGGTGTGATGCTGGCCTCGCGTTGCCCTCGACTCCACTGTTCAAGTGGAGCAGACTACTCGTGATCGCACCGATTGTGGTTCCCTAACGAAGCCCACCATAGGAGTGGTCGGGGCCCTGGTTCCTGTTTGCCGGGGCTCTTTTCCTTTGGCGACGGATAACCGCTGCCACGCAATCAATTCTTGCCCTGTGCCTGCGGCGGATTCTGGGCGCCTACGCTGCCTATTATCTCATAATGTATGGAGAACACATCGTTGGTTGGGCAAGGACGTGCCGTTCTCACGTTCCGGTTCAACGAGCTGGCAGTATCTACGCCCATGCGGTCTTCGGTGGACTGCACCACGATTATGTCCGAGTTTGAGTTTTCAGCACACACAACCTTAGTAGGACAGACAGGAGAAGGAGAATTGGAAGTAATAACCTCGATCGCAATCGCGAAACACACGTTGCTTCTTGCCGGGTTCATTTTGGCACTTGGCACTATCGCTGGCCTATTATCACAGAAGCTAAACATACCAGACGTTGCGGTATTTCCACTCGTCGGGGTGGTAATCGGCCCGCAGGCCCTGGGGTTGATAGACATCAAGGCGGATTCGGCACTGAACCAAGTCATCCTTCTGTTCGGTGCTAGCTATATCCTTTTTGATGGCGGCGCTTCGCTACGATTGGGAGTCTTAAAGCAAGTCTGGATTACCATTTTGGCGCTAGCCACGGTTGGGGTCGCGATTACCGCTGCACTTACCGGCATTGCTGCTTATTTCGTTCTTGGTGTGCCTTTGCTTGCGGCGCTGCTCCTGGGGGCGACGCTTGCCTCGACCGACCCAGCAACATTGGTCCCAATCTTCAAGCGGATCAGCGTTCGCGATCGCGTGGTGCACGCGGTGGTGAGTGAGTCCGCACTCAATGACGCCACCGGAGCGATCGCTACCTTTGCTGTACTGGCTGTTGCCATGGGGACCGGTGAATTCTCGCTAAAGTCAGCCTTACTCGATCTGCTGAAGGAATTGATCATCGGGATTGCCGCTGGCGCAGCGTTTGGATATCTGGCTGCCTTGCTCATCGCACATGAAAGATGGTCCTTCCTTGCAGAATACGCACCTGTGGTGACAGTAGCTGCTGTCATCGGCGCCTATTTTGCCGCCGATGGCATGCAGGCCAGCGGGTTCACAGCGGTTTTCGTCTTTGGCATCATGCTCGGAAACCAGCATATGTTCGGCTTTGAAATGAAATCAGTCGATGCACGAAAGCTCGAAGAATATGTAACGATTACGTCTTTCGTTGTCCGGTTGTTCATCTTTATTCTGCTCGGTGCCCAGGTCGATTTCGGACTTATGCGTCAATATCTGGCCGGCGGCGTCATTGTGGTAGCTATCTTTATGCTAGTCGTCCGACCGCTCACCGTTTTCGTATGCGCGCTGCCGGACCGGCAAGCGCAGTGGAGCTTCAACGAAATGCTGTTCATGTGCTGGACCCGCGAGACCGGTGTCATTCCGGCCGCGCTGGCCGGCCTGTTGCTTGGTATGAAGGCGCCCGGCGCTCAAATGATTGCTTCTGTCACGTTTATTGCTGTTCTCACGACGATCCTGATACAGGCGCCGACAACAAAATGGCTTGGGGGTAAGCTGGGGCTTCTGGAGGAGATAAGGACGATTGAGTCGAGTGAAGGGGCTGCACAGTAGCAGCGGCACTCGCTGCCCTGCGGCGTCAACTAATGGGGCCAAAGAGAAACTACATCTTCCGGGGGTACGTCAGCTTTCCGCAGCTGCGAACATGAGGTCAGCTGCGATTCTCATCGAATTGCCGATTGTCTATGAGATGTCCAAGCGGTTCAATAGCAAGGTTCTATCGTGTTTGAAGTGAACTCGATGCACTCCATGAGCACGAAGCGCGAATACCGTTCTCGCATCGTTACGCAAGGTCTCGACCGTGCGGCGCACCGCGCCTTCCTGCGGGCGTGCGGTCGCGATGATGGCGATCTCGACAAGCCGCAGATCGGGATTGTCAGCACGCACGGCGAAAATACGCCGTGCTCGATGTCGCTTGCGCCGCAGGCCGACGCCGCGCGGCTGGGTGTAGCGGCAGGCGGTGCCCTGCCGGTGCCGTTTGCGACCATATCCGTCTCGGACGGCGTTTCGATGAATCACAAAGGCATGCGGCTGAGCCTCGTGTCGCGTGAGATTATTGCCGATTCCATCGAGGCGGTGATGCGCGCTCACGCGTACGACGGTATTGTTGGCTTTGCTGGCTGCGACAAGACGTTGCCCGCAATCATGATGGCCATGGTGCGGCTTAATGCACCGAGCGTGTTCGTCTATGGTGGGGCGATGTTGCCGGGGCGCTGGCGTGAGCGCGATTCCACCGTGCTCACGGCTTACGAGGGTATCGGCGCCGTTCTCGCGGGTATGATGACGCAGGCCGAGCTTGCGAGCCTCGAGCGTGTATGCGCGCCCACGATCGGCTCCTGTCCCGGCCAATTCACGGCGAACACCATGGCGATGGTGTCCGAGGCACTCGGGCTTGCGCCGCCGGGCTCAGCGATGCTTCCCGCCGTCTATTCGCAGCGCCTTGCGCTTGCCCGTCACGCTGGCGAGCGCGTGACGGAAATTTTGGCGAACGGCGGCCCACTGCCACGCGATCTCGTCACCCGAAAATCGCTGGAGAATGCGGCCGCGGTGGTGGCGGCGACGGGCGGGTCGACCAATGCGATCCTTCATTTGGCGGCGATTGCACATGAGGCGGGCCTGCGCTTTGCGCTCGATGACATCGCCGAAGTATTCGCGCGCACGCCGCTCATTGCCGACCTGCAGCCGGGTGGACGTTATCTTGCTGTTGACATATTCGGCATCGGCGGGGCGGATACTGTGCTCAAGGCTCTGCTCGATGGCGGTTACCTACATGGTGATGCGCTGACACTGTCTGGCAAGACAGTGTCGGAGCATCTGGCCGATCATTGCGGTCCTGATGGCAAGATCGTGCGAGCCGCTTCTCAACCCTTAAGTGTTTCAAGCGGATTGGTCGTGTTGCGCGGTAATCTTGCGCCTGATGGCGCGCTCATCAAGGTTGCCGGTCTCAAGACACTGGTATCAGAGGGCCCGGCACGTGTGTTCGAAAGCGAGGAGGCATGCTCTGCGGCCGTGCAAAAACGCGAATACCAGGCGGGCGACGTTTTGATCATCCGCAACGAAGGACCCAAAGGCGGGCCCGGCATGCGGGAGATGTTGGGCGTGACCGCGCTGATCTATGGTCAGGGTATGGGTGAAAAAGTGGCGCTCGTTACTGACGGGCGTTTCTCCGGTGCAACCCGCGGGATGATGATCGGCTATGTGGGCCCGGAGGCAGCTGCTGGCGGACCGATTGCACTCGCGCGCGACGGAGATTGCGTGCGTATTGACTGCAACGCGCGATCGATCGATCTCATCATCTCTGCAGGAGAGCTCGCTGAGCGCCGCAAGGCCTATGCGTCCCGCCCGTCAGAGCGACTTGCCGGCGTGCTCGAAAAATACGCCAAGCTCGTCGGGCCTGCCTGTGAAGGCGCTGTAACCCATGCCGGTCGCGCCGATTGGCCGCACGAATAGAGAGCGCTATCCCGGGCGTAGCGCAAGATGCCACGAGGGCCTGCGAATAGGGGTTGACGCTGCGGGCCACAAATGCGCCGATGCGGCGCTACGATCTGGAGGGACCAACAATGCGTCGTCGCATCGTAAATCTATTAATGGGCGCGGCCGTGGGAGCCATCGCCGGGGTCGTGTTTCCCGCCGCCGCGCAGACCACGCTCACCATGTCGAGCTGGGTCTCGCCGAACCACCTGCTGAGCAAGGATGTGCTCGCGGTCTGGGGGCAGCAGGTGGAGAAGGCAACGGGCGGCCGGGTGAAGCTGCAGATGCTGCCCAAGCATCCCTCCGCGCCGCCCGGCACCTTCGATGCGGTCAAGGACGACTTGGTCGACGTCTCTTATGTCACCGCAAGCTACACGCCGGCACGGCACGTACTTCCGCTGTTGGCGGAGCTGCCCGGTGGCGGTGCTACTTCGGTGATCAACTCCGTCGCCTATTCACGCATCCACTGGAAATATCTCCAGCAGGCCGGCGAGTACAAAGGGGTCAAGTTGCTC
>Ga0306920_100008818_pt1 | contig 13414 bp, 12 predicted proteins | sample flu12Cox44000170_FD_204666 | JGI IMG/M metagenome (GOLD analysis project Ga0306920, IMG submission 204666) | Lab enrichment of tropical soil microbial communities from Luquillo Experimental Forest, Puerto Rico - flux4day.12C.oxic.44.000.170 (v2)... | ecosystem: Environmental > Terrestrial >... | reverse complement strand
GAAGAAGGCGCGTATTGCAGAGAAGAAACGTGCCGATAAGGCCGAGACCGATCTGACAGCCAAAAACCAAGAGGGACAAGAGGAAGCAGAGCGCACTGCATCCGAGCGCGATGATTTCAAAGCAAAATATGAGAAGTTGCTTGATTTCGTTGAGACATCGTACATCGACACCGCAATCATGAAGAACAAGAAGTACGATTGGCACGATGTAGAAGCCGTTCGCACCTTCCTCAACAAAGACAGCATTCGACTCGACATGGACACGGGCGAGATTGAAGGCCTGGACCTTGAGTTGAAAAGGCTTGCAGCAGAGAAGAAGTGGTTGCTCGTTCAGCAGGGTGATCGTGACAGCGATCAAGCGCCACCAGCTGCCCCGCCAGGCACACCACCTACTGGCTCGCACCCGGTTGGCGGGACAACTCGTCAACGCGAGACTGATCGCAATAAGCTAGGCGCAAAGTACAAACTGCCTGGTTTCGGTCCTGGCGCCAAAGCAATGTAACCCGTTGGGCAGAAAGGAATATCAATGCCTCGTTACGATAAGTTTGACCCGGTCGCAAATGGTTTTCGAGTCAATGTTGCAGCGGATTATGCTGACGCTGACTTGGGCAAAATCTTTGGCGTTGGTCTAGATTCAACTGGTAAGGTTGTCAAGGGCAACGGGCAATCTGGTGTTATCGGCGTGTTGGTTGTAACGTCGAAGCCAGGCGTTGTCGGCCCGCTTAAGCAGATCGCACGTGTAGACGTTATGACGCAGGGTTGCGTTACCGACTTCTGCGCTACAGCAGGTGTTCCAGGTACGGATGTTGGTGTGGCGGGTACTAAGTATTACAGCGATGCCTCTGGCAACATTTCTACCACGGCTACAGGTACTTACGTTGGTGTTTGCGTTGAGCCAGATCGGCTAGAAGTAAACGTCAGGGCTTCATAACCACACGGTCCCAACCCGAAAGGATAACGATGGCTGAGTATTTCCGCATCTGGGGCGGTGCTGGTAACCGTTCTGGATACATGACAGAGGGTGATATTCTCACCCATACTATCGACGGCGTTGACCTGAACCAGCTTTGGGCTGAATTCATCGACGCCAACACGATCTATAACGAGCACAAGCAAGGGATGGTTGGATTACTCACTTACCCAGTGGTTTCCGACATCGAACTTGTGCCTCAGATCGGCGATTTCAATTTTGAAGAGGCAACTGAGTTCGGCATCCCTCGCAAAGCCAACACGAACATCAGTTACTACCAGCTCGCCTACAGCTACAAGGACTGGGACCTTGGCGTTGGGTACACGTGGAAATTCTTGCGCGATGCTCCGGCACAGCAGGTAGAAGCCATACATACCAAGGCAATTCAAGCTGACCAGGCTCTGGTGTTCCGTAAGGTCATGGAAGCGCTGTTCGATCAGCGTAGCCGGGTCACAATTATTAACGCGATGACGTATAACGTCTATCCGTTGGCAAATGCTGATGGTTGGGTTCCACCGCCGTATAAGGGTGTAACTTTCGACGGCACCCACAGCCACTACCTGACTTCTGGTGCGGCAACGATTGATTCAGACGATTTCGAGACCACCGTGGGCACGCTCACCGAGCACGGCTATGGATGGGACACGGGAACGCAGATTGTCTGCTTCGCTAACCGCGCTGAAGTAAACGCGATGCGTAAGTGGCGATTTGGCCAGACGAACAACAACACCAAAGTTGCCAACTTCGATTTCGTGCCGGCCCTTGGCCAACCTGCTTTATTGGTGCCGAACGCTGAAGGTCTGCTGGGTGGGCAGGCTCCTGCGGTGTGGAACGGCTTGCGCGTCACAGGTTCCTACATGGACGTTATCGTCATTGAGGAACCGTTGTTGCCGGCTGGTTACCTTATGTTCCTGTCTACGGGTGGTGCTAACGTGGACGAGAACATCGTGGGTATCCGTGAGCACGCTTCACCGGAGTGGCGCGGGCTTAGGTTGCTTCCGGGCAACCAGCAACGCTACCCGCTTGTGGATGGCTACTACATCCACGGTTTCGGCACGGGCATTCGTCGCAGGACTGGTGCTGCGATTCTGCAGATTACGTCTAGCGCAAGCTATGCAGCGCCAACGGCATATGTCGCAGACGCTACGCAAACCCGTTAGGAGCCAACATGAGTCGCGTGATCGACTTCGACAAGCCACTTTCCGACGAAGATAAGCGCTGGCTTCATGAGCGGTCGTTGGATTGGCGTATTGAGGAGAATGAACGCAAGTTTGGGCAATCCGATACGCATGCCGAAGGCACGCCAATCGACATGAAAGCTGTATTGGCAGATGCCGGCGTGGAGGTACCAGAAGCGCCGGCAACTCCAATCTATGTTGGTGAACAAGGCCCAGGCACAGAAGGTTTCAGGGACCATCCGTTAACAGGTGTGGTTGTTGCTTCTGACGAAGATGAGGATGCTGAAGAGGCAGACTTTGACGTCAAATCGTTGACGGTGGAAGAACTTCGAGACAATCTCAGGGAGTTTGGTGAATCCACTTCGGGCAACAAAGCAGAGCTTCAGAAGCGTCTAACGAAGGTGCTTGAAACGCAGGAGTGATAAGTGGCTAAAGTAGAATTCAAGTTAGATACCATTGACCTGCAGGCCAATGTGGCTGAGTTCTCTCCAAAAGTCAACAAAGCACTCACTCTAACAACAGATTTCGCTGCCGGGCGCGGTATGGACACGATGAAGCGAAAGGCACCGTGGACAGACCGCACCGGCAATGCCCGGGCGGGTTTAGTAGCAGTAGCAGAGCACAGTGGTGCTGCCACGATGACTGGTGGTGCAACTGGCTTTTCACAGCACAAGATAGTCATGGCGCATGGCGTTGATTACGGAATCTGGCTTGAGGTCGCAAATCTAGGCAAGTTCCAGATCATTATGCCCACGTTAGTCGCTACGGCTCAAGAGATCATGAAAGCCTTAAACGGCATGTTCAGTAAGATGGATGCATCGCCTGAGATGAGGGTTACCGTCGATTTGCCAGGTGTGGTTCCGAAGGGTACTTCCCAAGGTGCGACGCAACTCGCAGGCCGCGAAGCGAGAGCCACGAAACGCGGTACTAAGAACACGGCCCGTACCGCCCAAACAGGCCCCACGAACACGACTCGGAGAACATAGTGAGTCGCGCAGCTGTGATGGACGCAATTTTGGCAGAACCACGTTTGCAGGCACTGGGTTTCGACAATACCAGTGTGTTAGCCAATTACGACGGTAACCAACGCCCAACGGATAAAATGTTTATGGTGCTACGTTGGGAAGCGCATGATATTGATGTTCGGCTTCAGCGTGGCCCGCACCACTTAGCTATCTGGGTTCACATGTACCGTGAGTTCTCAACGGATTTCAACCACATCCTAGACGTGATTGAGATTCTTGATGACGTTCTTACAAACATCACAGATACTGCTGGCGCAGATGGCCACACGGTTACAACAATTGAAGCAGAAGGACGTTCGCGTGACCTGAAAGATGATGGTTACCAAACCTTTTGTGGCTCAACAAGTTACAGAGTCATTAGTCACATAACATAGGAAGGTGTAACGATGGCTGAAGCAAAGGCGGCCACTACAGTGGAGCCTGGTACGAATATGCCCAATAAGCCTCCAGGTGATGTTCGCAGACGTGCTCCCAAAAAGGTAGTCAAGGGACCATTCGTGAAATATGTTGGGGACGCATCACATCGAATCATTCGGCCACCGCAATGGAAGCAGCTGGGCGTTCAGCTGAAGGACGAAGGCGCGACTCACGTTTGGAGTGTTGCCAACAACAAGATGATTCCTTGTTCTGAGTTCACAGACGAGCAACTGGATTATCTGCTCGTTGACGACACTCAGCCCAAGGGTGGCCACAGCTTCTTGGAAGTCGATTACGATGATGACGGCAACGTTGTTCAGGTTGTATCGTAATGGCTGAGCCGGCAATGCAAGTTGACGCAATTGAATTGCGTTGTCCCGGTACACTTCACGCGCTTCTAAAGGATGGCTTGATAGAAGTTAAATGCCATCATTGGCGATGCACCCAAGGCAAGGACGTCAGCGTGTTTCACCTGTACGATCCAATGACCGGTGACTTGGTACGAACTGAATATTACAAGGACCCAGTCAAGAGAGGATCAAAACCATGACAGGTCTTGCTGTTCCTGACGCATTGCCATATGGTATCCGTCAGATTTTACTCACGCCGTATCTGGACGCTCAGGGTACGCAACTTGCCGATGTGAGTTACCCATTGCCAGTGGCGATGACGCTCGGCTTCTCGGAAACTGAGCAATACGACGAATTACGTGGTGACGACATTCTTGTCGCAGTCCACGGGCGCGGTCCACAGGTTGACTGGTCGCTGGAGTCCGGTGGGCTTCCGATCACGCCGTGGTCAATTATCTCTGGTGCCATGGTGATTGAAGAAGGTGTAGCACCTTACCGCGCTATTCGACTTCGCAAGTCCGGCAATGACCTTCGCCCATACTTCCGCATAGATGGGCGGGTTATCTCGGACAGCGGCGGCAACATCGTCGCTCGTATCTACAGGGCCAAGGCAAACGGTAGGCTTCAGGCCGATCAACGCGGCGGTGCGTTCCAGACCAGTCGTATTGACGGCATTGGACTTCCGATGCAAGGTGACGAAGGTCGTTGGCTTTACGAGATCATTCGGTCTGAGACCGACAGCCCTTTGTCAAATTCACCTGAAGGCAACCCAATTCCCATACCGCTCAACCTTAGCCCCACCACAATATCTGCGACTAGTGTTGCGTTATCATGGGACCCGGTAGGAGTTGCAACTGCGTACGCGGTTCAGCAGAGTATTGATGCTGGCGTTACGTGGACTGCAATTGCGCATACACCCTCTGGAGCCATCACGGCTCCGCCAGTTACGGCTACTGGCTTGACAACCGCGACGCACTATCAGTTCCAGGTTGCGAGTATTGTCGGTGGTGTGACAGGTGAGTTCAGTACGCCGATCTTGGTGCTAACAGCGTAACAATTTCACAACAGCACGAGAGTCCAAGGAGACCAACATGACTGATATTAATTTGGGTAAACCACAGCCTTACATGGCTAGCGAAGCTCATGCGGATCAGCTGATGCCGCCGAAGCTCAGTGGGCAGCGTGTTCTTCCACCTACCCCGCCGGAAGTAGACACAGAACAAGTCGTTGCTCCTGTGAACCCTTATGCCCCAACGGGTTGGCGCCGTAAAGAGCGCATTGAGTTCGATGTCACGCTTCCCAGCGGACAGACAGCACGTCTAATGCGCTTCGAGCGAGATGACTTGCTGCGCTTGGGGTTAATGGAATACCTTGATACGTTTACACCAATCTTGTTTGATGCCACGCTAGATGACAACATGCGTGATGAGAAAATTCGGCAGATGCTACAGGAGAAGCCCGAAGCTATTACGGACATGTTCGTTGCTATCGACAAGGTTGTTATGGCAGCAACTTTGCGCCCGCACGTAACGGATGACAAGGACAAAGTCAACTACGGCGTTCAAAAGGATTGGGACAACCCAAATTTCACAGCTACAGTACACGTCGATGATATCGACATGTCTGAGCGTATGTACTTGTTCGGTGCTGCCTTTGGGCGGTCGATGGACGAGTTAAAAAGTGTTTGGGAACAAACGGAAAGCCTGGGAAGCGTGGCAGATGAGCCAGGCTTACAGCCGCAGTCCCAGTGAGTTATATGGAGTTTCAGGTGCAGCAGGATTATTCTTCGATAGGGGCATATTCCGTTTTGGTCGTCACGTAGAAGGTGCCATGGATCAAGCCGCTTCAGGCGCTCAAAATGAGCAGTTTGCGAATTCACACCGTTTGCGTGCTTTCGCTGAGTGTATGGGCGATGATATGTCGAAATCCTCTGCCGGCTTTGCTGATCCGTTTATGGGCGGTGCAGTAAGCTCGGTGCCTCGTGGGGAAGATAACCCAACTGAGGATGAAGGCGTATTGCTGTGGCGTGAGGGGTGATGCAAAATTCCTGATTACGACCTCGGTAGGGCACATGGCGAAATCATCATCACTGCTGATACTCGTGGTGCTGATGAAGCTGCTACTAGCATGGCAGCTGTTGATGCCGAAAGTAAAGCTCTAAGTGGGCATCTCGCAGAAGTTACCGATGCTCTAAACAAAACGGAGCAACAGCACGGTCGTGTAGGTCAGGCAGCTTACCGCCACAGAACAGCGATACAAGACCTCAACAAGCAGTACAACCAATTCCACCAAGAGTACCAGCAAGCTACTCAGCGTAGCACCAAGATTCACCAGGAGTGGGAGAAGGCTTGGACCAATAAAGCTCCGATTACTGAGCTTTTAGAGTGGAAAAGAAAGTACAAGTTAGCTCAGGAAGATGAAGACAAAGCTCTTGAGCGAGCACAGAATACGTACGCAAGGCTTAGTCGTTCCATTCAAGACGCACAAGCTCATGTGCGCAACTTTACTACAGAGACACAAACAGCAAGCCAACACATCAAGAGCTTCGCTAATGAACTTGAGAAGGTCAATGGCGTAGTCGAGAGGGTAGCACACACACTATCCACAACTCTTCTCTCTGCATTCAAATCCCTTGCTATAGCTGGCGGTATTGGTGGAGCTGGCGGGTTATTGGGGTTACTTGGTGGCGGTGGTATTGAGGGTATAGCTGGTATTACAGCGGCTATTGCGCAACTTTCTGGTGTTATGGCGTTGATACCAGCTGCGGCCGGTGGTGCTGGGCTTGCTTTAGGCACGTTAGCCGTTGGTATGCATGGGGTTATGGATGCACTTAAGTCCATGGATGACCCGGCTAAGTTCTCGCAAGCTATACGGACGATGGCACCGGCTGCGCAAGAAGTCATGATTATCTTGTCGCACTTTACCGACTCGTATCGCGGCGCAATGCGTGAAGTTCAGCAGTCGTTGTTTGCCCCAATCGTTGACGACATACGCCCGTTGATTCAGACGTGGCTACCGCTCCTGATGCACGCCGGCCAACAGATCGGTACTGTGTTTGGCCAAGCGGCACACCAGTTTTTACAGTTTATAACAAGCTCTCAGAACCTACAGCTGATGGAGGTATTCGTCAGCAACATTACGCAAGCTATGCGGGCGTTGCTGCCGTCGATGCAGCCTATCCTAGAAGCCTTCAGGACACTTGCAGTTGTTGGCTCGCAGTTCCTTCCGCAGATTAGCAACGCAATAGTCAAGATTGCCAATGAGTTTAACAACTGGATCCAGACCGCAGCGCAAACCGGCGAGCTGCAGAAGTGGATTCAAAATGCTATCACAGGGTTTGGTCAACTCTTTGATTTCATCAAAAACGTTGGTATAGCTCTTCATAACATCAGCTCTATCGCTGACGAGTTCGGTAGTAACTTCCTTACCATACTACAGCATTTAGGTCAAGAGTTTAGGGCATGGACCGAAAGCGCAGAGGGCAGATCAACTCTCACAGAGTTCTTTAAAGCGGCTCACGCAGCAGCACAAGCACTTACACCGGTGCTACATACGCTAGGCACCGCGCTCGGCCAGTTAATGACGAACCTGCTGAATCTCGGCGTGGCTATGGGTCCGCAGGTCAATCAATTCTTCCAAGTCTTAGGTCAAGCCATAAATCAGTTGGCGGGCTACCTAATTCAAGCTGGGCCGTCGATTGGTGATGCGTTCGTTACGTTGGCTCAGGCACTTCTTCAGATAGTTCAATCTGTAGGGCCAAGTCTCCCAACACTATTCAAAGACTTCGCACAAATCCTGAAAGACCTTGCGCCGACAGTTAAGACTGTGGCAGATTTCCTTGGTCAACTGTTAGCACGTTTAACACCAACAGAATTGAAGTGGATACTTGGCATCACACTCGCATTTGTGGCATTAGCTCAGATACTTCCGGCGATAGCAACCGGCATTACTATCATCACAGGAGCCATGGCTATTTTTGAAGCCGTAGGTGCCCCAGTAATTTTGATTATCGTTGCCGTTATTGCTGTCCTTGCGCTTCTTGGCGTAGCTATTTACGAAGTCGTAACCCATTGGGACACAATCAAACGTGTCATGGGCGAAGTCTGGGATGCTATGAAGAGCTTCGCTCAGTGGGTTGGCAATGAGTTCGTTCATATCTGGGACGATGTTGTAAACGCAGTTAAAGCTTGCTGGAACGCTATTACGAACTTCTTTGGTAGTATTGGTGATGCCTTTGTAGGAGCTTGGAATACAGTCAGAACTACCGTAGCTAATTGGTGGCAGGAAGCTTACAACTGGGGCAAGAACATCATTGAAAGTTTGGCTCGTGGTATACGTGAGTCGGTTGAATCAATACTTAAGCCAGTGCTTGATTTTGTCAGCAGCTTGATACCAGATAGTTGGAAAACGCATTCGCCTGCGAAACGTGGTCCTTTGCATGATAATCCACCAGAGGACATGGGTGCTGGTCTCGTCGCTAGTTACGCAGCTGGCATTAGCGGAGCCGCACCACAAGCAGGCGCAGCAGCATCCGGTGTCGGTGGGGCTGCCGCTGGTGGGTTAGGCGGCGCAACTGGTACGGGCAAAGGTGATATCAGCACTACCGGAACAGGTTTCAGCACAGCTGGCCAAGGTGGCGTATCCGGTGGCGGAGTTAAGAAAGACTCTGGCTTTGATCAGTGGATAGATTGGCTCACAAAGGATATGGAAGCTTGGAAGAACATCTTCCAAAGTGCTTTCAATCTTGCTATGCACGTTGCTAATATTGCTATGGGCGCCACGAGACTTGTTGCAGACTTGTGGAATCGAGGCGATAACCCGCTTACGCGGCCTGGTGGTTTCTTTGGTAGAAGGCTTACACCGCAAGAGCAAGTGTATGGCGTACCGCAAGTTCAAGAAGCAGGACAAGCACCAGATGCTTGGGCGCGCAACCTCCCTGGTGGTCCGTCGGCAGGGCAAGAGGGAGTTGGTGGCGTACCGGGCGTTGATTTACACGGCAATGTCGTTAACCAACCATCTGCAGGCGGGCAGCCACCAACTCCTAAACCTTGGTGGGCGCCAGGAACTCCGAATCTGCCGCCGCCAGGCCCAGCGCCACCAGCTAATCCTCCACCGCCGTCAGCTGCGCCTGCTGCTGCTGTGAGCGTTCCTGCTACGCAACTTGAAGGCCCACCGATCGCTGCAGCGCCTGGTGATTCACCATTGGTCGCTGCTCTTAAACAGAAAGGCTTTAGCCCGCAGCTGATTCGACTTATACAGGGATTCAGTCAAACTGAAGGGCTCAACCCTGCAGGTAATCCAACACTCGGTTGGACAGATGCTCAACTTAATGGGGACACGAGTTTACAAGGACACGTAAATGCTTTAGCCCAACAGTTCAAAGATCGTGCGGCAGTTGCTGGTCCGTTCCCACAAGGTGGCACAGATCAACAACAGGCAGAGTGGATCGCCAGAGTTGTTGGGCAGAACGCATCGCCAAGCGACTGGCAAGGTAACCCTCAACCGGCAGACTATGTTCAGCGTGTTGTTCGTGCTTTGCCAGGGCAGCCGATACCAGTAGGTGGTGGTCCATCCGCACCCACACCACCAGGAGCACCAGCACGACCTACATACAACGCCCAAGACTTTGGCGGCGTAAAGCTAACTGATACACAAGGCCCTGGCGCTAGAATCCTGAACTTCAGCGGCACAATTAACGCTCAAGATTCACCCATTGACTGTGGGCCTGCGTCGGCACGTATTGTGCTACAAGGGGATGCACACTTCGCTGGCCAAGGCGCAAAGCAGATTGAAGATGCCATATCTGCAAAGTATGGCACCGGTCAAGGCCCAGGCACTTACGCTCAAGCGCTGAGAGATTTGGCGCCGCAAGCTAATTGGCAGTTACTTACTGGATCAGGTGGTAGCCCACAAGCATTGATGCAGGCAGTTCAGCAATCCATCAACCAAGGCTGGGGTGGTGTCCTTAACTACAACACAACCGATACGGGCATTAGGCCGGTGCGTGGTGATAGACCATTTACACAGGGCACTAATATTCAGCACTTCGTTTCGGTAGCTGGCTTTGATTTACAAGCTGGCACAATAGATATCATTGACCCTGCCGGAACACCTGATCACCCAGGCGCTGCGCGCTATACGCTGTCCATTCAGAACGCTTATGACTTATCAAAGGCGCGTGGGTTTATCGGCGCAGGCCCAGGGGCAACAGGTGGTCAAGGTGCAGCCGGTCCAGCGCCGGCAGCACCCCCAGGGCCAGCTCCACCACCACCAAACGCACCGCCCCCACCGCCGTTACCACCCAAAGTTCCTACAGGCGATGCTCTTAACGGTAGATGGGTACCTAGTCCAGGCGCAACTGTAGAGTCGCTCAATCAGCCAGGGCACCCTGGTTGGACTTATTACAACGACAATGTACCTGAAACTGGCGTACAGCAGCCATCTGTGGAGCAATTAAAAGCACAGGTTCAACCACCTGCACCAGGCGCACCGCCACCGGCACCGGCTGCTCCACCACCGCCCCCACCACCACCAGCACCGAAACCATCAGGACAAGATTTCAAATATCCAAAGACGCAGGATCAAGATTGGCTATCGAACCCACCGCAAGGTTGGGATTTGAGTCAGCCTGTGCCGCTTGAGGTTCGACGTCAACACAATATACCTGATAATGTACCGCCGATCTATTACGCACGGCCCGCTGGCCCGCTGCCGATAACTGCTGCTGTACCTGGTTCCGCTGCACCAACTTTGCAGCCTGGTGAGCCGAACTTAATGCCGCCTAACCCGGCTTATTTCCCGAATTATGTTGCGCCGCCTGGTACTCCATTCGTCGATGCGCATGGCAACCCGATTAGCGGGCCAGGAGCAGGTTGGCAATACCAAGGTAGCCCAGCCGATATGGCTAGCCAAGTCATGAGCGGCGTAGGCACTATAGCTAGTGATATTTTTACGAACATCGATGACTTCATCAAATCCGTTGGCGCTACACAAGATATAACGGACATTATGGTGCGTGGTGTTCAGAACACCGAAAACATCGTCAAAATCATAGAAGACATACAGACGTACATCAAAACCGCTGCAGACGTGGCTAAAACGGTCAGCGATGTCCTTGGGGAGGCTAGTAAGTTCGTTGGGGCTGGGGCGGGTGCTGATCCTAGCGGTGGAGCGGCAGGCGCTGCGGCCGCGCTAGGTGCGGCTAGCGCGATTGCCGGCATAGTTGGAGAGGTACTAGGAGCGGTCAACGAAGGCATTTCCCTGGGTATTATGGTCTACCACGAAGTCGGGAAATACGTTGGCGTACTTGAAGGTTTCCTGCTCGGCGGTGCAGCTACTGGTCCGTTGAGCGGTAATGTGCGGATGTTGTTGAATACCAACACAGGTGAAATTTACACATACAGCACAGATAACCCGCTCAACAAGAACGTCAAGACTACACCGTTTACACGCGCTTATGCACCAGGTCCAGGGCAACGAAACCTCAACGCGCAGTTGAATATCTACGCAGGACCAGGACAGTCTACGCAGCAGATGATGAGTGACTCTATGTGGATGATTCAAACTGGAGCGCCAGCTGTTGCCTCAGTGTCTGGAGCGCAGTGATGCTACCTTACCAATACCAAGTTGGCGCAGTGGTTTTCGGTGATTTAACGAATTACCCTGTGTCTAAGGTGGAGATACAGACCTACAACGTCAACAACCAAGACTTCCAGATCATCCACAGCGATGAAACCCGTTTTGGCATAGACAATCTCGTACCCGCTAGTATTATTTTCACGATGGCTGTCCTGAATAACTGGGCACTAGACAATATTCCTGGCGGCCCAGCATCTCCTAGCTTTCTGTACAATTCACGAAGTCTGTTGGGGCAGTTAGCTAATGAGTGGAAAGATCCATCAGTACGCATGAATTGGGGCGCTACTAAGACGCTGACGTTTGCGGACGAAGATGGTATTGTGCGCCGAATCTATGGCCGTCCAGGCAAATTCACACACGGCCCAGTTGAGCAACAAGAATGGGTAGATGTACAGTGCGAGTTCCGGCGCGCAGATACTTACGCATACGAAGACACTGAAACGCTGATAGAGATTGCAGTCAATGCTGATCCTATATACATCTATCGTGATCGTGGTGACTCGCCTGCGTGGCTTAGGGTGCTGCTTTACGGGCCATTGACCAATCCGGTTATCACGATTGGCAATGCGCAAATTGAGCTACTTTTGAACATAGCTGCTGATGTCGTAGTAGAAATAAGCAGCTATCCGTGGATGCGCAGAGTTGTTGATAGCAATGGGTATAACTGGCGAGCAGCTTTAATCGGTAACACGCCGTACCTAGACATGCTAAAGATAGAATCAGCCACTTACGTGCCGCTTAGGGTAACTAACCCATCGAATCTAGCAACGTGGACTGAGCTACCGCACGTGAATGTTGCTGAGAACACTGAGTTTATGAGTTCATTCAAGCTTCAAGGCTGGCACGTTTTAACGGGCATGCCGATGTGGAATAGCTCAGAGGCGAACGGCGGGTATGTGTATGCGCCGTATGGTATTACGGCAATACTCGACAACAACCATAACTTCAACACAGACAACCAATGTGTCGAAGTACGCATAGCCGATATGTGGCCTGGAAGTTCGTCTGTTGTGATTATGTGTAACGATGATATGACGAATTTTGTTGCCGCCCAAAGCGTTAAAGATAGCAACGGCGATAAGCTCCGCATCGTATCTGGCTCCGCACCTGATAATCTCACCACGCAATCTGAATATCTTGTGCCGGACCCAGGTTTGGCGTCTGGAGATTCGTTCGGTATAACATCCGATGCTGGCCACAATATGTTTTACCTGCTACACAACAGGGCACAGGTAAGCGATTGGCATGATAATAAGAACGTCGTGAACCAAGACAACCGACGGCAAGGACTGATATTAAACTCTGACAATGATTCTGTGAATTATGGTGTAGGACTTAATGATATAGTTGCTTACGACAAGAACATAGGCAAATCAGCAGTAGCAAGGAAGGCCATCTCAGGCGACTTATCATCTCGCGTGTTCCTATTGTGGCGAGAGACTTGGAACATCGTATGACTACGCCTAACACGCTATCTGGTGATGAGGATCGTTTTAGATTCATCGTGGAAGAAGCAGTTACAGGCAACATCTTGTGCCGTGACCTAACGGTTATAAAACCGAAAGTTCTTCGCGCACTTAGTGGTCCGTGCCACATTGAGTTCGATGTAGACTACCATGATCCATCGACACAAGGGATCTATTTCAAACCTTGGGGGCAATGGATTCATGCTGAGAAACTCATATATGGCGATCGCAGGATTTGGTGTAGCGGGTTAGTACAACCGTCTCAAGTCGATAAGAAAACAGGCGTAACCCATTTAGTAGCACAAGGTTTCGCTGGTTACCCGAAAGGCATGCCCTGGCTTGAGAATTGGAATCCTTTGGCTATTGACCC
>Ga0306920_100008816_pt1 | contig 13415 bp, 12 predicted proteins | sample flu12Cox44000170_FD_204666 | JGI IMG/M metagenome (GOLD analysis project Ga0306920, IMG submission 204666) | Lab enrichment of tropical soil microbial communities from Luquillo Experimental Forest, Puerto Rico - flux4day.12C.oxic.44.000.170 (v2)... | ecosystem: Environmental > Terrestrial >... | reverse complement strand
GGATAGGTCTTGGCCAGCTTCTGTATGTTGACAATTGCGTCGGTTGAAGTGGACACGGCTCTCCGCTTGCGTGGTTTCGGATTACCCCAAAAGGCTGTCTCTAGAGTTTATCAATGAATCGGACGGCGAGGATTCCAAGAATAACAACAAGCGTGATGGCGAGGATGTAGCAACGCGCTTGTCAGCCTGCGAAGCGATTCGGGATACGCTCCCGGGACTGGCGCATATAATGAAGAACACTGTATGAGTCGAGACTGGATGACCCTCGGCTCATCGTCGGCAGCACTTCAGCATAACAACCGTTCGCCCGTCTTCACATTCGCTGTTTCCTGTGAGGCCGCAGTTCGAGGGCGGCCCGACCGCGGTCAACGGAGTGCCAGGGAGGAGCAATGTATTGGGGAACCGATGTTCGAAGGCTGGCAAGGGAACTACCTACACTGCCGGCACCGCAGAGCGTTTTGCTTTCAATTCTGGTGCTTGGGTTGGTCTACCAGAGTTGCACGGCACAGCAGCCGGAAAGCCCAGGCAAGCTGCCTGATGCTCCATCAGCGACGGCGCAGGGGCAGTCGGGCAAACACAACGCTTCTATCGATCTGTTGACCAGACAGTCCAGAATGTTTGCCAATCTCGCGACGAACACCGCGCCACTCACCGCCGGGGAGAAGTTTGGACTCTTTGCATGGAACAGCGTTTCCCTTTTTACTATCGTCGGATCGGCCGCAGCAGCCGGGATCAAGCAGGCAAGAAATACGCAGACAGGCTACGGCCAGGGGGCAGAAGGCTACTTCAAGCGGTTTGGGGCGTCGATGGCCTCGGCGGCGTCCAGCAACTTCTTTGGAACATTCCTCCTGCCATCCCTTTTGCACCAGGACCCGCGCTTCTTCGTGCGGGACACCGGGAGCTTTGGCTATAAGGTGGGGTATGCCACCAGCCGCATCGTCATTACCCGCAGCGACCGCGGCGGCGAGACCATCAACTGGTCGGGCATGCTGGGCCCTCTGGCGGGATCGGCCCTGGCAAACACCTACCTGCCGGAAGATTCCCAAGGCGTGGGAAACACGTTTTCCCGCTGGGGTATCTCACTCGGCGGAACGGCTGCTTCCAACGTGCTGCGTGAATTTTGGCCCAGCATTGTCCGAGGACTTCGTCCGTCTAAATCGAGCGTCAAGACACCCACTACGGTTGATCCTGTGCCGTCACCTGAGGCTACACCGCAGCCTCCGCATTCTTATTGAGTCGCGGTAAGGACGGAGGGTTTCGCTAACGATTGTCGCGGCGCGTCAAGCCATTTAAGAATGTAACCGCAGGCTAGGCGGTAGTTTGCTGGAATGACGATCCAGCAGGTATAATGAGGGTTTCGTCCTGCACATCGGGAATCTTCTGGAGTACGTCATGGCACAAGTTTGCGAAATTTGCGGCAAAGGGCCGCAGTCCGGTAACAACATCAGTCACGCCCACAACGTCACCAAGCGGCGCTGGAACGTCAATCTGCGCCCGGTGCACGCCAAGACCGCCAAGGGCAACAAGCGCATGCGGGTGTGCACCAACTGCCTGCGTAGCGGCAAGGTTGTAAAGGCATAAGTAGGAATATTTCAAACATTTACAGGCGATGGCCCTCTCCGGAAAGGGAGGGCCTTTTGTCATTCGGCGTGATGTCATGCCGTTAGCCAAGCAGGAATTTACCCACCACCCGGTTAAAATTCGTCGGGCTTCTCCATGACCAGAGTAAGGCCGACATCGTGCACGTCACCAGTCGTGATCCGCTGACGCCAGCGTGAATGATCTGACCGATGGCGTGGATGTCGGGTGCGTCTTTATCCCCTAAGACAACCAGTGTCGGCACGTGCACCTCGGATAGCTGCCGATCGCGGGCGGCTCAAGTCCTTTACAGTTCGGAGCAAGCCGACTCAAGGGAAATGCGCGGGTGACCATCTCGCGGACCCTTTCGCGCACCCCGAAATCGACTTCCTGCGGCTTTCGGTACGGACCGTCCACCCACATGTGCAGGAATACTTCCACCGCACCATTCAAGTTTTGCTTGCCCAACGCTCCGATCATGGCAGCGAAATTGGTGCCGACCCACGGGTCGCGAAAGTCGTATCCCTGCAGACCTGGGGCGACAAGCACCAGCTTTTCAAGCAAGCCCGGATAGGCGATCGTGAAATCTAAAGCGACTGCGTAATTCGACAAAACGACCAACGAAATTGGTTCGATCCTCAGAGCCTTCAGGAGGAGAACAAATCCTCATGATGGGCAAACGGCTCTGAAGTGGGCGTGGTTTCGCTCCATCCGGCACTCCGCATGTCATAGCGGATCGGGCGATAGTTTTTGGCAAAGTGCGCGAATTTAGTGTCCCATTGGCGCCGGTCGAGCAATCCGCCATGCTGAAAGACGACGGCCCTGCCCGCGCCGGCCATCTCGTAGGCCAGCCTGACACCGGGAATTGCAACGAAGGCGTTAGCCGAGGCGGAGTTTTTCCATCGTGGATCCTCCTTTGGGCGTGGAATTGCTGGCGGGTCAGGCGCTGATCTGCGAAGATCAACGCCTGTACGAATCGCCGTGAGGAGACGCACTCGGCCCAGTCGCGGTACATCGGCCCCAGGCGCCGGTAGAGAATGAGGAGCAGGACCAGGAGTCGGTATGGTGCATTGACGAAGAAGTGAAGATGTTGCGCACACCGCGATATGCCGTAGACTTTGCGGCCGGCGCGGGCGGCGGCGGCCGCAGCGTCCGGGGATACACTGGCCGGCTGCCCCTGCGTGGCGTCTGCCAATTGCAAGAGGTTCAGCAGACCAACTGTGTCAGGCGGAGAAAGACCCAAACCAGTGTGTGACCGGGATGGAACCTGGCAAGAAGGATCCTGTATGCCTCCAGGTCCGGGACGGTGCCTGCCAATCAGGATGCCACAGTGTCACGCCCTGCTGGAAAGTACGTAACCGGACCTGGCTGCGTTCCCCGATCGGGATGACGCACCGGTAAGACTCGACGGCAGCTAAGTCACCTTCGGCTCGGTCGAGCTCTCTTCGGAGCGGGGTTGCTCGAGCGGAAGAGAGCGCCGACGGTGACGCCCAGCAGCGCGCCGGCAAGCACGTCAATCGCGTAGTGGTAGCCATCATAGACCGCGCCCACGCACATCAACAGGACACAGATCAGCAGCCAGGGCGCGACGCGCGGGAAATAGCGAAAGCAAAATACCATCACCACGAAAGCCAGCATGACGTGCGAGCTGGGGAAGGCGTTGCCGCGAACTCCGGCACGTCCCTGAATCAGGCGCACCAGGATGTGGAACGGACCCGCCGTTTGCGCCGGCGTGATAGCGGCTGCTGCTTGTCCCACATTGTGAGATGGACTTCGTGTGGGAAACAGCAGGTACGTGGCGTAACAGACCACATAACCCACACTGAGCGCGTCGGTCATGCGGCGGAAGCTCCCGGCGAAACGGGGACGCCGGCGCCATGCCCACAGCACTCCGGCGACAGCGGGATAAAGCGGGTAGAAGGAGAAGTACCCGAACTCGAGCAGTTCGGTGAACCAAAGAGCAGAATACCGTTGCAGCCATACTGCCGGCGGGACGGCAAACAGCCCCGCCTCGAAGGCGATGAGATGCGAGTTCTGCCATTCGCCGCGCAGCCCCAGCGAGAGGAACGAAACTGCTTCGAAAACGGTAATGAAAAAGAGCGCCGGCAGCCAGTCATGGGCGAATTCCCAGTACGCGCCGTCGTGCTGCTTACGGGCCAGAACGATGATGGCCGCAATGGCCAACGCGTTCCACGCCACATACCATGGCCAATGGGTGAAATGCTGCGCGCGCGCGCAGACCAGCACCGTCAGCGCGAGGTGCACCGCAACGTAAATACGGTCGGTGAGGTTCATCGGCGTGAGGTTGAGTGTAGCAAGGAGTAACTGGCACCTGGCAATGAGCGGCTAGTTGCTGAGTCGGAAGTCGCTTGATTTAAGCGAATTGCGCTTTGAAAGGGCACGGCTTCAGCCGTGGCGTAAGTGTGGTTTGAAATCATGGCCGTTAGCTTCGGAGGAGACACAAGTTCGGTTCCTCCGAGCCGCCATATTTCATCAACGCATTTCTGACTCAGGACACAAGCATCTGTCGCATGAATCGTGAGGTAGGTGAAGGAATTCGATTTGCCTCGGGGGCTAGAGCCGATCAGAAATGGTGTAACCGGACGCAACGAGAGGTGCCCCCGGCTGAAACAGGCTGTTGAAGAGATCAAAGCCAACCCACCGCCGCGGGCGGAGTGAAGTGGGCAAGGAACCCGAGTCCCGTGCCGCGGCGGGCCCGTAGGGTGGCGGAGGGACACCTCCGCGTCAAATCACGCGCAAACTGCGGGCAATGCCGCGCTTTCCGCTGCTCTACTCAGCCCAAGTGTTCTTCTAAGACATTGAAACTAACGGCTATACACAGATCTAATTGGCTCCGTTCAATTGGCATCCCGTGTGCATTTACTAAACGGTTGTTCTGCGCGCTGCACTTGTCCGATTGAAGTTCCGGAATGACGTCTAGGAGCTGATCCAGGATGGAAAAAGAAGCCAACCAGCCCGCCAAGGGCACAATTTGGAAGCCGATTCAAACCTGCACGATGGCTACAGTGTGCCTGTTGATCGGTGTTGTTGTGGGATATCTCGTGCGCAGTTCGGCGCCTCCCGAGCCCGCTGTCGCCAACGCACCGAATATTCAGCAGGCTGGCGATCCGCATGCTGCGATGGGGCAAAAGAAAATGCCCAGCTTGGACGAGATGAAGCAAATGGCCGACAAGCAAGCCGAACCCCTTCTTGGGAGGCTGAAAGACGATCCCAAGAATGCCGATCTCCTGAATCAGGTCGGAAGCCTTTATCGCGTTACGCACCAGTTCAAGACTGCCGCCGACTATTACCATAAGGCGCTGGATATCGATCCCAAGAATGTCGGAGCACGTACGGATCTGGCTTCCTGCATGTACTACACGGGCGACATTAACGGCGCGATCACGCAACTCCATGAGTCGTTGAAGTACGATCCCAACCACGCTGGCACACTCTTCAATTTGGGCCTAATCGAGTGGCAAGGAAAGAACGACTCAAAAGATGCTATCGCCACTTGGGAGAAGCTGCTGAAACTACATCCGGATTTCCCGCAAAAGGACGCAGTGCTGCACCTCATCGACTCCGCGAAGCAGGGCAAGCCGAAGATCACTGTCGCGGAAAAACAATAAGCGTCGCCGGGAATCCGCGATCATTACTCGGCTGGCCGCGGCTTTTGCCCGGTGCTGAGTTGGAAGAGCTGGAGGCGTCGGTTGCCTGAGTCGGCGACGTAGAGACGGTTTACGGAATCGATCCACAAGCCAGTAGGGCCGGCGAACTCGCCCACTCTTTTGCCGGGCTGGCCGAACCAGGCCGGCGGACGGCCATCCGGCTGAACACACGGATCACGGAATCCATTTCTATCATAAGGTCTTCTCGAGGGCTTGGATCGTAAATACGCTGTCAATTGTCGCGAAAACTCCCGCATTGGGAATAGTCGAGGTAGTTAGGACCAGACTGGGATGGCGGAGGCAACATGGTGGCTGGTGTCCCGCCAGTGCACCCAAGTCCTCGCGGCAAGGCCCGTTGTGCAGCATCCAGCGATAGCCCGTGCAGTGTCGATTGCTGTGTTGCTTAACTGATGCTGCTCGGCGCCCAACTCTTTGCGCAACGCTTTCAAGTCAACGTGCAGAAAGTGCCCACCAGCTGTTGCGTTGCCGAGGATCCTTGGTAGCCGCCCTACTCAGACCGCAGCGCCTGCATCGGGTCCACCGAGGCGGCTCGCCGCGCGGGTATGTAACAGGCCAGCAGCGCGATGGCGCACAACAGAAGCGCGACCCCACCAAAAGTAAGCGGATCCGTAGCTTTCACCCCGAACAGTATGCTCGTCATCAGCCGGGCGAGTACGAGGGCCGCAGCTCCGCCTGCTGCAATGCCAATCAGCGTCAAACGCACACCCTCGCGCAGGAATGTCCGCAGCACGTCGCCGCGCTGGGCCCCCAGCGCCATACGAATTCCGATCTCCTGGGTGCGCTGTCCCACAATGTAGGACATAACACCATAGATGCCCACGCTGGCCAGAAGCAACGCGATGGCAGCGAAGCCAGAGAACAGAATCATGGTGAAACGCTGTCGCGCGATCGAGTCGGCCACGATGGTCTCCATCGGTTCCGGTTGAAACGCGACGGTATCGCCGTCGAATTGGTTGAGCTTTTTGCGGATTGCCGGGAAGGCTGAAGCCGGCGCAACTCCCGCGGCGGTGCGCAGGTAAACATGGCCGCCCTCAGCCATGAGGTTCATCAAACGGTCCGGCCGCTGCAGGAAAGATTCATAAACCTGGACGTGCATGGTCTCAATGGAGTCATCGGCCAGTCCCCACTGCCGTACGTGCCCTACAAGTCCTACGATCTCTTCGGGGCGCGACTCTCCCGTGACTGGCTCCACGGCATAGAGGTGTTTGCCGATCGGGTCTTTCCCCGCGAAGTAGTGCGCTGCGAAGTCTTCATCAATCACCACGACCGGCGAAGCATGTTCGTTGTCGATATCGGTCAGAAAGCGGCCGCGCAGCAAAGGCAACTGCATCACCTGTAAATATTCGGGCTCCACGACGTATTGCAACGTATACGGCAAGTCCGCCTGGTGTGGGGGTCTGGATTCTCCCTCCACAAAAAAGTTTTCCTCGGTATCGCCCCGCATGAGGTGCGCTCCCCACTCGAACGAGACGCTCTCGACCCCCGGTATCGAACGCAGCGTCTGGCTGAGCTCGCGGTAAGCAGCGCGAACGGTATCCGGACTCTTCTCTGACAGCGATGGCGGCATTGCGACCACGAACGACAGCACATTGTGGGCATTGAATCCGGGATCAAGGTTCCACAGATGCATCAAGGTGCGGACCATCAGCCCGGCCCCGACCAGCAGCACCAGCGCCAGCGCCATCTCGATCACGACGAAGGCCGACTGCGCGCGGCTTCTTGTCCCCGCAACCGAACGGCCGGTTTCGTTGAGCGTGGTGCTGACATGAGTGCGCGAGGTTTTAAGCGCGGGAACAAGGCCGAACACGATCCCCGCGAGACCGGATGCCAAAAGCGTAAACAGCAGCACGCGGCCATCGAGCCCGACGTTTTCGGCGCGCGGCAGCGCCTGCGGCAGAAGTGTGAGCGCCACGCGCGTGCCCCAATGCGCTAGCAGCAGTCCCAGGCCGCCGCCGATGAGTGCCAGCGCGACGCTCTCCGTCAGCAGTTGGCAAACCAGCCGCCCCTGCCCGGCGCCGAGTGCGATCCGCACCGCGAACTCGCGGCTGCGCGCGGTCGAACGCGCCAGCATCAGGTTGGCAACGTTTACACACGCGATCAGAAGCACAAAGCCCACTGCACCGAGCAGTACCAGTAACGCAGGACGCACCTCTCCGACCAGCACCTCTTTCATGGGGACGATTCTGGTCTTGATGTTGGCGTCCACGTCGGGGTAAGCGGCAGCAAGGCCGCGATTGACCTGCGCCATGTCCTGGGCGGCGTCGCTGAGGCTCACGCCCGGCTTAAGTCGCGCCAGCGCGTCCAGTCCCCACGCCGCGCTGCGATTGCGGAACTGCGGCTGGCCGAACTCCCCCACCGGGGTGTAAATCTCGGACTTTTCAAAGTTCCACATCTTCAATCGGAAGCTGGAGGGAATAATCCCGATCACCGTGCGCCCCTGTCCATCGAGGATGATGGTCTTGCCCAGCAGGTGCGGATCAGAACCGAACTTGCGCTTCCACAGTCCCTCCGAAATCATGACTGTTGGGTTGGCGCCCAGGCGATCTTCATCGCTACTGAACGTCCTGCCAAGCATGGGCTGCACTCCCAGAATCTCGAAGAATCCGGCCGACACCATCTGGCCGATCACGACTTCCGGTTCACCGTTGCTACGCAGCGTCACTCCGCCCATTTCCCGGTACGCCGCCATGCTGGAGAAGCTCTGGTTCTCGCGCTGCCAGTCGAGGAAGTTGAGATACGAGATGGAACCCGTGCGGAAGTTGGGCTTGTCATGGAAGAGAACGACAATGCGGTCCGGGTCCGGATAGGGCAGCGGGTTCAGCAGGACTGCGTTAACGACCGAAAAAATCGCAGTGTTGGCCCCGATGCCAACGGCCAATGTGATGACCGCGATCGCCGCGAAGCCGGGGTATTTCCTTAACTGTCGAGCCGCATATCGGAGGTCACCGAGAACAGTGCGCATCCACCACCTCAACTGTAGAGCCAGCAAATAAATGGTGGTGGTGCAATTGACGTTCCGCGGTGGCGACTGCCATAACCCTAGTATTTCTGCCTTTTGCGGTGGATCGCGGGGCCGTCGGTTAACCCGTCGTGTCCGCTGCCGGACGCTCCCCGTTCATCAGCGAACAAATGACGCAGGGCGGCCTGGAAGTGATGCTACGGCAAGAAGATCCCGCTAAGTTCACTGATAGAACTCACGGCCTCGGCGGCGAAGCTGAAGGTGCCGGATTCCCGCATTTCGCGTGCAGCGCGAAGAAATGCACCCAGTGCCGCCCGGCAGAGGGCGCTGCCAACGCTGACGCGTTTCACTCCGAGAGCTGACAATTCAGCGAGGCTCAGTCGAACGTCCTGCAATCCCATTAATACGTTTACCGGCCGCTCCACCGAGCTGACAACGGCGGCAATGTCATCCTTAGTGGTCAGACCCGGCGCATACAATACATCCGCTCCGGCTTCTTGATAAGCCTGCAGCCGCCTAATGGTGTCGTGAAGATCCGGCCGGCCGTGCAGGTAATTCTCTGCGCGTGCTGTAAGGGTGAAGGGATAAGGAAGCTCACGTGCCGCTACTACCGCGGCGCGCACTCGCTCGGCGGCGAGCTCGGTTTCGTAAATTGGAGAATCCGCCCGTCCAGTTGCATCTTCAATCGAGCCGCCGACAACTCCCGCTGCTGCCGCCAGGCGGATCGTCTCGGCAGCTGCTTCAGGCGCGTCACCAAAGCCGTTCTCAAGGTCAGCGCTTACCGGCAAGTCTGTGGCAGTGGCGATCGCCCGTGCACCGGCGAGAGCCTGCTCGCGAGTCAGCGCACCATCCTTATAGCCGAGCGTGAAAGCATAGCCCGCACTAGTGGTAGCGAGGGCTTGAAATCCAAGGTGCGCCAGCAGGCGCGCGGTCCCGACGTCAAAAGGATTGGGAAGGATGAATGCGCCATGGCGCTCGTGCAGGGCTCGAAAGCGGCGCCCCCTTTCAGCTTGCGTGACGATCAAAGAGCTGGGCGTCATCGGTTGTCCTCCATGCGCCTAGCTTAGCTCTGATTCGGCCGCCGGGAAAACTTAGGGTGGGTGATTATCCGCCTGCCCCCAGAAAATCGGCTCGCTAATCCTGCTTCATGATCAGCTTTTTCAGCACCACACGGTCCGGATTCAGCAGCTCCGCGATCCGAGCGTTGTTGACGCTTGCCACGATGATGAGTTGTGCCTCAGTATCAACCTTGCCGAAGATGCCCAACCGCTTCATCTTCTGCGCCTGGTGCTGATTGTCTTCCGTCGGACTCAGGTAGTGCACCAATCCCGCCTTGTAGCGATGCAGCAGGAACAGGTGCGCCAGCGTCATCAGCCGCTTCTTCTGCAACGACGGATCATAGGTGTTCATATCGCGAATCGACAGCAGCTTGTGGCCATGCCGGTCCTGAACATCGGCAAAGATAAGGTTGGCGGCTCTGTCCTTCCCATCTCTCCAGATACTCAACTCCAGGAAGTCCGAGCCCGCCGCTACCGGACGCAACTGCGCGCGGAACTGCGGTGCCAGGTTGTTGTGCTGGGCCCAGATCTGCAACCACTCTTCCAGCAGCTTCGGCGGAATTTCCGTCTGCACCAGGTGCTGGTGCTGCGTTGAACCTTTTCCCATAGCCTTCGTGGTCGCTGTGCGTCCGGAAGCCGCCATTAACGCCGCATCCAGGCGCGGACCGCCGACCAATGTCTGCGGCGTTCGATACGGCGATTCCAGCAGCCGGAGCTTGCGCTGCAGCCGTGCCAGCGAAAGCATTCCGTCCTGCATCAGTGCCGTGGCGAACTCCTCGGCCGCGAGGCCGTCGATCTGGTGTCCGCCATAAGTAATGAAGTTGAAGACGAAGCCCAGCTTGCCCAGCTCTTCGGGGAAGTGCTTCATCTGTTCGTCGGTCATGCCCGTCGTGTCCCAGTTGAACGACGGCGACAAGTTGTACGCCAGCATTTTGTCGGGGAACTCCGCATGGATCGCGTCGGCAAACTCCTTCGCATCGTGCAGATTCGCGGTCGCCGTTTCCATCCACAGAATGTCAGCGAACGGAGCGGCTGCCAGCGACTTAGCGACGGCATACTCCAGACCGCTCTGCACCTGGTAATAGCCCTCAGGAGTCTTGGCCAGTTCGGCATCCCACTCCACGTCGATCCCCATGGACCGGGCTTTCTCGCGGGCGGCATACCACGACGCCCGTTTCGAGAGGGCCAGCCATTGCTCCGCATTCAGTTCGAACGACTCGCCTTGGCCCATGCGGAAGGCAATCGCCTCGCCCACGGTTTGCCGATAGGTCTTCAGATCCGCCGCCGCCTGCCACGCATCCAGGCAGCGCGAGATGACCTTATCAAGCACGCGTTCTGTGAACCCATCCTTCTTGAATGCTGTTGCCGCGTCGACAATGACCGGCACCAATCCGGTCTGTTGCAGCCATACGCTGGCCGCGGCGTACTGCGCCTCCGACATGGCGAACATCAGGTGGCCCCTGACCTCATCGATGCCAGCTTCGTAGTACTTACGATGGATGGCCAGGAATACCGATTTGTAGCTCGGGACGTCGAGGTTGGTCGCGCCCAGGATGAACGGCTGATCGCGCTCGTCGGCGCAGCCCTCCAACAGGTTCGCAGCCTCAGCGTCGGTGCGGGCCACGACGATGCCTGGAACGCCCATCACATCAAGCTGGAAGCGCGCCGCGTTGAGCCGCTGCACCTGCTCGTTCTCCGACACCAGCACCTTGCCGCCCTGGTGCCCGCACTTCTTCACACCCGGCTTCTGGTCTTCGATGTGGTAGCCGGGAACGCCGGCTTCCACAAAGCGGCGAATCAGGTTGCGCACGTGCGCGTCGCCGCCGTGGCCGGTATCGGCGTCAGCGATGATGAAAGGCCGGTAATCGAATTCAGGAGCAGCGGCCCGTTGTTCGGCGGTCATACGAGAGCGGGCAAAATGCTGGTTTCGGTCAGCCGTCAGCAAGGTGCGCACGATTGTCGCCGCCTCATCGGGAACCTGGCTGAGCGGGTAGCTGGCGAGGTCGGCGCCCGGGTCTTCGGTGATGCTTCCCTTAGCCGATGTTGCCCAGCCGCCGAGGTAGATCCCCTCGATACCGAGGCGCTTGATGGTCGCGGCCTGCCCGGGCGAATACGGCCCGAAGGTCGTGATCGACTTGCCGGCCGCGAACAGCTCGCGCAGCCGGGCGTAAAAGGCTTCGGCGGCCGCGCGCGCAACCGGATAGTCGACCGTGATGGTGCCGCGTTGCTCAACCACCTGACGGGGTGAATAAAGACGGACGATTCCTTTGAAACGCGGGCTGGCAAAGTATTCGCTGACCTCGCGCACTCGCTCGTCGAACGTGCTCATAACGGCTTCAAGCGTGCTCATTACGGTCTCCTGCGGCAGTAGGCTGGACGCGCAGCGCGAAGCGCCGCGGCCGTTTCGCCGTCTCCGGAACGTGGTTCGGATAGGAACTTTGGCAGCGGAGAACGGCGGACGCCAGCGTCGAATGAATGTTACTCCTATGCAACCCCATGTGAACGCAATCCGGGAGCCAGTGCCGTGAGCGGGGTCACGCGGGGGTGTGACCGGGGACTGAGACCAAAGACGGTCGCGTAAGAGGAACGCCTGATTTGGCCATCACGACAGAAGAGCGATCGATCAGCAAGCACCTGGTAGTTAATTTGGTTATAAGCCACGGCCTTACGAAATCGTCCGGAGTCGACATTCGAAACCTCGAATGTGTGCAACCCGGTGTCGTTATCTATCGTCCCAATGCGGTTTCGGCCAGGACTTAGGATTCCCATTCTCGTCTACCACTAATGATCGGGATCCCGGCGGCAACACCTGTAGCGACTTTAAGAATTCGATCAGGTCGTTCTGTTGATCTACCTGCAAGGCGTCGAAGGCTTTCCGTTGCGCAAGTGCCTCGCCATTGTGGGCTTCGATCGCTTCCCTCGCAGTGGTAAATTTTCCATGATGCATGAAAGCTCCACCCTGGTTGTAGAACCCCCACAGCTTGCGAGTGATGAACTTGCAGTTTGCAGCAAAAACCCCGGGGAACCTGCCGGTTGGTTCTGATCCAGAGGCTCGCAGTTCGGATCGCCCGGCCCCGTCGTGATGTCGTGACTTTTAGATCGGTATAGGCGGGCACGATCACGACTCCGCCATGAGCAGGCGCGGTAGCGCATCATTTGTCAGGTGCACCGCGAGTGCCGGAGCACTGACTGGATAGTACGCGGTCCCTAATTGCAAGTCCGAAACGTTCTTCCGCCTGCATGCCATGATGATGGTTGAACGCATTCCTAATGAACTGTCTCAGCGAGACGATATTGGATGCCTGGTGGAAAGGCCGGATGATCAGGCTCGGAGGAGCGGTTCCCGTGTTTGTGCGGCTGGGCGCCACCAAGCCCTCCACTTCAGACACGTTTCCAGGTGCCGTCCAGGTTGTGGTCAGGATGCCGAGAGAAATCCCCTTCGATATCAAGTGCACGCTGCTTCCCGGCCGGTAGAGTCGCGTTCGGCCTGCAGGTCCGCCGTCATCTGACGTGCCAGCATCTCGATGAATCCGGACCCGTGCATTCCGATCGTCTTCCGGTCGTTACTGGCATTGTCCATCGTTACGAATTTGCCGGATTCATCCACGGCACCCCGCAGGAGCATACCGTCGTCCTGATCAACCCTTAGAAGCCCGTGGTGTAAACAGGTGATCTTCGAGACCGGCAGCGTAGTGTTCGACTCCGCGCAGTTGCGGAGTATTTCACGCGGAACATCGAAATTCGGCTGGAGTAGAACCAAACTGGACCTTCATGGCGCGATTGGCCAGTCCTACACCGCCAAGTTGGATGGGGCGGACGCTCCGATGAAGGGCGATCCGGGTGTCACCAGAGTGTCTGTGAAGATGATGGGCAAGGATACGCTGGAAGAAACTGACAAGCGCGACGGCAAGGTCATCGCTGTCTTCAAAATGAAGCTTGCGTCTGACGGCAAGACTGCCAAGGCCAGCTACGACGATAAACAGTCGAACCGGACCACCGATTTCGTCGACGTAACCAAGCAGTAGGTTTCGCACTCCACTCGAGCGTTGCTCAACCGGGAAGGCTCCATTCTTCGTGCCGTGTCGTAACCAAATGAAAGGCGAAGCGTGAGGCTTTTCACGGGCACGGCAC